>MKWU01002840.1_pt1 | contig 24449 bp, 25 predicted proteins | sample 809101 | NCBI WGS metagenome assembly MKWU01 (sample SAMN05860141, study PRJNA318959) | sponge metagenome | host: Aplysina aerophoba | place: Slovenia: Piran, Adriatic Sea, Gulf of Piran | collected 2013-05-07 | reverse complement strand
AGGCGGGTTCGCTGGGCGGTGAGGGTTCGGCCGGCGGCCCAACCGTTGGCCTCCAGGGCCTTGAGGATGCCCACCAGGTTGCGGTCGCGGATGCGTTCGAGTTCACGGGGTGTGTACTGGCCGGACTGGGCGTCGGACTGAGCAACCAGGGTGGCGACCAGGTCGCCGCTGAGGTCGGGCACGTCTGTCAGCTTGCTCCACGGAAGCGCCAGGGTCGGACCGAACTGCCCGATGAAGTGGGCAAAACCGCCCTCTCCCCCGGCAGCCCGATACGTCTCGAAAAGCCCCATCTGAGCCCAGCGCAGACCGAAACCGTAACGGATCGCGTCGTCGATCTCCCCAGTAGTGGCGACACCGTCGTTGACGAGCCACAACGCCTCCCGCCAAACCGCTTCAAGCAGGCGGTCCGCAATGAAAGCATCGATCTCGACTCGGACATGCAACGGCTTCATCGAGACCGACGAATAGGTCTCCATCGCCACAGCGACCGCCGAGCGTGTACCGCCGACCATTCGTGTTACAGTATTGTAACAACGCAGGTATGCTACAATACTGTAACAAGCAGACTTGGAGGTTTCCCATGCCTGAGTTCTTTCTGCCGTTCAACACAGTGAAGGGTCTCGGCGACGAGCTTCGCAGGCTGCGCATGGATGCCGCGCTCACCCAGTCCGAACTCGCCAGCAAGGCCGGCGTGTCGAGGCGCTGGGTCGGCAACGCCGAAAAGGGACATGTGGGAGGCGAGATCGGCAAACTGATGATGGTGGTCAGGGCGCTCGGCGTGAAGCTCGCATTCGAGCGCGACCCCTGGGCGGAGTGATCGGTGCTACAGGAGCCAATCACCGTAGCCATGCACGGCGAAGTCGCGGCGACGATCACGCCTGACGGCACCGGCGGCGGCGCGCTCCGATACGACGGAGATTACCGCTCCAACCGTGACGCGGTTCCGCTGTCGCTCTCGCTGCCCATGAACGTGCAGGACCATAGCCCAGAGTCCACAGCTTCGTGGATCAGCGGGCTGCTGCCCGACAACCCGCGTGTGCTGGAACGGTGGTACGCCAATGAGGGTGTTTCGCCCCCCACACCACTAGGACTGCTCAGCACCCGAGTCGGGCGAGACTGCGCTGGTGCAGTCCAATTTGTGCCTGAGAGCGCCGAGACGGAGATGCTCGGGCGCAGCGGTTCGTTGAAGAGGCTGAGCGAATCTGACGTGGCGCAAGAGGTGCGTGCCATGTCCGCCGATCTGTCCTACTGGCTGCCCGACGCCGAGGAGCCATATTTCAGCCTGGGCGGCTACCAGGCTAAGACCGCACTCCATCTTCTTGATGATGGGACATGGGCGCGCCCATCAGGTAGCACACCGACCACACACATTCTCAAGCCGTCGCCTGCAACGCAACCTGAGATGGCTGTAGTTGAACATGTCTGTCTAGACATAGCCAGGCGGCTTGGGTTGGCCGCGGCGGGTTCAGCGCTGCTGACCTACGGCGACGTGAAGGTCTGCGTTATTGAGAGGTACGACAGGCGACGCGGCGCCGGAGGCTGGGAGCGTGTGCATCAAGAGGACGCTTGCCAGGCGATGGGGGTGCATCCGCATCTCAAATACGAAGCTCGGGGCGGTCCTGGGGTAGCTCAGATGGGGGACTTGATTAGGAGAAGCTCTGCCAGACCCAACGAGGACATCGAATCGTTTCGCGCCGCGCTCCTGTATAACTGGCTGATCGTGAACCGCGATGCCCATGCTAGGAACTACAGTTTCTTGATTGAGCCAAGCGGGGTCAGGTTGGCACCGATCTACGACCCTGGGTCGGTTCTGCCGACCGCGCAGAAAAGGGTCGGCTCATATGAGTTTGCCATGCGCTTCGGAAGGGACTTCACCGTTTACAGGTCTCACGCTAAGGATTCTTTGTCCACGTTGTCCGCCTATTTGCATGTCGAACACACCGACACGCTGAGCAAGGCGGAAGAGTTGGCAGCAACCATCGTGGACTGCGCCGAGCAGTCCGTCGCGGCGTTGGGTTCGGAGCATCAAACACCGCAGATCGAAAGAATGGTTCAACGGCTGAACAATCGCTCCGTTGAATGCCGAAAGACGGTTAGAGCGGCTAGAAGCATCGGTCCCGCTGACAACTCGAACCGACGCAACGTGACCAGCCAACCGGAACACCCGCTGGCCGCACCCGACAGTCAGTCGGAGTTGAGCGACGATACCTTGTCGGCAACTCAGACCGGACGGATTCGCGAAGTGCGGTGCATGCATAGGAGCACTAGGACGGGTAAGCGGTGTGTCATGGGGGCTGGGCACACGTCAGCTCACCGTTACAAACGCTGACGAGGCTCACCGTCCGGTTTGCGATCACTCGACCTCGGTTAGGCGGGTTCGCTGGGCGGTGAGGGTTCGGCCGGCGGCCCAACCGTTGGCCTCCAGGGCCTTGAGGATGCCCACCAGGTTGCGGTCGCGGATGCGTTCGAGTTCACGGGGTGTGTACTGGCCGGACTGGGCGTCGGACTGAGCAACCAGGGTGGCGACCAGGTCGTCGCTGAGGTCGGGCACGTCTGTCAGCTTGCTCCACGGAAGCGCCAGGGTCGGGCCGAACTGCCCGATGAAGTGGGCAAAACCGCCCTCTCCCCCGGCAGCCCGGTACGTCTCGAAAAGCCCCATCTGGGCCCAGCGCAGACCGAAACCGTAACGGATCGCGTCGTCGATCTCCCCAGTAGTGGCGACACCGTCGTTGACCAGCCACAACGCCTCCCGCCAAACCGCTTCAAGCAGGCGGTCGGCAATGAAAGCATCGATCTCGACTCGGACATGCAACGGCTTCATCGAGACCGACGAATAGGTCTCCATGGCAGCAGCGACCGCCGACTCGGCGGTCTGTTCCCCGCCACAGACCTCCACCAGCGGCAGCAGGTACACCGGGTTGAACGGATGGCCGACGACCAGCCGCTCCGGGTCAGCCAGAGAGACCTGGAGATCACTGGGCCTGAACCCCGAAGTCGACGACGCAATCACCACCCCGGCCGGGGCGTGACGGTCGATCTCGACAAGAATGCCCCGCTTGACGTCGAGATTCTCTGGAGCACTCTCCTGCACATGCCCCGCGGCCCCGACCGCTTCGGCTATCGAGCCGACGACAGTCACGGTCCCCTCCCTCACATACGGCAGACCGAGCGCGCCCCAGGCGGCCCGGGCGTTGGCGAACACCTCGTCGATGATCCGGCCCGACTCGGGATTGGGATCGAACACCGACACGTCGACCCCGTGCAGGGCGAATCGAGCGGCCCATGCAGAACCGATGACTCCAGCGCCGACAACAGCTGCGGTTTCGATCGATGCAACCACGGCTTAGACCCGGTCAGGTCCTCTTGGTCAGACCGAGCATGTCACGCACCTCGGCAGGACCCATGACATCGACATTGAGGCAGTCGAGGATCGCCACAGCACGGTCGACGAGCATGCCGTTGGTGGCCAACACCCCCTTCTCGAGATACAGGTTGTCCTCCAAGCCGACACGCACGTTACCTCCCACCAGCACCGCGGCAGCCACATACTCGAGTTGCCTGCGCCCGATCGAGAACGTGGAGAACGTCCAATGGTCGGGGGTGTTGTTGACCATCGCCATCAGGGTGTTCATGTCGTCGGGCGCGCCCCACGGGACACCCATGCACAACTGCGCCACTATCGGGGGTTTCAGCAGGCCCCGGGCCTCCATCCGCTTGGCGTACCAGAGATGGCCGGTGTCGAAACACTCCAGTTCGGGCACCACGTCGATCTCGGCGAACTGGCGGGCGATCTCATCGAGCTGCGAGGTGGAGTTGGTCATGATGTAGTCGCCCTCGCCGAAGTTCATGGTCCCCATGTCGATCGTGGCGATCTCGGGCATGCACTCACGCACATGGGCCATCCGTTCGGTGGCGCCGGCCATGTCGGTGCCCTCGGGGTCGAGGGGAAGAGGATTCTCAACTCCGCCGAGAGTCAGGTCGGCGCCGGTTCCCCCCGTCAGGTTGATGATGACATCGGTGTCCGACGAGCGGATCCGGTCGGTCAGCTCCTTGTAGAGGCCGACGTCGCGGCTCTGCTTTCCGGTGGTGAGATCCCGGACATGGCAGTGAACGATCGCCGCACCGGCCTTGGCCGCTTCGATCGCGGCGTCGGCGATCTCTGCGGGCGTGACCGGGACGTGAACGGACTTGCCGACCGTGTCACCCCCTCCGGTCACCGCACAGGTGATGAATGTGCTCATCGGATCCCCCCTCCATTCGTGTTCGATTCGGGTATGGCTGATATTCGGGCGGTCTTGCGGCGCATCAAGACTCGCAGCCGCGAGTACACCTCATCGTGGTCAACATAGGCACCCCGCAGGACTCTTCGGCCCTTCGTCTCTCTGAACGGGCCGCGTCCGTGCAGGATCCGCCGGTTGTCGAAGGCGACGAGCTCACCCGCTGAGAACACCGAGCGGAGTTGGTACTCGTCGCTGCGCGCCAATTGCGAGAAACGCCGCAGAGCCGCATAGGCGAGGGGAACGTCGTCTTCGGCCATGTCGGGAAAGCCCCTCACCGGGTGGAAAGTCCGAAATGTCAACGGGCTGTGGGGTCCCCCATGATCGATCAGCGGGCCGCTCCAACGATGGTCGTGCTCCGGTGAACGGTTGAAGAAGATCCAGTTGGCGCGGCAGAGGACCTCATAGAACTCAGGTTCGTGCTCCTGAAGGCGCCGGGCCACCGCGTAGCCGTCGGTCATGTGGCTCAGTCCCCCCGAGCATTCGTTCACCTGACAGTGAAGCAGCTGGTAGCCCGGCGGGGTCTCGCGGGTCGGGAGATCGGAGTGCGGCGCCAGCGGCAGCGCGGTGTTGGCCACCGAACCCGGGTTCACATCAGCGGTGATCGGCCAGGTGGTGCCGAAGTTCGTGTCGCGCAGCGCGCCGACCCGAAGCCCGACCTCGGCGACCACATCCTCTCCGTTGCCGAGCCCTGTGAGGCGGGCGACACCGGACTCGACCAGCGTCGTCAGCCATTCGGTGAACGCATCGTCGTCTTCGAGCACCCGCGGTCCGTCGAAAGTGGGCAGTTCCGGCAGGGTGGCGACCGTCCAGATCCTGGCTGGGGGGATGTGGGCGCTGTGGGCATGGCGACCCTCGTGCATATGACGCAACCAGCCGGAGTGGTGCAGTGAGGTCGGGTAACCGTTCCAGGTCAGCTCCAAGTCGCCATTGGCGGCAACCGCGGCTCCTGCGAGCGTGTCCGGCGACGGCAGATCCGCGGGGTCGAGCTTGTTCTCCCTGGTCTGTTCGTCGATCGCCTCGTCGCCCATGCGATTCTCGAAGAGCCACAGCGCATAGGCGCGCAGCTCCGCCCCATCGGGCCAGCGAATCACCACGAATTCTCCATCCCGCCTCGCCCCGGAGATCGGAGCCTCGGCGTAGAGATAGAAATCCGGTGTCCGACCGGGAGACACGACCTGCGCTATGCGCGCAGACTATCAGTTGCCGCGCAGCAATTCGATGAGCGAACTGGAATCCCAGCGGCCGTGTCCCTGATGCTGGAGACGGGCATAGAACTGGTCGACCAATGCGGTCACCGGCAGGTGCGCCCCGATGCGGTCGGCCTGCGCCAGACAGATGCCGAGGTCCTTGCGCATCCAGTCGAGGGCGAACCCGTGGTCGAACTGGCGGTCGGCCATCGTCTGGCTGCGGTTCTCCATCTGCCAGGAGCCGGCAGCTCCCTTGGAGATCGTCTCCACGACCTCGCCGACATCTAGGCCGGCCCGGATAGCGAAGTCGAGTCCCTCGCTGAGTCCCTGGATCAACCCGGCGATGCAGATCTGGTTGACCATCTTGGTGAGCTGCCCCGAACCGGGTCCTCCGAGGAGGCGGCAGGCCCGCGAGTAGGCGGCGATAAGCGGCGCGGCACGGTCGAAGTCGGCGCGCTCGCCTCCGCACATCACCGTGAGCACACCGTTCTCCGCACCCGCCTGACCTCCAGATATTGGCGCGTCGACGAAGCCGACTCCCAGCGCCGCCGCGACAGCATGCACTTCTTGAGCCAGATCAGCCGATGCGGTCGTGTGGTCGACCAGCACCGAGCCGGGTTCCATCGTTGAGAGTGCTCCGTCGGCAGCGGTGGTCACGGCCCGGACATCAGGATCGTCGCCCACGCACACCATCACGAACTCCGTGCCCTCGGCAGCTGCGGCCGGGGTCGGCGCCAGGGAACCGCCGTGCTCCTCTACCCAGGTCTCGGCACGGGCCGCGGTGCGGTTGTAGACGGTGACGTCGTGTCCGGCGGCCTGCAGATGCCCTGCCATCGGATACCCCATCACTCCCAACCCGACAAATGCACATTTGCTCATGGGTGCAGGCTAGAGGGGCAAACCCCCGCAGGTGACAGTCCGGGTCAAGGTCTCGACCATGACCGAGCCGGTGCGGATCGTCGTCTGGTCCGACTTTCTTTGACCATGGTGCTTTGTTGGGACAGTTCCGGGTGAGCCGACCTATTGGCCAGCGCGGCCTGCGAGCCGGGTGCGGGCCGCGAGCCGGGTGCGGGCCGCTACCACCGCCGACACGCTCGCCGCGCCCGCCTGGTGCAGCAGTCGTGCCAGATGGGTCAGCGTCGTGCCGGTCAGTACCACGTCGTCGACGAGCACGACCTGCTGTCCGACGACCGAGCCGGTGACCTCATATCCGGCCGCTTCCACGAGTGCGAGCCGCTGCGGCACGGGCGTGTCGCGCAGTCTTGCGGTGACGTTGCGCTTGTGGACCGCTTCGCGCAGCGTCGCATCCATCGCTTCGACCACTGACCCTGCCAGCGCCGGGGCGATTCGGCGCTCTCGCCCCGATCCGTTCGGAACCGGGACAACCACAGTTTCGCCTGCCGCACCGGTGGCGGGGCAGGGCAGGTCGAGGCTGCGCACGAAATCGCTGAGCTGTGCCCGCAGGGTCGTCACCGCCGTTTCCGATTCGTGGTCCTTGGCGGCGGCGATCAGTTCGCCCAACGGCGTCGGGGCGTCGCTGTGTTCAAACCAATAGGCACCCATCACGTGAACCCGTTCAAGCACGATCGCTGACCCTAACCAATTGACCCGCCCAAGAGTGCGAACTTTTGTCAGCGATCTTGCTGGATCGGGTTGCGATCTCGTTGGTGCTAACTATAGTACGCATGCTGGCATACAAGAGTTGCCGCTCTTGGAGTCGCACATACTCCCCAACCCCCAATCCCCCAGGAGCCGAAATGCCTGAAGTCCTCGAGCAAGTCAAGTCTGCCGCCTACGCATCGGTCGGAGTCAACCTGTTGGTCACCGACGCGATCGCCGGACGCGAGGTTCCCACCCCTGATTTCATTGAGGCGCACGCCACGCTCGCCCGCAAGCACGCCACCAAGGCTCTCAAAGAGTTCCGTGCTTTCACTGAGCCCCGCGCCGCCAAACTCGGCGAGCAGCTCCCCTCCAGGGTCGCCGAGATGATCAGCAACAGCAGCAACAAAGCCTGGAACTTCATCGGTATCGAAACCCCTGAAGCAGCCGCAACGGCAACCACGACCACCAAACAGCCCACCGCCAAGGCGACCAAACCCGCCTCCGCCAAGACCACCGCCAACACGAGCACGCCCGCCGACACCGAGACCGCTGCCGAGGCGACCAAGCCCGCCGACACCGAGACCGCTGAGTCCGTGAAGACCGACGACGGCGCAACCGATGCCTGAGCGCGCCGTGGCCTGCCGCCGTTCCGTTCCTCAGACCCTTTCTCGGGTGACCCGGTGGTGAGCCGCAGAAACCTCGATCCTCTCAAGGATCTCGGTGAGTACATACGCGAACAACGTCGCCAGGCAGAGCTCAGCCTTCGCAAGCTGGCCGATCTGGCCCAAGTGTCAGACCCGTACCTCTCCCAGATCGAACGGGGCCTCAAGCGGCCTTCCGCGGAGATCCTCCAACAGATCGCCCGCGCCCTGGAGGTGTCGGCGGAATCACTGTACGTACGTGCCGGCATCCTCGATGCGGACCGCGACAGCAACCTGGTCGCCACCATCCATGCACAGTCGGACCTCACCACCGAACAGAAACAAGTCCTGATCCGGGTCTACCGGTCCTTCCTGTCGGAGAACCAAGGGCCCGAGACCGACGACCGGAAAGCCGGGGAAGAGACCGAAGACGAGCTATGACTCGACGGTGGGCATCTCGGCCGTGCCGTAGCCCCCTTCCACCACGCCCTCGGTGAAGAACGCCTCCCACATCAGGCCGTGGGGGTCGGTGACCCACGACTTGTGCTGCAGTTGATAGCCGCACACTAGGTCGTCCTGGTCGGCGCGGGGGATTCCGGCGGTGTCGATATGGTCCCGCATCTCTTCAAGCGCTCCCCTGCTCTCGACCTGGATGCCGTAGTGAGCCGAACCGGCTTCGCCCTCGCCGCGGGTATCGAGCGAGAAATTCACTCTGGGGTCGTCAAGCATCCATTTGGCGTAGTCTGCGCGCCTCAAGCTGGGCTCGACCCCGAACAACCTCGTGTAGAACCCGATGCTCCCGTCGAGGTCGTCTACCTGCAGTCCGATGTGCATTCGCCGCAACTGAGTCTCCGTTCTGGCCGGATGTAGGCGGACCATGGGCCGGTCACCTGCCCTCTCGGGGCCAAGACTAGGCCCTAGTCTGCCAGTTGATGAAGCGTGTCGCGCCCGAATTGTTGTTCATGGCGGGTGCGGTGTCGCAGTACCTGGGCGCAGTCGTCGCGGTGGGCCTGTTCGAGGAGCTCTCAGTTGGGGGGACCGCCTGGCTGCGGGTCTTGGGGGCGGCGGCGATCATTGTGATCCTTCGCCGATCCTGGCGCCGCACCTGGAAGCCTGACGCACTGTGGAACGCCGCCAAGTTCGGGGTGGCGCTGGCAGCGATGAACCTGGCATTCTATCTGGCGATCGACCAACTGCCGCTGGGCAACGCAGTGGCCATCGAGTTCCTCGGTCCGCTGACCGTGGCCGCGATCGGCACCCGAACCCTGCGCGCGGGCGGTGCGCTGATTCTGGCGGTGGCGGGAGTGGTCATATTGGCCGGTGTGGAGGCCGAGGGCACAGCCCGCGGCGTGGGCTTCGCCCTGCTGGCCGCGATGTTCTGGGCGATGTACATCGTGCTCGGCCATCGCGTGGCACGCAGTCCGGCAGCAATCGACGGTCTGGGCCTCGGGATGCTGGCGGGCGCGATCGCCATCAGCCCCTTCGGAGTGCCTGATGTGGCTCAGACACTCGCGACTCCCTGGCTTGTCGTCCTCGGTCTGGCCACCGGTCTGCTGTCGAACGTGATCCCATACCGGATCGACCAGTTGGTCATGCAACAGATCGACCAAAGTCGTTTCGCTCTGCTGCAAGCGATGCTGCCCGTAACCGCCGCCCTGATCGGCCTGATCTTCCTGGTGCAGGTGCCGAGCCTGGGCGACCTGATCGGAATCAGCCTGGTGATCGTCTCGATCGCCCTCAGCCGCACCTGAACATCGAAGTCAGCATCGGCTTGCGGATACCTAGACTCAAGCAGCAAGCAACGGGACTCTGGCGACAGGGAGACGGACGTGGACACGGGACTGCTGATAGGTGAGAAGCGCGTCGACGGCGCGGAGGGCGAACGGCGAACGGATCGTGTACCGAGGCAATGATCGATCAGGCCAACGACACGGAGATGGGACTCACCGGCTACGTCTGCACCCGCGACCTGGCCCGCGGGCTGCGGGTCCGCGAACGCATCCAGGCGGGGATGATCGGTCTCAATCGGGGCGCGGTCTGCGACCCGGCCGCTCCCTTCGGAGGCATGAAGCAGTCAGGTCTGGGCCGCGAGGACGCCGGCGAGGGGATCTACGAGTTTTGTGAGACGCAATATATTGCCATATATGCCACGAACTGGTAGGTCGGGGGACTAGAACCTTGCCAACGAACCCCGCAAGACCGACCGCCGAAGCTGGCGATGTCGTCCATCTCACCATCGACGACGCTCCACGCCCCGACGCTCTTCGGGCGGCGATCGATGCTGTCAACGCCCAGGATCCCAGAACCCACGAGACCGAACCGTTGGCCCTCGCCCAGGGCCGCATGGCCGAGGCATGGGTGGCGCGTCTCGATCCGGACGCGTCGGTTGCGCTGAGGTTGGCCGCCCGGGCACACCATCTGCGTCGGTGGGAACTGCCCCGCTCGGACTATCCGGCGGGCCGGGCCGGTTACCTGCGCTGGCGGAGGGCCCAAAGAGAGCGCCACGGGCGCGACTTGGTCGCGATCCTCAGCGCTGCTGGCGAGCACGAATCGGTGTCGGCCAGGGCTGCGGAGATCGTGGCCAAGAAGGGGCTGGGCTCGGACCCAGAGGTGCAGACCTTCGAGGACGCGGTGAGCCTCTCGTTCCTGGAGACGGAATTGCGGCCGGTGATCGACCGCCTCGACGACGACTCCAAGGTGGCAGACATCGTGGCCAAGACCCTGGCCAAGATGAGCGCCAGCGGAAGGGAACAGGTTCGGTCTCTGGCCGCAAGTCTCGATGAGCGCAGCCAGAGCATCATCGCCGAGGCCCGTGCCGTCTACGCCCAACACCACGGACATACCGAGAATACAGTATCTTGACATGAAATTTATTTTTAACTGGCGTTATGTCAGCCAAGTAGCAGGTCTCGAGAAGCTCGGTGTCACCACCTGTGTCGCAGTCAACGGAACCCCGTCGAGTCCCGAGCGCACTGGAGCGCTCAAGACGGTGAGATGCCGCGATCCTGCTCATCTCCCCGAACTCACCTTCGAGCCCCGCAGCAGGGCTCAACGCGGCTGAAACGCACGTCCCAGAAATATTTCGTGATTTTATGTTGCTTATCGCTCTTGCCGCGACTAAGGTGCCAGCATGGCATTGGAAACAATTTTGCAACTGGTCACCGTCGTGGTGGCCGCCATGGCGATCGTCTGGCACCAGCAACGCGGCAACGACGCACTCCGCGGAGAACTCAACACGTCGAACCAGCAACTCCGCGAAGAACTCAACACCTCGAACCAACAACTCCGCTCAGAGTTCAACACGTCGAACCAGCAACTCCGCGAAGAACTCAACACGTCGAACCAGCAACTCCGCGAAGAACTCAACACCTCGAACCAACAACTCCGCTCAGAGTTCAACACGTCACTCAGTCGACTGAACGAAGCTGTCGCGGAGAACGGGCAGAGACTGGCGCGCATCGAAGGTTGCTTGGGCATCGGGATGCAGACCGTTTCGGACGCATCCGTTGAGGCAGGACCAAAATAGTCAGATTCTGGCAACCAACAAGGTCAAGCAGCCTAACTGATTTTCGCCTCTTCGAGCAGGCCGGTGGCGACATCATAGACGAAGCCGCGGATATGGCTCTTCTCGAGGATGTACGGCGACAAAAGGAGCCGCTGAATCGACTGGCGCACGTCGGCATGGGGGTCTTCGAAGGCCTCGACCGCCCAATGCGGACGCACACCCAACTCGTCTTCCAGTTCGGCCTTGAAACCATCCTCAGTCACCTTCTGCAGACCGCAGTCAGTGTGGTGGATCAAGATGATCTCCCGAGTCCCCAACGCCCGCTGCGACAGACACAGGGAGCGGATCACATCATCGGTGACCACCCCACCGGCGTTGCGGATGATGTGGGCCTCGCCGCGGGCAAGGCCCAGGATTGCGAAGATCGGCATGCGCGAGTCCATGCATGCCACGATCGCGGCCCGGCGTGAAGGCGAGACGGGCAGACCCCGGAAGTCGAATTCTTTGGCATAGTCGGCGTTGTTGGCGAGCAGTTCGTCTGCCGTCGGCTGAAAGGCGTCACTCATGGCGGCATCGTAGACGCGCAACGATTCAGTGCGGCACCTCAATGTCGGGAGGCAGCAGGCCTCAAGATTCGTCGACCATGGGGACAACCTGCTCGGTGAAGGCGTCGATCTGTTCGAGATACTCCGGCAGGTCACGAGCCCGAAACTTGAGATGGAAGGTGTTGGCTCCGACCTGGCGTGCCGCGCGGATGTCGTGCGCCAATGCTTCGGTGCCCCCCGACAACGCCATCACCCCCTCGGGAACATCGCCGAGCAGATAGGTCCACGGCGGCATGTAGCCGATGTCGCAGCCCGATGCGGACCGGCCCGCAAACTCAGCAGCCGCCCCGATCGTCTCCACAATCTCCGCGTACTGGTCCTTGGCGTTGCCCATCGGGATGTAGCCGTCACCGATCCGTCCGGTGCGTCGCCAAGCGGCGGCACCCATACCGCCGATCCAGATCGGCAGTTCGGCCACGGGTTGGGGCGCCACTCCGACGTCGGAGTACGAGTACATCTCACCGTGGTGGCTCACATAGGTGTCGGCGAAGGCGCCGCGCACCGCATCGAGGGTCTCATCGAGCCGCTTGCCCCTAGTCGAGAAGTCGACACCCAACGCTTCGAACTCGGCTTCGACATGGCCTGCGCCGACACCGAGAATGGCCCGGCCCCCAGAGAGATGATCGAGCGTGCCGAACGACTTGGCGGTCTGCAGAGGGTGCCGGTACGCGGCGATCCACACAACCGAAAGCAGCCGCACGCTGCGGGTGCAGGCGGCCAGGAACGACAGCGTGGCGACCGTGTCGTACCAGGTCGTGGTCATCCGTGCGGCATATTCGTTGTCGGGGATCGCCACATGATCGCAGACGCCTATGAAGTCGTAGCCCCGCTCATCGCAGCGTCGGGCGACAGCGACCAGATCATCGACCGTTGCCGTGTCCTCCCACGGGTCGACCAACGTGCGGGTGAGGGTCTGAATCGGCAGTTGGACACCAAAGGACCAGTCACCGGGCGCAGTGATAGCCGCCATCAGCGCGTCCCGCCGTCCGCGTCGGCCCAGCTCTTCGGCTCCACTCTTCGGCTCAACTCTTCGACATCCCGTAGACAAGACGCATCTCGCAGACAAGCCTTCCTTCCCTCGCAACGCCCGACGCCACTCCGACTCATGCGAGGCTAGCCGCTGGATTGCCGAACCAAAGAAGACGCGCACCAACTCGTCGAACCGACAGGATTTTCGATGACCATTGCCGTAGTCTCATTCCCATGGCTCAGAACCCGTTTACCGCGCATCCCCACGCCAACGGCGAGACCTACGGCGAACACTTCAGGATCGCCGTCGGCGTAGGCAGACAGCTCATGGTGGCAGCGCTCGCTGCTTTCGCCCACGCGCTGACGCCGTTCCTGTTCCCGACCACCGCGAGCAGCAGGATCCGCGCCCTCAACGACTGCCTCGACCGCAACGACCGCGACGGGCTGCGCCACAAGGCCGGCCCCGTTTCGCAAGACTGACCGTCACGCGCCAAACTGGACAGGTGAGCAAACAACACCACACAGTCATCAGCGCGGACACCCACTGCGGAGCAGACCTGCGGAGCTACCGCGAGTACCTCGACGCCAAATACCTCCACGAGTTCGACGACTGGGCCAGGTTCATGGAACGCGACAACGAGGCGCGCAAGGAACTCTTCAAGGACATGGAACGGTCACCACTCGAGGTCGGCGTCGACGGCGACCCCGAAGTGTTCGCATACCGCAACTCGTCATCAGCCGAACGCCTGCGCGAACAGCAGGAGGACGGCGTCATCGCCGCGGTGCTGTTCCCCAACACCCAACCGCCGTTCGCGCCCCCCGCATCAACCTCGTTCGAGGCCCCTCCGTACTCCGACAACTTCGAGCACCGCTGGGCGGGGCTTCGAGCGCACAACCGTTGGCTCGCCGACTTCGTCAGTGAGGCCCCCGAACGCAGAGCCGGGATCATCCAGATCTTCCTCGGCGACGTCGAAGGCTCGGTCAAGGAGATCGAATGGGCCGCCGAACAGGGACTCCGAGGCGGGGTTCTGGTACCGGGGGCGCCACCGGACTCGCCATTCGAGCCCCTCTACTCCAACGCCTACGAACCGATCTGGGCCGCAGCCGCGGCAGCCGGTCTGCCCCTCAACCATCACGCTGGCGGCGCCACACCGAACTTCGGCAGCCATTTCCCCGCCTCGTTGGCAATGTTCATGCTCGAAGTGCAGTGGTGGACCCAACGGGCGCTGTGGCACCTGATGTTCTCAGGAGTGTTCGAGCGCTACCCCGAACTGAACTACGTCATCACCGAAACCGGCACTTCCTGGGTGCCCGACACGCTAGACAAACTCGAGAGCTTCTATCACCGGATGAAGTACTCGCGCTACGGCTCCGAGTCGATCTTCGGCGGGCAGGCCGTGGCCAAGATGTCGCTCACACCCTCGGAGTACTTCAACCGGCAGTGCTACATAGGCGCATCCTTCCTGCGCCCCGCAGAAGCCCATATAGCCCGCTCGATCGGCGTCGACCGGATCATGTGGGGCTCGGACTATCCCCACATCGAGGGCTCCTACCCGCACACCCGTGAACACCTGCGGCTCACCTTCGCGCAGATGACACCCGAGGAGACGACCGCGATCCTCACCGACAACGCAGCCAAGGTCTACAAGTTCGACCTCGACGCGCTCGCGCCACTCGCCGAGAAGTACTGCCCGACCAAGGAGTTCGTGGCGACCCCCATCGACTACTCCGAGATCCCCGAACGCGCCAAGGGCTGCCCCGGCATGAACCCGCTCAACCAGGTCCAACAGGTCGCATGACCGGTTCTGACGGCAGCATCGCCGACATCGAGATAGCGGGCTGTGTGGCGGTCGTGACCGGTGGTGCGGGCGGGATCGGCAAGGGGATCGTCGGGGCACTGTTGCGGCGCGGCGCCACCGTCGTGATCGCCGATATCGAACAGGCCGCCATCGACGCGGCCGTCGAAGAACTGTCGGGCCTGGGCTCGGCAACCGGAGTCCGCACCGACGTGAGCGACGAGACATCGGTGGCGGCACTGGCCGACTACGTGTATGGCACCCACGGCAAGTGCAACCTGTTGTACAACAACGCGGGCGTGACTTCCGGCGGGGGCGGCAAGCCCTGGCAGCAGGAGCCCAACGACTGGCGCTGGTGTTTCAGCGTGAACGTGTTCGGCGTTGCCATATGCGTGAGCGAGTTCGTTTCACGCATGCTCGAGTCGGGCGAGCCTGGTCAGATCATCAACACCTCCTCAGGTGACGGCGGTTTCGCTCCCGTGCCGACCGCCTCGGTCTACGCCTCCTCCAAGGCGGCCGTGAGCTGTTTCACCGAGGCGCTGCACCACAACCTCGTCAGCGAGGACACCCAGCTTCGGGCCTCGGTCTTCTATCCCTCGGGGGGACTGTTGCGGACCGGTCTGTTCACCGCGAGCCGCAACCGGCCCGAACACCTTGCCCGGGTCGGTGAGGCCACCGGACGCAAGAGCATGACCTTCGACGAGATGAAGGGCATGCTCGCCGCCGCGGGCCGTGATGTGACCGAGGCCGACCTTGACGCGCTCGGTGACTTCGTGGTCGCCGAGACGGCCGCCCGGCGATTCATCATCACCATGGACCTGCGGGACACGGTCGATCTGCTGCGTCGGCGGGCCAGCGCCATCGGCGACCTGAACGTTCCACCCCACCACGGTATGCCCGTCTGAGGGCCAGCCCTGCTCGGCGATTCGTTACAGCGTCTCGGCGTTACAGGGCCTCGGGCGCTACAGGGCTTCGCCACGCCTCGTTACAGGGTCTTGGGGCGGTTCACGAAACGGCGTTCGGTCGGCGAGAAGAACCAGCCTCCACCGGCCTTGGTGCCTCCGTCGACAGGGATGTTGTGACCGGTGACGAACGACGAGAGGTCGCTCGCCAGGAAAAGCGCCACCCGGGCCTGGTCCTGCGGCCAACCCAGGCGACCCACCGGCGCCCAGGATTCCCAAAGGTGCTGCGACGACTCGTAGCCCGTCAGATAGTCGACCTGCGAAGTCTGGGTCAGGTCCGGGCCGATCCCGTTGACCCGGATTCCCCTTCGCCCATATCCCGCCGCAAGACATGTCGTGAAATGGGCCAATGCTGCTTTCATCGCCCCATAGACCGGTTCGCCGGGATAGCCGCGCTGGCCCTCAACAGAATGGACATTGACGATCGACCCTCCCCCGTTGTCGATCATCGGGTTCAAGAAGGCGCGGGTGACCATCACCGCATGCAAGAAGTTGATCTCATACATTGCCGTCCAAGACTCGATCCCCGAATCGTGGAAACGGACGATCGGGCGGTAGTCGCCGACGTTGTTGACCAGCACGTCAGGTGCGTCGTGAGCCGACAGCACCGCTGTTCGCAGGAGCTCCACATCTTCAGGGCGTCGCACATCCACGAGATGCGCCCGTGCGGTACCGCCGCTCGACTCGATGTCAGACACTGCGGTCTCGGCAAGCTGCGGGTCGATCTCGGCTATCTCGACGATGGCTCCGTGCTGCGCGAACAGGCGGCTGACGGCCCCGCCGATCCCGTCACCTCCCCCGGTGACAACCGCCACCCTGCCATCGAGGAGTCGGTTCCAGTCATCGATCGGCGGCACGTTCTGCGGACTCTGGGGGTTCGTGGCATTACCTCGCGGTTGCGGCTCGGTCATTGCGTCTTCCTTCATCGTCTGTTCGCGGCAAGATCTCACCGCGGCAAGAACTCACTGATGTGCATATTGCATCTACCGTAGGCCCGATGCCGACACCGGACGGAACTGGACCTGACGAGTCCTGTGCGCGCACCAATCCAGCGGCGCTTGTGCAGATCTGACCGTCTTCGACCTCGCCGACCAACTGCTCCGACACGGCCCCCAGGTGCGCCGCGAATCGGCATAGTCGGCATAGTCGGCATGGTCGGCATAGTCGGCATAGTCGGCATAGTCGGCATGGTCGGCATAGTCGGCATAGTCGGCAGCCTCGGCGGCCTCGGCTCTCGATGTCGGCGCAGCAGACACCACCAACATCGGCCATCTCCGCCGAGACGGCTGCCCACACACTGGCAACGGCGCCTTGCTGAAGCAACTTGAAATCGGGAAGGCCCGGCCTGCTGTACTAGATACCAGAACTGTTGCTGGGCTACAGTAGCGCCGCAATGGATGGCACTGCGTTGAGGGACAGACTCGGTGGCTGAGGCGAACGAACCGACGAGCAGTGCGGCCTCGCTGGCTGAGGCGAACGAACCAACGAGCAGTGCGGCCTCGCTGACCGCCACCATGCTCGACGAGGAAGCGGCCCGTCAACGCAGCCAGGCCGAACGGTCCGAGGCTGTCGTGTTCGCCGACGACCTTCTGCCCGGCGTCGGCACCGACGAAATGGAGTTCCGTGACGGGATCAAGAAAGGAGGCGTCTACACCTTCAGCGTGCTCCTCGCGCTCAACTCGATGGACGAACTCGAAGGTGCCGCGATCAACATTCTCGGCCCCGACATCGCCGAGACCCTCAACGTGTCAGACGGCACGATCACTTTCATCTCAGTCGCTTCAGTCGCCTTCTTCGTGCTCGGCGCCGGGCCGATGGGCTGGCTCGCCGACAGGATAAGACGTGGTCCGATAATCGGCGTTGCGAGCATGGCCTTCGCCGGTTTCGCAGCGCTCAGCGGTCTCGCCATCAACGCCTTCATGCTGTTCTGGACCCGGTTCTTCACCGGAATCTCCAAGGCCAACACGATCACCGTCCACGCAACCCTGTTGGCCGACACGTACCCGATCGCGGTCAGGGGCCGCATCTTCGCGACCAACGCTGCGGTAGGCAGGGTCTTCAACGCGGCCAGCCCGATCCTGGTCGGCGGTATCGCGGTTGCGGTCGGCGGTGACGAAGGCTGGCGCTGGGCGTACCTGAGCCTGGGGGTACCGGTGGCGGTGCTGGCCGTGCTGGCCTTCCTTCTCCCCGAACCAGAAAGGGGCCAATGGGAGAAGAAGGACGTGCTCGGGCACTCCTTCGGCAAGGACCTCGCCGAAATCCCCATCTCCATCGGCGCGGCGTTCGCCCGTATCTGGCGAATCGACACGATCCGCTACATGACCATGGCCATGGTGGCCATCGGTTTCGCCCTGTTCCCGGGCGCTTCAATCCAGAGTTTCTTCCTCGAGGAGGAGTTCGGTCTCGATGCTCTGGGACGTGGTTTCGCGACCGCACCGACCGGGGTGCTGATCGTGGCGTTCCTCCCCTGGATCGGCAAACGCTTCGACCAGACGTTCAGGGAGAGCCCCGACAAGGCGCTGCGCATCATGGGGCTGCTGCTGATACCCGCGGCGGTGTTGGTGCCGCTGCAATATTCGATGCCCAACGTCTGGATGTTCGTCGTGTTCGCCACGCTCAACGGCACCTTCCTCGGTGCCGCCTTTTCGATGGTCCAGCCGTCGATCCAGAGCGTGGTCCCCTACCGCCTGCGGGGTATGGGAACGGCGATAATCACCTTCTTCATGTTCGCCGGAGGCGGTGTTGCGGGCGGGCTCGTCAGCGCTTTCCTGCAAGACACCGTCGGTGAACGGGCCGCGATCACCTTCCTCACGATCATGTTCATGCCACTCGGCGGCTACTACATCATGAGAGGCTCGAACCGGGTCCGACACGACCTTTCGCTGGTGGTCGAGGAGCTCCAGGAGGAACAGGCCTACCACGACCTCATCGACGCCGGAACCGCCATCCCGACCATGCAGGTCAACCACATCGACTTCAGCTACGGGAGAGTCCAAGTCCTCTTCGATGTGTCCTTCGACGTGGCACAAGGCGAAACTCTGGCACTGCTCGGGACCAACGGGGCCGGCAAGTCGACGATTCTCAAAGTGGTTGCCGGCCTCGAGACACCCGAACGAGGAGTTGTGCGCTACAAGGGACGGACAGCCACCTTCGCGAGTCCCGAAACACGGGGAAAGCTCGGAATACAGATGCTGCCGGGCGGCAAGGGAATCTGGCCGTCGATGTCGATCGGCGACAACCTGACGATCGGGGCGTACAACTATCGCTCCGACCCGGCCGACGTTGCGCGCCGGACCGACCGGGTGCTCGAAATGTTCCCGGCGCTGGCGGACCGGTTGTCGGAGCGGGCAGGGGACCTATCAGGGGGACAGCAGCAGATGCTCGCTCTGGCACGGGTCATGCTGCACGAACCCGACCTGCTCATCATCGATGAACTCTCACTGGGCCTCGCCCCCACCGTCGTGCAGGAACTGCTTGAACACATAGACACCCTGCGGGCCGCCGGACAGACGATGATCATCGTTGAACAGTCCCTCAATGTGGCCCTGGCCGTCTCGGACCGGGCGATCTTCCTGGAGAAGGGGCAGGTCCGTTTCGAAGGCTCCGCTGAGGAGCTGGCCGCTCGTGACGACCTGGCCCGAGCAGTGTTCCTCGGGAAGGAAGGCGGCTGATGCCCGCCGCGATCCTCGGGGTGTGGATGACCAACCAGGTGATCTTCTGGGGAGTCGTCAACGGTCTCATTTTCGGGCTGCTGGCCATGGGGATCGTGCTGATCTACCGCAGCACCCGAGTAATCAACTTCGCGGTCGGCAACATGGGGCTGCCCGGCGCGGCACTGTTCGCGTTGATGATGATCAACTGGGGTTTCCCGTTCTGGGTGGCGCTGATCTCGTGCCTGTTGATCGGCGCGCTGATCGGCGCGGTCGTCGAACTGGTCATCGTCAAACGGCTCTTTCACCGACCCCGGGTGGTACTGCTGATCGCCACCGTCGGGATCGCCGAGTTGATGCGCGCCATCGTGGTCACGGCCTACCCCGACATCGAAGGAGTCCAAACCTCATATCCGGTGGCGATCGGCACGATCTGGGAAGACTCGCTCTCCTGGCTCACCTCGCTCACAACCTGGATACCCGGCGTGGCCGCCGACAGCGGGTTGCGCATCAAGGGCGCGGAGTTGCAGGTTCTCATTGTCGTTCCGCTGGTGGCCCTGTTTCTCGGGTTGCTGGTCACGAAAACGGTGTTCGGCAAGGCCATCACCGCGTCGGCTGACAACGTTGAACTGAGCCGCCTGTCGGGGGTAAACCCCCATGTGGTCTCCACGGTCGTGTGGACCATCGGCGGTTTCCTGGCAACCCTGTCGATGATCCTGCTGAGCGGCGGGTCAGCGGCGACCGGAATCGAGAACCTGGGGCCGTTCACGCTCACCAACGCCCTCGCTGCGGCCGTCATAGCGGGGATGCGTTCGTTCCCGCGGGCCATGCTCGGCGGGATCGCCATCGGCATCGCCCAGAATCTCTTCAACTTCAACTTCACCCGAGACCCCGGGCTCGGCACGTTGCTGGTGTTCGTAGTGGTGGTGGTCGCCCTCTACTGGCAGAGCCGCAACACCGACGACGAAGCGGTCCTGGCCTTCGCTCCCAAGGTGCGGCCGTTGCCCCTGTGGGCACGCGACATCTGGTGGATCCGCAACATGCACCGCATCGCCATGGCGATCGGCTTGCTGGTCGTGATCTTCATTGCTTGGCGACACACCGAGATATTCAGTTGGATCAACGACAACCAGACTCTGTGGGAGGCCCCCGAGAAGATCAAACAATCACAGTTCCTGCTGTACTCGTCAATCGTCGCTGTGGCCATTTGTGTCGCTTCGTTGACGGTCATAACAGGCTGGTCGGGGCAGCTTTCGCTGGCGCAGATGGCGTACGCGGGGATCGGTGCATTGAGCGCCGCCGCCTTCAACCGCGGCATCGAGCTCGACATCGGTTACGGCGACACCCGCCTCATCGACTTCCAATGGCCACCGATACCGACGGTCCCGGCGATCATCGCGGCGGTGTTCTTCACCGCAGCGGTGGCTGCGATCACTGGCATCGGGGCGTTGCGGGTGCGCGGGCTGATGCTGGCCGTGTCGACCTTCGCGTTCGCGATCGCTGCCCAGAATTACCTCTACGGCCGTCCCTTCTTCAGCGCCGGCGACCGCAGCGTGCTGTTCGACCGCGGCTATCTGTTCGGCTGGTACCTCAAAGACCAGCGAAGCTACTTCTATTTCTGTCTCGCCTGTCTGATCGTGGTAGTGACCGTGCTGGGAAGGCTCCGGCGTTCCGGGTTCGGGCGGACGGTCATCGCGGTGCGCGACAACGCAGACACCGCCTCGGCCTACACCGTGTCACCGGTTCGCATGAAGCTCATGGCCTTCGCGGTGGCCGGTGGTGTCGCCGGGCTCGGCGGCGCGCTGCTGGGCAACCTCGTCCGCCAGATCCGTTTCAACGAGGCACTGTTTCAGATCGGTGACTCGCTGAAGGTTGTCAACATGGTCGTGATCGGCGGGCTGGGATCAGTCACGGGACCGCTGCTCGGCGCTCTGTGGATCGAGGGACTCCCCAAGTTCTTCCCGGACCAACCGGTGGTGAGTCTCGTCACCTCCAGCATCGGTTTCCTGTTCGTGCTGATGTACTTCCCGGGCGGGTTCGTGCAGATCGCCTATGCGACCCGCGACAGCATCATCGGAGCAGTCGAGAAACGGCGGGATGCACGGGCGACTGCTGCATCGACCACTGCGCCCCCGACCGCGTTGAAGCAGCGGGTACGCCGGAACCCGGTTGAGATCGCCGCAGCCCCATCAACGATCACCCGCTCGCTGGGTTACGGGGTCGCTGTCGTCAAGGCGCTGGCGTCGCTGGCAATCGCCGTGACAGCGGTACCGCAGTTGCTGGGCGGCGACACCTACGGCTGGGGGATCCTCCTGTTGGCAATCGCTGCTTCGGGGTTCTGGTCCGCGCACCTGCTGTATCTGCTGGCTCCAGCACCGGCGAGGATCGTCGGGCCCGCCCGCCACGGTTCCCGCCAGAAGGCGCTCTACACGCTGCTGCTCTTCTTTGAAGCTCCGGGAGTGCCGTTCATGTGGCCGTTCTTCATTCGCAACTGGCTCCCCAGCGAACGGCGTCTGGCTTCAGCAAAGAGAGTCAATCGGGCGAGCACGCCCAGCACTTCCGACGGCAGAGAACTGATTTTGCGAACCCACGACATCACCGTGAACTTCGGGGGCAACATCGCGGTCGACCATGTGGACATCGACGTTTACCGAGACGAGATCGTCGGCCTGATCGGTACCAACGGTGCGGGCAAGTCCACATTCATGAACGCCGTCGGCGGATACGTGCCGTCGGTCGGCACCGTCGAGCTGATCGGCCTCGACATCTCAGACCTGTCGCCGCCGAGACGCTCGCGTGAAGGTCTGGGCCGGACCTTCCAAGCGGCCACACTCTTCCCCGAGCTGACCGTGCGCGAATCGGTACAGGTAGCGCTCGAGGCGCGGGAACGGTCGTCTTTCGTCAAGAGCGCCCTGTTCTTGAACGGGCCTGCGGAACGACGCAAACGACGCGACGCAGACGACCTGATCGACTTCTTGGGCTTGGGGCGGTACGCCGACAGCTTCATCTCCGACCTCTCCACCGGGACCCGGCGCATCGTCGAGATCGCCGGGCTGTTAGCCGTCGACGCCGAACTGTTGTGCCTCGACGAACCGACCGCGGGGATCGCACAGCGGGAAACCGAGGCGTTCGGTCCCCTGATCGTTGAGATCCGCAAAGAACTCGGCGCGGCGATGCTGATCATCGAGCACGACATGCCCCTCATCATGAGCATCAGCGACCGGGTGTACTGCCTCGAGTCCGGTGCGGTGATCGCCACCGGAGAACCCGAGACCGTGCGCAACAACCCCGCGGTGATCGCCAGCTACCTCGGCACCGACAACCGCGCCATCGAACGCAGCAACCAATGAAGGCCGCCCTCCGTGCCACCCGAACGAACCAGTCAAGGTTCCAGAGTCCGCGACTGCTTCCCTTCATTGCTTGATCTACGGTAGCCAGTTCGCTGCCTGACGACACCTCCCCGTTTGGCTGCCAGACATCGAACTCCCGTAATGGTTCGCCGCCCAAGCGGGTCAAGGTCCGGTCAACCGGGCTGGGGCGAATCTGCCTGATGTCGCGGCTCGGACAAGCTACCCTGCAAGGGTGATGTCGAGCGGATACACCGACGCCGAGCGGCGCCGGGCATCGGACGCACCGTTCGACTTGCGGCCCGCAAGCGGTTCCAAGCTGGCCCAGCGGTCGTTGCGCGAGAACGGCAATCCCGACATCAGCTTCATGGTTGAACAATCGCGGATTCAGGTCACAGTAGGGTCGGCGAAGCGCAGCGGCGTGAAACGGTAGGCGCCATGTTTGATTCGTTGCGGGCAGTGCTGCGGTTCCGCAAATTTGAGCTCAACCCAAACAGGCGAAGGCTCGCGACATCCGCCGATGTGGACGACCTTCGTCGACTGGCCAAGAAACGGCTGCCTGCCGGTGTGTTCGACTACATCGACGGGGGCGCGGAGGACGAGCTCACACTCGCCAGGAACGCACGAGCCTACCAAACGCTCGGGTTTCGTCCCCGAGTACTGCGCGATGTGTCCGCGGTCGATCCCTCCTCCACCCTTCTGGGTCAACCAACGCCACTGCCGTTGGCGCTCGCACCGAGCGGATTCACGCGTATCGCCCATCCCCAGGGCGAGCTTGCGGTCACTCGGGCGGCAGCTCGGCTCGGGATCCCTTACACGCTCTCCACGATGGGCACGCGTTCCATTGAGGAGATGGCCGCAGCCAGCGACAGCGTCGCGTGGGGTGGCGACGGCGAGCGGCATCTGTGGTTCCAGGGCGGCCTCGCAGCAGGTTGCAAATCTTCCAGGTGAAATTCGCCAATTGCTGGTGCGTGCTGGCATTCACAAGAATCTCCGTCTCGATCCAGGGCTGGTGTGCCGTGTCCGTCGGCAACGCCGGACTCGGCACGCTGGGACTTTAGCAAACGGCCCAGCGGCTTCACCGCGAACGGCACCTCGGGGCGCAACAAGCGCGTGACACAATTTTCTCAGCGTCGACGGTTCGTTGCGTCGACTGCCCGCCGTCGGTCACGTGGGCGGGCAAGCCCACATTCTTCAAACCAAGTGTGGCACGACTCCGAGCCCAGGCGAGCTTGGTCGTAGTCGAGTTCAACGCGTGGCAGCAGAGCCACACAAAGAACGCGGTAAACGGGCTCGTCGCGTTTGAGGTCGGGGTGGGTGGGGTGAGGGTCCGCGCCTGAACGGGCGGGATCCTCCAGTATCGGTGCTGTCCGCAACGAGAATCTGGTGGATCCTTGTGGTCGTTGATTCTACGCGTGTGTGTGAGTTGTTGGTTGGGTTGGGCGATGTGGAGGTGGTCGGTGTTGACGACGAGGTGGGTTTGCTGTTGGGGGTGCTTGTCCGTTGTCAGGTTTCGAGTCGGGACTGTGGGGCTTGTGGCGGGCGGTTGTGGTCTGATGGTGAGAAGCTGGTTGAGTTGGTGGACCTCGCGGCGTTGGGGCGGCCGGTGCGGTTGGTGTGGCACCAGCGCCGCTGGCGTTGCGCGAACCCGGAATGCCCAGCACCGACCGCCAGCGAACGGAATCCCGCTATCGCACCGCCTTGGCAGCGGCCCACGGCACCGGCAAGTCGTTGAGTGACACGCCAAGCGGGTCATGGCACCACGAAAAGCGACGTTACCGGGTGAACTGGGTTGCAGCTGGCATCTGGTCAACACTTCAGCGCGCCGCTGGCCGCCTCAACGCCGACGATCCCCACAGAGAAGTCCGATACCGATGCCACGCCAAAGAAACTCTGCTGGCAAAC
>MKWU01002839.1_pt1 | contig 24450 bp, 20 predicted proteins | sample 809101 | NCBI WGS metagenome assembly MKWU01 (sample SAMN05860141, study PRJNA318959) | sponge metagenome | host: Aplysina aerophoba | place: Slovenia: Piran, Adriatic Sea, Gulf of Piran | collected 2013-05-07 | reverse complement strand
GCGTCCTGGATGGCATTCTTCATGCGCTTCGCCGCTTCGCACGGATTGAGTCCGACCGTGCGCCGGAGCCGACGGTTGCGATCATCGACAGCCAGAGCGTGAAGACGACGGAAGGTGGTGGTCCACGTGGCTATGACGCCGGCAAGAAAGTCAACGGCCGCAAGCGCCACATTGCCGTCGACACCGAGGGCAACATTCTGGCGATGAAAGTGCACGCTGCCGACATCCAGGACCGCGACGGTGCGGTGCCCTTGATCCTGGATGTCTTGGAGGCGGTCCCGACGCTGCGTCGTATATATGCCGATGGCGGCTACAGCGGTCCGAAGCTGGCCGCGGAGCTTCGCAAGCATGGCATCGAGGACAAGCTGGAGATAGTCAGGAAGCCAAGCGACCAGGAGGGTTTCGTGGTGCTGCCGAAGCGTTGTGCTGCCGAGCGGACCTTTGCCTGGCTGGGCCGGTGCCGCCGGCTGTCGAAGGACTACGAGAGCACAGAGGCGAGTTCACTGGCGTGGACGCAGCTGGCGGCGTGCCGGAACATGGTGCGCCGAATTGCCCGTGCCAGGGTCAAGCGAAAAGAGAACAATGTTCCGGCGTGAGTGTGCATGAAACAGGGGAAGGTGACTTTCGAATCGGGCACTGAACATGTCATGGCCAAGGAGCCTCTTGCAAGACCATGGTTCGCATAGGTGGTCAACACGATGGGGAGCGGAAGCTGGATGTGTTCAACCGCAAGCCGGCCCGAAGCAACAGAAGGGTGCTGATGTCGCGCGACAAGGCATCGGTTCGGCAATGTCACGAATTCGAGTGCGCTGCCTCCCACAACAGTGACAGGTGAAACTCGCGCGGCGCGTACCGTGGTGTCGCTGTGACCAGTCCGGCTATGTTGGTGCAGGCTGAAGTGCGCGTTGTCGTCTCCTTTGCAGCATGAATGCGCCTCCGGTCGTGGCATTCCAGGTTGGCCACCGGCGCCAGCCGGCTGGCGCCGCCGCGGTTGCGGGCCGCGAGGCCAAGAGTGCATAGCTCACCAAGATCGCGTCGTACAGTCTGGCTGGTCACCCCGAACTCAGTGGAAAGCGCATCGACCTTGACAGGTCCTTGTTCCCTGAGGTGGCCTAGATCTGCTCTTGTCGTTCGGTGAGTGTCATTCTCTGCATTCCTTTGTGCAGCGCTCCAGCAAAGTCGGCCCTCGCGGACTTTCCATGTGATTTGCGTTTACTTTCGCAAATGTTCGTCTATTGAAGCAATGGCGGGAATTTCCCCGAAATTGAAAATGGAAGGAGGAAAAATGTCCAAGTATCTTCTCTCCGCGGTCGCCATGCTTGCCTTGTTGGCGACAGGTGGTTCGGCAGTTGCCGACATGGCCGCGGCGGAAAAATGGATTGATGAAGAATTTCAACCATCGGTATTGTCTCGCGAAGAGCAGCTGGCCGAGATGGAATGGTTCATCAAGGCTGCCGAGTCCTTCGCCGGTATGGAAATCAATGTGCTGTCGGAGACCATCCCGACACATTCCTATGAATCCGGAGTGCTGACAAAAGCGTTTGAAGATATCACAGGCATCAAGGTTAACCACCAGCTCCTGGGAGAGGGCGAGGTCGTCCAGGCAGTCCAAACCCAGATGCAGACGCAACGTAACCTGTATGATGGCTACGTCAACGACTCTGACTTGATCGGCACGCATGCCAGGCTACAACTCGCCTACAACCTGTCCGATATGATGGCAGGCGAATGGGCCGGCACGACAAATCCGGGGCTTGACGTCGACGATTTTATCGGAGCATCATTCACCACCGGTCCAGACGGAAAGCTATATCAATTGCCTGACCAGCAATTTGCAAACCTTTACTGGTTCCGCAAGGACTGGTTCGACCGGGAAGATCTTCAAGCCCAGTTCAAGGAAATCTACGGCTATGATCTTGGTGTGCCAGTGAACTGGTCTGCCTACGAGGATATCGCCGAATTCTTCTCGGTCCATGTCAAGGAGATCGACGGCGTTCAGGTCTACGGCCACATGGATTATGGCAAACGCGCACCGGACCTCGGCTGGCGAATGACGGACGCCTGGCTGTCGATGGCTGGTGCCGGTGACGTTGGCGAACCAAACGGCATCCCCGTTGACGAATGGGGCATCCGCATGGAAGCGGATTCGTGCAACCCGGCTGGCGCCAGCGTGAGCCGCGGCGGTGCCGCAAATGGGCCGGCTGCGGTCTATGCCATCCGAAAGTGGGACGAATGGCTCCGTAACTATGCGCCTCCGGGAGCTGCAAGCTATGACTTCTATCAGTCGCTTCCGGCGCTCAGCCAAGGGAATGTGGCACAGCAGATCTTCTGGTACACCGCATTTACGGCCGACATGGTAAAGTCGATCGAAGAAGGCAACAACACCGTCGATTCCGAAGGCAACCTGCTCTGGCGGATGGCGCCTTCTCCGCATGGCCCATACTGGACCGAGGGCCAGAAGGTTGGCTATCAGGACGCTGGCTCCTGGACTTTCCTGAAGTCGACGCCATCTGATCGCGCACAAGCCGCTTGGCTCTATGCCCAATTCGTGACGTCCAAGACTGTTGACACACGCAAGTCACATGTTGGTCTGACCTTCATCCGCGACAGCACGGTAAATCACGAGAGCTTCTCCGAGCGCGCCGGCAAACTTGGCGGCCTGGTCGAGTTCTACCGCTCGCCTGACCGTGTCGCCTGGTCACCGACCGGTATCAACGTGCCTGACTACCCCAAGCTGGCACAGATCTGGTGGCAGCAGATTGGTGACGTCAACTCGGGTGCCTTCACTCCGCAGGAAGCCATGGACCGTCTTGCCGGCGAAATGGACACAACGATGGCGCGTATGCAGGCTGCTGACGAAGCCGCCAACGTCTACGGTGGTTGCGGCCCGCGCTTGAACGAGGAACGTGACCCCGACTACTGGTTGAGCCAGCCCGGTGCGCCGAAGGCAAAACTCGCCAACGAGAAACCGCAGGGTGAAACTGTTCGCTACGAGGACATAGTCGCCCGTTGGAATCAGTAATCTGATCCCTCAGGCGGGGCGCACACTGGTGTGCCCCGCCGCCACCCCAAGACTCGCCGATCGTTGCCACTGGAGATACTCAGCGGTAAAGGGTGTGCCAAGGAAATCAACATGACGCTCGAACTCAGAAACGTGACGAAGAACGTCGGCTTGGAAACCCACATTTACGAGACGTCGCTTAAATTTGAACCAGGCGGTTTCAACATTCTCTTGGGAGCCACGAATGCCGGCAAAAGCACGCTGGTAAGATTGCTGGCCGGCCTTGAGCGACCTACACAAGGCGAAGTCTGGTTCGATGGCAGGAACGTCACAGGGGAAAGCCCCCAAAGGCGCAACATCTCGCTGGTCCACCAGTTTTTCATCAACTACCCGCACATGACCGTGTACGAGAACATTGCCTCGCCTTTGCGCGTAGGCGGTGTAGCCAAACCGGAGATTGACCGAAGAGTGCGTGAGACGGCAGACATCCTGCAACTTGGGCCTATGCTCAAGCGCCGCCCGCAGGAATTGTCTGGCGGCCAGCAGCAGCGTACCGCGTTGGCGCGGGCAATCGTGAAGCAATCGAAGGCGATCTTTCTCGATGAGCCATTGGCCAATCTCGACTACAAATTGCGCGAGGAATTACGCGAACAACTCCCGGACATTCTCGATGAGCGCGGCACGGTTGTTGTATACGCCACCTCAGAGCCGACCGAAGCGCTGCTCTTGGGTGGCCATACGGCATTGGTGCATCAGGGTCATGTCACGCAGTTCGGGCTCACCACGGACATATATCGCTCCCCCTCGAACTTGGTCTCGGCACGAGTGTTTTCTGACCCGCCAATCAATCTCGCACCGGTGGAGAAGCGGGCGGATCAAATTCATCTCGACAACTTGACATGGTCAGTCCGGGGAGACGCCGCGACACTTGGCGATGGGCGCTACACCATCGGCATTCGGCCGCAACACATAACGCCAACCCGGCCAAACGCACCCTCGGTGCCCGTGCATGGCCAGGTAAAGATTACTGAACTCAGCGGTTCAGAAAGCATTGCGCATTTCTCTATTGGAGACCGGATATGGGTGAGCCTTTCTCCGGGTGTACATCAATGCCAGGTAGGCGAACCGCATGAGTTCTATCTGATCCCGGACCACTGCTACTATTTTGACGGAACGGGAGCACTGGCAGCGAGGGGCACGGCACATGGCTAAGATTACCCTGGAATCCCTGTACCACAGCTACCTGCCCAATCCTGCCGGTCTCGAGGACTATGTTCTCAAGGAAATCGAAATCTCATGGAAGGATGGAGGTGCGTATGCGCTGTTGGGGCCTTCCGGCTGCGGCAAGTCAACATTGCTCAACATCATTTCAGGACTGTTGACGCCCAGCAGGGGCCGGGTGCGATTCGACGATGCCGACGTGACCAGTCTTCCCCCCGATCAGCGCAATATCGCGCAAGTGTTCCAGTTTCCCGTAGTTTATGACACCTTGACGGTTTACGACAATCTGGCGTTTCCGTTACGCAACCGCGGTGTGAAGGAGTCACGAGTTGACACTCGGGTTCATGAAATTGCCACCATGCTGGAACTCGAAGACAGCCTGACGACGCGCGCCTCAAACCTGACGCCAGACAACAAGCAAAAGATCTCGATGGGTCGTGGATTGGTCCGCGACGACGTCAACGTCATCATGTTCGACGAACCGTTGACGGTGATTGACCCGGAACTGAAGTGGAAATTGAGATCGAAACTCAAGGAGCTCCATCAGAAAATCGAAGTGACAATGATCTATGTCACCCACGACCAGACCGAGGCATTGACATTCGCCGATGAAGTGGTGGTGATGCAGGACGGAGAAATTGTGCAGATTGGCACTCCAGTTGAACTCTTCGAACGCCCGCATCACACTTTTGTCGGTCATTTCATCGGTTCACCCGGCATGAACATTCTCCCCTGCGAAGTCGTCGAAGGCGCTGCATTTTTCCGGGGACACAAGGTTGAGTTGGAGGGCGCAATCCTGAAACCCGAGGGCCGTACCGAGATTGGAGTACGTCCTGAATTTGTTCGGCTTGACAAAACCGGCATTCCCGCTGTCATACGGAAGGCCTCCGATATTGGCCGGCACACTGTGGTCGAGGCCATGGTTGCCGACATAGCCGTCAATGCAATTTTTTATGGTCCCCCGCCTGCGAAAGGGACAGAGGTGTATCTCAGTCTCGTTGCCGACAAGACGCGGCTTTACTCCGACAACTGGATCTCAACCGAGGCGTCAGAATGAAGACCGAGAACCAACGGGCCTGGATCTTTGTGTTGCCAGTGCTGATTCTTGTTGCTTTCAACGCTCTGGTGCCATTGATGACCGTGGTCAACTATTCGGTGCAGGAAACGTTTGGAAACAACCAGTTCTTCTGGGCAGGTCTCAGGTGGTTTGAAGAAATCTTGCAGTCCGAGCGTTTTCATGCCGCCCTAGGCCGCCAGCTGTTTTTCACCTTCACGATCCTTATCATCGAAATCCCGCTTGGAGTTGCCATCGCGTTGGCAATGCCACGCAAGGGCCTGTGGGTGTCGGTCTGCCTTGTCCTCATGGCCTTGCCGCTCCTGATACCCTGGAATGTCGTTGGCGCGATGTGGAATATCTTTACCCTGCCCAAGATCGGACTTCTGGGCTGGACGATGAACAACTGGCTTGGCATTCCGTACAACATGACCGTCAGCCCCGTTGCAGCGTGGATTACGGTCATCATGATGGACGTCTGGCACTGGACTTCGCTAGTCGTCCTTCTTGCCTATGCCGGATTGATATCCATCCCCGAAGCCTACTACCAGGCCGCCAGGATTGATGGCGCCTCCAACTGGTCTGTTTTCCGATACATCCAGTTGCCCAAGATGAAACGTGTGCTGACGATCGCTATCCTCCTCCGCTTCATGGACAGTTTCAACATTTACACCGAGCCCTTTGTGTTGACGGGAGGTGGCCCTGGCAATTCGACGACGTTGCTCAGCATTGACTTGGTCAAGGTGGCGCTGGGTCAGTTTGATCTTGGTCCCGCTGCCGCGATGAGCCTGATCTATTTTGTAATCACGCTTGCGGTTTCCTGGCTCTTCTACACACTGATGACGAGGAACGAACAGTGAGACTGCGCAGCTTGGTTCCTCTCATCTACATCCTGTTCCTGATGCTGCCCATCTATTGGCTGCTGGCAATGAGCTTCAAGACCACCAACGAGATTCTGGGAGGCTTCAGCCTGTTTCCACAGCGATGGACACTTGCGAACTACCAAGCGATCTTCACTGATCCAACCTGGTATTGGGGCTACATAAACTCGATCATATACGTATCGCTCAACTCGATCATCTCTCTGTTGGCCGCTCTTCCCGCGGCCTATGCCTTTTCAAGGTTTCGTTTTCTAGGCGACAAACACCTGTTTTTCTGGCTTTTGACCAACCGGATGGCGCCTGCGGCAGTGTTCGCGTTGCCGTTCTTCCAACTCTATTCCGCTGCCAACCTATTCGACACGCACCTCGCTGTTGCCTTGGCACATTGCCTTTTCAACATTCCACTGGCGGTCTGGATCCTGGAAGGATTCATGTCCGGCATACCCAAGGAACTGGACGAAACGGCCTATGTCGATGGCTATTCCTTCCCCCGTTTCTTCATCACGATCTTCATCCCTTCGATCAAGGCCGGTGTCGGTGTGGCGGCTTTCTTCTGCTTCATGTTTTCATGGGTAGAGTTGCTGTTGGCAAAGACACTTACTGCAGTCGAGGCAAAACCCATAGCTGCTACAATGACACGGACGGCGTCGAGCGCGGGCTATGAGCTTGGACTGTTGGCCGCTGCCGGTGTTCTGACAATCATCCCGGGGGCCATTGTGATCTATTTCGTCCGCAACTACATCGCCAAGGGCTTTGCTCTCGGGAGAGTGTGATGCGCCGAACTGTTTACCTGATCCTGACACTCCCGGCCGTCGCCATGGCTCAAGGTTGGGGAAATGTCGGCACACCGAAGGAAGAGGAGTTTACCTGGACCAAATGGTGGATCGAACCACTGTTTGGCGGGTTCTGGATGGCTTGGACCCGTGCAACATTGGCGTTTTTTGTATTCATCTTTGGCTTCATTGCAATCATGGCCCTGATCGAACTCAGGTACCCTGGCGGCAACGAACGCAACGGCGTGCTTGGTCTGACCACCACGCGTGGCGACCGTTTGTTTATTGGACTGTTGGGCTCGGCCTACGTTTTTCTCACCTGGATTGGACTATTCGGCACGTCGATCGTAGTGCCGCTTATCCTCTCGGCGGCATGGATTGGATTTTGCTTTCGAAAGGTGTAGTGAAGACTTAGTCGAAATTCGCTCCCTGTTGCGTTGTCGTTGCCCAATGTCCGGAAATCCTGCTTCAGCTCTTGTTTTCTGTATGGAAAGCACGGAAGGCGGTTTTGTGACCTTCGCCGTCCTGCCCGAGTCTCGGTTTGCAGGCCTCCACTGCATCGTGAAGGATGCTCTGGACCGGTCGGCTGTTGTTCGAGCAGAAAACGAGCTTAAGCCAAAGCGATCCTTCTATCATTGACGGCAAAGCGCGCGGTTTGGGCGATCATGCCTTGGTCCGTTTCCGCCAACCTGCAACTGTCGGCAAATACTGCAATGCCTAGTCGCGGAGAGAAGGGCTGCCAGGCGATTGGGACAATGCGGATGTTCGAGTTCGTTCAATGCGTTTGATTGAACACCGGCGGCGGGGCGCTCGGGAGCCGGCTCCAACTGCCAGAAGCCGATCAGCGAAGGTGGCAGGCCACCGAATGGTTGTCGGCTCGCGCCGACAGGACGGGGCGCTCTCTTCTGCAAACCTCTCTGGCCAGCGGACAGCGGGGATGGAAGGCACAACCTGAAGGAGGATTGACGGGACTTGGGATTTCACCGGCCAGAACCGGCGGGCGCGAACCCTTTCCGACTGCCCTCAATCTCGGCACTGAAGCCAGCAGCGCCTCGGTGTATGGATGATGGGGCTTGTCAAAGAGCGAGTCCCGGTCGGCCAGTTCAATGATGCGGCCCAGATACATTACGGCAACGTGGTGGCACAGATTTTCCACAACCGCGAGATCATGCGAAATGAACAGCAGCGCCACTTTCGACTCCCGCCTGAGATCGCGCAGGAGATTGATGATCTGCGCCTGCACCGAAACGTCCAGAGCCGAAACGGGTTCATCGCAGACGATGACTTCAGGTTCCAGGGCAATGGCACGGGCGATGCCAATGCGCTGACACTGACCACCCGAAAACTCGTGCGGATACTTGCGCCGCATTCCTGGGTCGAGACCTACGGCTTGCATCAGTTCGGCGACGCGGCCGTCTATCTGCTCGGACGGGCAGGAAGCGTGAATTCGGAATGGCGCACCCAGAATGCGCGACACGCGATGCCTGGGATTGAGGGATGAAAGCGGGTCCTGAAACACAATCTGCAACTTGCGGCGCAGCTGCCGGAGTTTGTCTCCTCTGAACAGACCAATGTCCTCGCCATGCAAGTAGACGGCGCCGCTTGTCGGCAACAGCAGTCTGACAAGCAGCCGCCCAACCGTTGACTTGCCGCAGCCGCTTTCGCCCACAAGCCCAAGCGTTTGTCCAGGGTGCAGACTCAACTCTACTTCTTCCACCGCTCGCACTTGCCGCAGGCCGCCCGACAGAACGCCGCCGATCGCAAAGTGCTTGGTGAGCTGCCTGGCTTGCAGGGTTGCGGTCTGCATCATGCGACACTCGGGTTGTGGCAAGCCAAATCGTGACGGTCTCGATGCGGCGTCAGTTTCGGCACAGTTGTGCGGCAAACGGCGATGCTTCGGTTGCATCGGGGTTCGAAACTGCATCCAGGCGGAGTCTGATCAAGCGGCGGTACAGTTCCCGGAATTTCGCTTAGGCGAAGATTCCGGTTGAGCCCCAGCGTGGGTGCGCAACTCAAAAGTCCACAGGTGTATGGGTGCTGGGACTCCTGGAGGATGCGGCCGGTCGCCGCCTGTTCGACAATGCGGCCGCAGTACATGACAACAACCCGGTCTGCATGCTCGGCGATCAAACCAAGGTCGTGAGTGATGTGCAGCACGGCCAATCCCCGTTCCCTCTGCAGGTCGCGCACGAGTTCGAGTATCTGGCGCTGAATTGTCACGTCGAGCGCCGTGGTGGGCTCATCGGCTATCAGCACCGCAGGGTCGCAGGCCAGCGCCATCGCAATCATCACGCGCTGGCGCAACCCGCCGGACAGCTGAAAGGGATACTCGCCGGCGCGCCTGTCGGGATCCGGAATTCGGACCAGCTCCAGCAGTTCAACGGCTCTTCGCAATGCCGCACGGCGGCTGCTGCCAAGGTGGCGGCGCAGGACTTCTGCGATCTGGTCGCCCACCTTCATGACTGGATTGAGCGCCGCCAGGGGATCCTGAAAGATCATTCCGATGCGCCTTCCTCGGACATTGCGCAGTTTGCCGGGATGCATGTCGAGCAAGTTTGCGCCCTCGAAAATCGCCGAGCCACCGGCAATTTCGGCCGGAGGGTTGGGCTGCAATCCAAGCAGGGACAGCGCCAGCATGCTTTTGCCGCAGCCGCTCTCCCCGACGATGCCGAGAGTTTCACCGGCGTGCAGCTGAAAGCTGACATTGTTGACGACCGGCACGGCGCCGATCGGCAGATGGAGCACGGTGCGGAGATTGTTGACTTCAAGAACGGCCATGATCAGATCATCGCGGCCACCGCGTCAAGAGCTTTGGCGAAGGCTTCCTCCAGCCGAGAGAGAACGGGTTCGTCGTGCGCAAGCGAAATCGCGTGGTGCGACAGGGGATTTGGCAAGGTAACGAGCTGCGATTGAGCGAGTGATCGGGTGAACGCTTCGTAGAAATCGGATCTTGTGGTGGCCGCCGTGCGGAAGTCGACGATCTCGGTGTCACAGAAATACCAGTGAAAGTGCGATCCCCCGGTCGCAAACTGGGCAGGAATGCCAAGGCGGCGGGCTTCGCTCTCGAAAGATGCCTTCAGTCTCGCTCCTCGCTGGCTGACTGCACGCTGCACCTCTCCAGTTGCCAGGACGCTCAAGGCAGCCGAGGCCGCCGCAATCGATACGGCGTGACCGTTGAACGTGCCGACAAAGGCTGGTCCGCATCCTGGTTCGGTCATGCGCATCAGTTCCTCGCTTCCAGCCACAGCCGCCAGCGGAAAACCGTTGGCAATGGCCTTTCCGAACAAGGCAAGGTCCGGCGTGATGCCCGACTGGCGGCCAACGCCGCCTATCGAGGTGTTCAGTCCAGTGAGCAACTCGTCATAAATCAGCACAATTCCATGCTTGCGCGTCAGCTTCCGCAGCAGACTCAAGTACTCGTCGCTGGCGGGGATGTAGCCAACGTCAATCAGCGTGGGTTCGAGCAGAACGGCCGCGATTTCGCTGCCATGTCTGTCAAGCGCGGCTTCCGTCAGCTCCAGATTGTTGAAAGGCAGCACGACTGTCTCGGCGACCAAATCCTGTCTTTGGCCAGCAAACTGAGGTTGTGGAACAATGTCCTCCGGTGCGCCCGAGCGCGCAGGATCGATCCACACGCTGACAAACAGCTCGTCGGACCAGCCATGGTAGCTTCCCTCGACCTTGGCGAGGCGAGTTCTCCCCGTCGCATGCCTGGCAACATGGATGGCGTGAAGCACGGCTTCAGTGCCGGTGTTCGCAAATCGCACAAGATCTGGCCACCTCGCCGCATCAAGAAGCTTTTGGGCGGCATCGCACATTTGGTCTGATTCAAGCCCGCAGGTCAGCCCCGATGCCAGGCACTTGCGAACAGCTTCAAAGACTTCGACGTGGTTGTGTCCGAGCAGGATGGCGCCGTTTCCCATGACGATGTCGAGGTGCCTGTTCCCGTCGACGTCCTGTGCCCATGCCCCCGAGGCCTTCCTGAAGTAGTGAGGATGAGGCTTGCGTGCACGCGTGTTGCTGCTGACCCCTGCGGGAACAATGCCTCTTGCCCGCTCAAAAAGTTGGCGCGAAGCGGATTGGGCAGTCATTCCTGCGCCTCGGCGGTGTCCATGTCGCCAACCATGTATGCGTAGTCGCCCGGTTCAACGACATTGCGATTGAGGTGCGAAAGGATCATGATGCCACGTGGCACGGGTGTTGGGATGACTTCCAGCGTCTCGAACGTGTAGGGGCTTACAACCCGTCCAAGTTCCTCTCCCTCGAAAATGAGTTCGCCAAGGGGAGGCGCACTTGTTTCCAGCCAGCCACCGTGCTTGGGCCGCACAATCTCGATGCCACGCACAACGACCTGTCGTGTCGGGATCAACGCCTCGCCTTCCACAACTCCAGCGGCGCGAAGCATGTTCATGACGCCGGCCACGCCTCGGTCGACATAGCTCTGCTGGGCGACAATTCCGCCGCCAAGTTCCACGACAACGGACGAAATTCCCCGCCTGTCCACAGTGACGCTCTTGGTCGTGCCGTCATATGTCGTGCCCGCCACCCCTGTCTTGGGCCGATAGAGCACCAGCGAACCGAAGGCCCGGGACAGTCTTTCGTCATTCAGAATGTAGACGTAGTCGACGGTTGGCCGGTCGGTGCCTGCATGCAAGTCGACATGCACGTCAATCTTGTTCAAGAACTCCCGGGTTATGGCGGCTGCAAGATGGTCGGAGTACCAACCGGAATCGGAACCGGGAAACTGCCGGTTGAGGTTCAGTTCATCAACCGGCGTGTACCGCTTGTTGACGGCAAAGGCCCGTGGATTTGCCACTGGCAACAGAAGGATTCTGCCTGCCAGCCGGCGATTTCGCAACCTTGGCCACAATTCCCGTATGATCTGGCTGCCGGCGTTTTCATTGCCATGAATGGAGCCGGACACGCCTATCGTGGGTCCGTCGACCTCGCCAACCAACTCGTGGATGGTCAGCGCCGCGTCGGTGCCGTCCGCCATGGTCGTGAACTTCGGCCGATGAATTCTATGTCTGCGCAATTCAGAAAACTCCTCAGGATGATGACATTCGGCGGTGGCGCCGAGCCACGCCGCGCGGGTCAAGGTAATCCCTCAATCCATCGCCGAACAGGTTGAAGCCCAGAACCGTAATCATGATTGCCAGCCCGGCAACTGTTGACAGCCAGGGGTCGGACCGCAGGTAGCGCGTGCCGTATGCCAAGGTCCAACCCCATGTGGGTGTGGGCGGCTCCACGCCAAAGCCCAGGAAACTCAGGCCGGACTCGGCAATGATGGCGGTGCCAATTCCAAGCGTTGCCAAAACGATGACAGGACCGACCACATTCGGCAGAATCTCCACGAACAGTATCCTGATCTTCGAAGACCCCAGCGCCACTGCCGCCGCCACATAGTCGGCTTCGCGTTGGGACAGCGTGACCGAGCGGACAACACGCGCATACTCCGTCCAAAACACTGCCGCCAGCGAGAGGGTCAGATTGACCACTCCGGGTCCAAGAGCCGCGACAATCGCCAGCGCAAGCACGATCGGTGGTATCCCCAGAAAGATGTCCACCACCCGCATGACGACCAGGTCCACCCACCCTCCGAAAAAGCCGCTGACCAGACCGACCGTGACGCCCACGACAACGGCGATGGCGACCGACGAAAGCGCTATCACCATCGACACCCGCGCGCCGACGGCCATGCGGGTCCAAAGATCGCGGCCGAAATTGTCCGTTCCGAGCCAATGGAGCGCCGACGGAAGCTGCAGACGGTTTCGCATGTCCATCTGGTCGAACTCGTACCCCGACACCATCGGTCCGAACAACACAAACAGCACGATGACCGCGATGATCGCGCCGCCGACGGTAAGCGACAGATTGCGGCTTCCGGCCTTCATGATCATTCGTAGCGAATTCGCGGGTCGATTGCCGCGTAAAGCAGGTCAACCAGGAAATTGACCAGTGCGAATGCAAGCGCGAATGTCAGCACCACGCCCTGAATGAGCGGGATGTCGCGCTGGGAGATTGCCGCAACCGCCAGTTGCCCGAGACCGGGCCAGCCGAAAATGCTCTCGGTCAGTACGGCGCCTCCCAGCAGTGCGCCGAAGCGAAGGCCCATTACGCTGACGACCGTCAGCAGCGCATTGCGCAAGCTGTGGACAAGCACAATGCGCATCGGAAGCAGTCCCTTGGCCTTGGCAGTGCGAATGTAGTCCTGCCCCAGCGTTTCCAGCATGGAACTCCGAACCAGCCGCGAGATGACGGCGGCATTGGTAAGTCCCAATGTGAGGGCCGGCATGGCAATGTGCGTCAGGGCCAGCCACAAATCCGCAGGACGTCCAGTCAGGGCCTTTCCGAGCGCCGGCGCCAATGGCGGGCCGCGACCGATGGAGGGAAGCATGTCAAGCTGGATGGCGAACAGGTACATCAGGAGTATTCCAAACCAGAACACCGGCATCGACACGCCAAGCTGTGCAAAGAGCATGCAGCAGGCATCGATTGCCGATCCCCGGCGAATTGCCGCAACGACGCCGAGGCAGATTCCAAGCAGGATCGAAATCAGCAGCGCCACCACGGCCACCTCCAGCGTTGGCACGAGGCGCTGGCCAATTGCATCTGCTACCGGCTGGTTCTGAAAGTAGGACACACCGAGGTCGCCGTGGGCAAGGTCGAGGTAGTAGTTTCCCAACCGTATCCACCAAGGCTGATCAAGGCCCAAGGCGCGGCGAATGTCCTGAATGGCTTCCTCGGTGGCATCCTCGCCGAGCAGGACCGCTGCCGGGTCGCCCGGCAGCAGCTGCATGATGGCGAAGGTAACGGCGACCATGCCGACCGCAATCGGCACAAAGAGAAGCAGCCGCCTTACCGTGTAGCCAAGCATCTGTTCAACGACCGGAAGCCAAAACGGCCTCCGGCCTGAGACTTGCGATCAGTTGCGCGCGGCTGAACGCATCATGCCGCGGGCATCGGGAGCAAGCGAAACGCCTTCGGAATAGAACACCTGGTAGCCTTGGTACGCAATTACGTAGTAGGGCAGGTCGTTGGCGATAAGTTTGGCTGCCGCCCGATAGGCTGCAATACGGTCGTTGACGTCAATCGACGCCCTGCCGGTGTCAAGCAGCTGATCCACCTCGGCGTTGGAATAGCCGCCCCAGTTCAGCGTTCCCGACGAATGAAACTGGGCGTACATCAACCGGTCGGGATCGACGATGTTCAACCAGCCAAGCAACGCAACTTGGTGCTCGCCGGCGCGGACGCCAGCCGAAAACGCCGGCCAGTCGCTTATGCTGATTGAGGCGTTTACGCCGTTTTCCTGCATCTGGAACTGTATGTACTCCAGCGCTTGGATGCGGTTGGGGTCCTCGCTGTGCGTCGAAAGCGTCAGAGCCAGCTCTTCGCCGTCGCGATCAAGAAAGCCGTTGCCGTCCGAGTCGGTCCAGCCGGCGGCGGCAAAGGCCTCGCCGGCGCCGGCCGGGTCGAACCTGGGCTGGACTATGCTTGCATCATAGGCCCAGCTGGAGGGAAGAAGAATGGAAGTCGCCACCTGATCCACGCCCTCGTATATCTGGCCGACGATGGTTTCCTGATCCACGAGCATGGACAGGGCCTTCCGCAAGGCTGGGTCGGCCAGCAGCGGGTCGCTAACGTTGATGTTCAGATACGTGATTCCCAATCCGCCCATGATCGCGTTCTGAAACCGGTCGTCTTCAGCCAGCCGTCCGATGTCCTGCGGTGACAGTGGAGACTGAATGATGTCGAGATCGCCTGCTTCAAAGGCTTGTGCCCTTGCCGTGTTGTCTCCGACAACGACAAACTCGAATCCGTTTCCGGGGACATTGCCGCTCCAGTGATCTGCGAAAGGCTCAAGGACGATTCGCGAACCCCTTTCCCATGAATTCAGCTTCATCGACCCAGTTCCCACAGGGTTTGAAGACAGGTCGCCCCCGCCTTCCACGAAGTCCTTGGGAACGATGCCCATGTCAAGGTAGCTCAGGAGCGGAGCGTACGGCTCCTTCAGCGTAATGCGAACGGTCTGCGGATCAACCGCTTCGATTGTCTCGATGGGAGTGAACAGCGATCGGAACCGCGCCTTGAGGTCCGGGTCCAGAATGGTTTCGAACGTATACACGACGTCGTCTGCATCCAGGGTTGTGCCGTCGTGAAACTTCACGCCTTCGCGCAAGTTGAACATCCACACTGTGGGTTCGGGATTGGACCAGCTCTCGGCCAGGTCGGGGTTTGGCTGTAGGCTTGCATCCAGTTGCACCAAACCGTCGTACAGGAGATTGATGACGCGGTAGGCGGTGGTGTCGCGCATGACCCTGGGATCCAGAGTGCCTGCGTCCACATCCGCCCCAAGCCGGATGTTCTGAGCCAGGGCTGCCCCGGGCAGCATAAGCGCCGCGATTGCCAAAGCGCTCAATGTTCGTTTGAAGTTCATGTGGTCTCCTCCCCATGTTGGAAATCGGTTTACATCCCGTTGTCGATTCGACTCTAAATTCAGGCTCGGTCGCGGGCAACAAGGAAATCATCACTTTCCTGCAAACGATTTCGCGGATTCATCACGCTCGCAATCTGCCAATCGAGCGCTGAGGCGGCAGCATTCATTCGAAACGCCCGACAGGAGGCATTCAAACGGGCGCTCGCGACCAGCGATCGAGAATCGTTGTGTAAATCTCGCTCCACCAATGATATCGTGACCGCGATAGAGGTTTTAGGTGTGCTTAGAGCTGTGCTTATCCTGCCAGATTCCGTGGAACCGGAAAGACGTCGCTATCGCGGCATGACTCCGCCGAATCGCGCAAAGGCTGATGTCCATTGCGGCGAGGCAATGCGCCTGCCCGTCGCCGACGGCACCGTGGTCTCCATTGCCAATGTCGATGGATGTTCGTCAGTTTGGCTTACGGCGCTGTCCGAAGACCGGAGGAACTTCGGCCTTGACGCACTCGAATTGCCGGAGGGCTCGTCTTCCCGTCTGGACTTGACGGCCTTCGACAGTCGCGAAATGACCGAGTTGGCAGCCAGCCGCGGCGGTCAGAATGCCCAAGCACATGCAATGCGCATTTTCGACGAAGCCTCTGGCGCCGGAGATGTCTTCGTAGTTCGGGTTGCACGCAGAGCAGAATTGTTCGTCATTGTACCGGCCACCGCAGAGTTGTTGACCTTGGGCGGAGGCGGGCGTGTGGCAGTCACGGCAAGGCCCCGAAGCCGTGGAAACCGCGATCAGAACCTGCCGGAACCTCTCGGCAAGGTAGTGGACGAGTGGCGTGTCGAACGCTGCACAGCCAAGGCATACGAACTGAGGAAGGATCAGTTCGTGCAGATCATCGACGTCGAAGGGCAGCAATGTTCCGACTTCATGGCGCTGCGTGCCGACGCCCTCGATGCTGGTGTGGAACGCCACATAGATTCAACGGTGTCGAGAACGATGACGCGAAGCGCCTATCCGATGCCTGGCCTGTTCGACAAGTTTTTCGACCAGGACATGCGGCCCTTGCTGGCAGTTCGCCGCGACACGGTCGGCAGGCACGACACCTTCGCACTGGCGTGCACGGCGCGTGGGTACGAGGAACGCGGGTTTCCTGGACATCTGAACTGCTCCGACAACATAAGCGCTGAATTCGAACCATTTGGCATTCTTCCGCGCAAGGCGTGGCCGGCGATAAATTTCTTCTTCAATTCCTGGATCGACTGTGCGGACAATCGGCTGGTCAGCGACGAGGCTTGGTCGAGACCCGGCGACCATGTGGCAATGCAGGCCCTAACCGACCTGGTTTGCGTTACCACCGCCTGTCCCGACGACGTGGACCCAATCAACGGGTGGAATCCTACCGACATTCACGTTCGGATCTACGAGGAGGACACGAGAATATCACGTTCAGTTGCATGGCGCGCCCACCCAGAAGACGCGGCAAGGCTGACGAAGCGGTCGGCTTTCCACGCCCGCACGTCGCGACTCACCAACTCCTTCCATGTGGCAAGAGACGTCTGGATGCCGGCGCACTTCGACGCGACCGGCGCGATTGAAGAGTACTGGGCCTGCCGGACCGCAGCGACGCTTCAGGACATGTCAAGCTTGCGAAAGTTCGACATAGTCGGACCGGACGCCTTGGAATTGTTGCAGCATTGCCTGACGCGCGACGTGTCAAGACTTTCGCGGCATCGCGGGCTTTACGCATTGATGTGCGATGACCGCGGCAGCGTGCTGGACGACGGCACGTTGTTCCGGCTGGAGGACACCGCCTTCCGCTGGTGTTGCGGCTCGGAAAATTCGGCGCTGCATCTGCGCGAGTGGGCCGAGCAGCTCGGACTCAATGCAAGAATACTGTCCATCGGCGACAGCATGCCCAACCTGGCGCTGCAGGGCCCGAGGTCACGCGACATTCTGCGGGCGGTCTCCTTCATCCAGCCTCATTGCCCGGCACTGGAGAATCTGCGTTGGTTCGGATTCACGGTCGCCAGACTGAAGAATCGAGACGGCCCCATGTTCATGCTCAGCAGGACGGGATTCACCGGCGAACTGGGGTACGAGATTTTCTGCGGCCGCAGGGATGCCTGCGAAATTTGGGACGGCATAATGGAGGCAGGCCAAAGGCATGGGCTGGTTCCGATGGGCGGCGAAGCGTTGAATCTGCTGCGCATCGAAGCCGGATTCATGCTCGCCGGCGCTGAATTCTGCCCCGACAGCGATGCTCTGGAATCGGGCCTTGGATTTGTCGTCGACTTCCGAAAGCCTGACTTTGTGGGCAGAAGGGCGCTGGCGCGAAATGCGTCTGCGCCGCGCCGCAAGCTGGTCGGCCTGCGGTTTGGCGGGAATGAAGCTCCGGTTCACGGCGATTGCGTGTTTGTGGGAAGGGAGCGGGTTGGCGTTGTTACCAGCGCATGCAGCTCGCCCCAGCTGGGGCATGCTATCGCAATGGCGCGGGTTGCAGTCGAGAATGCGGAAAAGGGAAGCAGACTTGAGGTGGGCAAGCTTGACGGGCACATGAAGCGCCTGCCGGCGATCATTGTGGATCTGCCTTTCATGGATCCAATGCGAGAGAAGGTGCGAGCGTGACGCAGGGAGATGCGAACGGTGTGGTTGTCACCCGCAACGTGTGGAAGATATTCGGCGAACGCGCCGACGAGGCGATCGGGGCCGTGCGGCGGGACAACCTGTCCAAGGCCGAGGTGCTGGAGCGATTCCAGGCTGTTGTCGGAGTAAAGGATGTTTCGATTTCGGTGGGCGAGGGCGAGATTTTCTGCATAATGGGCCTGTCAGGATCCGGAAAGTCCACGCTGGTCCGGCATGTCAACCGCCTGATCGAACCTACAAGCGGCGAAATCCTGATCAACGGCGTCAATGTCGGGGACTTGGATGCCGAGGAACTGCGCGCCATGCGTGCCGACAAGATAGGCATGGTGTTTCAGAGCATGGCCCTGCTTCCGCATCGGACGGTCCGTGACAACGTGGCCTTCTCGCTCGAACTGAGAAACGTCGACCCATTCACGCGGGCGAACGTTGCCGATCGGGTTATCGGTCTGGTCAGCCTGCAAGGCTATGGAGACCGCATGCCCGACGAGCTGTCGGGAGGCATGCAGCAGCGCGTGGGCCTGGCACGGGCATTGGCTGCAGACCCGGACATCCTGCTGATGGACGAGCCGTTCTCGGCTCTCGACCCACTTATTCGCAGGGGGCTGCAGGACGAATTCCTCGAGCTCTCCAAGACCATGAAGAAGACCACGCTGTTCATCACTCACGACTTGGACGAAGCGATCCGAATGGGCACGCGGATAGCGATCATGAAGGATGGCGAGATTGTTCAGACCGGCACGCCGGAAGACATCGTCACCAATCCCGCGGACGAATACGTGGCCGACTTCGTGGCAGGAATTTCCAAGTTGAAGCTGATTTATGCGCATACGGTGATGCAGCCGATCGAGCGATACGAACGAGACGGGACAAGGCTTCCACCGCTGCACGAATGCCCGCAGGCCACTCCGGACGACGATCTGGACGCGCTGGTCGGGCTGGCGGTCAACCAGAGAAATCCAGTTGTGATTATGAGCGACGGAACCCCAGTTGGCGTTGTAACGAAGGACGCCTTGCTGCGCGGCATTCAGGGCGAGGTATAGGGCCATGGCAGACGAAACTGACGTCCGCAAACCGTTTGTCGAATTTGCGGGACCGAACGGCAGCTACTACGCCGACACGTTCCTGAAGATCAAGAAGAACACGCTGGGCCGATACCACATCAACTTGGCGGCCATGGTCGGTGGCTTCATTTGGGCTGCCATGCGCGGGAACTGGCTGCTTTTCGTGATTGCGTTTGCCGTTGATCTGGTCACGCTCGTGAACTTGGGGCTTGTGTACAAGTACTCGAAGGCGGCGGTGGACAATGCCGACAAGGCGTTTCTAGTCGAGCGTTTCGAGGGATGGTCCCAGACTCACCTGATATCGGCCATAGTCGTGCTTGTAGTTGGGCGGCTGGTTTTTGCGTGGCTGGCCGACAGGATGTATGCCATCCAGTTCGAGCGATGGCGAATCAACAGAAGTGTCAACAGCGGACGAATCGTTTCCCGTCTCCTGATTGCGGCGCTGGTGGTGGTGCTGGTGCTGCCGATGATGCTGTATCGAACGACACAGTTCTCGCCCGAAGAGCGAGGGTGCATTCGGCAGGACCGAGCCATTGCCCAGGGCGAGCAGGTTCCCTTCAAGAGTCGATTTGACTGTTACTTCATCGGCGAGTTTCCGACGTTGTTCTGGATTCAGCGTCCGGATGAGGTTTCGTATCCGCGTGATGAAAGCGGCGAAAGATACGTCAAACGCACTCCGCCCAGCGCCAACGCTCCTCCGGTGAACTTGAACACCTACACCTCCCAGGCCATTGACGACTCAATCGGTTACGTCACCGTCTTCTACGGATTCCTTTTCGACGGAGTCACGCAGCTTCTGCGCGGCATGCTGACGGCGATTACGTCAGTGTTTGTCGGAACGCCGTGGCCACTCATGATGTGCGCGCTGCTCTACCTGTCCTACAAGATGGCCGGCGCTCGCACGACGATTTTCGTCGCGGCTTCGCTGATCTATCTGGCGATGTTTGGATTCTGGAAGACTGCCATGGACACAATGTCGTTGGTTGTGGCCGCGTCCATAATCTGTGTAGTTGTGGGGCTGCCACTCGGCATCTGGGTGGGCAAGTCGAATCGCGGCAGGGTCATCGTAACGCCGATTCTGGATGTAATGCAGACGATTCCGTCATTTGTGTACCTGTTGCCTGCCATAGCTTTCTTTTCGATTGGCAAGCCGCCTGGCATACTTGCGACCGTCATTTTTGCCATGCCACCAATGGTGCGCTTGACAGCGCTGGGCATTCAGCATGTGCCGGACAATACCAAGGAAGCCGCGCTTGCATTTGGCGCCAATCCAAGACAATTGCTGACTAAGGTGGAATTGCCGTTGGCGCTGCCGTCAATAATGGCGGGGATAAATCAGGTCGTCATGATGAGCTTGTCAATGGTGGTCATTGCAGCGCTCATCGGTGCCGGTGGCATGGGATACGTGGTAACCGAGGCGCTGGAAAACACAGAGACCGGCCGAGGAGTGCTTGCCGGCATTGGCATCGCCTTGTTGGCGATGATGATTGACAGAGTAGTCCAGAAGGCAAGCAAGGCACGCCGTCGATAGCAGACTCGTCGGTTTCGGGTGCCTTCAAACTAAGGGAAAGGAATATGAGAAGAGCAATCAAGGGCCTGCTTGCAGGCATAGCGATGATGTTTGCGTCGGTGCAAGCATCGTCATCGGCAGATCACGTCACGGTCAGCATCGGCGATTTGACCTGGACAGGTGCGGAAGCCATCGCCCACGTGATCAAGGCCGTCATCGACGGGCCGCTTGGCTCGGAGGCTGTCATTGTCGAGGGCCTGTCGGATGGATCGGTAATCGCCGCTGGCATGGACAAGGGAGACGGTTCCGCAGATGTCTACACGGACTTGTGGATGCCCAACCGTCAGGGCATCTGGGACAACTATGTTGAAGGCGCCATGACCGTGGCCGTCAACGAGCCATATCTCGGGACACAGCAAATGTACGTCCCGTCCTACATGGCTGATCGGGTCAGCTCCGTTGAAGACATGTTGGATCCCGAAGTTGCAGCAATGTTTGACAAGGACGGCAACGGCAAGGGTGAGTACTGGGCAGGCGACGCTGGGTGGAAGTCCACAAGAATGTGGCAGGTCAAGTTCAAGAGCTACGGCCTTTCAGACTTGTGGGAGCCGGAAATTCTTCCGGACGCTACCTTCAAGGCGCAGCTGAAGACGTCAATACAGCGAGAGCAGCCAATCCTGTTTTACTACTGGACGCCGGAATGGGTCCACGCGGCTTACGACATAACGGCGATTGAAGAACCGGCACGCACGGAGGGATGCGAGGACCACGATCTCGACGCCGAGGACTGGCTGGAGGCATCGCACTTTTCCTGCGCTAGCAGCGACGCGATGATCTATGTGGCTCATTCAACGTCACTGGAAACTCGAAATCCCGCCGCCGCCAAGTTCCTGAAACAGATCAAGCTTGATCCCGCCGAGGTCAATCAGTGGATTCTCCTGATTGGGCGCGACAAGCTGGACCCGCAGGATGTTGCCGAAGACTGGGTCGCCAACAACATGGACATAGTGAACGGCTGGATTAACTGAGCGTTCAGGACTGCTCATGGCAGGCGCGGACGACCGTTCGCTCCAGCAGAGCAAACTACACATTCCGCTGCGCCTCGGTTCGCGGCACGCAATGTGCCGGCAGAATGAACTGGGGCGCAGCGTTGCATTTGGGGCAGCCAGCCCAACCCGCTGCCGCCGACCATAAAAGTGCAACGACCGAATTGTGGCTCCAACTCGTCCTGGCAGGACAGTTGCCCTCGTTCACGGCACGCGGTAAGTACGTTCGCATCAAGGGAATGCCCGAAGGCTGACGGGAATACATCATGCGCCTGCAACCCGCCGAGGCGGAAGAACTGGCAGACCGCTATGAGCGGGACGGTGTCGTGGTTGTTCGAAACGCTGTCCCGGATCGCTGGCTGGAGCGCTTGCGGGAGTCAACCGATGAGGCGCTCAAGCAGGGCAAGCGGTATTTCGCCTACCGCAACCTCCGCAACGAACCTGGTGGGTTCCAGGATTTCTGCCTCACTTCAGGAATAGGCAGGTTGGTCGCCGAGATAGGCCGATCAACGTGGACATCACTCGTGTTTGACACGATCTTTGTGAAGGATCCTGGCAGCCGGACGCGCACTGGATGGCACACCGATCAGCCCTACTGGCCGATAGCCGGACCGATCGTGACGACATGGATTGCGCTCGATCCCGTGGATGCCGACAATGGCGCAATGGAATTCGTTCTCGGCTCACATGCATGGGGAAAGAAGTACCGACCATTCCTGACGGATCAGAAGGGCGATTTCGTCGAGTATCTCTGCAAGGACGACCCACAGTATTGCGACATGCCCGACTTTGAGGCCGAACGTGACAGACACGAAATGGTCCACTGGGAACTTGATCCTGGCGACGTTCTGGCGTTCGATGGATTCATGGTTCACTCCGCCATGGGAAACCGCACGGCAACCCGCCGCCGGCGAGGATATGCCGTGCGATTTGCGCTGGACCGCGCCACCTACGACCCCGGTCAGGGAGTTGCCGACTGGTTGGTGGATGATTCCATTGAACCAGGTGCGCCCTACGTGAGCGAGCGATTTCCCTGCATCTATTCCGCCGGCATCGGAAGCTAAGGGCAGGCTTCACTGTTTCGACGTTGGCGATGGCAGGCGCTGGGAGCGGAGCCAAGCCCGTCAAGTTGCCGGGCTCGCGCAATGGCTAGAATGCAAGACGGAAGCGGTTGCCGTCATGTTCAATGTTCTGCTGAACAGGCAGGTCCCTTTGATTTTGGGTTCGGGAATGCGTTCATGCAAATGCGTGCCTCGACACTTTCGCCATGCGCTGATGGTTGCGACGTACCCGCGAGGGCAGGGAGGTCAGAGGTCTGAATTCGAGCGCCTGCCATGGCAATTGCAGGTGAAGACCTCGATTGGCGCCTGTCCGTTCCCTTCTTGAACGATTCGCAGCAAGATTTGCAGCAACCGCAATTGCTTTGGTCCTCATGGCCTTTGGATCGGTGCGGCGAATCTTCGGTGAAGGACTTTCGCCAATTTTGAATGGAAAGGTCAACACATTCCAACAAGCATCTCGTTCGGCGTGCATGCGACAGGGCATGAAGGGACTGTGAAGGAAACTTCGCGATTGAGCGCATTTGAGCGCTTCCTCCTTGGCTGGTCGGAGGGCACGCGATCGGCATCCTTGACAAAATGGACAGTTCGAATGACCGTTGACCAATGCTCGTGAGGGTATTGCCGAGACCTGTGCAAAGGCCAATGTGGAACGTCTGCAGTTCTTGGGAGGAGCCATCCGGGGAAACACTGTTCAAATTGAAAGGGCATTGTACTAACATGACACGCAAAGCATGCTGCCGAACTTTCAGAATTGAGTGAAACTGTTCCAGAGTGATTGCACGAATGTCGAAGTCTGTGATCTTGGCGGCATGCATTGCTGTTTTGAGCGCCATGTCGGCAAACGCACAGGAAGTTGTCGGCCTTGAAGCAGTCAAGCTGATGAGCAAGGGCGAGGTCATTTACAGCCGGACAGCCACGAGAGACGAGTTTGGCGTGATGGAAAGGGTGATGGAAATCCTCCTTGAATGGCGCAGAGATCTTTGGATCTGCGTAGTTTGGACAGAAGGCGGGCCACCGCAGGCGGCACAAAACATGGAGAAGCTTGTTGGCGAACAATCCTACCTCAACCGCTACCATTCGATGTTTGCAGGGAGAAGCAACGTGGAGTGCAACATAGTTGTTCCAATGGTCGTGGAATAGCCAACAAGCAGTGCGCCGTGTGCATTGTCGCTTGGAACATCAGCGCCACAAATTTCGCAAACTAGCTACAGCCATCATCCTCGATCTGGACTTGGAGAAAACTGGCCAAGAGCTCATGTTCTCGTTTGTCATTTTACAGTCAGGTCTCAATTTCGCCATGGGCACCGAGTGAAAGATTCCGTCAAGTGGATTCGACCATTCCTTGCTGGAACCACAAGTCCGACACTTGGATATCCATCTGCTTTCGGTCACTCCGAAAGACCAAGATTCCGTTCACTGAAGGAAGGTGGAATGCAACGCAATCACGCACTGAGTTGCGGCACATTCAGGCGATTTGACGATTGGCTGTGAATCGTGCTGAAGTGCATGCTACGGAAGCCACAAAATGAAGGTTATGGACAAGTTCAACTCAACCGAGCGCGAATTCAAGCGAATCCCCAGACCCGAGTTCTTGGGCAGGCCCGGCATTGCCCCGCGGTCAACTCGCCGCTACAGGCTGTCCGGCCTTTGGCCCTCCACAATGGCTTCGAGGCGGTTGATTGCGCCATTGACCCCGGCGCGCATCGGCGCCATCTCTTGCACGGCGCTATACGCATCGAGGGCTCCCTGCGGATTGCCGCTTGCCTCGAGG
>MKWU01002838.1_pt1 | contig 24451 bp, 17 predicted proteins | sample 809101 | NCBI WGS metagenome assembly MKWU01 (sample SAMN05860141, study PRJNA318959) | sponge metagenome | host: Aplysina aerophoba | place: Slovenia: Piran, Adriatic Sea, Gulf of Piran | collected 2013-05-07 | reverse complement strand
CAAATATATATTTTTAGATTACTATCATAAATAATCTATTAGTAGAAAAGTCTAATTGTAATCAAACCACAGTGTCTACGTCGGTTTTTGGGAACGCTCCTCTAACTACACATCTCCAGAACACATTTCTCAAAACAATAATCTGAAATAGGGCGGCACGGCCGGCACGGCCGGCACATCCCTTACGTACCAAGGGAAAGCTCAGAAACAAAAGGGCGGCACAGGGCGGCACAGGGCGGCACACATTTTATCGATAAAAAAATTACACTGGCCGAAGTTTTTTCTTGACTTATGAAATAGCACACATTATAATGTGTGTGACGGGGAGTCAGTACTCCTGATCCCCGTCGGCGAATTTTATTCAGGAGTACCGCCGGCACTCAGGAGTACACCATGCCTCTCTATGAAAGCGCCTATTTAGAGGCGATCAGAACCCACCTCCCACTTATCTTCCAAAACCACCCAGCCGTTCACATTATACTTATCTCTCCTAACGGAGGAGGCAAGTTTCCTGTCACTGAACGTTGGCTTGATTTTTTCCCTACGCTCAAAGAGGTAGAGGATCATCTTGATAAAGGTCTTAGGATAGCCATTAAACCTAGTTCAGTTGATCGTGTAGTAGTCGATGTAGATCACGGAGGGCAACGCGGGTGGCCACTGCTACAGGACACCTTCTCTCTTAGCAAGATTAAAAAGGAGCCTGCGAAATATTGCGCGCATAGTAGTACACACGGCAAGTATCACTTGTGGCTACCGGTAAAAGACGTTGATCACTTTGTGCTTAATAGAAAGAAATTCATAAAAGAGGTAGGCACCGAAAATGAGTACAGCGGCGATATATTGGTTAACGGATATGTAATACTGCATAAACCAAAATCAATCTTCATGAGCAGGCTATCATCAGGTATCTCTGAGAGGTTCTTTGATGTTGAGCTTAAAAAATTTATGATGGTTGACAAGACAAAGCCTAGTCATAAAAAAAATATTCCAAATCTAACAGCTAAGCCTGCGACAGGATTACTGAAGTGGCATGACGGCAAAAGGCACGATACATGTTTGCAAGCTCTGAAACTGATCACAAATCCGAAGCACTTTAAAAAGGACGATGAAGTTAAGGATCTACTTTCTCAGGGCGAGATAGACCTGATCGTTGGTGGCAAACTAACAGGGGAGCAGATATGCGAACACGCTCTCTCTCTTGGCAGCGAGGTTGAAGAAGTCAACAATCTGCTTAAGACTCATTATGAAGAAATGGACAAACATGTTTCTTATGGCGATAACAATGATGATGATGATTTGAGACAGAAGCTCATCAACATGGATATTGTTAAGAGGTTTGAATACATGTTACAGGACAGCAATGTCTCATTGAAGTACGATGTCTCTAGGCAGTTTTATGAAATAGATTTTGGCGATGGCAATGGAGTTAAACCATACTTTGATGATAAGAATGATAAAAACTGTAAGTTGTTAAGGTGCAAGTTAAGACAGAAATATCCTGCTTTTGCTAAAAGTGATCACAATGGGTTTAGCTTGGCTGAGGTTGTTTGGTCTGATGTGCATGCTGGTTTTGAAAATTTAAAGCACAACCAAATGGATGCTAGACAAGATTATCTCAAAGTAGATGAATGGTCATCACAAATACTTGATGACTTCAGTAATGGCGTTTGGACATCTGATATGGATGAGTGTGTTGAGCTTGCTAAAAAATACTTAAGCGATAATCTAGAAATAGATGGCGACAATTCTTACGATAATAAGATGTATATCAGGGCTATATCAGAGTATTTTTTTAAGACCTATGCTCTTTGCATGATGAATGAACTTCATAGGTCAAAGTTGCTTATTATTCTGATTGGTCATAAAGACAAGGGTAAAAGTTCGTTTGTAAAAACTTTAATACCTAAAGACTGGCAGTCGCCGGAGCGTCGTTTCTTCACAGAGGTTTCGACAGGCGGCACTATCTCTGACTGGCGAAAAGAGATGGCTATAAAAACGATTGGCTGTGTTGGTGTTGAGCTCCCTGAAGTTAAGCTAGGGCCTAAGTCACCGATCAAGGAACTGATAGGAAGCCCCATAATATCTCTAAGGAACATGCAGGAAAAGAAGAGCACAGATAGGCCGAGAAATTTTTGGTGTATGGGGACAGCGAATAGAGGGCAAACCGATCTATCTGCTAGAGACCCGGACTTCACAGGGAAATGTGGCTTTCTGCATATTACTAAAATAAGTAAACACTGCCAAGAATATGCGGACGCGAATCTTAAAAAGGCGATTATTGGAGGTTGGATCTTACACAGTCAAACAGTGAAAGAAAACGGAGGAAAAATCACAGATTTAGATCATCCTTTTGTCGGAGTTGAGGAAACCGAGCCGGCTCACAAGCGATGGCGTGACGCGATTGACAGAGAAGCTGGCACCTCTGACGAAGATGTTTTGTCGGAGCGCTTGAAAGAAATGATGTTATCTGCTTGTTTTTACAAGAAAGATGAAAATGGAAAAATGGTTAAGAATGACGATATATTTATGCCGGCTAAAATAAGCAAGACAACACCTGACCTATCAACCAAGATGAAGTACGAGCATCTCTTTGATGCTTATAAAATTTTTGTCGAACTTAAGTCGCGACGAGACTGGACTGGCTCAGGGGTTGTCTCCCATGAGATAGACGAGCTCAAAGCTATCAACAATTCTAAGCTCTTCAAAACAGCATTAGGTATGTCTGATTGGGATGGGAATAATAGAAACAGGGCGCTAGGCAGATATTGGAAGCTTGTTGATAAGACGGGGTATTGGGCTATGATGGGCTATCCTGGGATATCAGATGAAACCCAGCCATAGCTAAAAGGATGGCATCACTGGTGTCATCCGGCTCTTTTTCTAAGTCAACTTTGAAGGCCCCAGAGAAGTAAGTCCTAATCTCTTCTTTTTTGGCGCGCCCATTATTCATGACAAGTTTTCTGGCAGTCATTACATTTGTTTCATGAATCGGATAACCTTGGTTAGCTGCTGCTGCTATGATGATGCCAGCTGATTTGCCAAGTTGTATCGAGGCTTGGCGGCTTGGGGACACTGGCATAATGCTTTCCATTATGATATGGTCAGGCTGGTAAATCATGATCAGACTTTTAAGGCCATTGTGAAGAAATGCCAGTCTCTCATTGATAGGCAATTTCTGCTTAGCCTTGAGATGGCCTGACTGAACTACATCAGGGTCTTTATTTTTCTTTTGCTCTGCTAAGCACCAACCTAATATTACGGTGCCAGGGTCAATGCCGAGGATTTTCATAGATGCCTTCTAAAGATTTAGGTAGGGACTTGCGGCGATTAGCCGATTATATGAGAAAAAACCAGAAGTTATACGAGAACTTTGGTGATGTTGAGGATATCAAGAAAAGCACCCGCAGGTCAAACGAGGCAAAACTAACAGCTAGGGATATTAAGAGAGCAGGGACGATAGACTCTCTACCCATGCAAGATAAAGCAGCACTCATTGCACTCGGAACTTTCTACTTAGAGACAACCAAAGGGTTAAATCAACACCTTAAAGTTAAAACTAATCTTAATAGGACTAAGGGTGACTCTGAACTACCAAGAGACAGTAAGGGTAAGAGGATTAGTACACTAACAATTACATATGACTCTAGCAAAGTCATGATGATAGGCAGGTTTCCTTTCAAGAAACAGTACAGAGACCCGGATAAAGCAGAGCCATACAACTTCCACTGGGGTGCATCTAGCAAGTTTAGAAGATATGGTATAACTGAGGTAAACATATTTGGTAGACGAGTAAGAGCTGGTAGAAAAGGCAGCCCTTTAGAGGGCCTTGGGTTTGAGCCCATGGGAACAAAGCCCAAAGCTTCTGCTAGTTTTCCCAAAGACTACCGAGTTTTTAGGAGAGTGGGTTACCCAGGTCGGCGAAACCCTGATACTATCACTATAAAAGATGGTAATGCCTTTCTTAAAGTGGCTGTTTACACTCGGTTCTTTAGAAATTCTAACCTTAGAGGTAAGGTTATTGCCAATACCAATAAAGTTGTCTCAAATTTTATGAAAGATAGTGGTAATATCTTGGTAGTGCGACTCAGTAAAATCGCAAAAGAAATTTAAACATAAGGAGAATGTTATGGCTGGTATCGATCATCTGTTGAAGCAATCGGCATTAGTTGATGCTCTCACTGATTTAGTGACAGAAGCTAAAAAAGATGATGGCGAACTATCATTAAGTGATCTTCTCAACAAAGATGTTTTGTTAGAAGCGTTGGATGTCTTCGAACAGACTAAGAATCTGATTGAGGATCATGATGAAATGTTAGCTGAGGTGAAAGATCTTGATGCTGCTGAGGCTGTTCAGCTTGTAGTAGCTTATATTGGTTCTTTTGAGAAACTACACTTGGCACTTAAATCATAATGGCAGTATTTACCAAAGAACAATACGATAGCCTGATAGAGGCGATAGCGGCGGGAGTCACAAACGTCTCTTACTCAGGTAAGGTAATCAACTACCGGTCAATTGAAGATATGATTCGGGTGGCTAGACTAATGCGTCGAGACCTTGGCCTTGATAAAGGTGGTACTTTATCCACTAATCTCTATTATAAAAATAGAAGATTCCTATGAAAAAAAAGAAAAGCCTGTTGAGACGATTATCTCCCTTCAAAAAGAAGGAGACGATCAAGTCTCTCGAGGGTAAATTAGAAAACCTATACAACAAACAGCGTCTTCAAGAACATCGGTTCTATGAAGAGACTCGGGGTCGCCATGACTTCATTAGAGGCGGTGCACCCAATAACAGAAACCACTGGCAAGCTAAGCCATTAAGAGAGCAGGCAAGACATCTCTATGAGAATGATCCGATAGCTAGACGAGTCGTTGACTCGATAGTTTGTAATATGGTTGGTCGCGGCGTTATGCCAATACCAAGACACGAGAACCCAGAGATAGCAGCTGCTATTGAAGGGTTTCTCAACACATGGAATAACACCACGGACGTTGACTTTGACGGTGATCACAATCTCTCTGGCATTCAATCTCTAGTGATCAAAACTTTGGTTCGGGATGGCGCTGTTTTCGTCAAACGGATCGTTAGAAGACGCAAAATAAGCTTACAGGTCTTAGAGCCAGACTACTTAGATGTTATTAAGAATGGCATTAATCATGATAATGATAATGAGATTATTAATGGCATCGAGTATCACAAAGTTACCCGGCAGGTAGCAGCTTACTGGCTCTACGAGTTTCATCCAGAAGACAATTATTCTCAAGGTCACAATACAGGAACTCGGTTTGTCACGGAAAACCCTCGGAGTTACTACACAACTGGTGCTGGTGGCAGAAGCCTGCGAACTCCTGTGATCGATGTTTGTCATATTAAGCGCATCGATAGACCCGGCCAACAAGATGGCATTAGTTGGCTAGCGCCGGCACTAACCAAGCTCTGGGACTTGAGAGAGTATGAGGAGTCGAAGCTTAAGCAACAGAAGTTACAAGCTTGTTTCACTGCCTTTGTTCAAGATAATTTTGAATTAGGGGAAGAAGAGAGAGCAGATATATTAGGTTTGGCGAGGAAAGACAGTGAGACTATGACTGGCAGGACTATTAGTGCTGGCCATATTGAAGAGCTACCACCTGGGAAAACTATCACATTCCCTCAAGGAACACAGACTGGTAACGAGAACTTTGTTGAGCGGTGCCTCAGGTCAATCGCCGGTGCTCTGGGTGTAAGCTATGAGATATTCAATGATTACTCACAAGTCAGCTACTCATCTGGTCGCATGGGCTTTATGGAGATGGACAGGCATCTAAAACATGTGATGAGAACTCTAATAGAACCACAGCTTTTAAGCAGAGTTTCAAAATGGATTCTTATTCATTTAGAGATGAACGACATAATACCACCTGATCACGGCGCAGTCATTGACTGGACTCCGCCCGCGAGAGAGATGATAGATCCGAATGCTGAGAGTAAAGCTCTAGCCTCTATGGTGTCTAGTAACCTTATCTCCCTTAGGGAGGCGCACGCCATGATGGGTAAGGACTTTGAGCGAAGTGTTGTCGATATAGCAAAAACAAATAATAGATTAAGAGAATTAGGGTTAAGTCCTTTACTTAGTTTTGCTGGTAGCCCAGCTTCTGAAGACGCGCTACCAAATGCAATGATCAATCAAGAAGAGGTTTCTAATGAAGAAAACAATGAAGAAGAAAATGACAGTCAATCGGAGAGTAGACCTCCAGAGTAATAGCCTCTCTTATGAAGATGCTAACGAAGACTTTGCGCTTGTTACTGTGGTCGTGGCATCAGCTACACCTGTCTATAGAGAAGAGGATGGGGAGCCGTTTTATCGGGAGCTAAAGATCTCTGAAGATGCGATTAGATTTGATCGGTTTATGAATGGTGCTCCAGTTCTTGACAATCATAATGATGGTGCTAGAGGTCAGTCTGTGTCTGGTACTTTGGGGTCAGTTGATAAAACGTGGATTGAAGGTGAAGGAAAAGATGCTAAACTTATGGCAAGATTGAAAATATCAAAAATTTCTGAAGCGGATAGAGAGATCGCCAAGAAGATAAAAAATGGTATTATAACTAGCGTATCCGTTGGTGCTTTTATTCATAATCAAAGGATGATAGAGTCAGCGGATGAATCCGATGACGGTGTTGCCAAGGTTTTAGCAGATGACTGGGAGCCACACGAGGTGAGCCTTGTGATGGTACCAGCTGATGATAAAGCTATAATTAGAAACTTACAGATTAATCTAGATAATAAGGAGAGTTCCATGAGTGAACAAACCACAATAGAAGAAATGGTTTCTTCTGAAGTTAAGCAGTCTGCATCGGAAGATACGATGAAGCAAATGGAAGAGCGCATCGACACTCTTGAGCAGGCGCTAGGTGACTTGACTGAGTCTAAGCCTAAAGAAGAGCGTGTTATGGAAGACGAGGATAAAGATAAACAACAAGTCGAAGGCGAAGACGAGGAAAAAGAAGAAGGCATGGAAGAGACTCAACAAGCTGTCAAGGACGCTTTAATGAAAATTAAAGAAGCTTACCCTGACCTTGATGATCAAGCTATGTCTGAAGCTCAGGAGACTCTTGAGAATATGATTGAGAAACAAATGCCTGAGAAACTCGCCGACGAGAAAACGCTCACCCAACTTTCTAAAATGATTGCTTCTGATGTTAGTAAGAAGCTATACAACTCAAATTCAACTCCAGACACTAAAAGGAGAACTAGTATGGGTAATGCGTACTTTACCAACAACCAAGAGAAAAAACGTAAGGAACTCGCTGAGGAGATCAGTGATGTGCTGGTCCAAAAGGTTACTCGAGGTGAATATGGCAATTATTATAAAAAGAAAAACGCAGGTAAAGAACTACCTATCAGTAAGTATGATGGTGCTTCTTTGGTTAACCTTGCTCGTGAGTTTGTTTATCAGTATGGACATACTGAGGAAGCTCGTAGGCTAAGTAATAATGAGCTTTATGACTTCTTATTAGGCAATAAGATCACCAAACGAACTGGTGGCCCTATCGCAGTAAGCTCTGACTTCGCTAACCTACTCTCTAGTTCAATGGAAAAAACAGTTCTGACTTCTTACGAAACGAAACGCGGGATGCAAACTTTTGATCCGTTCGTAACTCGCCAGACGGTTGATAACTTTAAAGAGCAAGAGCGAACAACTCTCGGAGAGAGCGGTGAACTTGAGCTAGTAGCACCTGGTGCGGATGCAACGATCCACACCATGAGCGACACTGTCGAGAAGTTCAAAGTCGACACGTACTCAAAGACTTTCCAGTTGACTCGCCAAGCTTTCGTTAATGACGATACTGGCCAGCTTCAAGCGGTGCTCACATCTGGTGCAGCAGCTGCTGATAAAGAGTCTGATTTGGTCTACAACCAACTTGTTAATGGTAGGGTTCAAGGTGGTGCTTGGTATTCGAATGCAAATAGAAATTATCACACAGGAGCAAACACAAACCTTGGTAATACTGGCTGGTCAGGTATTAAAAATATCTACAAGTCGTTAGCACTTCAAACTGGACTTGATGTATCAACTCCACTTAATCTTCAGTTCGGATACTTGCTAGTACCTGTCTCTCTTAACTTCGAAGCAAACCAGACTAAGATGGTTCAGTTTCCTGATGATGTGACTAAGCCTAACCCTTATGCTTCTCTCTATCAAATCATCGTGGAACCACGACTTGATAGCACTAGTGATAACGGACGAGGCGGTCATGCAGACGGTGAAACTGCTTACTACGGAATTGCTAAAGAAGCAAAAATGTTTAGACCTTTCTTAGAGCTTGCGACGATAACAGGACAACCAATTATGAAATATGAAGAGAGTTTCTCTAATGATGTTTTAAGTTGGAAAGTCACTCATGATTTGGGTGTAAAAATATTAGATTATCGTTTAGCTGTAAAAGTTAAAGGTGCTGCATAACTTACTTAACAAACTTAATTAGGAGGCCATCATAATGGTTGCTTACGCTGGATCACAAGGTTGCGTTTTAAATGTCACAATGACTGCCAATTACTCAAAAGGAGACTTTTGGGCTAAGGGTAATATTGCAGGAATCTGTTTAGATAATTATACAACTGGCCAAGTTGGCGCTGTTCAAGTAGAAGGTCTTTTTAAAGATCTACCTTTTGCTGGTCAGACAGCAGCGGTAAATCTTGGCGATAAAATGTACGCGGCTGATAACGCCGGAACAGTCAATAAACTCACCTCTGGTGGACGAGTTGCTGTTGGGTACGCCTTGTCTACTAAAGCGAACTCAAACTCAGGAACAGTTGATGTTTTGTTGGCTCCTGGTATTGGCTAATTCAATTGAGGGATTACGGTGCCTCAGTTCGAAGCATATTCTGATGTGTCGTCTCGCACGCTATCTCTGTTAGTGGGCGAGACTTTCATCTTGTCTGATTCACTCGGTGAACAGACCGATACTACTATTAGAGGTGTCTTTGATAGGACTATCGAAGTTGCTTCTGAAGGCGACATACCTGTTCGTATCAACCAACCAAACGTAACTATACGGAATGTAGAAACGAACGGCCCACTTCTTGAGAGAAGTCGGTGGACGCTAGATCGCCTCGACCCTGAGACTAAATACCGAATCATTGATTTTAATAGAGATGAGGTATCAACTACCAGGTACATTCTGGAGGAGATCGGGTGATTACTTTAGATACTATTCAAAAATATAACATCAGATCAAAGCTTAGAGCTCGTCTCTTTGATGAAACCCAGGAAGACGATACTAAGAATCTTTTAGATATAAAATATATAAGAGATATCAGAGAGACTAGAAAGGTACCATCGCCGGTCAGAACCTCTCAGTTCGTAGATTTATCTCTAGCAGAGACATCCTATAGCCCGATAGATTTTCCTCGCATCCATGTGGTTTTTGGTAACGAAACTGGGAGTCGATTAACTGTTGATACGAACACTAGGCTCAGAGATTTTACGTTTACGGTAGCTGTTTACTTGAACAGTTATCTTGGTATAGATGTAGAAACGGGTCTGCCATTAGAAACGAAGTACCTGACAGAAGATAAAAACATGCTATTATCAAGGTTAGAGGATTTAGCCGCTTGGGTAGACTACAAACTGGTAACGAATCATTTTGGAGACAGAGAGGGCATCACTGTTTTTGACCTTGATGCTACTGACTATGCGATACAAACAGAATCTGATGGTGGCGATAGTGGATCTAGTACATATGGAGTCGTAACTTTAACTTATAGAATCAATTATTACTTAAGATATTCTTAGGAGGAACCGTGGCAAATTTAATTTCAGTAAGATCGTCCAGTGTGGCGGTCGTTAAAAAGCTTTTAGAAGGCGATCTTGTAGAGCCAACGAAGAGTGAAGAGTTCTTGGCAATTCAAGATGATTTGTCATTTTCTCCAAACTTTGAAACTGTAGAAAACCCAGAGATCAAAGACGATATTATGCCTGCTCAGCAAGCTATCTCTGGTCAATCACCAAGTGTAACTTTGTCTCACTTGTTTAAAGGTGGTGGCCTAGCAGGTATGGCGCCAAGTTATGGCACGTTATTAGAAGCAACTTTTGGTGGTGTTAGGTCTGAGGACACAGCAGTAAATTTGGTGGCTGGCAGTACAGCAGCTCTTTTGAAAATGGGTGGCCGAGATGCTGCAAAATTTGCCAAGGGTGACACCGTCATGGTTCAGTATGACGATGGCACCAAACAGCTAAGTGCTGTTACTGGCACGGATGGCACAGATGTTTCGCTGGCATTTGCTTTAACTAAAGCACCGGCTGCAAATGACACGGTGCGACCATTCACAACCTTCTTTCCGAAATCTGTCGATTTCCCAGTCTTCGACATGTGGCATTATCTTGGCGGTGGTGAAGGCGGCCTTGAGACTATGGTTAACTCACGAACTGTCTCTATGGCAATTTCAGCTAACGCAAAAGAAAACATAAATTGTACCTACACATTGGAAGGTACAGCATACGAATTTAACAGTGATACATATTTTCGGTTAGACATAACTTCTACTACTAATACTTTAAACATGCAAACCAAGGTAGCAAGTGAAGCGGCAACAAACGCTGCTTTAACTTTGGAAGCTGGCACCTACACACCAAGCACGTTAGCAGCTGAGGTTCAAAAACAATTAAGAGCCAGCGGCGCCGCTGCAAATGATATAACTGTCACATGTGATGGTGATAGTGATTACAAACTGACATTCTCATTCTCTGGTGTAACTGGAAAAGTTGACACAGTTGGTTACCGAAGAACTGGGTCAACAGCAGGCACTCTCTTAGGCTTTGATACAAACATTGCAATTGGCACAGCTGGTGAAGAAGTGGCAGCGCCGAACCGAGCAGCCTTTAGTTTTGTTAGTAAAGTGGAACCCAAATTTGAACAAACGGCACCGGTTATTGCTAGAGACCAACGTCTCTATCTTGGTAAAACATCTGGTGAAAATGCTTGTTTGAATGCACCTTCTTTGAGTTTCAGCATCAACACACCTAAGACACTACTAACTTCAGTTTGTGAGCCCAGTGGTAACTTTGCTACTGTGATCAACGAACGGACAGCCAGCATGACTGTCACAACTTTCTTAGAGGAAAACGATAAGCGATTCTTTGATACCTTTAATGAGAATGAGAAAATATCGTTCTTGTTTGTTGGTGGCGCAAAATCTGAGGGCGAGTTTAGAGATGGCGAAACTTTTGGTATCTACGGGTCTGAGGCATCGATCACTAGTTTCTCTATTAGTTCTGTTGACGATGTCTACGCATTAGAAATGGAAGTTACATGCTACTCTCCTGGAGATGGTAGCGGATCTATATTTTGTACATTTGTTTAGTAAGGTGAGGTGAGAATGCACGTTAGTAAATTTGAGACGACTTTTGAACACGAAGGCCACGCGGTGGTTGTTGAGTTAACCTATGAGGCGCCAGACCATTTCTTGAGAATGGAAATGGCACCGACTAAAGACGAAGAACTTAGAGACCACTTAATGCGAGTCTATAAGCACGTGGTTACGAAAGTTCAGACGATTGAGATGAAGTGTTTTAAGCTAGAGAAGGGGAAGAAACCAGAGGACTATAAAACTAAGGCCAAAAAAGACGCTGCCTTAGTGATGACGTCAATGGATGATATTCTCTTAAGAAGTGTGTGCAAGCCAATACTAAATCATTTTGGTGAGCATTATTGTACGGGGATTGGCTTGGGGGAGGGTTAAGCCGCGGAGACATTCAAAAAGCGGTTTATGCAACCTACAAGCAGCTTGAACATGATAATCCGGGATTAGATAAATACTTTATGGAGTATTATCATCTGAAGGCTTTGAATAACATAGGAATTGTGACTAATAAGGATTCTTACCACCCTAAGGTTATTTCGATATTGGCAACTATTGAATCCGAGTTTCGTAGGTTAGAAGCCAAAGAAACTAACAAGGCGAGGAGTAAACCAAAGCCCAGGAGAAGATAGATGCCAGCTAAAGAAACGTTTGAACTCGAGATAAAAACCAGCCTAGACCTAGGCGAGGCGAATAAACAGACAGAGCAGCTTGGCAAGAATTTTGATGATACTGCCAAGTCTGCTGACATGTCTTCTGAGGCTCTTGATCAGCTACAGAAAGCTGCCAAAGAAACTTCAGACGAAGCTAAAGAAACTTCAAAACAACTACAAAATATATCTAAATCTGGCGATGACCTAGAAGGGTCAATGCGCGACCTAGAGAAGCGTACTGACAAGGCTGGAGAGTCGTTAGAGGATCTAGAAAAAGACTCAAGAGACCTCAGGAAGGCTATTGACGTTAACGTCAAGTCTGTGACCGACTGGTCAAGCAAACTTTCAAACCTAACTAATATTGCTGGTGGTGCTATCAGTGGCCTTAGTGCTTTGTCTTCTGGTGTCTTCGGATTTCTCGAAGGCATTGAGAATGCTGCTCGTGAGTCAACTCGGTTTGAATTTGCGATTAGAAACATCAGCTCGGCACTGAAGCTAACCAGTTCAGACATGGCACTGCTACAAGGTGCTATCTCTAATCTATCAAGGGATACTGGTAAATCAGATGGTGAGCTGGCAGAATATGCATCAAGGTTCACAGCTTTTGGAGCAACTGCCAGAGAGTCAATTCAGCTGGTAACCGCAGCACTCAACATCTCTAGAGACACTGGAAAAGAACTCACGGTAGTGGTGCAAGCTATAGCCGACGGCTTGGCCGGATCACCAACCACACTCTCTCAGATGGGTATTGCTGTCTCTCAATTTACACCTGACTTGCTAGCAAGTGGCGGTGCTGTAAGAGAGATTCTAGCTGCTAGTAGCGATACGATACAACCACTGACAGCCACCTCAAATATCATTGCTGAGATACGTGATCGAGCCGAAGAGTTAAAGCGTCGGTTTTTTGAGGTTGTCGGCGAGTCAAAAATACTTCAAAATGTTCTGCTTACTGTTAATGATTTTCTCAAAAATGCTACTGAAGATGTTCCTGAGTTAGGCAAAACCTTTGATGATTTATTTCTCAAAGGAATAAGATTTGCTCAAGATTTTAGAGATTCTGTATCAAAACTTTTGCTCGAAACTCAGTTGTTAGTTACCCAGATTGAAAGCACCATACTGGGGATAGATACTATCATCCCTGGTGGACCAGATAACACGGCTAGGCAAACTGTGCTTGCAGTAAGAGACGCCGAGTTGCAAGCCAAGATAGATGGATATGAGACTTCTAAAGCCTCAACTTTTGAAAAGTATGGTGTAACCCAAGAGGAACTAACCAAACAGATTATTGATGGCACCAGAAATGCCGATGGAACTCTTAAAGATATACATCGTCTCACTGACACGATAAGACTCGTTGACGAAGAGGTGCGAGACGAGACTGTTAAGTCAGGTGGCCATTTATCTGAGCTTAATAATACAAATCGAACTTTATCAGAGAGACAGGCAGCGTTTAATAAGAAAAGGGAAGAAGAAGCAGCTGCTGCCAAAATGCAGCGCGATGAAGCTCAGAGAGAAGCTGCTGAATTTGAAAAAACTAAGATAGCAGAGGAAAGAGATTATAGGAAAAGGTTCTTTGACCTAAGTGTCGAGCAGCAAGTTGAGAGAATCACTACTATAGATGACAAGATATCAAGTCTTGAAGAAGAAATGATAGGAGCCTCTGAAGCTGAGAGAGAGGTAATTAAGGATGAGATTACCGCTCTTAAGGAAGAGCAAGATAGGATCGTCAAAGCGGTTGACAGAGGCACAGATATCGCCAAAGGCTCAGCTGATGACATGATCAAGCAGGCTAAAGATCTTGATAGGGATAGGCTCCAAGACCTCAACACCATCTCTGATGCTGAAAAAACAGTAACAAGCACAACTTCAAAGCAAGTACTAGCAGCTCTTGGTGCGCTTATAGGTATCGATAGCGATGGTCTTGATCGACTTCTAAAAAGTGGTTTTACCTTTCACCGATCAGATGTTGAGCGAGATGCAGCCAATACAAATGCCATTGTTCAAGCTAATATAGGAGATGCTCAGGCAGCTCTTGATACCGCTCAGTTTGGGTTGCAGCTTGGCAGGGATTTAAGTGTCGGTATTGGTCAGTTAGTTGAGAGAGAAGGATCCATAGGTCAGGTTGTTGCCGACGGGCTTGGTTTTGTTTCGACACTAGCTACGAATGTTGTTGGTGGCGGCATTGCAGCTGCCAGTGCTGGTAGTGCTATCCCTGGTGTTGGCACAGCAGTTGGCGGGGCTGTCGGTGCTACTGTTGGGCTTGTTAAGACTCTAGGTGAATTAGCTGCCTCAACTAATAAATCAGATGAGGAAAGAAGAAGAGACAATAAGAGACTGCTTGATAGCTTCGAGTCAGACGCTAGGCGAGATAGAGAGGCAGCTATAGCTGATCGGAAAGATCTTCTACAGCAGTTCGACACAAATGAGCGTAAGTTGCTAAGGGCGATCAATGAAAACGGCGTTAGATTAAGTGATGCTGTTCGCGAGAACAGAAACCCAGAACTCATTGAAACCATTAAAGGACAAGGTCGGTTCCTTGAGGAGCGACTAAAGGCTCTTAGAGATGAGCAGAGGCTCCTTAATTCAACTGTTATCGGTGGCATCAAGGTAAGAGAGGTAACGGACCCAAGAGCTGGCAGCAGAGGGCAAGCCCTTCTAGCGCCGACATTTCAAAGGCCGTCACAAATAGATGAATCATCTCGTTTTGCCGATGGTCTTGATAGCAGGTTTGATAGATTTATATCAGATCAAAATGACTTCTATCAACGGAGTCTAGAGGAGGATACTCGGCGCACCAATGCTGTTGAGGATGACGGTGATAGGTTAGTTGCTGCTTTTAATAAAGAAGCCGAAGACCTTCAAACTCATCGCGATCAAATAGAAAGTATACTTACTCGAGGATTAGGTCAGGACAACAACGATGACTTCATAGATGCGATGCGCCTTGTCTTCGGAGAGCTTAGTGTTAGCACCTTGAGGCAGATTGAGACACTAGAAGACTTGGAAACTGCCTATTCTGACGCAACAGGCACACAGATAGGCCTAGAAGACACGAACCAGCGTCTCCTATATGCTACTGAGGCTCAGACATTCTTCCAGGAGAGAAGGGAGAAGGATGAGGCGAGAAGGGCCAAGGTAGAGGGCGAGAAAAAAGATGCAGAGTTAAAACAAGATAAAACCATCTCTGACAAACGAACTGACGAGGCAGAGAAAGCCTTCATAGAAAATGAGAAATTACGAGGCACTCTTGGTGAGGTTGTTTTCCAGTCTGAATATCTGGCAGAAAGCTTTGGTGCCACCGGTCTTGAGCTAGCTGGATATAATGTTGCTATCGCACAACAAACAGAAGTTTCAGAAAACGTAGTTGAAACCATCATGGCACTTGATGGTAGTTTTGGTGTTTACACTGGATCCATTACAGGACTACAATCTAGTGTTTTAGGTCTTGATGAAACTTTCAAAGTTAACATCCCATATTTGGGGGAAACACAAGAAACTTTGTCAGATAGACTTGCAACAATGACTGGTGCCACCACCCAGCAGACCGAAGAAACGACGCTGCTAAATACAACTTCTAATGAATTGAAAAACACCATATTCGGTAACACTAAAGAAGTCGACTTGCTAACCAAGGCTCAGAACCTAGGAATAGACACATCAAAGTTTTGGATAGAGACAACAATAGCTGGTATTAAAGTCAGAATACTGAACACACAAGCGCTTAAAGAAAACACAAAAAGAGTAGAAGAATCACAAAGAAGGCAATCAAGTGGCGGTGGATTCTTTGGGGGATTATTAAGATTTGCTGCTGGTGCAATCGGCACAGTGATAGGCGGGCCTCTGGGTGGCTTTATCGGAGGGTCTCTTGGCAGCGCGGTTACCGGAGGAGGAGGAGGAGGAGGCAGTAATGAACCATTTGATTTTACCCAATCTATAAAAGATGGTTTGTTTGAAACACTAAAAGGTGCCGGTGGCACGGTGCTTAAGAACATCATAACAGGTGGTAATATTGGCGCTGGGTTGACTGGTGATTTGCTGGAAAACCTGGGTGCTCCGGAAATTGGTAAAGAGCTAGAAAGATTAATTGCAACTGGACAAGGTAATATTTTAGCAGGGTTAGCTGTTGATGCAGAACTTGACCCGGAAATAATTTCCGCCTTGAAAAGCATTGATGGTGGTATCGGTGATGTGGTTACTGCCACTGGTCAAACTCAAGAAGAGATAATAAAAACGCAAACCCAGTTAAGAGAACTTTCTGGTGATCTCAGAGGGTTAACTCAAGGTGGTCCGATAGCTGGAACCCAGGGGCCGCTGCCAAGTCTATTCGGTACCAGCGGTATTAGCTTGAGTACACAAAGATTTCTTGATGAATTTGATGCAAGGTGGAACTCGCCAGAAAATGTTCGAGACCGGAGAGAACGTCAAGAAGCCTTAGATAGGTACCGAGCTGAGGAAGAAGAGAGAGTGAGAGAGAGTGCGCGTCTCCGCGCGCGGCAAAGGAGCGCTCAATTGAGGGCGCAAAGAGCAGCTGTGCAAGCCGAAAAAGAGCGAAGGGAAGCAGAAGAGAAAAGAAGAAGAGATGAAGAGCGACGAGAAAGAGCTAGGCTAAAATTTGAGATGGAAACAAGGCGAGAGCCATTTCAAGTTACAGAAAAAAACGAGGTTGCTGAACTTGCTACAGCACTCTTGACAGAGATCAGGTCACCGACATCTCGAAGACAAGATGTAATCAGTGCTCAGCAAGCTTTTGCTGGTGACTTTGCGTTACCTGAGGAGAAGTTTCCTGTTCGCTTACAGATCCAAATTGGAGACAGAAGACTCAATGAAATCTTGATAGATCTGAATGAATCTAATTTCCAGAGGATTGCGGCTTGAGTAACTTCACATTACATACTCAAATTAATATTATTATTTATGTACCATATCCGAAGGGTTCAAATGTCCGTGATCTTAGTGGGTTACCGCCAGAGTTACTTAAAGAAAATAAAGTAACAGAGAAGCCCGAAAGAAGCGGTCTCTTATTTAAAGAGAGTGGTGCACCTGAGGTCTGGACATCAGAAGAGCTACCAACGCCTGGGCCAAACGAGCAGATATTTGTAGCCCATGAGCTAATAGTTTCAAATCGAGTTGGTGAGAAGGGTGTTGACCCGTGTCTTGAGGCAGCGCCAGTAATCAGTGAGTCTCTCTCTAGTTTAGTCTCCGGGATTACGGAGACCTCCGCGGTCAGCTTCACTTTGCTTAACCCATCACTTCAAAGACTATTCTCTAATGAATTCGTAACCACAAGAAGCTTAGTGGTGATTAGGCGAGTGGCAGATGAGAAGAAAACTGTAGTCTGGCGAGGGGAAATAAACAGGGTTTCTTTTGAAGCAATATCGACAACTATCTTTGCCAGGCCAGAAATAAAGCTACTAGATAACCAGGCGACTTTCGGATTTGACCTTAAAATTAGAGACTGGGCGCCGGGCTATCGTATCCCGATTGTCTCTGCCAGGCTGATACCATATTCAATAGAGGTGGCCGATCACCCACCGACTCTGGCTAATAGTTATGAAGGGTGGCTGAAAGATTATACGAGCTCAGCTGACTTTATTAATAATAATCTGAATGAGCAAGCCAAAGAATCTGCCGGTAATCTGATAGAGCAGATTAGCAATCACACCCCTGATTATATTAACTTTGATCCGAATGACCTGATACAAACAAGGTCATATCCAATAACGTCAAAAGAAGGCACACCGAATAGCCCAGAGTGGTTTTGGCTAAGGGTAGAAAGGGGCATTTATATATTTCCCTCTGAAGACGAAGAGCCACAATTGCCTAGCTATCCTATCGGTCCCGCCGATATTCATGAGCAAAACTTTAGAGAATCGATGATACCGATCAACTCTGATAATCCGAAAAGAATCGTCACTAAAGAGAACTTTGACTATATTCCTTTTCAGATTAATACTGGGTTTAGCTATTGCCACTGGGGTGTCTTAGGCAAGTCAGATAACGAACTCTCAGACTCCCTGTTTCTCTATCCTGTGGAGTCGGTTTTTGTTGATTCTAATAATCAATCAGGGAGACCGGCGCATCCTTTAGACAGCCTGTACACTCGCAATAATTACCAAGATAAATACACGATGTATTCATTCTGGACGACCCACTCTCTGTCAAGGTTTTACCCGGTAAATCTTGAGGTTCTGCCGAGTGGTTTTTACGGAGATTATTGGGCATCTTTTGTTAGATCGTTTCCATTAAATCAAGCTGACACTTTATTGAAGACAAAGGATAAAGGGTTCGTGAATTTGAATGAAGAGGCGGGGGTCAAGGCTCTACTAAGTTTACCGAGGACTCGTGCCAGACGATCAAAAGATGTTTTCACAGCCAATAGTCAGTTCAAAAATTTCCAAAGTCCGAACGCTGGTAACGATGATGATTTATTTAGGTTCGGGGATTTTAGATTTATACCATATAGTTTTAGAAATACGATATTACCAAGTCCGAGTCACAAAGGATCTGGGATACTCAGAACTTTGCCTGCCATAAATGACGATCATCAGGCGATTGATGGCGAGGACATACTAAAGACACCGAAAATATTTTACGAGCAAGGAAAGGGCGCTGGTGGCGCTTATTTTGTTTCGGCTGAATATCCGGTTTATTTGAGGAGAAGTTATAAAGATTTAAGGCATGCTTTGTTGAGAGGTAAGATAACTGGCTATGGCAGGCGAAATCCTCTGGGCGGTGTGACCGGAGTTGTGCCTCTGTTTAATCAGGTGATCGTTAGGGACAGTGAGAGCTATAATCGGATTATTCGAATCACTGAGGCAAACGAGATTATTGCCAAGGTTAAACTATTCAATCTGCGAATGTGCGACATCTCTACAGTGCCTCTTGCAACAGCTGATCAGGCCAGAGCGTTATCAAGTATTCAAGGGATTGACAGAAGTGTTCATAATGAATTTGACACGGCGCAAAGAACCCGGTGGTTGCCACGCGGTGACGGTGAAGAAGGCATTGTAACTTTTCATGGGATAAGGCCATTCAGTGGAAATATTGCCAATATCCCGACCAGGGCTTACTGCTTTAATACAGACTTTCAGAGTTTTGTTGATGGTGATCATTCTTTTGAAGAGGGCTTTGGCTCATCATGGGATAGATTTTGGTCAGGCGGAAGCCCATTTGAAACGGTAACTTTAGGCAGCTCAGTCTCAGATTATTACTACTATCTTTGGGGAGACCGGTTAGGTAATTTGAATATCTCAGCCATTGAAAAGTTTGATGGATTTTATACTGAGAGAGGGGGGAGAGCTTTCCCGGGGGCAGCTAGAACCAATCTTATTGAAAGAAGTTTTTATCGACTGAGGCGATTTACTAGTGATCAACTTGGAAATTATGACCTAGGAGGTAACAATTTTGACTCTGGTTATAACGAGTCATATTGGGTAAATTTTCAAAATATAGTTGGTGGGCTGGCTGTTACGACAACCAGAATATACGTCATCGATAATGAAGAAAGCAGGATGAGAGTATACGATAAGAATAACTTATCAGAGATATTCTCTCGCAAGATCACTGAAGCCACATTCACTAGCATGTTTGCTATCAGGGTTGATGACGAGGACTTAATTGGTGGCTTGGATAACGATAATAAAATTGTAAGATTTTTTAGAGAAGATGGTATAGAGTCCGTTGGCAATTTTATAGCACTTGACCCAAACTTTGATTATTGTGGAGCGGATGTCAGTAAAGATGGTAAGTATCTCTATCTACTAACAAATTATGTAAACGGAACTCAAGGAGAGATACCACAGGGTACGCCAGACACATATCCGATATGGCGATTTAACATACAGCGTCTTGACTTTGATGTTTCAAAAGTTCAGCTGTCAGTTTCAGAGATAACAACTGAAATACCAGATATACCGAACCCACCACCGATTGAATTACCATGGGACGTTGGGACTTTGCCAGACTCATTTCCGAGGTTCAGTCCTGAGATAAACCCAGATTTTATATATAATGATAGTACTGATGACAAGCCGCCGAGAGAGCTATGGAACAACCTGTTCTCTTTTTATTATCATCACGATATGGTGGGTGCAAACTCAGATCATCTCAAGCCGTCAACATTTCTTTATGCTGTGCTGAGAGCAGCAGGTTTAACCCCAGCCTTTGAGCAAGATGGCAGTGATATTCCAGGAAGCCTAAACAACCATTTAATGCAACTTATAGAAGATACGAATAGAAGCTACCGAGACCTCATCTCAAGGGTTTTACCAGCGCTTGGTTACATCGTGAGGATTAATTACACAAGTGGCGAGGTGGAGTTAATAGATATCGCCACCCGTCAGTGGGAAAAATGGAACATGGGTGATGATATTATTCAATTGAATAGTATCGATGCTGATTTTGACAGGCAATACTCAAGTTTTATCTTTGAAAATGACGATATGACTAGAGGGAAAAACACTTTAGAAGAGTGGAAGGATGACCCAAATCAGCAGGGAAGATTCACGATATTCAATGCAAATCCATTTGTCAATGGCAGGACTTTAACTATAAAAACTGGCACTTGGACTTCCGAGTTCACGAAAGTAGCAACCCTACTCTCTTTAAGAAGGGACAGAGTGAAGTGGCGAGTATCGAACTTTCACCTGCTAGCTGTTGATGGCAGGTTAATGGTGCCAAGGATTGGTGATATAGTTAAACTAAACAGTAAAAAGATACCAAATAGCAATAATATAATGGATGTTTTGGTTGTTTATGTATCCCAGAACGATGTTTACACAGAATTTGAGGGAATAAGTTTTGGCTAAAAAAATATTCTTTGACTTCGGTGAGGAGCCTTTAGTAACTGGGTTCTTGCCTTGCAATTATCCCAGAAGAAACAGGAGTCAATTGGTCAAAAGGCCTGTGATTGACTTCTCTGGCTACAGATCTGTGCGAGCACCAACCAGACAGGGGACACCGCCGCCATATGAGTCTCTAGGAGCGATACAATGAGCAATAATTATCTCAATTTCTGTCAGATATTTACTGATAATTTCTTAGTCGATCGGGTGTCAAGGATCAGCCTTGGCGGCGCTAACACATGGAATAGTAATATACCGATATCTTATAAGTTTGGTGGCGACGCTTTCTCTTTAGATAATAGGTTTAACCTGCCCGCGCAAGAAAATGCGAAGGTTGCCACAGAGGATCTGGGATTTGAAGGCGGCCTTATGTATATCTTCGATATCGATTTGGGAACAGCCCCCAAAAGGGTTACAAATTTCATGTTTAGGACTGAAGATGACGCCACTATTACCACCGTAATGTTGCCAGACAATGCAAAAGCTGTGTTAGAGGCTTACAGAACAGACTTACCGGTCAGCCGTGACTCTGAAGCTAACAAGCCAGATGATACTTATTTTATGAGAAGAATAAGTCAAGAATATTGGTATGTGAATTTGCCAAGGAATCTATCTTATAGATACTTTAGGGTTAAAATTTACAGAACTGGTCAAAACGACATAAGAAGAGCAATAAGAATCGTATTAAAAGACTTGTTTTTAGGCGATTCAGTAGATATTGACAGGGCACCAAGCCGTGGCATATCACATAAAATGACCGACGAGTCTACTGAATTCATTGCAGAATCAGGACGGTCTTATTTCTTAGAGAGACAGAAGAGACAAACTATTGGAAATGTCGAGTTCCCCTTGCTAAAAGCTTGGCAAGTCTCAGCATTAAAGATTTGGTCAGACCGGGTAGGAATAGTTTGCCCATTCTGGGTAGCGCTTGATCCTCATGGCGTTTGGGATGCACCTCGTTATGGGATGAGTATTGGCGTTTACCGACTTACAGAAATGCCAACATTTCAACATGAAGTGGCCGATTACTGGTCATGCACACTCTCTCTTACTGAGGCGATTTGATGGCTGGGAAAGATAAATTTTATGATCAAGGCGAAGAGCCTTTAGAGAGTGGTGAGGGAATAGACCCACCAGAAGAGGGTAAGAGAGCTGTACCAAGGCCGAGACCCGATGACCGTTTCAATGATTATCCCGATACATGTCCTCTACCACCAGCACCAGCGCCACCTGGCTTAAGTGAAGCCTTTCAAGGGCCGCGAGGGTTACCTGGGCCACCCGGAAAAGACTCCGCTGTACCAGGCCCACAAGGTCCACCAGGCGAATCCATTATAGGGCCACAAGGACCACCTGGTGATTCTATCGTCGGGCCGAGAGGCCCTCAAGGATTACCGGGAAGAGACTCTACTGTTCCCGGGCCGCAGGGGCCACCCGGAAAAGACTCCGCTGTACCAGGTCCGCAAGGACCGCCAGGTGCTGACTCTACGGTGCCAGGACCAAGAGGACCGGCAGGAAAAGACTCTATAGTACCAGGCCCACAAGGCCCACCAGGACCCGCAGGACCAGCAGGTCCGCCAGGAATGGGTTCAACTGGTGGCACCATAGACTTGACAGACAGTGCTGTTCTTGATTTAGCTAAAGAAAATAGAGTTATTGCTGATAGAGGTAAAACTCTAGGGGTATCAGCTACAGACGAAAATGATATTGTTTTGCTTGATCCGCCAGCAGCAGGCCCGCAGGGGCCGGCAGGACCGCCAGGTGCTGACTCTACGGTACCAGGCCCAAGAGGGCCGGCTGGAGCCGATTCAACAGTACCAGGTCCCCAGGGACCACCGGGTGAGTCAATCACAGGACCCCAAGGTCCACCAGGACGGGATGGTGCTGACTCAAATATACCAGGGCCGGTAGGACCGAGAGGTCCAGAGGGGCCCGCTTCAACTGTGCCAGGACCGCAGGGTCCGAGAGGAGCTGATTCAACAGTACCAGGGCCTCAAGGAGAAAGAGGGCCGCGTGGAGAGCCAGGAGAGTCGATTGCAGGCCCACAAGGCCCCGCAGGGCCAGCAGGAGCGGATTCAACGGTACCAGGGCCTCAGGGTCCACCAGGTGAATCAATAGTCGGCCCACAAGGCCCAACAGGGAGAGACGGCCGTGATGGAGAGAGCATACAAGGGCCCCAAGGGATCCCAGGCAGGGATGGTGAGCGCGGCAGAACCGGGCCCGCCGGCGACCCAGGAAGAAGAGGAACCCCAGGATTACAAGGAATTCAAGGAGAAATTGGCCCCAAAGGAGACCCTGGTGAAGATGGAACAGTTGTTTTGGCGAACCCACAAACAACAGACTCATCACCGGTGTTATCATCTATTACGATAGATGGCATTTCATATCGAATAATTGGAGCTGGTGCGGTAGATGAAGAAGACTTCATTTTTGGGTTCTCATCAGATGCATCACCGGAGGCGGCAGACATTTCTATTGTCTCTGAAACAGGCATAGAAATTCTAACAACTTATCCGGGAGAATTAAGGTTAATTATCGGCAGGGTTAGTACTGATAGTGATATTCAGGCTGTTTATTTCTCTGATGCGATTAATGGGCCTGTGATAAATCAAGTCGGCGCTTTTACAAAGCAGTCGAACTCTCTAACAATTAGTAGTAAGATGTACAACATATGGTTAAGTAATCAATTGTTGAGCCAGCCAGAGAATATGACTATCAGTGTTACAACTTCACAATTGAATTCAATAGGGACTTAAAATGCCAATAAATATTAGAGATACATTTAATTTTCTTTTTCATAATGGCAAAGGTATTAAAGCAGACCAAGTTGAAATAGAAACTAAAGACGGCACGGGTGATAGCCTGCAAGACCTCATTGATAGTGGTGACTTTGGTAGCGGAACAGCAGGCGCCCCAGGAGAAAAAGGCGACCCAGGCGAAACCGGGCCACAGGGAGAAAGAGGTCCCGCAGGACCAGCAGGAGCCGAAGGGCCCGCCGGGCCAGCAGGGCCGCAAGGGCCAGACGGAGAGAGGGGTGCGCAGGGGCCTCCCGGAGACACGGGGCCGCAGGGGCGAGATGGTGCGCCTGGAGTTCGAGGGATCGCAGGGCCCGCAGGGCCGCAAGGCCCGCCAGGAACGGGCTCCGGCGGAAGCATTACTTTAAATGATAATGAAGTTTTAAATTTAGCAAAGACACCGCGTGGAATAGAAGACCGGGGTAGGTTTCTTGGGGTTGCTACTGATGATGAGAATGACCTTGTCTTGTTTGATGCGCCAACCGGCGGTGGCGGCTCAGGGCTGACACCTGCTCAGTTGACAAAACTCAATGGCATTGAGGCTGGAGCTGAAGTCAATGTTCAAGCCAATTGGTCAGAAACAGATACAAATGATGATGCTTTTATTAGAAATAAACCAGCCCTGTTAAAAGGCGATAAAGGAGACCAAGGGGATAGAGGCCCCACAGGCCCAGCGGGTGCAGATTCAAGTGGGCGGGGGCCGGGGGGCCCCCCGGGAGCCGCGGGATGGGATGGTAATAGAGGCCCAACGGGCCCCGCCGGGCCAGCCGGGATGGATTCTACTGTACCCGGGCCGCAAGGCCCAGCCGGACCGGCAGGAGCTC
>MKWU01002837.1_pt1 | contig 24460 bp, 23 predicted proteins | sample 809101 | NCBI WGS metagenome assembly MKWU01 (sample SAMN05860141, study PRJNA318959) | sponge metagenome | host: Aplysina aerophoba | place: Slovenia: Piran, Adriatic Sea, Gulf of Piran | collected 2013-05-07 | reverse complement strand
GCGGCGTCTACGAGGCGCGAGTCGTTCGAGCCTCTCGGCAGCGGAGGTGTGGGCATCCTCGACTACCCGCAATACACACGGCCGGCGCGCTACGCGCCGGCGCGCCTGGGCGGGCGAAGCTGGGACGTGCCCGAGGTGTTGCTCAGCGGACACCACGAAGCGGTCGCGCGCTGGCGGCGCGATGCCGCGCTCGAAAAGACGCGCGCGAACCGACCTGACCTGTTAAGGCTCTCGACGCCGATGGCAGGGGCGGACGCGACGCCGGGCGCGACGGAGAACTGAGGCTTGTCTTACCGCGGCGGCTAGCCGTCGGATACTGGAGATTGGATCATGCAGAACGCGATTATCGAGAAAGTGGAACAGGCGCACCGCAAGCCGTCCGTGACCCAGCTTGAGCCGGGCGACCAGATCAAGGTTCACGTCAAGATCAAGGAAGGCGAGAAAGAGCGCATCCAGATCTTCGAGGGAATCCTGCTGGCTCGCAACAATACGGGCATCCGCGAGACGATCACCGTCCGCAAGGTGAGCTTCGGACAGGGCGTCGAGCGCATCTTTCCATTGCACGCGCCGATCATCGAGAAGATCGATGTCGTCAAGCGCAACCGGGTGCGTCGCGCCAAGCTCTACTACTTGCGAAAGCTCAGCGGGGCGCGTGCCGCAAGGCTCACCTAGTGGAAAAGCCCGGGGGCCAGGCCCGCCCGCCTCAGGGAGCGGGCGCGCCGCTAGCGTCGCGGTGCGAAGCCTTCGAGACAGGCCGCACACTCCGTATCGGCCCCCTCCCTCCGTCCCGCGCTCCTCGCGGGTCGCGTAGCGGACGGAATCCGACTGGCCGGATGACGCGCTCCGCTTCACAGTTCGGTGCCATTTCAACTATGCTTACTATGGTTCGGTAGATGGCGGATCGGACGGTGAGGCTCACGGCCTGCGGCGTCGTGTTGGCGTTCGCGGCGGTTTGGATCATAGGAACCTCAATCGCACAGGACCCAAGCGACGATTACCTGTCTTCCGGACTTCGAGAACGGGTCGAGGCGCTCAAGGTCGAAGCGCACCGCAGTTCCTCGGATCCGGAGGTGCTCGCCGCCCGCCTCGCGACCTTGTGGGGATGGGCCAATGCCTATTCCCTTACGGGCGGGCCCGTGCCCGGCGGCTTTCCGCAACTGGCCGCGAACGCCAATCGCGGCCTGCGTCGAATACCTGACGGAGGGGCCCAACTCCCGATTGACCGGATCTCCGCTTTCATTGCGCAGTCCACGCGGGAGTTCCAGATCAAGGACGAGAGCCCGGGGGCGCTGGGGACGCTGGAGATCTCTTCGAGGGGGCCGTTCAGGGCCGGCGAGATGGTCACGATCAGCGAGACGTACACGGTTGGCGGAATGCCGATGGAGCCGGGTGGAGGCATCGTGATCGGAAGGTCGCGGCCCGGACGCCTTCAGGCCAACAGCCCTGACGGGCACGGCTTTGTCACGGTGCGCAGTTCGAATCCGGCGGCGCGGTTCAGACCCGCAACTCCGTGGGGCGTCTGGGCATCGTTCGAGACCCGTGACGTGGTCGCGTTCCGCCTTTCCGGCGCCCCGCTACGGGAGGGCGACACGGTGACGGTCACGTTCGGCGACCGGACTGGCGGAGGTCCCGGCCTCAAGCTCCAGAACTTCTCGAACGACCGCGTCGTCTTCAAGACATTTCTCGACTTGGAAGGGAAGGGATGGTTGCTCACGCCCCGGTGGCCGTCCTTCGAGGTGGTCGGGGAGGACGAGATCCAATTCATCAACGCGATTGCTCCCACCGTGGTCGAGCCCGGCGAGGAATTCGTGCTGGCCGTCCGCTCGGAAGACCGCTTCAAGAACCTGGCCTCGGGCGAGACTCCCGGGCTCGAGGTCCTGTTGAACGGCGAGATGCTCCGGCGAATCCCCGCCGGCAGCGCCGCGATGCACGAGGTTGACGGACTGCGGATCGACTCGCCGGGCGTCTACCGGTTCCGGGTGCGGTCCGCGGACAGCGCATTGCAAGGCTCGAGCAACCCTGTCCGGGTCGTGCGGGATCCGTCCCGCAGGATCTACTGGGGAGAGACGCATGGCCATACCGGCTTTGCCGAGGGGCAGGGATCTCCGGACGGGTATTTCCGATTTGGCCGCGACGTCGCCCGGCTGGATTTCCTGAGTCTTTCAGAACACGACATCTGGATGGACGACTTTGAATGGATGACGCTGCAGGACATGGTGGAAAAGTACCGCGTTCCCGGCAAGTTCACGACCATCCTGGGATTCGAGTGGACCTCCCGTCTACGCTATGGCGGTCACCACAATGTCTTCTTCCGGGATACCCCGGGACGGCTGCGAGTCCCGAACCAGGAAGCGCCGTTGCTTGACGAGTTGTATGCCGGCCTGCGGAAAGGCAACGATCCGGACGACGTGCTGGTCGTGCCGCACGCGCACCAGCCGGGCGACTGGACGAACAGCGATCCGGACCTGGAGAGGCTGGTCGAGATCCAGTCGGGACACGGGACATTCGACTGGTTCGGAAACAAGTACCTCCAGAACGGCTATCGCGTCGGATTCATCGGCGCCTCGGACAACCACACTGGGCATCCGGGGTATAGCGGCATGACGAACCGCCAGCTGGGCGGCCTGGCCGCGGCCCTGGCGAGCGAGAACACTCCCGATGCGATTTTCGACGCGCTGCGCAGGCGGGCGACTTACGCGACGACCGGGGAGCGCATCGCGCTTGACGTCACGTTGAACGGAGCTGGCGTCGGCACGCAGCAGGACCACTCTCCCGCCAGGACGATTCATTGCAGCGTCAACGGCACCGCCCCGATCGATGCGATTGACGTTGTCAAGAACGGATCGGTGGTCTACACCAGGCGCTACCTGCAGACCGAGGTCGCAGCCGATGCCGTGGTGCAAGTGAGCTTCGAGTCTTCGACCGAGGTGATCGGTCCGCGGCATGTGCCTCGCGGCGACCGCCCTTGGACAGGCGAGATCAGTGTGGAAGGCGCCGAGATCATTGGCTTCGACGAGCCCTGGTTTCGCAACCCGGCCAGCTACAGTGCGCGTCTCGAAGGCGGAACGCTGCGGTTCGGCATGCACACCCGGGGTCGTGGCTCGGCATTCCTGCTGCGGTTGCGGGGCGCAGGCGCGGATAGCCGGGTGGTCGTCGACCTGGCCGATACCCGCGAACGCCTGGGGTCTGGCGGCTACGAGCGGACGCCCCAGACGCTGCCTGCTTCCCGGCATGAGTTCCGTCTCGGGGATTTGGGCGGGAATGTCGACAGGCGGGAGTTCCGGGTACTCGAGCACACGGACGCGTTGTCCGTTCAACTCGTACCGAGCGGCGCTGCGATTGACCAGGATTTCACCTATACCGATCGGGACGACACCAGGTCCGGCGACTACTACTATGTCCGGGTCCGCCAGGTCGACGGAGCGATGGCATGGTCGAGCCCGTTCTGGGTAGGCGCGGCCGCCGCCAATCGGTAAACCCGCGAGACTGTCCTGGCTGGGCTCCGCCGAGATGTCCGATCGGTCCGGCCCATGAACTCCCTGCGCTAGTTTCCAGCCAGGGCCTGCAACCGGTCGATGTCAAAGTCGCGCAGCAGGCCGAAGCAGAACAAGTCCGGTGCGTCCGGATGGCTCACCGGTTCTTCCAGAAGGTGCACGAGCGAGCCGACGCCCTCGTGGGTGACGACATCGGAGAAAGCGCCGGGAGCCAAGGCCGCGGCCGCCAGTGCCGCGACCTGGCTCCGAATGCCGTGCGTCTCCAGCTTCGGTCCCGGCCCCATCCATTCCGCGAGGGCGAGCAGTTGCGCGACCTCGACGCCCAGCGGGCGCTCTCCGATCGCGGCGAGCACTTGGATGTTGCGTTCCGGCCGGTCGCCCGGCAGAGTCGCCTCGCCGGTGAAGATCAGGTCCGCGGCCAGGACCCGTTCCCCGCGGTTTATGCGTTCCGAAACAGTCTCGGCCGCCGCGGCCCGGCCTTCATCGTGCAGGACGATCGTGGCGGGCCTCGGATCGGAACTTCCGGTGATCGCGTGGAACAGCACTCCGCTCGCGCTCAGTCCGTTCTCGAAATCGAACCGATACGCGCGTGAGTCGAGTCCCTTCATCCTCGTGCCCGCTAGGAACCAGGCCCGCTCGACCCCAACAGGCGCAAACCGTAGAGTCTCGCGCAGGACTTGGCGCTGCTCGCGTGCCCATGTGCGGCGCTCCGGGGGAGCGACAGGGATCGGCGCCCTCTGGATTCGCGATGCGAGCTTCCTGGCGATCTGCAGGATTGTGAGGTTATCGCCGGGCAGGCCGACCTCGAGTTCGGCTGCAGTTCTCAGTTCGGAGCCGGTCGCGAACTCGCGCTCCGGTTGGAGCAACCCGAAGCGCTGCGCGAAGAAGCGGTAGGCCTGCATCCGGTTGTCCAGCTGGTAGTTGTGGTCGGCCGGGTCGAAATTCTCGTGGAACTGGAAGTCCTCGCTCGCTCCGTACACGTCCCAGACGGACTCGAGCGCGTCGAAGGTGCCCGGTTTGACCCGATGCGATCGGAAGATGTCCTCGGCATTGTGGATTTGCAGCAGTGGCCTGGGCGCGATCAAGGCCGTGAGATGGGTGTACTCGAATTCCGACAGGAGATCCGTTCCCTTTTGCTCCCAGTCGCCGACATCGCCCGGCCCGAAGTCCTCCAGTCGGGACACGAGAGAGGAGTGGCCCGCAACGGGCACGGCCGCGCGGACCCGCTCGTCCAAAGCACTCAGCAGGACCGTTTGCCAGCCGCCTCCCGACAGCCCGGTCATGCCGATTCGCTCGCGATCGACCGAGGGGTGCTCGTACAGGTAGTCTAGCCCCTTCCTCATTGCCAAGTAGAAGAGGCCGATCCCGTTGGCGCCCGTCAGGTCCAGGTGGGCTCCAAACCAGTGCTGGTTCTCCGGGTGCGTGAGTTCGCCGAAGTAGAGCCAGTCCAGGTTGAGGGCGTAGATGCCCTGCTTGGCCTGGTGGATGCAACGCTTCTGCTTGTACTCGATTTCCTTGCCCTTGCCGTAGATGTGGCCGTTGACGTTGAGCACCGCCGGCGCGGGCGTCTGCACTCCCTCTGGTTCGTACAAGAGCGCCGCCACGTGCAGTCCCGGAATAACTTCAAGCCGCAGCTTGCGGACCCTGTATCCCTCGCCGGTGCCAGGGACAAGTCCTCGGTCCTCCGCGGCGAGTGGCCGTTCCACCCACTCGCTGGGCCAGCCGCGGAGAATGGTCGCCCGGATCCGCTCACGGATCCGGGGTGCCTCGCGCGTCCACTCCTGCGCACTCTGTGGTCGGGGCGGTTCAGGCACGCGGTTCATCAGGTAGCGGCTCAGCTGGTACTTGACGACCTCCTTCGAGATCAGCTCCGCTTCAAGCAGCGCTCGGATCTGCGAAGCGCTCGATTGGGCCGTGGATGGGGAGGCGAGCAGGAGGGGGAGGATGGCTGCGACCAGACGGTTCGCCCGCAATCCTCGCGTGCAGCCAATCGCGAGCCTGCTCAATTGGTGTACTGCTGATCGTTCCATGACACACGCAACTATACCGATCCGCGAGGGTCGGTCGGGCACCGGTTCCAGGAACGCGCCTCTCATAGGCAGCTAGCGGAGCCGTTAGCTCGCCCGAGCCAGGCTTGGACTCCTGCTGCGGACCATGCGCTTGCCGCCCTGCGTCAGCGGGGCCGGTCAGTAATCCTATCGCTCCTCCCTTGGCTGGCTCGAACATCCCCGTGTGATAGTCTGTCCGCTGACTTGAGGGGGCAAGTTTGATGAAGCGATGTGCATCTCACTGGGGCCGGAGATTCCCCAAAGTCGCCACCGCGTGCCTTTCCGTGCTTAGCACCGCCGCGTTCGCCGCAGATCTCACCGTCACCGTCGAGAACATCACGGAAAACAAGGGTAAGGTGCACGTTGTCGTTTCCGATGCGAGTAACTGGCTGGACGGTGATCCCGACAACTTCGCCGGGTCGCAGTCCGTCGATATCACCGCACGCGCGGACGAAGGTCCGCTAGTGACCGAAGTCGAACTTGAACCCGGCGAATACGGCGCTTTCCTCTACCACGATCGCAACGCCAATTTCAAATTCGACAAGAACTTCATCAGGATGCCCAAAGAGCCCTACGCGTACAGCGGTCCGTTTAGCAAACTCCGGATGCCCAAGTTCAAAGACCGCATGTTCGTCGTCGGTGAAGACGGGGCGGCGATCACGGTCTGGTTGCAGAAATGATGCATTCGGGAAAGCAGGTGTACTGTTCGGATCTGCTCGCATTGGTCAGCCTTGGGGCACTGGCCTGGAAGGGTGCATTGCACGACCCCTGATCGATACGTCAGATGTCAATTGCGATAGCGCTTGAGAGAAACCGGGCTACAGGAGACGCCGCCTGCAAGCACTGGTCGCGACGCGGGTCTCGTGCCCTTCCGCCGGCTCGGTCGAGTCCAGTTCCCGGGCTCGGTTGATCGCCGGGAACGAAGACCTGCCTTTCTCGTCACAGGCTCGCGAGGCGACCGCGGACGAAGACCGCGTGCAGTTCGCGCAGGTTGTGGATGTTGTCCAGGGGATTCGCGTTGAGGATCACCAAGTCCGCCGTTTGGCCCGGTCGCAACGTGCCGCGCTCGTCGCTGATCCCCAGCGCCGTCGCACTGCCCTGCGAGAATGCCCGGATCACGTCTGCTGCCGACATCCCGGCACGGTTCATCAGCACCGCTTCGCGGTACTCCGAGAAGCCTTCGAAAGTACCCGGAAAACCGGAACCGCTCGCGAGGCCAATGCGCACGCCGGCGCCGGCGAGCCTGCGCAGATTCCGGCGGGCCGTGTTGAACCGGAGCATCTTCAGCGCCCGGTCCGGGTCCAGGGCCTGCCGGACGCTCACGGGCCCCCTGAGCAATCCGGTGATGCCTGGCTGGAGGGAGCGCCGCAAGTAGCGGTCGTCGAGCCACGCCGGACGGTCTCCGAACTCGAAGCGAATGGAATCGGTGGACAAGGCCGGGGCGTACACCGCGTCATGGACGAGCAGGTCCTCGATGAACTTGTCGGGTACCAGCTTGTCGCTCACGCTTGACGCCACCACATTCGCTCCGTCACGGACAAACGCTGCCGCGGATTGCAGGTCGCGGGCATGCACCACGATCCGAAGCTCGTGCTGCTTGGCCTGGCTGATGATGGCTTGCTGTACCAGCGGGTCCCGGCTTTCGGCTGGCCCGCGTCGGCCTTCCCGGAACTCGATGTAGTCCGCTCCCTCGCGGGCAAGAAGATCGACTGCCCTGCGCGCCTCGCCCGGGCTGCCAACGGATTGGAAGAGCCGTTGGACCTGAGGGTTCTCGTGGGTTCCGCTATTGGGTGATGTCAGGATGCGAAGCGGCGTCAGTGTCCTGGCCACAGGGGGAGTGGAGCCGGCCTCGACGGTCGAGCGGAAATCCGTCAGGTCCGCTGTCGGCGGACCGAGGGTGGTCGTGGTCGTCACCCCGTATGACGCGTAGATGCGCAGTTGTCTAGCGATCTCGGTCCGACTGAAAGGCGCCGCCGTGCGCTCTGGGCTGCGGACGAGTCCAGCCAGTCCCCGGAGGTTGATGATCCCCGGAATGACCGTCTTGCCGGAGGCATCGAGCACGCGCGCATCCGGCGGGGCCTGGCCTGAACCGGTCGCGGACAGCGCTACGATGCGACTGCCCTGGATCACGATATCGGCAGCAGGCATCGGCGGGCGTCCGGTCCCGTCGACGACCTGGGCGTTCCGAATGACCGTCGCGGTCTGCGCGGCCACGTCCGGGACGACGGACAACCCGAGGAGGAGCGCCACCACGCAGCAAGCGCCCGCCGCCCGGCGCGGGACGCGAAGAGGGCGGGCGGTCTGGACAGGCGCCTGGCGAGGGGTTGAGGCGCCGCGCCCGTGGGCGGTCGGCGGTGTCATTCCACCAGGTGCGGCCTGAGTTCTCCCCAGCGGAATTCGATCCCGTGCCCCGGACGCTCCGATGCTGTTGCATATCCCCCTGCGATCGGCAGACTGTGTTCGAGGTAGGGCCCCAATTCGAATCCATGGATTTCGAGGTACGACGGGTTGGGCACTGCGGCCAGCAGGCTGACATGGAGGTCCTGCGCACCGTGGGATGTCACCGGCAGATTGCGTGCCTCGGCGAGGTTCGACACCTTTGTCCATGCCGTCACACCTCCGCAATTGGTTGCGTCGGGCTCGGGAAACGCCACCGCGCCCACCGAGATCATCTTCTCGAACTCTCCGACCGTGCGAAGGTTCTCCCCGGCGGCAATCGGCACGGGGCCCTCGCGTTGGATACGGACGTAGCCTTCCGTGTCGCCAGGGGCGATCGGTTCCTCCAGCCAGTACACATCGTACTCAGCGAGCGCTCGCGACGCCCGCAAGGCCTCATGTACGCCCCATTTCATGTTTGCGTCAACCATCAGCGGGGCGTCCGGGCCAAGCAATTCGCGAATCGCCTCGACCCGCAGGATGTCTTCGACCAGTCGCGGCTTGCCGACCTTCATCTTGATCGCCCGGAATCCGCGTTCCCGATGGATTCTGGCGCTCTGTTCCAGTTCGGGGATCGACGAATTCAAATCGATTCCGCTGGCATAGGCGGGGACCTTCGGGTCGTGGCCCCCGAGCAGCCTCCACAGTGGTTCGCCCACGGCCTTGGCCTTGATGTCCCACAGAGCGATGTCCACGGCTGAGATCGCGAAGCTCGCGGGTCCGCCGCGGCCCACGTAGTGCGTGGCTCGCCACATGGACTGCGACAGCGAGGAAACGGCGCGCGGATCTTGACCGACTACGATCGGCGCCAGGTCTTCAGCGATTAGCGAGGCGATCGCCCCGCCGCCTGTCGAGCCCACTGTATAGGTGTACCCGACACCCTCCAATCCGTCCCGTGTGCGAACGAGCACCGTGACCAGCGCGAAGTCGCGTATGACGCCGTGCGTGGCGTCGCTCAGGGGATGCAATAGCGGGATCGAGTATCTCGATATCTCGAACCGGTCAACTTTCATAACCCTGCCCGCCTCTGCGGTAACTCAAGAGCATACAGTATCCGAGCTGGGTCCCGGCTCCGAATCGGCCGATTGCCGCTGGTTGATCCGGGCCGCGATGCACGGGCAGGCGTGTCGCCGTTGCTTTGTACAATGGGGCTTCGCCGTGAGCGCTGCGGAATACATTCCTCCCGCGACAGTTAGCAATGCATCCGGCCGCATCGCCCGCACATTCGCTCGGCTGCGATCCGAACGTGTCCGGGGATTGATCGCCTATCTGACGGCCGGTGACCCATGTCCCAGCCGAACGGTTGGTCTGATTCGGGCGCTCGAACGAGGCGGGGCGGATATCGTGGAGTTGGGTGTGCCGTTTTCCGATCCCATTGCGGATGGTCCCGTGATCCAGAGGGCTAGCGACAGGGCCCTGAAGGCGGGCACGAGCGTGCGGACCGTCCTGCAATTGGTGCGCGATCTGCGCGAGCGCTCGGACGTGCCGATCGTTGTGTTCAGCTACTTGAACCCGATTCTGCGTTATGGCTTCGAGCGATTCGCCGACGATGCCGCGCGGGCCGGAGTCGATGGAGCGCTGCTGATAGATTTGGGCATCGAGGAAGCCGAGCGCTATGTCCGCGAAATGCGCGCCAGGGGCCTCGACTGCATTTTCCTTCTGACGCAGACGACGCGGGCTGCTCGCATTGGCCAAATCGCTGACCATTGCACCGGCTTCGTGTATCTTGTGTCGCGGGCGGGCGTGACGGGAGTCAGAAACAGCATTTCTTCCGACGCGATCCCGCTAATCGAGAGAACGCGTGCTGCAACTGCACTGCCGCTGGCGGTGGGTTTCGGCCTGTCGAAGCGAGAGCACATGGAATCGGTCGCGCCCTATGCCGAAGCGGCGGTCGTGGGAAGCGCGTTCATGCGTCTGGTCGAGCAGCACGCGAGCGACGGCGGTCTCGAAGGCCGGCTCGAAGCGCTGGCCGCCGAGCTAAAATCCGGGCTGGCCGTTCCGCATCCGGATCGCGACGCGCAGGTGGGCCGGCGATGAAAGATCTCAACGACTGGCGGGAGCAGATCGATTCCCTGGACCGCGACCTTGTAGCGCTTCTGAACGCACGTGCAAGGATTGTGCTCGGCCTGGCTCCCGTGAAGCGGGAGCGCGGCGTCCCGGTGCGCGAGCCGGACCGCGAGGAACAGGTGCTGAACAACATCCGCACCTCGAACCAAGGTCCCCTATCCAACGACGCGTTGGAGCGCGTCTACGATGCCGTGATCCGGGAGATGCGGGCGATGCAGCGCCAGCGGGACGGCTAGGCCAGTGGGCGCGATCAAGACGGTATCCATAGTCGGCGTCGGCTTGATCGGCGGTTCGTTCTCGCTGGCTCTGCGAAGGGTCGGCTACCGCGGGACAATCCTCGGCGTGAGTTCGCCGTCGACCTCGTCGCGGGCGCTGGACCGTGGGGTCATTGATGAGGCGTGTGCGTTGGATGCGGCGCTGCCGCGGTCCGACTTGGTCTACATGGCGCAGCCAGTGCTCCGCATCGTGGGGGAACTGGAGCGCGTGCGACAGCTGGTGCCGGACCGCGCTCTTGTCACCGATGCCGGCAGCACGAAGGTAGTGATCGTAGAGCGCGCCCGCGAATTGTTTTCCAGCGGCCCCGATTTCATCGGCGGCCACCCGATGGCGGGCAGGGAAGGCCGCGGCGTCGAGTTCGCGCAGGCCGACTTGTTCGACGGAGCGACCTATGCGCTGGTCCCGACGGGCGACGATCTGCCGGACTCGCCTGTCGCCACGGAATTCGGCGCCTTGCTGGATGCGATGGGGTGCCACCGCAAGGTGATGCGGGCCGCCGACCACGATCGGATCGTGGGGTGGACTTCCCACATGCCGCAGCTGGTGTCCACCGCGCTGGCCGCCGCGATCAGCGACCACTTGGCGGAGCCCGGCGATCTGGAGATCGCCGGTGACGGCCTCCGGGACATGACCAGATTGGCAGCCAGCCCGCATGAGGTCTGGGCCGACATCCTGCGCACGAACCAGGGTGCCATCGACAAGGCGATCGAAGCGTTCATCCGGGAGATGGAATCCCTCCGGAAAGCGCTGTCCAAGGATGCTGCCGAAAAGCACTTCGAGCGGGCCCAGAGCCTTCGAGCCCGGCTTCCTGGGCCCTAGACTCCGGTATGCCGCCGGTGTCCTACTCCAGGTCCTAGACCTGTACTTGCTCTGGCAGCTGCGGGGACGATACCGGCAGAGGGAGCTTCGGAGCGGTCCTCCATAGACGCTCCAGATCGTAATAGTGGCGCTTGTCCCGGGAGAATACGTGGAAGACGAAATCGCCGTAGTCGAGCAAGATCCATTCGGCCTGACTGTAGCCTTCCACATGCAGCGGCCGCCTGCCCTCGGCCCTGAGGTCAGACTGGACGGCGTCGGCGATTGCCTGGACCTGTCGCGAGTTGTTTCCGTGGCAGATGACGAACTGTTCTGTAAACGTGTTGACCTTGCCGATGTCGAGCACTGTCGGCTCCATGGCCTTGCGGTCGATCGCGGCTTGTACGGCGATTCCCCAGTCTTCCATACGGGCTTGGCGACCGTGTGGGCCGCGCTGTCCAATACCATTCTATTCGTATCGCACGGTGTGGGTCGCGGCCGGGGCGGCGAAATTTGCGCTCCCGCCGATTCCTCCGCACTGGATGCTCCCGGGATTGGCGGGTAGAATGGACCCGTATGCTGGCTCCAACCAGGACGGCCGTATTGCTGCTGCTAGCGTTGGCGGCCGCTCCCGCGCTGGTTGCCCAGGCAGACCCGGAGCTACAGCGGGTGCGCGACTTGGTGCGGGCCGGCGCCTTGCCGCGCACGGCCCTGGTTGAAGCCGAGAACGAGAGCCTGGAGCGCCGCTACCGAGAGACCCTGCGGCGGACTCTGATGAGCGAGGATCTCGAGCCGAGCGAACTCAAGATCATGCTCGACGCGGCGGCGGGGTTGGAGAAGATCGCCCAGGAACGCCTCGACCGTGTCATGGTCCAGTTCAAGGCGGGAGCGGTTCCGGCCAAGCGCCTGCAGGTGGCCAAGGACGGTCTCAGCGTGGCCCAGCGGCAGTCTGAACTGGCGAGCACCCGGGCCGACCTGATTCGACAGATGATTCGGATGACGGCGTCCCAGACCTACCGGGAGGAGCTCGAGGCGGACTACGACGCTCCGTACCGGTTCTACGGATTCGACGATTTCGAGCAGGAACTGCTCAACGATATCGGTGAGATGTACCAGGCTGCATTCGGGAGCGAACCGCCGGTCAGCGCCTTGGGGAGCACACCGATGCATCGCTCCATGGGACTGGACCACACCGGCAGAATCGATGTTGCCGTCCATCCGGATTCCGACGAGGGCCAGTTCCTCACGTACTTGCTGGAAGGCTTCGGTATCCCCTATATCGCCTTCCGCACAGCGATACCGGGGCAATCGACCGGGCCGCACGTTCACATCGGCCCGCCGAGTGATCGAATCGACGAGGCGGAGTGGTCAGGGGACGAGTACTAGCGGCTCACCGCTCGCGTCCCCGGAGCCCGCTGTCCGCGTTGTATAATCGGGCTTCATGCCGCGCGGGTATATCCCAATCCTGATCTTCGTCGTGGCTGCCGCGGCGTTTCCCGTGATCTCTCTGCTGGTCGCCAAGCTGGTGCGGCCCAGCGCGCCGGCCAAGACGAAGCTGGAACCGTACGAATGCGGCATCGAGCCAGAAGACGACACCCGCGGTCGGTATTCCATCCGCTTTTACCTGGTAGCCATCCTATTCGTGATCTTCGACGTCGAGACGATCTTCCTGCTGCCTTGGGCGATCCAGTATGACGCCCTGAAACTGTTCGGGCTGATCGAGATGCTGGTGTTCCTGGCGATCCTGATCGTCGGCTACGTCTGGCTCTTCCGCCAACGCGCCTTGAAGTGGGCCTGAATCCAGCGCCTGGGCGCGCGATCGTCACGATCCCGGTCGGCGCTCGAGCTATGGAGGCGTACGAGCGCTGAGGTGCGGCTGCGCCGCTATCCGAGCTGGTTCAGAAAGATCGGCGCGCCGGCCTTGTGGCCGTACATGGGCAGATAGTTGTCCGTGTCATACATCGAATCGACGTCCACGACGCGGGTCTTCCTGTCTCTCCCCGGGATTTCCGTATCCACGTAACACCCGTTCTGCACGGCAACCATGCGGCCGGACCCTCCGTCCGCAATGCATTCCACAGCGATCGATGCAAAGGTGATCGCGGCAAGCCGGTCAGTGAAGTCCGGCGGCCCGCCGCGCAGGTCGTAGGTCAGGTCACTGACGACCGTCTCCTCCCCAAGGCGGTTGATCACTTCCTGGCTCAACGCCTCGCCCACGCTCATCTTCTTGCGATGCCCGTAGGCGTCGGGCGCGCCGTATTCCTGGACCTCATACCCTTCCCACCTGGCACCCTCCGACAACACGATCATGGCGTAGTTGCTCGGGTTGTCGCGCTTCTCCTGCTTGATCAGGGTCAGCAGGCGCTCGAGATCGACCACGTACTCGGGAATGCAGCAGCGAATCCCCGTGACGTAGCCCGTGAAGAGCGACGTGAAGCCGGCGTCACGGCCGAACACCCGGAAGATGCCGACCCGCTCGTGGGATCCGACGGTTGTCCGCTGGCGGCTGATATTCTCGACGGCGCGCGAGATCGCGGTCGAGAAGCCGATGCAATACTCCGTGTTTGGCACGTCGTTGTCCATTGTCTTCGGGACGCAGACGACCGGGAAGCCCTCGTCGTGCAGCCGGCGGGCGTAGCTGAGGGTGTCGTCTCCGCCGATCGCGATCAGGTGATCGATGTCCAGCTTCTTCAGATTGTCCAGCACGATGGGCGTGAGATCGACAAAGCCCGGCTCGGGCTCCCGCAGCGACCCGACCTTGCGTCTGAGCCACCTGGGAATCTCGGAAGTGTTGATCCGCGACGGCTTGGTCCGGGTCGAGTGTAGGAACGTTCCGCCGCTGCGGTCCACCCGTCTCGTGTTGAGCCGGTTGAGCGGCAGCATGTACTTCGGGTCGGAACCGCCGACCGGATTGATGTGTGTCAGCCCCTTCCAGCCGCGACGAATGCCGACAACCTCGATACCGCTTTGCTCGCTCCGCTGGACAACAGCCTTGATGACGGAGTTCAGGCCCGGCACGTCGCCGCCGCCTGTCAGAATCCCGATTCGTTTGGCAGTCATGGCAACGCCAGCTTAGTCCCTTCGGTCGGTTGCCGGTGCCGCGGAAGGCGCCGACGGTTGGTCCGCCCCGGCCTGGCCCAGGAACGGCTCCTCCGCCGTACCGCTTTCCCAGCCAAGATGGTTGATGTAGAGCAGCACGACATCTTCGTCGTACTTTTCCCGGCACTTCGCGAAGATCTCGCCCTGCCACCCCTCGGCAAGCCGGTCCGAATAGTCGCCGTCCTTGTCGAAGAATCCGTTCCCGTCATGCTCGATCCCGAGCTGCTCGAGAACCTCGACGATCAAAGGGATGTTCGAGACCAGCACGGCCTGTGCCATCTCTCGCGCCAAGCCCGCATCACCCTCCGAGATCCGCTTCCAAAGCTTGGGCGCCGCCATGCGCAACTTCTGCCGGTTCAATCGCTGGAGCCTGGATCGGACCTTGACTGCCTCATACACACCGAAGGTCTTCAACGCACCAATCGAGACAGTCCGGATCAAGCGGTTCGAGCGCTCTTGGCCGAGCGCTTGGTACACCTCGACCAAGTCCATTGACCGGAGGATACCATAGCGCTACTTGACGGCTTCGAGCTCGAAGACGAGCGCTTTCCCGCGGATGAGGAAGCACAGGTAGAACTCCCAGAACCGGCGGAAGGCGCGGGAGCGGTTGACCGCGAACTCGAAGCCGAGCAGCTTCCAGAGCCGCAGCAGCTTGACCTGCAGGCGCACCTGCCGGAAGCGGCAGCGGGAATAGTAATCGAAGCCGCCGGCCTCCGTGAAGTAACGGAAAGAGAACGAATTCAGGTGCCAGCGGTGCGTGGGGTCGGTGAAGGAGCTGGCGTCCGAGTAATGCGGTGTTTCGATCACTAGGCGGCCACCCGGACGAAGCACGCGATGCGCTTCCTCGACCGTCTCGATCACGTCGCCGAGATGCTCGATGACGTGGACCAGGAAGACGGTCGCCACCGAGCTGTCGCGGAACGGCAGTCCGCCCCGGTCGATATCCGCCAGAACGTCCGCCGCGGTCCGAGGGTTTCGGTCGACGCCGATCGCCCCGGACCGCTTGTTCAGCCCGCAGCCGACGTCCAACGTGGGTGCGTCCGATGCCAAGCGAAGATTGTACCCGTGCCGAAACCCTCAGGCCTGGACGGGCTGCTCCGAGAAGAGCGGGAGCTGGGCGGCGGGTTCCAGTACGGGTTGCTGGCGCGTCCGCAGCCTGGGCTTTCCGATCACCCCCATCACGACGAACGTGTCGAGGGCCCGGCTCGGGACAAACACCCTTTGAGTGTTCCCTTTCGAATCGGGCGGGGTCAGCGTGACGCCGTGCTCTCCCATGATGCGGAGGTCGTTTGGAATCACGCCTTCCAGTTCCTCCCCGTCCAGGAAGCGCATTCGCACCCACAAGCCTCCCAGCTTCGGCCGGGATGCGAACACCTTGCGCTGGTTGCGGTCCGGGCTCTCCCCGAACTGCCGCACGAAGTAGACCGCCCGGACCTGGTCGTATGGAATGAAGACGGCTTCGGCCGATCGCGCCAGGACCTCGATGCCGTCGGTTTGCAGGAACCGCTGCGGGGAGACGTAGCCTTCGAGCGGCTCGTGGCCGAACCGGCGCACGCAAACCTTCTTGCTGGTCGAGTTTGACAAACTAGCCCCGGAATGTTTGGCGGATACGTCGATCCTAGTATGCGCCCTTCGAACCTGTCAAGGGTGGGGTGTTCGCAACTCGTTTATTATGATGGCCTTGTGAAACGCATGGATCCCTCGTTGCGGGAGTTCCTTGCATACTCGAGCACCGAGAAAGGGCTCTCCGGAAACACCCTCGCCGCGTACCGTCGCGATTTGACCCGTCTGGCGGCGTTCCTCAAGAAGCGCGAAACGGATCTGGCGAGCGCCAGCGGCTCTGACCTGGCGGCGTTTCTCGATTCCCTGTTTCGGGACGGCTTGGGTGCGCGTTCGGTGGCCCGGTATCTCAGCAGCGTGCGCGGCCTGTATCGCTATCTTCAGAACCAGGACCGGCTCGTGGAGGACCCGACTGCCGACTTGCGCGCTCCGAGCCAGCCGAAGACCCTGCCCAAGTTCCTGACGCTGCACGAGGTAGACCAGTTGCTCGATGCGCCGGATCCAGAGACGCCGCTCGGAAGCCGCGATCTCGCGATGCTGCAGCTGCTCTACGCGACGGGCTTGCGGGTCTCGGAGCTTGTGTCGGTCCAGCTGTCGGAGTTGAACGCCGAGATGGGCGTGGTTCGCACGGTCGGGAAGGGCCAGAAGACACGCTTGGTGCCCGTCGGACGGTCGGCGCTGGATGCCATCGAGGCCTACACATCCGGCTTCCGGCGCTCGATCCTGAAGCGGAGGGATTCGAAATACCTCTTTGTTACGGCGCGTGGCTCGGCGATGACGCGCCAGGGTTTCTGGAAGCTCCTGGGACGGTACGGTCTGATGGCGGGAATCGGCAAGCCGATCACACCGCACGTGCTGCGCCACAGCTTCGCGACCCACCTTCTCGAGCGCGGGGCGGATCTTCGAAGCTTGCAGCTCATGCTCGGCCATGCCGACATCTCGACGACCCAGATCTACACCCATGTCCTGCGAACCCGGATGCGCGCCATCTACGACGCACACCATCCCCGGAGCTGACCGTCCGCCGCAGAGCGAAACCCTCTGATACCCTGCGGGCATGGATTTCGAGGCCTTGCTTTCGAGGGACGCGCGCGTCATGCGCTCATCTCTGATCCGCCAATTGACGGGATTGGTCGGCCAGCCCGACATCATCTCGTTCGCCGCCGGCTCGCCGAACGCACAGATGTTCCCGCATGCCAAGTTCCGCCAGATCCTCGAGCACCTGATCGCCCGCGAGGGCGGGCAGGTGTTTCAGTATTCCGTGACCAAGGGCAACCCTCGCCTGATCAACGCCGTTGGGGAACGCGACCGCGTGACCAAGGGGATCGCTGTGTCCTCGAAGGAATCGTTGCTGGTCAGCGGTTCCCAGCAGGGCCTCGATTTCGTCGCCCGCGTGCTGCTGGATCCCGGGGATGCGGTGTTTGTCGAGACCCCGAGTTATATCGGCGCGACTGCCGCGTTCGAGAACTTCCGGTCTCGCGTGTGCGCGGTCGAATGCGATCAGGAGGGCATGGACCTGGACCATCTTGCCTCGCGCGTCGCCGCGTGTCGCACGGAAGGGCGGCCTTGCAAGTTGATTTACGTGATTCCAAACTTCCAAAACCCTGCGGGTTCGGTTTGGTCCCAGGACCGCCGGCGGGAACTGTACGATTTCGCCTCGCGCGAAGGGCTGTTGATCTTCGAGGACGACGCTTACGGCGAGCTCTATTTCGATGGTATGGATCCGAAACTGTTGCGGCCGATCAAGGCCCTCGACCAGACCGGGCACGTGATCTACATGTCGACGTTCTCCAAGATTCTCGCCCCCGGGCTCCGCGTGGCCTGGATTCACGGACCCGAGGAGATCACACAGCGGATCGAGTACTGCAAGGAGACCGGCGACCTGTGCACTTCCACCGTGAGCCAGCGAATCATCCTGGAGTTCCTGGAACGGGGCTGGATGCGGGAGCAGGGCGAATCGGTGCGCAGCTTCTACACGGCGAAAGCCCAGGCGATGCAGCGGTCGCTAGAATCGCACTTCGGCGAGTTCGCCCGCTGGCGCGCGGCGCGCGGCGGCCTGTTCCAGTGGCTTAGCCTGCCCGAGGGCGTGGACGCCCTCGAGGTGTTCCGCGCGAGCCTCGCGGAAGACAAGGTGGCGTTCATTCCGGGAGCGCCGTTCTTCGCCGAAGGCGGGGGCGCCAACACGTTGCGACTTTCTTTTTCCAACGTGAAAGACGAAAATATAGAAATCGGACTGTCCCGCCTGAGCCGCCGAATCCGGCGATCGCTCCCCTGAGACTACGGCATGCGGGAATCTGGGCGCCTTGGCCGCGTTCGACCGGTTTCGGTGTTGATTCATGTCCCCCTATCCCGCCGACCTCGCCCGCCGGATCGCAAAGGAAATCGAGGGTGAAGTCCGGTTTGACCGTTACTCGCGGGTGCTCTATTCGACCGATGCCTCGGTGTGGCAGATCGAGCCGATCGGAGCCGTGATCCCGCGCCACCACGGCGATGTCCGATCGCTGTTGCAGGTCTGCTCCCGGCACCAGGTGCCGGTGCTTCCGAGAGGCGGAGCCACGAGCCTGTCGGGGCAAACCGTCGGCCATGCGGTGCATGTCGATTTCGCGAAGTACATGAACGGCATCCTCGAGACCAACCTCGAGGAGGAATGGGTCCGCGTCCAGCCTGGCGTCGTGCAGGACCAACTGGGCAGGCACTTGCGGCCACTCGGCTACCAGTTCGGTCCGAACACATCGTCGGCCAGCCGTGGAACGGTCGGGGGCATGATCGGCAACAACTCGGCCGGGTCCCATTCGATCGTCTACGGCAAGACGATTGACCATGTTCTCGAACTGCGCTGTGTCTTCGCGGACGGTTCCGAGGCTTGGCTGCGGCCGGTCGGCGATGGCGAACTGGAGGCTCTGAGCGCCGGTGGTGGCTTCGTTGGGTCGCTGTACCGGGAACTTCCGCGGATCGGAGCGGCTCATCGCGAGGCCATCCTCGACAGGTTCCCCAAGATCTTGCGCCGCGTGAGCGGCTACAACCTCGACGAATTGGTGGTGAACGGCGACCGTTTCGGCGCGGGCTACTCGAGTGAACCGGGTCCGTTGAACCTGAGCCGCGTCATCGTCGGCTGCGAAGGCACGCTGGCGGTCGTCACGGAAGCTAAGCTGCGCATCGTTCGCTCGCCGTCAGCCAAGGGCATTCTCGTCGTGCACTTCCGGTCGGTGTTCGACGCTGTCGAGTCGGCGGAGCAGATCGTGGCCACCGGCCCCTCCGCCGCCGAGCTCATTGACGAGTTCATTCTCGGCAACGCGCGCGCGAACCCCTCGTTCGCGGAAAAGCTCGGCTGGGTCGAGCCCAGTGCCCAGGCGGTGATGGTCGTCGAGTACTACGGGGAGAGCCAGGCCGAGGTTGCCTCGAAGCTTGAACGGCTAGGCCGGCTGCTCGAGTCCACCCGGACGGGGTACGGCTACGTGCCGGTCACGGACCCCGCCAGGCAGGCGGAGATCTGGGCTGTTCGGAAAGAGGCCCTGGGCATCCTGATGTCCGTAAAGGGAGATCACAAGCCTATCGCTTTCGTCGAGGACCCCGCCGTCCCCATCGAGGCGATGGGGCGGTTTCTCAAGGACTTCCGCGACATCCTCGACAAGCATGATGCGCACGGGGGCTACTACGGGCACGCTTCCGTCGGGTGCCTGCACGTCAGGCCGATGATCAATCTCAAGGAACCGTCCGAAGTTCGCAAGATGGCGGCCATCGCTGACGAGGTCTTCGGGATCGTGATGAACTACGGCGGCTCGATGTCGGGCGAACACGGCGACGGCATCGCGCGCAGCCGCTACAACCAGTGGCTGTTCGGAGAGGAGATCTACAAGGGGTTCCTCGAGTTGAAGAAGGCCCTTGATCCGCAGAACATCCTCAACCCCGGCAAAGTCGTCAATGCGCCGGAGATCACGGAGGACCTGCGCTGGGGCGAGAGCTATCGCACCCTGCCAGTGCAGACCAAGCTCGATTTCGCGCCGGAGGGCGGCTTCGCCCGCTCGATCGAGATGTGCAACGGGGCCGGCGTGTGCCGCAAGCGGATGGCCGGAACGATGTGCCCTTCGTACCACGCGACGCTTGACGAGGAGCATTCCACGCGAGGCCGGGCGAACGCGTTGCGGGCGGCGCTATCCGGCGCATTGCCGCCGGACGAATTCACTTCGCACCGCATGCACGACGTGCTGGACCTGTGCCTGGCCTGCAAGGCCTGCAAGACCGAGTGCCCGTCGAACGTCGACATGGCCAAGATCAAGTCCGAATGGCTGGCGCATTACCACGACAGGCACGGAGTTCCGCTTGCCGCCAAGGCCTTTGGCCGGGTCGAGACACTCTACCGCTGGGGCAGCAAGGCCGCATCGGTCGTCAACTGGGCCGGCGCTCTCGGGCCGGTCAGGTGGCTCAACGAACAGCTGCTGCATGTCGACCGCCGCCGTTCGTTGCCGCCGTTCGCGCGCCAGACGTTCCGGGAGTGGTTTGGGCGGCGCGTTCCGGCCGCACGAGCCGGGATCCGGGGCGCGGTGGTCCTGCTGGATGACTGCTTCCTGAACTACAACTATCCCCAAGTCGGCCGGGCCGCAGTTGAGATACTCGAAGCGGCCGGCTTCGAAGTCCGGCTGGCGGACAAGCGTTGCTGCGGCCGTCCGATGCTCTCGAAGGGCCTGCTGGGCGACGCTCGCTCCGCGGCCGAGCACAACATCCGGGAGTTCGGCAGGCATGCTGCGGCCGGCACGCCGATCGTGGGATGCGAGCCGAGTTGCCTGCTCACATTGCGCGACGAATACATCGACCTGGTGCCTGGAGAGGCCGCGAAGACTGTCGCGGAACACGCCTTGATGCTGGACGAGTTCCTGGTCCGGCAGGATAGCCTGGACATCGAATGGACAAGCGGGCAACGCCGAGTCCTCTTTCATGGCCACTGCCACCAGAAGGCCCAGATCGGTTCCCAGCCCAGCCTGGATGCCCTGCGGCTGGTGCCGGGCCTGACGGTGGAGGAGGTGAATTCCGGCTGTTGCGGGATGGCCGGCTCGTTCGGCTTCGAAAAGGGCCACTATGAGATCTCGCGCAAGATCGGGGCGGAGCGCCTGTTCCCGGCTGTCGAGGCGGCCGATCCAGAGACCGAGATCGCGGTGAGCGGCGTGTCGTGCCGCCAGCAGATCGACCATTTCACCGGACGGCGCGCGCGCCACACGGCGGAGGTATTGCGGGACTGCCTAGGGAATAGCGTGTGAACGGGCCGTCGGGATCCACTGTCGAGATCCGCCCGGTCACCTGGAAGATTGGACTTGCGGCGCTGATCGTCAGCTTCTTCTGGAGCGGGAACATCATCTCGATCAAGTTCGGGCTGGAGACGATCCCGCCGATTTGGAGCGCGTTCTGGAGGATGTCGCTCGGTGCGGTCTGCGTGACCGGCTGGGCGCTGGCAAAGGGCCAGCCAGTCCTGTTCGAGAGGGCCAGGCTGCGCCAGCTGCTGTTGCTGGGGGTTGTCTTCACGTCGCAAATCGCCATCTTCAACCTTTCCGTGCATTACACATCGCCGGCATACGCCGTAATCCTGCTGAACACCAATCCGGTGATGATCAACCTGATCAGTCACTTCTTCATGAAGGACGACCGCCTGACCTTCGCAAGGCTTGCAGGGCTGGGAATCGCTTTCTGCGGAATCTCCTACGTCATGTTCGGCCATCCCGAAGCGCAGCTGGCACCCAATCCGTTGCTAGGCAACAGCCTGATGCTGGTGTCCTCGCTGCTGCTGGCGGTTCGCGTTGTCTACACCCAGCACGTGGTTCGGACCATGGACCCGCTGCGTCCGGTGATCTGGCCGATGGTCTTTTCCATTCCGTGCTTCTTCGTCCTGGCGCGCCTCATCGAGCCTCCATTGCTCCAGCCCCTGACCGCCGAGCCTGTCTTCGCGATCCTGTACCAGGCGCTCGTGGTGGCGGGGTTCTGCTTCGTGGCCTGGACGACGTTGTTGCGGCATCACAGCGCTGGCAACCTGTCGGTGTATAGCTTCAGTGTCCCGGTCTTCGGGATCTTCCTGTCGGCCGCCTTCTTTGGCGAGCAGATCACGGGGCGCTTGTTCCTCGGCGCTGCCGCAGTTGCCGCCGGTATCGCGATTGTTACCCGCTCGAAGCGGCTCGAGGCTGGAGCATGAGCCGGGGGAAGCGGCGGAAGCTGAGCGGGCTGGCCGTCACGACCGCTCTTCTCCTGTCAGCGATGTGGGGGCTCAACATCGTTGGCATCAAGGTCGCCCTGGAAACGTTTCCTCCGATCTGGAACGCCTTCTGGCGTCTCTTGCTCGGCCTCCCCGTACTTTGGGTTTGGGCTCGCGCCGGCGGAGTGCGCCTCAAGCCGGAACCCGGGGAAATCAGGTCCTTGGTGCTGCTGGGCGTCTTTTTCGCCGTTCAAATCATCATGTTGAACACCAGCGTCAACTGGACTTCCGCCGCCTTCGCCTCGGTTCTCCTCAACGCGGCACCGGTGTTCATCAACGTCATCGCCCACTATTTCGTGCCCGGCGACAAACTCTCCCGCCAGCGCATCCTAGGCCTGGCAATCGCATTCGGCGGCGTCGCTGTCGCGCTGCTGGGAGACCCTGACCGCGCGCTCGCGCCCCGGCCTGTTGCCGGGAATGTCCTCGGGGTCGTCACGGCGGCCGTGATTGGCGGGCGGATGGTCTACACGCAGCGGTTGATCCAGTCCATCGATTCGACCAAGACCGTGTTCTGGCAGGTCGGATTCTCGCTTCCGGTGTTTCTCGTTTGTGCCGTGCTCGCGGAACCGATGATGGTGGGTCCGCTCACGCTCGGGCCGCTGATCTCGTGGCTGTATTGTTCGTTTGGAGTGGTGGGTGTCGCGTTCATTCTCTGGGTGCGGTTGCTCAAGACGAACTCTCCCGGACTACTGTCGGTGTTTGTGTTTCCGACCCCGATCTTCGGCGTCCTGTTCAGCGCATTGATCTATCGCGAGAGCCCGCCAGTGGAGTTGTTGATCGGCGTTGCCGGGGTTGCCCTGGGGATCCTGCTGGTCACAATGGAGAATCGGAAGCAGGTCCGCGAGACGGAAACCGAATCGAGGCCACAACTGGGCCGGGCGGCTTGATCGACCGTAGCCGGATGTCGTGGCCTGTCGCTGGTTGAGAAGTGTCGCGAGCGGACCTCGAGAGCGATTTCGGCTGGCCGCGCTCGTGAGTTCCGGGAGCCTTCTGTTCACGTTCGAGACAGACTGCTGGACGTTCCGGTTCCCCTTGGGCCTCAATGGCCTCCGCAGTGGCGAAAGCGCCGCCGTCAAGCCCGACCGTCGGGTCGCGAAACGTTGAAGGCAGAGACGAAGTATCCGGTGCCTATCGCGGCCTTTGCCGCACTGTCTGCCGCTGCGTTTCTGAGGGCCACAATGGCCGCGCAGACGGCGCGAAGCCCCAACATCGTGCTCTTCCTGGTGGACGACCAGGGCTGGACTGGAACATCCGTGCAGATGCACACGACGAGGTTCCGAATTCACAGAGCGATTACGATCGCACTTCGTATCTGGACAGGCTTGCTGCCGCGGGCATGCGGTTGTCAAATGCCTACGCGCCACATCCGCACTGCTCGCCGACGCGGATGAGCATCCAAACGGGCAAGAGCCCGGCGAAGCTCGGTAGTACTGATAGTCTGGACGTCATCCCGGGCACTCCGACGTTCATCCGCAGCTTTCACGTAAGCGTCATGGGATGGTTCGCCCTCTCTTGGGGCGAAGAAGCGATGCTAGCCAAACTTGGTGAGCGATGCGGGCTAGCGCCTCGCCCCAAGTGCCTTCCATCTGGGCTTCGGCGCCACTGGACCAAGCATGGACCCTCTCGATCTCTATGCCGACATGTACACCGTATTCGGCAAGCGGCGATAAGTTGACCAGCTCGGTTCGCCCCTCTGCCGCCTGCAACGTCGCTAGCAGTCCACGATTTCCGTTTGGCCAGGCTAGGTAGGCTCCGCTAGCCCAAGATCCAGGAATCCTGTGAGGCCCGGAGTAGGTGTCGCCAAACGATTTGAGAGGCATCGCTTGCGGGAGCCTTTCGGGGAGGGTTTGCAGCGCTTCGTCGGGGCTGTCGTAGAACGCGTCCCAATGCGATCCGCAATAGTGTCCTTGGTCCTCGGTTTCCTAGGTGAATGTAGAGTCAGGCCAAGATTCATCAGAGCTCATGAGCGATCATTCCTACTACGGAGACTGGCAAATCCGATGACACTGGGACGTCGTCGTCTCAAAGGAACTCGAAACGTCGACCGGCGGAAGTGCCGGGCAACTACGACGGGGGCAGTGTTCGGACGAACTGGCACATCATACAAGAACCGACCCGCCAGGTCCCGTCTCTTGCCTTGCAAGACTAGGTGCATTTCCGGCGCGGTGGCTTCGGGTCGACGACAGCTGGTGGACCCGCCAGCCCATCACTGACTGCGAGATCAACTCGGGCGCGACTCCTTTTCGTAGTGATCGAGCGACTAGAACGGGACGGCTGCTGGCAGGACTAGGCGCAGCTCGCTATCGCCCTGTAGGGAGTATTCGGGAAGGCGTCCGGTCAGGCGTTGAGTCTCTTTGCGAATCCTGGGAACTCCGTCGCCACGCAGGTCCATGAGCCTTTGCCTCGGAAACTCGGGGCGCGACGGACACCTAGCCAAGAGCGATACGATC
>MKWU01002836.1_pt1 | contig 24460 bp, 24 predicted proteins | sample 809101 | NCBI WGS metagenome assembly MKWU01 (sample SAMN05860141, study PRJNA318959) | sponge metagenome | host: Aplysina aerophoba | place: Slovenia: Piran, Adriatic Sea, Gulf of Piran | collected 2013-05-07 | reverse complement strand
GTGGCGCGATTATTTTAGAGACTTACGTGGCAAAGCGCCGAAGTCGAAAATCTACTTCAGCACTAGCTCTTCGGAAGCCCGGGATCGAGACAGAGGGGGAGTTCTCCGATTTTGCCTCAAGTGTTTTATGAATCAACTGAAGTAAGATCATTTTAAGACTCACAAGACACAAGTGCTGGAGGGCTTTGGCTTGGGACATGCATACCCAAGCTTCAAGATTCACGGTTCAAAGTCCATAGGTGGTCAACAGCTTCCGCTTCCGTTTCATCTTGCTACCTGATTACTTGGGTAGATTTTTAAATACGTTCAGTCCCTTTTCCTGGCATTGACCGTCAACTCGATAATCAGGAACCGTTTTTGCAACGGCACCGTTGTTCCCTTGGAAAGCTCGATAAAGAGTTCCAGGTCGTCAGCCTACCCGATTGGCAACCATGGCAATCCCGGTAACCTTACGCGGACGCCCTCCTGCTTGCGCCCTACCCGTTGCCTCCGCAATGCGGATCTTGCCGTGCCAAGCTGGATGGGGTTGGCCTGGGCAGGTGGCTTGCATCCGGGCTGACCACTTCGTGGGAGCCTTTGGGGAAGCGCTGTTGTCCAGGCTTGCCTTGATGAAGATTTCTCAATCTCTTTAGATGATCCAGGATTGAGCCGGCAATCAAAGCTTGAATTCCGTTTATCTCGATGGCTACCTTGAAGCAGAATCAAGAAGGTCCACCCCCTGATCCCTTCCCGGTTCAGCCGCGGCCTACCCACCCTGCCCTGTCCATGGACAGCCCTTTCTCCGTTGAGGAACTCGAAACGCTTTGGGGACGCTTTGAGGGGTCGCCTTTTGCCTTTTGGGACCTCATCTACACCAGAAGTAAAGACACAGCCACTGTGTCCCAAGCCCTGGATCCCCTTCTGGGCCAAGGTTCCGACGCGTCTTTTCTACAACGCATCCTGACGGCAGCCAGGCGGTCCTCCTGCTAAGTCCTGAAATCCCGACCCACGGCTTGCTGTCCACTTTCTGTTCACTTCCCGTCCATGAATGTTACTGCTCTGCACGGGTGATCCCGCTGAAGTCTTGACGTGATCTTGACTCTCACAAATCCTCCTGGTTACTCCCAGGCACAACGCACACCCTAAGACGACTTCCGGGATCCGGGGTATCCACGCATCAGGCCGGAATCGATCATCAAACCAAGGCCTGTATTGATGACAACCAGGCTGGCAGTGCCCAGCCAGAACCAGGGCTCGCCTGAGCCTTTATTCATGACGGCCTGGCCAAAGAGACACAATCCCGCGGGGAGTAATAACACGCCTGCTTGCGCCTTCAGGTACCAGATGAGTTTGGGATGCATCGTGCCGGTGCAACTCCGCTTAGTGTACAAACGATTTGCCTCTGTGGCAGCCTGAAGCCCCAATGTCCTGGTGGTCATCCCCGGCACCCTGTCTTCCGACGTTGGGTGAACGGACCATCTGCGCCGTCTACATGTGGACGCAAAATCAGGGGAGGCTCCATATGCGAGCGAACCCGTCTTACTCTTAGCTCCACAGAGGGTATTTTTTGCGGCATTGATATCACGGTCGTGCGCGGCGCCGCAAGCCGAGCAGGTCCAACGGCGGACGGGCTGCGCACGGCTATGTTGGTCCCTATCCCCCTCCGCCCTGAAGCACGGAGCACCACTCAAAAGGAGAGACCCGCCTGGGTGCGCTTCAGTGAGAGGCGTGGCGGGTTGGGGTGTCGATTCTAGTTGGGTGACATGAGCGTCTTGCAATCCGCCTGGGCGCAGTCGCCTGCCAGGTAAGCCCCTACCACTCCTCCGGTCCCGAAGGGTTGGCGAAACGTTCCACCTGCTTCGGTAGGCATATCGCCATCTAAAAGTTCGTCAGAGAGGGAACCCGACCAATAGGAGTCCTCCCCTCTGCGCTCCCAACTCCCGTCGGGGACGATGCCCGCTGTGCCGAGGTTGATAACCCTGTCGCCTTGGGGGATGACGCCCACTGTCATCGAGTGGACTTTACCTGTAGCCGTGCCTATGAATCCGTCGCGCTCCCCGGCGTGGATCTCAATGCCAAGATCGATGTTGCCACTAAGTTGCTTGGAGCCCGCAAGGGTGTCGAGGTTGGGGACATAACGGCCAAGGACGTGGCCTCTATACGTCGCGCTGAAGTCACGGGGCAGGTTCTCCAGGTCAATTTCGTACTGATAGTGCGACCCATCGAAGAGTGCTCCTATCTCCGTTCCGCCACCGATTTCCACACGCATCCACCAACCGAAAGAGGCCCAGTTGGTTCTGTCCCCCGTGAGCGCTTCCCCTGTCTCAGGGTCGGTGTTGTAGACCGTGATGACGGTGCTCCTGGCAATGTTCCCGTATGAGGGAGTGTAGCCCCAGACATCGTCTATCTCGAAATCAACGTTTTTCCAGAGGGGATACGAAGCAGCCTCCGTGCTGTCCATTGAGCGCCCAAAACGAAGCGTCTCTCTGTCCAATCCAATGACCAGCTCAGGTGTACCACTAGGAGAATCCCCGTGGTACCAGCCAATCGTGTTAAAATCGCTAGGGTTGCTAGTGTAATATCTGGAAAAACCGCCGTCGGGCAGAGGTTCCGCCATCACAGGGGAAGCGGCGAAGAGTCCAGCGAGAAGGAGAGTCGTTGCGGTTTTCATTGTTCGAGTTGACGAGTTGGTTCAGCAATCAGTTGTCCATCCAGCCAGACGGCCCACGCAGGAAGGTTAGGCGGAGGTGCAGGCCAGGTCTTTTCGGGATTCGATTCGTACGGTTCCCAGATCCAGATCCCCTGGGCCATGGCAGGAGAGATGCAGAGGACGAAGAGGAGGGCGAGTCTCATTTCTCCATCTCCGCCGCGAACTGTTCATGGACGCGGTAGATCAGGTCACCCGTGAGGAGCAGAATCTCGGCATAGATGACAACGGCCTTGGATTCCCAGGACTCAGCTCGTTCTTTGCCGATGGGTTTCTGGGCTTGGTCCCAGCAGAAAGCGCCCCATCTTTTCTTGCCGTTCAGTTTGCGGCGGAGCAGGGCGACGGTTCCTGATTCCTTCATTGCAAGCTCTGTGCGGTGGGGTGCTGATAGGCATACGTCTTCATAGCCACCTGCCATACCGAGTGGGCGAGGCGGAGGTCAGATAATCCCTGCCCCTGAAGCCAGGCGTGCCAGGCATTCTGAACTTCCTCCTTGACTCCCTTCCCTCCATTTTGGTGGACCGTGTTTGTGCCACCTGGGTTTCGCTACCCCATGGCCTGGAAAGGGACATTAATCCACGGGCAAAGCTGCCTGGTCACAGAGAACCAGAACCTCTCCCTTCGGAGCCACCAGCCTGGCGGGGGTGCGCGCCGGATCTTCATCGGTATCCAGCAGCCGCTGTAGAGCTTGACGCTTGGCGGCGCCAGCCACCAGGATGATCACCTGCCGAGCAGCACTGAGTAGGGGGGCAGTCATGGAGATCCGAGGCAGATCCTTCCCCCAACCCACGGTGACCCACCGGTCCTTGACGTCCACGGCGGCTGTGCCGGGGAAGAGGGATGCCGTGTGACCGTCGTCGCCGAGGCCGAGGAGCACCAGATCCAGTTGGGGCGGTTGGCCAGGGCAGAGTGTTTGGAGAAGATCCCCATAGGCCATGGCGCCGGCCTCGGGACTGGGCATGTGGGTGGGAACGGGGTGAAGGTGTGCCCGGTGGGCGCGGCTACCACTGAGCAGACAGCGGCGTACCATGCGGGCGTTGCTGGCAGGATCCTGGGCATCCACCCAGCGCTCGTCCCCCAGCACCAGTTCTACCCTCTTCCAGGGCAAGTCCTCTTGCCCCAGGTGGCCGTAGGCGGCCTCTGGCGTGCTCCCCCCTGCCAGAGCCACGACGCAGCGGAGCTGCCTGGCGGTGGTGCCACGGATCACCGCGGCCATGGCGGTGGCAGCGGCTTGCGCCAGGGCTGCTTTGTCCGGGCTGCGTTGGATGCGGTAGTGGGTCATGCCAGCCACTCCGTGTGGAAGCTCCCCTCACGGTCCACCCGTTCATAGGTGTGGGATCCGAAGCAATCCCGCATGGCCTGCACCGCGTTCTGGGGGAGTCGAGGTGAGCGGTAGCTGTCGATGTAGTGCAGAGCCGCCGAGAGGCACGGGAGGGGGATGCCCCCATGGGCGCCCAACTGCACAACGGTGCGCAGGTTGTCCAGCCGTGCATTGATTTGCTGGATAAACCAGGGATCCACCATCAGGTTGGGCAGGTGGGGATTCTCGCGGAAGGCGTTCTGAATCCGGCTCAGCAACTTGGCGCGGATGATGCAGCCTCCTTTCCAGATTTTTGCGATGCCGGTGAGGTTCAGGCCGTAGTTGTGCCGCTCCGAGCCGCGCCGCAGCAGGGCAAGCCCCTGGGCATAGCTGGTGATGACGCCGAGGATAACGGCGTCTCGCAGAGGCGCCATGGCATCCTCCACACTGCCCAGCGCCATGGACGTGGCGGGGGGACCAGCCAGAACGGTACTGGCCTTGACCCGCTCTGCCTTCAGGGAGCTCAGCACCCGTGCGTTGACGGATTCATAGATGGTGGGCACGGCCACCCCCATCTCCAGGGCGCTGATCACCGTCCAGACGCCCGTGCCTTTCTGACCGGCCACGTCCAGGATCTTTTCCACCAGGTGGGAACCACTGTCCGGATCTTTTGTGCGCAGACACACTTCCATGATTTCCATCAGGTAGGAACTCAATTCCTCCAGTTGGTTCCAGGCGCCGATCACCTCGGCCATCGCATGACCGTTGAGGCCGGCGCCACGCTTCATCAGGTCGTAGGCTTCCGCCAGAATCTGCTCCACACCGTATTCAATGCCGTTGTGAACGGTCTTGACGAAGTGGCCAGCTCCACCGGGACCCATGTAGTCCACACAAGGACCGTCTTCCACCTGAGCGGCCATGGTTTCCACCAGGCTGGCGATGGCCTGGTAGGCCTCCCTGGTGCCCCCGGGCATCATGCTGGGTCCCTCCAGGGCGCCCTTGGCTCCTCCGGAGATCCCCATCCCGATGTACCCGAAACTGCGGCTTTCCAGAGCCTTCACCCGTCGCTCCGTGTCCATGTAGAGGGAATTGCCGCCATCAATGACCAGGTCCCCTTTCTCCAGAAAGGGCGCCAGGGTGTCAATGGTGGCATCAATGGGGGCGCCTGCCTTGATCATCATCAGGATGCGGCGGGGGCGTTCCAGTTGCTGGACAAATTCCGGCAGGGTGTAGGCCGCTTGAATGTCCTTGCCGGATCCACGACCCGCCATGAAGGCGTCCGTCTTCTCTCGGGTGCGGTTGTAGACCACACTACTGAAGCCGTTGCGCTCGGCGTTGAGGATCAGGTTTTCCCCCATGACGCCGAGGCCAACCAGGCCAAAGTGCGCCTTGCTCATGACGTGTTGGTGAACTAGGAACAGTTTGGCCGGATTGGCCTTAAGGGACTGCTAAGAGTTCGGCGCGTTGAGCGGCTGAACCACGTTCAGATCACCATGTTGTTGGGAATGGTGGCGTTTTTAATCACCACCACCAGGCTGCTGCGGATGTAGAAGCCCAACTCGGGACGATCAGCTTCCTCGATGCGGTCCTTGTTGACGATCCGAACGTTGCTGCCAATGCGTACGTTCTTATCCAGGATGGCCCCCTTCACCGTGGAGCCGTCGCCCACACCCAAGGGAATGCCTCCCTTGGCACGCACTGCCTCCCGCTGGGCGTTGGACTCGTAGGAGTCACTGCCCATGGTCAGGGTGTCTTGCAGTACGGCGCCGGCCCCGATGCGGCTACGCACCCCCAGCACACACTTATGAATGCTGCAGGATTTCAGGATGGAGCCGTCCCCGAGGATGGACTCGGTCACATGGCTATCCAGCAGCTTGGTGGGGGGCAGGTAACGGGGACGGGTGTAAATGGGGAAGTCCTCGTCGTAAAAAGAAAACGCTGGCAAAGGCTGGTCGGTCAGGGCCAGGTTGGCTTCATAAAACGCCCGGATCGTACCGATGTCCTCCCAGTAGTCGTTGAACAGGTAGGCCCGCAGATCATGGCCTTGCAAGGCCGTGGGGATGATCTCCTTGCCGAAGTCCGTCGCTGAGGGATTCTGATCCAGCAGATCGAACAGGGCCTGCCGGCTGAAGACGTAAATGCCCATGGAGGCCAAATAAGGTTTGTCCCGGGCCTCTTCTGGCGAGAGCCCATAGACGGCGGTATCCACCCGCATCTCCGCCAGGGCGTCATCGCGAGGCTTCTCGCGGAACTCCAGGATGCGCCGTGAGGCATCCGTGCGCATGAGGCCAAAGCTCTGGCCTTGACCCGGGGTGACCGGCAGGGCCGCCACGCTGATATCTGCCCCCAGGGCACGGTGGGAGGCCACAAAGGCGCCGTAGTCCATGCGGTAAAGCTGATCACCGCTGAGGATCAGGTACTCATCCGCGTCCCATTCCTGGAAGAGCCACTTGTACTTGCGCACTGCATCGGCGGTGCCTTCAAACCAACTGGGACTTTCCGGGGTTTGCTGGGCTGCCAGAACCTCCACAAAACCCTGACCAAAGCCTGCAGAGAGGTTGTAGGTGCGGGTGAGGTGGCGGTTGAGGGAGGCGCTGTTGAACTGGGTCAGGACATAAATTTTGTTGATGCCCGAATTGATGCAGTTACTGACTGGAATGTCGATCAGGCGGTACTTGGCGGCCAGGGGAACAGCCGGCTTGGCCCGCATCTTGGTGAGGGGGAAGAGACGGGTTCCGGCACCGCCACCAAGGATGATTCCCAAGACCCGCTTCATGGACACGCTGCTGACAACGTCACTTTCGTTGATGGAGGGGGCAAACGGCAAGACCCGGTAGACGAATCAAGACGTCTCAACTTGATTCAGGTCGAACAATTCACACAGAACCTGAAGCTGCTGAAGTCGCTTCTGCCGCTCCATGGGACCTCGAAGCCGGGTCACGGGGCCGTGGAGCACCTTGTTGACGATGCCCTTGCTGAGGGCTTCCACCACGTTCTTCTCCCGGGCCGAGAGATCCGGCCCCATGCGGCTGAGAGCCTTGAGCAACTCCTGTTCGCGCACCTCGTCCAGGGTGCGCCGCAACCGGTTCAGAACAGGAACAGCTTCCAGACCATCCCACCAGGCGAGAAAGTCCTCGGCGTCCTGGCGCAGGAGCGCCTCGGCCACCTTGGCCGTGGCCTGGCGGGCCTCCCTGTTGCGGGCCACCACTTCCTCCAGGTCATCCACGTCATAGGCCTCCACCCCATCCACGGCTGCCACATCGGCGGTGACGTTACGGGGTACACCAATATCAAAAAGCTTGAGGCGACGGATGGGCGTTAACTGTTCCAGCAGGGCTCGGGTGAGCATCGGCGTTTTGGCTGCTGTGCTGGTGAACACCATGGAGGATCTTGCCAGTTCTTCCGCCAACTGCTCCAGGCCGACGCAGCGAATGGTGAGCTGGGGAAAGTCCTTGGCCAAGGCTTCGGCCCGGGTTGTGGTTCTGTTCACCAGGGTGAGGGCTGTGCAGCCCTTTGCTGCCAGGTGCTGTACCAGCAACCGCCCCATACGCCCACAGCCCACAACGGCCACAGTCTCCTCCCCGAGGTTGACAGGGTGCTGTTTCCCCTGCTCCTGAGCACATTTGAGTTGGGCCAGTTCCACCGCAGCACTGCTGATGGAGACGGCCCCTTTACCCAACCTGGTTTCACTGCGCACCCGCTTGCCGGTGCTCACTGCCTGATTGAGCAGTCTCCCCAAAATGGGGCCGGTGGACTTGTGCTCCTGCCCCAGGCGCGCCATTTTTTTTACTTGGGCCAGGATTTGCCCTTCTCCCAGCACCAGGCTGTCGAGGCCAGCGGCAACCCGCAGCAGGTGGTCAATGGCCTCGGCGTGATGAAGAACAAACAGATGGGGCTTCAACGCCGTGGCCGGCAGGCCGCTGCGGTCGCTGAGGAAACGAGCCATGGCGGCGATGCCTGCGTCGGGCTGGCGTAGGAGGGTATAGATCTCCAACCTGTTGCAGGTGCTGAGAATAGACGCTTCCTGAACTTCTTGCACCGCCATCAAGCTCCTCAGGGAGTTTGGCAATGTCTCGTCCGTGATGCTGAGCCGCTCCCGCACCTCCACCGGCGCGGTGTGATGGCTGAGGCCAATGACGGCAATGTGCATGGGAAGTGGTTTTTGGGGAAGGCGTTGGCGTCTCAGCGCAACGACACCTTGGTGGCACCCGCCTTGATGTGGACCGTGTTGGTGAAACGGGCTGTGTGATCCAGGGAGGAAATCACGAGGCTGCTTGTGCGGGTGCAGTCCGGCTCGAACTTCACCCCGTGGAAAAGGAGACCATCGGTGATGCCGCTGGCAGCAAAGACTACATTCCGACCACTGGCCAGTTCCTCCGCCCCGTAGACACGGTCTGGATCCGTAATGCCCATCTCCGCCAGTCGCGCCAGGTTACCCTCCCTGGTGAGGTCGGCCCATTCCTTGGTCATGGCGATGGCGGGGTCATAGACCAGTTGTCCCTGGAAGTGGCCCCCCAGGCAGCGCAACGCCGCTGCAGAGATCACACCCTCGGGAGCCGCGCCGATGCCCATGAGGCAGTGGGTGCCGGTTCCTTCAAAGCCACAGGCAATGGCGGCACTCACATCCCCATCGCTGATGGGTTTTACGCGGGCGCCGGCACTGCGGATCTCGGCGATCAGATTCTTGTGGCGAGCGCGGTCCATCACCACCACTACCAACTCATCAGTGGCCAGTCCCAGGCAGTCCGCCAGGATCCCGAGGTTTTCCGTGGGTGACTTGCGCAGATCCACTTTGCCCTTGGCGGCTGGCGGTGCGGCCAGCTTGTTCATATAGAAGTCCGGCGCATTGAACAGCCCGCCACGGTCACTGGCGGCCAGAACCGCCATGGAGCCGGGCTGGGCATTGGCGCAAAGGTTGGTTCCTTCACAGGGATCAACGGCGAAATCCACACCGGGACCGTGGCCACTACCCACGTCCTCGCCGATGTACAGCATGGGAGCTTCATCCCGTTCCCCCTCGCCGATCACGATGCGGCCCTGCATGGGAATGGTGCCCATGCGCTTGCGCATGGCTTCCACAGCAGCAGCATCCGCATCGTTCTTGCGTCCCTGACCGGTGAGCTGGGCTGACGCGATGGCCGCCTGTTCGACAACTTCCAGCAGTTCCTGAATCAGGTTGCGGTCCACGGATTTTGAAGCAAAGGTCTGATGCACGCCTCCATTGGAGGCGGGAGCGCTGTGGAGTCTATCAGCGACATGCCACAACCGCCGGTTAGGCTGATGGCGAGCCCACCCCACTTCGGCAGCGCTATGTCTCCCAAGCCCCTTGTGATTGCCCCGTCGATCCTTTCAGCGGATTTTGCGCGACTGGGGGATGAAGTGAGGGCCGTGGACCAGGCCGGTGCAGATTGGATTCATGTGGACGTGATGGATGGGCGCTTTGTGCCCAATATCACCATTGGCCCGCTGGTGGTGGCTGCTCTGCGCCCGGTGACCGAAAAGCCCCTGGACGTTCATCTGATGATCGTGGAGCCGGAGAAGTATGTCCCGGATTTCGCCAGGGCAGGCGCTGACCACATCTATGTTCAAGTGGAAGCCTGTCCCCATCTTCATCGCAACCTGGCGCAGATCAAGGAGCTGGATAAAAAAGCAGGAGCTGTGCTCAACCCCGGCACCTCCCTCAGCAGCCTGGAGTACTGTCTTGAGCTCTGCGACATGGTGTTGGTCATGTCGGTGAACCCCGGCTTCGGTGGGCAGAGCTTTATACCTTCAGCGCTGGAGAAGATCCGCAAGCTGCGCCAAATGTGTGATGAGCGTGGCCTGGATCCCTGGATCGAGGTGGATGGTGGCGTCAAGGCCAGCAATGCCTGGAGCGTCGTTGATGCTGGCGCCAACGCATTGGTGGCGGGCTCGGCGGTTTTCGGAGCGGCGGACTACGCCACCGCCATGGATGGCATCCGCAACAGCCGTAACCCCGCTATGGCCGCAGCCTGATCAAAGCCCTGATCCAGCCAGGATGCTCAGAGTTCGAGAATGGCCTGGAACACACAGGCCAGGCGATTCTCTTTGGTGAACGCGTGGAGATCCTCCAAAGCACGGGGCGGCCGATCAAGGGCATCCAGCCGTTGCTGGAGGCACCGGCATGCTCCCTGAGCAATTGCTTCCGGAGCCCCCTGATGGGCGGCCTCGGTGTAGCAGATCTGTTGGTAGGCCTCCATGGGATTGCCCTGCATGGGCTCCGCCACCTGTGCAGGATCAGTTGTAGCAATTGCTGTGAGAAGTCCCGTGACTGCACCCAGTGCCACGGCGGGGGTCAGGAACCAAGAAACCATCCGTAACTATGCAGGCCAACGCCGAGAAGATTGACACCGATGTAACAAATCACCACTACAACAAATCCGCAGGCTGCCAGCAGTGCTGAGCGACGACCGTGCCAGCCCCGATTCAGGCGGGTGTGGAGATAGGCGGCATACACCAGCCAGCAGATGAGTGCCCACGTTTCTTTGGGATCCCAACTCCACCAACTTCCCCAAGCCTCGTTGGCCCACACCGCGCCACTGATGATACCAATCGAGAGAAGCAGGAAGCCGACCGTGATGGTGCGGTAGCTCAGGTTGTCCAGGCGTTCCGCCTGGCTGAAGGTTTCGCTGCAGAGGGTGAGATTTTCTCCCATGGCCATGGTCGGTGCGCGAAACCCACCGCTGCCGATCGAACTCCCCCGAATTGCCACGGTTTGATCCCGATTCGCCAGTAGCACGCCCACAGCCAGGGCAGACCCCACCAGCAATGCCCCGTAGCTGGCCATGATCACACTCACGTGCATTACCAGCCAACTGGAGCGCAGGGCCGGCACCAGGGAATTGGCCGCTTGCAGGGAAGGGGGCAGGGCAAAGGATGCAAAAGCCAAGGTTCCCATGGCCAGGGGTGTTGTCAAGGCAGGCACCCAGGCGTGAGGGGAGGTGCGCATCAACACAAGCTGGGTAAAGCTGGCACACCAACTGAGGAAGCACAGCGATTCGTAGAGGTTGCTCACCGGAAAGTGACCCGTGTCCATCCAGCGACGCAGCAACAACGCCGCCAGGAAAAGATTGGCTCCTGCTACAAGGGCAGTGCTCAGCCGCTGGAAACGGTCGCCTGCCATGAGACCCCAGAACGCTGCAGGCAAGGCCGTCAGCAACAACAACAGGGCCGCCAGGCCCAGGGCCGCAATGAGGTCGGTCGGTGTGAATAACGCAATGGGCATCACCGATGCCTTGTGGGAATCTTCAGGTTAGAGCCGGAATCCTAACCCCTTAGCGACTGGAGCGACAAAGAAGAATCAAGCCTGCCGTGAGTCCAATGAAAACCGGCGTCCAGGCAGAGAGATGGGGGGAGAGAATCCCCTGCACGCCAAAGGAACTGAAGATAAACGAGAGCAGATAGTAGCCGAAGATGATAATGAGGCTGATGCCGAATCCCTTGCTGCGGCTCCGCGCATTACCAACGGACCGGGCGCCGATGCTGGAACCCACAAGAGCGAACACCAGACAGCTCAACGGAACCGAAAACTTTTCCTGAAGACGGACACTCAGCTTACGGGCCTCGCGCAGATTGCCCGTTTGGGCAAGCAGAACCTGAGACATACGGGTTTGGGCAACAGTCATGTTGGCGGGATCCGTGGGGATCTCCGCCAGACGCAGAGGGGTATCTCCAATGGGATAAAGTTGCTCCTCGAAACTCATCCTGGACTGGGAACTGCCGTCCTCAGCGAGAGCGGTGGTCGTGCCGTCAAGAAACACCAAACTGCCTTGATCCTGATCGAAGTAGGCCTCGCGGGCCTGCACCACCTGAAGGGTGCCGGGGCGGCTCATGTCCAGCACCATGATATCTTTCATATGACCGTCCACGGCTTCACGCGCGTAGAACAGTTGCGCCAGGCTACGGTAAGAACTACCGTCCGCATTGGAGATTCTGGCGTGGTGAGGATAGATGATGTGCTCACCGCTGCTTTTGGGTATGGACCGTCCCAGGGCGGTTTCCAGGACCACAAAGGAATTGTGGTTGCTGCTGGGTACCACCAGGTCGCTGACCATAAAGCTGGCCACGCTGAAGAGCAGTCCCAACACCATTGCGGGCAGTACGTAGCGCTTGGTGGGCACGCCAACACTGCGTAGCGCAATGAGTTCATTGCAACTGGAAAGCCTGCTGTAGGTCAGTAATGTGCCCAGCAGCATGGCCATGGGCAAGGCATAGACCATCAAGCCCGGCACCTGCAGGACGAGCACATGAAGTGCTGGTCTAACAGGTAAACCCCGCTCCACCACTTTGCGCACCAGGTCAAACAGGACGTCACCGGTCACCAGCAGCAAGCTGAAGATGCCGACCGCAAACATCAACGGACCCAGTAACTCGCCATAGAGCCAGCGATCCAGAAGACTCAGACGACGAGTCAGAGGGGGCAGGGAAACCATTAGATGGTAAAGCTTTCGCCTAGGTAGTACTGCTTGACCAACGGATCACTGGCCACAGCTTGGGAAGAACCGGATGCCAGGACGGCGCCTTCGTTGAGAATATAGGCACGATCTGTAATGGAAAGGGTTTCCCGCACGTTGTGATCCGTGATGAGCAGCCCCACCTGTTTCTGCTTGAGGCTCAGGATCAGGGTCTGCAAATCATGGACCGCTAGCGGGTCCACGCCGGCAAAAGGCTCGTCCAGCAGCAAGTAGCGGGGACCACGGGCACCCACAGCCAGTGCTCTGGCCACTTCGGTCCGCCGCCGTTCACCACCGGAGAGCTGGGTGCCGCGCCGCTGCAGAAAAGGCTCCAGATGGAAATCTGCAACGAGTTGATTGAGCCGTTGATGCCGTTCCGGTGCAGGCAATCGGGATTGCTCCAGGCCGAGTAGCAGGTTCTCCCGCACTGTGAGGGAGCGGAAGACGCTGGCCTCCTGGGGCAGATAGCCCAACCCCATCCTGGCCCGCTGGGGCATGGTCAGCGTCGTGATGGAGTGGCCGTCTAAAAGAACGTCGCCATGGTCCGGTTGCAACTGACCGATGATCAGGTTAAAGGTGGTGGTCTTTCCTGCCCCGTTGGGTCCGAGGAGACCCACCACCTCACCCAGTTCCAAATGCATGTCCAGTGATCGAATCAACTGACGACCGGCCAGGCTCAGATTGATACCCTTCAGCTCCAGGCTCATGGAGCCAATTCCTCCTGGTTGGGAGAAGACAGGTCGTAGATGCTATGCACTTGCTCACCTGGTCTGGATTCCACAACAAATGTCCGGGACTGCTCCGTATACACCAGCCGCTCACCACGAATGCTGTTGCCCCCCTTTTGTCTCACCTCCACGCTGCCGCTGAGGACAAGCCTTCCCTCCCGGGTGAAGTACTGGGCGTGGTTAGCCGTGGCGGTGAGGTTATGGGCCGGGTAAGTGATCTGCACCCTTCCCTCCGCCGTTAGAATGCCTTCCTCTTCATTCATCTCCTGCTGGTCGGAGCGGATGCTGATCCGTCTGCCCTCCGACCTTTGACCATCACCATCGGGGTTGGTGCCAGTGGTCCGTGCCACCGACGGCAGGGAACTGGAGGAGGAGGGTTGGTGGGACGGTTGAGCTTTGCCGGACCAGGCTGCTGTGGCTGCTAGAGCCATCACCAGCACCATCCAGGTTGGCCACAAACTGGATAAATTGATCACCACTGGCGTGCGTGATAGCCTGTTTGTCTAGTCTGCCTTACGAGGTTCACTGCCGGCTGGGCGACACAATCGCGGTGGCGGTGGGACCGTGCCCCCAGGAGATGCCTGTAGAAAGCGGAGCCAACGCCGCCCTTGCTCGTTGAGGTGGACCAGGTCCACCCCATCCAGTTCATCACGGCAGTGGGACAAGCGTGCCACGGCTTCGCCCCAGAGTAAAGTGGCGCCACGGCGGTTGCCCTGCTGCCAATGGACCATGGCCACGGCAACCTGAACCAGGGTATGAAGAGGCCTGCGGCGCGATTCCGGGCTCTCCTGCCAGAGTTCCTCCAGGGCATCATGGCAGGCATACCAGTCTTCCTGTGCAAAGAGGGCTAGCGCCGAGGCAAGGGCAACATCCGGACAGGCCGCCATGGGAGGCGCAAGGGGAACGGGATCTAACGTTTTACAGGTTTGCGGCTGGACAGCTTGCGAAGGCGAATGGATTCAGGGGTCACCTCCAGTACCTCACCGGGGCCGATGTAACCCAGTGCCCGCTCCAGGGTCATGTCCACGGGAGTCTGCAAGGTGTCCAACTCTTCCGCCCCCGCTGAACGCATGTTGGTGAGCTGTTTGGTCTTGCAGACATTGATCTCCAGATCCTGGGGTCGTGTGTGTTCCCCCACGATCATTCCTTTGTAAACTCTGGTGCCCGGGCGAATAAAAAACTGGCCTCGGTCTTCCGCATTCCTGAGGGCGTAGGCGGTAACCATACCCGTCTCAAAGGCAATCAACACCCCGGTGTGACGGGCTTGCAGATCCCCTTCCATCTTGCGGTAGTCCAGAAACGAGTGACTCATCAAGCCCTCTCCACGGGTCATGCGGATGAAGTCGCTGCGAAAGCCCACCAGGCCGCGAGCAGGAATGACAAACTCCATTTGACAGCGACCGTCCCTGGATGTGGCCATGTTCTGCATTTCCCCCCTGCACGTGCCGAGACGCTCAATGCAGCCGCCCACTGCCGCTTCCGGCACATCCAGAACGATGGTCTCGTAGGGCTCGCAAACGTCCCCATCCATGGTGCGGAAGATCACCTGGGGTTGGGAGACCTGGAACTCGTAACCTTCCCGCCGCATTGTCTCGATCAAAATACCCAGATGGAGTTCTCCCCGTCCGCATACGGCGAAGCGGTCCGGAGACGTTGTATCGCTCACCCGCAAGGCCACGTTGGTGAGCAGTTCCTTGGTCAACCGTTCCCGTAATTGACGACTGGTGACGAACTTTCCCTCCTGACCGGCAAAGGGGGAGTCGTTGACCATGAAGGTCATCTGCAAGGTGGGCTCGTCCACCTTGATCAGCGGTAAGGCTTTGGGGTTGGGACTGTTGCCACAGGCAATGGTGTCGCCAATGTTGACCCCGCCAAAACCAGCCACCGCAACAATGTCCCCGGCGGTGGCGGTCTCGATCTCCAGGCGCCTCAGGCCCTGAAACCCCAGAAGTTTGCTGATTCGGCTCCGCTTCATGGCGCCGTCACTGCGGATCAAAGTTGCCTGTTGTCCGGTGTTGATGGTGCCGTTGTGGATGCGGCCAATGGCAATGGTGCCCAGGAAGTCGCTGTAGTCCAGGGTGGTGACTTGCAGTTGCAGGGGCCTGCCGGCGTCACCCACGGGGGGTGGCGTGTGGCGAAGAATGGCCTCGAACAGGGGCTGCAGGGTGTCACCGCTCTTGGCCGGATCAGCCGTAGCAAATCCCCCGAGGCCACTGCCAAAGAGGTAGGGGAAATCACATTGGTCGTCATCGGCTCCCAACTCCAGGAAGAGATCCAGCACCTTGTCTACCGCTGCATCCGGCATGGCTTGGGGCCGGTCGACTTTGTTGATGAAGACGATGGGGCGAAGGCCTTTCTCCAGAGCCTTTTTGAGGACAAAACGGGTCTGCGGCATGGGACCTTCGTTGGCATCCACCACCAGCAGACAGCCATCCACCATGCCCAACACCCGCTCCACCTCCCCGCCAAAGTCCGCGTGGCCGGGGGTGTCCACAATGTTGATGCGGGTCTGCCCGTAGTCCACTGCGGTGTTCTTGGCCAGGATGGTGATACCCCGCTCTCGCTCCAGAACGTTGCTGTCCATCACGCAACTGGGCACAGCTTCTCCCTGACGGAAAATGCCCGATTGGGTGAGCAGGGCATCCACCAGGGTGGTCTTGCCGTGGTCGACATGGGCAATGATGGCAATGTTCCGGATGGGTCGGCCCATGGCAGGCAAGGCATCGGTCAATGGTTATGTTGCGACATTAAAGCGGCGCGCCTGCTCAAACAGTTCCAGTGCATGACTGCTGCCTTCCCAACGCCAGTGCCATGGTTCATAGGCCACCCCCTGACGGTTGCCCGCCGGGAAGGACAACCGGAAGTGATAGCGGGATGCGTGCTGCTGCAACCAGGTAAAGGCAGCACTCTGGTCAAAGGCTGAGTCCAGGTCCAGTTCAGGCTGGCGAGCATCCCCCAGGTCCAGGGCATAACCGGTGTGATGTTCGGAGTAGCCTGGCGGAGCACTGACTTTGGCCCGCTCCTCCGGCCGTTGACTCCGTTCCACCATGACGGGGAAAAACAAATTGTGCTGGGTCTCCTGATCCCGAAAGGCACTCAGCAGCCGCAACTGCACGCCTTCTTCCGCGGCGGCTCTCTGCATGGCCAGAAATGCCGCCGCCGCATCCCCATGGAGTCGGCGGCCGGGGATCACTTCCACCAGGTCTGCCTCCTGGGCGATGGGGTAGGAGAAGTGCCCCAGGAGGCGACCATCCGCCTCTGGCGGGGGCATGAGTTCTGTTAAGGGATCAAGTAGTGGGGTCATGTCCTGGGTGGAGCGCAGGAAAACAACCGTTCCCGCCATCATAAGGCTGGCCAGCAGGATCAGCAGTGTCAACAGGCTGTGTTGCTGCTGCTGACGAACCGATGGGGTTAGACGGCGAGCAACGGGGATCTCGTCCAACTGGGTTGTCACCTTCGGCACGTCTTGGGCACACCGCCTTTGCCCTGAATTATTGCTCCAGGAAGCCCCGCCCTGCAACCTCTTGGCAACAGCCGACCCATTGGATTGCGTCGTGGCTGTAGGTTCAGAGCATCACTCCCTGCCAAGTCTTGAGGAGAGCTGCCATGCTGCGCGTTGCCGTTGTTGGTGGAGGCCCCAGTGGGTCCTGCGCTGCGGAAGTGTTGGCCAAAGCCGGAATCAAAACCTGGCTGTTCGAGCGCAAGCTGGACAATGCCAAGCCCTGTGGCGGCGCCATTCCCCTCTGCATGGTGGAGGAGTTTGATCTCCCCACCCACGTTATCGACCGCAAGGTTCGCAATATGCGGATGATTTCCCCTTCCAACAAGGAAGTGGACATTCGCCTGGATCCCCTCGGCTATCGCCAGGATGAATTTATCGGCATGTGCCGTCGGGAGATTTTTGATGCCTTCCTGCGCAATCGGGCAACGGAGTATGGCGCCACCCTGATCAACGGCTTGGTGCAGTCCATCACCACCGGAGCCCAGCGCAAAGGTCCCTACACCATCCACTACGCCGCGCACGGTGCGGGACTCAAGGGTGATTGCCAAACCCTGGAGGTGGATTACATCATCGGCGCGGACGGGGCCAACTCCCGGGTGGCCAAAGCCATGGATGCGGGGTCCTACAAGGTGGCCATTGCCTTTCAGGAGCGGATTCGTCTGCCCAAGGAGGAAATGTCCTACTACGAGGATTTGGCGGAGATGTACGTGGGCACCGACGTGTCTCCCGACTTTTATGCCTGGGTGTTTCCCAAGTACGACCATGTGGCGGTGGGCACCGGCACTATGCAGGAGAACCAGTCCCTGATCAAGGCCCTTCAACGAGGCATTCGTCGACGGGCCAGTAAGCGCCTGTTCCGTGGCGAGGTCATCAAGGTGGAAGCTCATCCCATTCCGGAGCACCCGCGCCCGCGCCGGGTGGTGCAGCAAATGAGCTTGGTGGGCGATGCCGCCGGCTATGTGACCAAGAGTTCCGGTGAAGGCATTTACTTTGCCGCCAAGAGCGGCCGCATGTGCGCTGAAGCTCTGGTGCAGGTGAGTCGGCAGGGCCAACGTATCCCCACCGCCGGGGAGATGAAATCCACCTACCTCCGCCAGTGGGATCGCCGCTATGGCGCCACCTACAAGGTTCTGGACATCCTCCAGCGAGTGTTCTACGCCAACGATGCCGCCCGTGAGGCTTTCGTGGAGATGTGCGACGACAAGGACGTGCAACGCCTCACCTTTGACAGCTACCTCTACAAGCGGGTTGTGCCCATGAGTCCGTGGCAACAAGTGAAGATCACGGCATTGACTGTGGCGAGCCTGTTGCGGGGCCAGGCGATTGCGCCGAAGGTCTACCGCCCGGTGGACACCGCCGTGGGGCGCTCCCAGGAAGATTTTCTCAATCCCGGCACTGTAGAGGTGGAGATGACGCCACGCGGCCGCACGCCAGCAGTTGACCTTCAACCGGATAAACGGGAAAAGTCTGCAATGACAAGGGCCTGATTGCGCAGGACGGCCAGCAGGTTGAGCCGGTTACGACGCACGTCCGGATCGGGGGCCATCACCATCACGCTGTCTTCCCCATCAAAAAAGTCCTGCAGTTGGGGCGACAGCATCCCCAGGCTCGTGAGCAAGCGTTCGTAGCCGTCCTGATCCCTGGCTCTGCTCAGGGGGGCCAGGGCTTCCAAAGAGGCCAACACGGTCCCCTCCACCGGGGATTTGAACAGGGACGCATCCACGCAGTCCTTGGGATTGCACTGATGACGTTGCAAATCACCCTTCTCCGCCAGGCGAGCAGCCCGCTGGACCACTGCCTGAATGGGCGCCAGGCCCCCAGAACCGCGTAGCCGCTGCAGCAGCCGTCCACGGCAGACCACATCCACCGGATCCTGGAGCAAGGTGGCAGGCTCCTGTGCCTCTGCCGCCACCGCATCAATGATGTCGTAATCCAGCCCCAGTTCCGCCAGCAGGGTGCGCAGGCGTTGCTGTAGAAAGCCCAGCAGGTCTGCCAGGATGGTGGCGGGATTCACGCGCAGATTGGGAAAATCCTTGGCGGATTGCCTGCAGGCTGCCTCCAGCAAGGTCACCAGATTGAGGGACCAGCCGCAGTCCACAAGGACGTGCAGCAGTCCGTTGCCGGCTCGCCGCAGGGCAAAGGGATCGGAAGAGCCGCTGGGGCGCTGACCGGTGGCAAAGATAGAAACCAACAGTTCCAGCCGCTCGCTCAAGGCCAAAACCCGACCCGGGTCGGAGGTGGGCAGGGGGTCGTCAGCGCCACCGGGCAGGTAGTGCTCGCGGATGGCCTCGGCCACTTGCGAATTTTCGCCAGAGGCCATGGCGTACTTGGCCCCCATCACCCCTTGCAGTTCCGGGAATTCGCCGACCATCTGGGTCACCAGATCCGCTTTGCACAGCAGTGCCGCACGGCTGAGCGCCTGCTGATTCAACTGAAGTGCCCCGTTCTGCTGCTGGAGCGCTGTGGCCATTGCCTGGGCCTGGCCCACCAAACGGTCGGTACGGTCCTTCAGGGAGCCCAGCCCCACGGCAAAGGTGACCCCTTCAAGACGGGGTAAATAGTCCTCCAGGGGTTGAGAGCGGTCCTGGTCATAGAAAAAAGCCCCATCGGCAAGGCGGGCCCGCAGTACCCGTTCATTGCCTTGGGTGATGAGGGCTGCATCTGCGAGGGGACCGGCGTTGATGATGGCCAGAAAGTGGGGATCCAATACCCCATGGGCATCCAACGCCAAGGCGGCTGACGGGGCTTGAAACAAAGGCACATAGCGTTGGTGTGTCACCATCTCCATGGCGATCACCTCTGCTGGCAGGGATAGGAAACGTTCCTCCATGCGACCAACAATCAACCCTGGCGCTTCCACAAGATCCGTCAGTTCTTCCAACAGCGCCGGCTTGAGTTGGGGGACGGCCCCCAGATCAGCGGCCTTGCTCTCGATCAGATGGCGGATGTCCGCCTGCCGCTGCTGGCGGTTGGGAACGATACCGGCCTTCCGGAGGCTGGTCTCGTAGGCTTCAGCCGTAACGATAGGGAGGGGGTTACATTTCCAGCCCTGGCGGGTTCCGTAGGAGTTGGCCTGTGCTGTAACAACGGGACTGGTCTGCTCCAGTCGCACCGGCAACAACTCGTCGTCCAGCAGAGCCACCAACCAGCGGATCGGGCGACTAAAGCGTTGAGTCCCTGTCCCCCAGCGCATCAACCGTTTGCCCTGAATGGCCGCAATCCAGCCGGGAATCGCCTCCCGCAGCAACGCCTCCGTTGCCTGGCCCGGTTGCGTCACCTCGGCAAAGACAAACTCTCCTTTAGGGGTGGTGCGGATGGTCAGGTCCTCCACTGCCAGCCCAAAGCGCCGGGCAAATCCCTGGGCTGCGGGCGTGGGCTTGCCCTGGTAAAAGGCCCGTTGCGCTGGTGGTCCCTTGTGTTCCTTCACCAGGTCCTTCTGCCGTGCCGGCAGATCCTGCACCAACACCCCCAGGCGGCGCGGTGTGGCAAAGACCTGCCTGGGCAGGGCGTCAAAACGCCAGTCTTGCAAGGAGGCTGTAATCAGCCGACTCAACTGGGCCAGCGCTGCCGGGCAAAACGCTGCCGGCAGTTCCTCGGTGCCAATTTCCAGAAGTAGGGAAGCCACGTATCCACAACGGCATCCATGGAACTTTATGGCCCGTGCCTCACCGTGGGATTTCCGCTTAGCCTGCGGGCGTACCGCAAAGCGTCTCTTTCCTGATGTCCCCGCAGCTCCACCCCAGCACCATCGCTGCCGTCAAGGAGCGAGCCGACATTGTGGACGTGGTGTCCGAGCACGTGGTGCTCAAGAAGCGGGGACGCGAGTTTGTGGGTCTCTGCCCCTTTCACGAGGACAAATCGCCGTCCATGACGGTGTCTCCTGCCAAACAGATCTACCACTGCTTCTCCTGTGGGGCTGGTGGCCACGGCATCAAGTTCCTCATGGAACTGCAGCAGAGCAATTTTACCGAGGTGGTGCTGCAACTGGCCCAGCGCTATCAGGTGCCGGTCCAGACCCTCTCCGGTGGCCAACAGGATCGGCTGCGGCAAAAACTCTCCCATCAGGAGTCGCTTTACCGTGTCCTGGCGTTGGCGGCAGGCTGGTTTCAGACCAATCTGCAACAGGCTGGAGGGCAGGCTGCCCTGGCCTATCTCAAGCAACGCGGCCTCAGTGGGGCAGCCATGGAGCAATTTCAACTGGGCTATGCCCCGGATAGTTGGGATGCTCTGCTACGCCATCTGGGCCAAGTGGAGGGTGTCACGGCCTTGCAGTTGGAGGCGGCAGGCCTGGCGGTGCCCCGGCAAGGGGGAGAGGGCCACTACGACCGCTTCCGTCAGCGGCTGATGATCCCCATTCGGGACAAGCAAGGCCGGGTAGTGGGCTTTGGTGGGCGCAGCCTGGATGGCCGTGAACCCAAATATCTCAACTCTCCCGAGACGGCAGTATTCGAGAAAGGGAAAATCCTGTTTGGTCTGGACATGGCCGTCAACGCCATCCATAAGGCTGATCTGGCCGTGGTGGTGGAGGGCTACTTTGACGTCATCGCGCTGCACAGCGCCGGGGTGCGCAACAGTGTGGCGGCTTTGGGTACGGCCCTCAGCTCCTGGCAGATCAAGCAGCTCTGCCGTGCCTCCACCGGCAAACGCATTGTCCTCAACTTCGACGGCGACCGGGCCGGCGCACGGGCTACCCAGCGGGCCATTCAGGAGGTGGAGCAGTTGGCCCTGCAGGGGCAGTTGGAACTGCGGGTATTGTCACTTCCTCCTGGCCAGGATCCTGACGACTATCTACGGCAACACGGCAGCCAGGCCTATGGCCAATACCTGGCTATAGCCCCCCTCTGGCTGGATTGGCAGATCGAGGAGGAGCTACGGGATTGTGATCTGAGCCGCGCTGACCACTTCCAGAGGGCACGGCGGTCCATGGTGGAGTTGCTGGGAAAACTTCCCCCCACGGCTGTGCGCAGCCGCTACATACACCAGATGGCGGAGCGGCTTGCCCGTGGCCAGGCGCGCCTGGTGCTGGATCTGGAGGCGGATCTACGCCAGCAGGTCCAGGGTCAGCGGTGGCATGGGCGCTCCAGCCGCCATGCACCGCCGGGCGAGGTCAGCGCCCGCGCCACTGCCGAGAGCCGCATCTTGCAGCTTTACCTTCTCTGCCCTGCGCACCGCCCGGCCATCCGCCGTGTCCTGCATCAGCGGAATTGGGACGGCTTCACCATTGCCACCCATCGACGGCTTTGGGCAGCCATCACCACAGTGGAGCATCAACACCTGACTCCGATGGAAGGTCAGTGGTCCCAAGCGAGCAGCGGCCCGGCAACGTATCCGGAACCTATTGCCCAAGCTCTGACATCGCTGGATTTGCCCCCCCTGCTGATGGCCCATTTGTCGGCGGAGGATACCATCGACCTGCAACCCCGATTGACTGCCCTGCTGCAGCCCAGTGAAACCGCACAGGTGGATTTGATACAACCCCTGCTCACTCTCAGGGATGCTGCTGCCAAGCTGGAGCGCCAGCGTAGCGAGAGACGCGGCCGCCATCTCCTTGCAGCTTGGAGCAACGAATCCATCATCACCCCGGAACACTGCATCGCCACCTTGCTGGAACAGGAATCCGCCACAGCACCGGAGACCTCGGATGATCCCAAGGCCGCCGCGGCAGACAAAATCCAGGCCCTCTACGTCCAGGGCAACAGGGAGGCCCTACGCCTGCAGGAGCTTTACTACATTGAGCGTCGCAATCTCTCTACCTTGGATAAGGAGCGTTGTGGGGCGCTGGAAAATCAAAGCCCGTTGAGTGGGGACAGCAAACACGGGGCGACGGGAAACGGTTGACGGGGGACGCCTGTGTCCAGGCTCGGGACTCACAACCAGGAGATGAGGATAGCGGCGAGGAGGACGGCAGAACGAAAGATATGTGCATAGCGGTCGTAGCGTGTTGCAATGCGGCGCCAGTCCTTGAGTCTGGCGAACGGGTTCTCACCCTGACGGCGCATTTTATAAAGCTTCTTGCTGTACTCAACTGGCTGGTTACGGTTCCGTTCGGCTGGGATGCAGAGCGCGATGCCTTGATCCGTCAGCATGGTACGGATTTTGTCGCTCATGACCCTTGTCACCGATCAAGGCCGTTGCCGGGGGAAGCTCTCTCGGCAGCACATCGGCACCAGTGAAGTCGCTGCATTGCCCTTGGCTCAGGTGAAGCCGTGCAGGACGCCCTTCCTTGTCGCATACCACATGGAGTTTGCTGGTCGTTCCCCCTTGGTGCGACCGATCAATCGAGGCTCAGCACCCCCTTTGCGGCTGGAAGCCGGGCGATCCGCTGGGCCGCGTCCCTCCTCCTCCGCCCACTCTCTGAGCCTGGACCCAGTCAATGATTTCCCATGGAGGATGGCCCACGGTACTGGCTGAGCGGTGCCCCCTGCTTCCGCATCCAAACTCTTTCTCCCCGACACGGCTACACGGTTGCGATCACCGGGGTCATGAATCCGGGATCAACATGACCAAATGTTGAAGCTTGATCCCCAGGGCGCCGCGCGTTCCTGCTGGGGACCGATTGGCAAAGTCCGCTCACCGTCCATGGGAAAGGACGACTGCAACGTTGATGGCTGCCGTCTCCAGTGGTGATCGAGAGCGGGGTCGGTGGGCAGAGAAGGGTGCCGCGAGGGGTGGATGCAAGCGGCTTAGTAGTCCTGGTTAAATGCGGCGGGAGTGTCTGTAAGGCTGCAGACCACGGACTCTTCTTCTGTCATTTCAGCAACCCTCACCACAGGACGCCCCATCTTTTTCAGCACTTCCACATCGGCCATGGTCTGGCAACGGGCGATCAAGACACCCTGTTCGTCGTAGCAGCAGAAAAACTTCACAGAAAACTCCAACTCCTTGCCCAGTATGGCAGCGGAATCGGGATCTTGCCGAAGGATTGACCACATCCGTAGTTGCGCTTTTGGACCTGGACCAGACATTTTTGAGGTGCCACAAGCGAGAAACCAGGGTACTGGACAGGGATTCTCCCCCTTGGATCGAGAGGGTGGGGTGGACCGCCTGGTTGGCCAAGGTCAGCCAATGCCGACATGCCGAGACCAGACCCCATGGGCGTTGCCCCAATTGGACTGCTGCTGTGATGGTGAATCACTCGGCGATGTGGGAGGCATGTCTGCTCAAGCCCTGTTGACGCGTTACATGGCTCTGGCGCCGTGCTGGCCAGGAAAAGTGGTGTGCCAGCTTGCAGGTGCTGAAGACGTTCGAGCACTTCGTGCGGGCCGTCTCTGCCTGCTGCCGCGACCACCTCTTGGCCGTATGACAGATGAACTAGTGGCACACAACCCACTGCGACATGCCGGACCTGGGGTGCTACCTTTTTTAGGTGCTCATCGACGTCCACCTTTGAAGACGTTGTGAGCAGTACCTAGACAACCCAGTTCAGGAATCTTGCTCTGTCCTATGCCCTGAAGTGTTTGGCTCTCGTCTGATTGCCGCCCTTCAATCATGGGCAATGTGCAGAGTGGAGGTCCCGTCAAGAATTTTTTGAAGCTTTCAAGCTTCCAGTTTGAAAGCTTCTTGCCGGATCCGAGTCATCCGGAGCGAGTTATGAAATCATGTTTTGATGATTCAATAACTCCAACTCTCGAACCCCTTACAGGGCGATCTTTAGCTATTTGTCTAATCAGACGGTTAAAGATAACTCACTTTGCGAGCCTTTATTTTTAAGGTTCAAAAGGAAGTGAGCCAAAACGGAGAGTTTGATCCTGGCTCAGGATGAACGCTGGCGGC
>MKWU01002833.1_pt1 | contig 24469 bp, 13 predicted proteins | sample 809101 | NCBI WGS metagenome assembly MKWU01 (sample SAMN05860141, study PRJNA318959) | sponge metagenome | host: Aplysina aerophoba | place: Slovenia: Piran, Adriatic Sea, Gulf of Piran | collected 2013-05-07 | reverse complement strand
ATGATTTCGTTCATCGAAAATACGGCCGGCGGATTGGCTTCGGCCAGGCCTTCGAACGCCTCAATTATGCGCTTCTCCTGGCCAGTCAAGGTTACTGCGTGCGTGAACAGGCGGATCGACCGGCCGGACAGTACGATCCTGGATTCCCCGTCGAGATCCTTGAGCAGCGCGTCGTAGACGGTGTCGGGCGCTTCCCAGGATAGCTGCAACTTCGGGGCGTCCTTGGGCAGCATGTCCTTTAATCGCTGGTCACGGTGCATCTTTTCGAGCGTAACGACCAGTTCGTCCTTTAAGGCCGTGTACCACTGGTTGTGCAGAAGCAGTCGGTCCTGGAACCGTACGAGCACACCTTCTTCTTCCAAACGGGTCACGGACCGCTGCAACACGTCGCCGCTCAAATTCGTGGATCGAACCAGGTCCTGCATGGACTTCAGGCGTTGATCTCCGTAGGCGTTCCGCATGACCCGTTCTACCAGGACATCCGGCTCCGCATCGGTCACCGCTTCCAGGTAGTCCAGGACGGCCTGCCGGAACCGGCGGTTCTTCTGAGGATACACCTCCACGAAACGGCCGCCGCCGAGCAGCCGCATGGAAGAAAACCCGCGGATAATGAAGCGCTCGTTCCGTTCCGCCACGATGGGGCTCTCCAGGCGAAGTTGCACGTAACCGGTTTCGCCGGGGTCCAGATCGTCCCGGTCGAGGAGGATCAGGCGGCCGATCGTTTCACTGGTACCTTTGTGCAGACGTACGCGCTGCCGATTCTTGAGAGGCTCTTCAAGGGATTCCAGGCACTGCAGCCGGGCATCGATCATCGACGTCGGGACCAGGTATCCGGGTGTGCCCAGTTCATCGCCACGCTGTATGTCGCTCGTTTTGATATTCGAGACGTTCAGCGCTACCCGTTGTCCTTTCACGGCGCGATTGATCGAGTCGCTGTGGCTCTGCATGCCCCGGACCCTCAGCGGCGTCCGGGCAGGGACCAGTTCGGTATCCCCATCCGATTCCAGGCTGCCCGAAAGGACGGTGCCGGCTATGACCGTTCCGAAGCCCTTCATGGAGAAAACGCGGTCGATGGGCATGCGGAAGTAGCCCGCATCGCCGTCGACCGCAATCCCGTTCAACTTTGCCTCGATGGTATCCTTCAGCCGGTCGATCCCCGTGCCCTCGATCGAGGACACCCGGACGACGGGCGCGCTCTCCAGGAACGAGCCGGATACGAGCGAGTTCACATCTTCTTCGACGAGCATCAGCCACTCCTCGTCGACCAGGTCGCATTTCGTCAGGACGACGATGCCCTCGCCTACCCCCATGTATTTCACCGTGCCGAGATGTTCCACCGTCTGAGGCATCACGCCCTCGTCGGCGGCCACGACGAAGAGCACGAGATGTATGCCGCTCACGCCCGCGACCATGGTCTTGAGGAACCGCTCGTGGCCCGGCACGTCCACGATGGGAACCTCCCGGCCATCGCTCATCCGCAAGAAAGTGAACCCGAGGTCGATGGTCATTCCCCGGTCCATTTCTTCTTTGAGGCTGTCGGGATGAACGCCAGTGAGTGCTTCGACCAGGGCGCTCTTGCCGTGGTCGACGTGGCCAGCCGTGCCTATGGTGAGATGGGACATGATTATGCGGGATTCGCGGTTGCGAAAGTAGCTGCGCCGCGTTAGTCGGGTCCTATCAGCTTGTAGCGCAGACTGGTGGGATCTATTTGGACCGAACGACACGCACGCGGTTCGCCCGTCCATGTATCACGGACCGGTTCTCGATACCGGCGTGTCTGCCGATGACCGCGTGGGAGATCGAGGCGCCGTCACCGATGTCCGCACCCTCCATGATCACGCTGTGCTCTATGGCCGCGCCGTGTCCGATGCGGACGCCCGGACCGATACAGACGCCCGGCCCGATGCGGCAACGCTCGAGCTCGGCCGTGGCGTCGACACATGCCGGCGGACGAAGCACCAGGTTCGGAGATGAGAAATTGTCATCCATGATCTCCGGCATGGAGGTCTCCTCGCCAACCGATGCAAGAAGCCTTTCATTTGATGCCAGGTACGCTTCGGGCGATCTCACGCCGAAAGGCCGAATGTCGAGATCCAGACCCAGCACGGTTTCGCCGCGACGGGTAAGCTCCTCCAGCGCCGCGTCAAACAGATTGTCCGGTGTATCCTCACCGGCCTTTTCGCAAATCAGGGCATCGTAGACATGGGGCGTCATCAGATAGATACCGGTGGACTCATTGGCATTGCCAGGAGAGTTCCCGGCGCGTCGTCCCGCTTGGATCCCTGTACTCCCGGCGCGTCGTCCCGCTCGGATCCCGCGAGGATGGGTTTCGCGGTACGTTTGGATCAGGCTGCCGTAGACCTCCGATTCGAGCAGCAAGGGACCGGCGGTAACCAGAAACGGCGCGTTCTTCGTAAATAACGCCAACTCCCGGACGCGCTCCAGATTGCTTTTTTCAGTAGCGCCCTGGTCATCCGGCGCGTCCCGGCAGGTCAGGATCATGTCCCAGCGTGCGCCGTCGCCACACAGCGACGCGATCTCACCGGTGTCCCGACCGGCCGAGATGAGCGTTTCCTGAATCCCGGCCCGCGCGTATTCTCCAAGGACCCTTTCGACTAACGGCGTGTTGGCCAGGGGAAGGAGCAGACCGGGACCGGGGTCCCAACCGACGGACCCGGCCTCGTCGCCCGCGGTCAGAATGACACCTTTCACCGACCCGCAATCATCCATCCGTCGACGGCTCCCGGCGATAATCCAGGACCTGCTGGAACCCCTTGCGAACAACCCGGTTCAGTCGGTGCGGATTCCCCTTCAAACGCTCAACTAAACTAAGTTCGGCCCGGCTCTTCGTCAAGGCCATTGAAAGCGATGGATACGGGGGATTTGCTTGACAGGGAACATTGTCCGGGCTTACTTACGGCGCGTTATCGGAAGTACCTATTCGGCGAGAGGATCAGTCATGTCCCCAGCGAAAGGCCGTAGCGGCGAGATGTCCTTCCTGGAACATCTCGAAGAGCTTCGCAGGGCCATATTGAAATCCGTGCTTGCCATCCTGGTCGGCATGGTCGTCTGCTTCACCTTCGCGGATTACATCATCAATTTCCTCCTCTCTCCGACCTTCCAGGAAAACCTGAAGACCGAGATCGAGATCCAGGCCATCCGGCCGGCGGGCATGTTTACGGCCAAGGTGAACATCTCGTTGCTGTTGGGCTTCGCCTTTGCGCTACCCTATGTGCTATACAACCTGTGGACATTCGTATCACCCGGTCTGCTGGATAGAGAGAAGAAGTATGTCCCCATCGTCATCTTCTTCTGCTGCGTGCTTTTCCTCGTTGGCGCAGCCTTCGCTTTCTATGTACTGATCCCGGTCATGGTCCGCTTTTTCGTCCAGTTGCACGTCCCGGACATCAAGCCTCAGTGGGATATCGGGTTCTATGTCGGCCTCGTGAACAAGATGGTCCTGATTATGGGCATCGTGTTCCAGATGCCGGCGGTAGTTGCGTTTCTGACCTGGCTTCGCATCCTGAACGCCAGTGTGCTGAAACGGGTGTGGCGCATCGCCCTGGTGGTCATTTTTATAGCGGCCGCAGTCATCACGCCCACCGGTGATCCCTACACGCAGACCCTCGTGGCGATTCCCCTTGTGGTGCTGTATTTCATCAGCATGGGTATCGCCGCGCTGATCGGCAGGAGCAGAAGGAAAGCGGAAGAGACTGAGGAAGATGATGATGGCGACGACGACGGTGATGGCGATGGAGGCGACGATGGGGACGACGAGGAACAACCCGCGCTGACCACGGGCGAGCCTGATACTCCGACGCTTCCGCGTGGTACGTCTCCGGGTACCGGGCAGCGGACCGGCCGCGACTACTGGCCTGACGACGACGAATTCATCTACGACTATGACGCGGAGATGGGGTACTCGGAGGAGCCGGAGGACGGGGCAGACAAGTCGGACCCAGACGACCGTAAAGGCGATGGACATCCTGCGAATAGTGACGAGAATGATCAGAAAAAAGCGGATTCAGACGAAGAAACCATTGATGAAATCCCGGAAAACGGGGGTGGTGCTCGCAACGAGCGGGAATCGGACCGAAGAGACGAACCTTCATCACCACAGAACCCGGATCCGAAATCCGACAATACTGACAGGCCTTCTTCGAGTTGACCGCTATCAGCATAGCATGGTTTGCGGAAGGCCCCAGCGCCGGGGTCGTCACAGATCTCCCTGGACACCATCGGCGACCGGATCGAACCCGCAGACGGCCGGCACTGCAATGTCCGGTGATTGTAGCGAACGCGTCCAGCATGAAAACACCCGCCGGGGCGCATCCGGACCCCGTGAACAACTAGCGAAAGGTGTAGCGGAGTCGGACCCCGGCCCGCCGCGGAGTAAGCACGTTGGCGAAGTACCGCCGCGAGGTGAAGCCTTCCTCGGTGCGGCCGATTTGCGCGGGCGTCTGACGCGCGCTTGTGACTGCGTATTCGTTGAGGAGATTATCGGCATAGACGGCCACCGTCCACGCGTCCTTCGACACCGACGCGGTTATGGTGTGGAGATCGTACGACGGGAGACGCTCACCGCCGGATCGCTCGCCGATGCGGGTAAGCACATCGCCGATGTAGCTGTAGCCGTAGAGCAATTCAAGCACTGCGTCGTCGCCGAGTAACGTGCCGTAGGAGGCGAAGAGACTGCCCTGACTCCGCGGCGCCCCGGCCAGTCGGTCTCCCTTGAATGCGTCGGCGCCGGCGCCGAGCAGTCCGGGTGAATCCTGACTCAAGGCGGCCCGCGTGTAAGACCACGAACCACGCAACCGCAGTGCGCCAGTAATACCGGCGCTCGCGGCAATCTCGACCCCGCGGCTGACGGCGCCGGCGCCGTTCAGCGTGATCCCCTGCGCGCTGAACGGCGTGACCCCAGCCACCTGGATGTCCCGCCAATCGACGTGAAACAGCGAAGCGTCCATCACAACGCGGTCCCCACTCCACGAGCGGCGCAGGCCAATCTCGTAGTTCGTTGTCCGATCCGGTTTGACCAGCGCCTGATGGGCGTAGATGCAACCTGCCTGCGGCGGATCGTTCTCGGGATCGTCATCGGTGAGCAGGGCAATCTCCTCGTCAGTACAGACACGGAAGTTGTTGCCGCCGCCGATGCGATAGCCCTCGGATCGGGTGAAGTAGACGTTGGTCCCGCCGCCGAAGCGATAGCTGACGCTGCCCTTGAAAAGAAATCCGCTGTCGTCGGCATCGAAATCCTCGTAAGGCGAGTTGTACGCCGGGGTGTACGGGAACTCGGTCTGGTTTCCGGTCGCGACGTCGTAACCGAACCACCGGCCACCCCCGCTGAGCCGCCAGCCGCCCAACTGCAGCGAGACCTCGCCGAACAGCGCATGCTCCGTCACCGATTCCCGGGAGAAGCTGTAGTACTCGACCGGATCGGAGACGGGACGGCCCTTCAGGACAGGCGTCACGCCTGAAAACTCCGTAAGACCGGGCGCGAGTTCGCGGCCCGTTCCGCTCCGTCGGGCATCATTGAAGAAGGCGCCGCCGACCCAGCGCCACGGCCCGTCGCCCGTTGAGACCAACCGCGCCTCCCAACTCAGGCGTCGACGTTCGGACTCACCCTGCGTGTAGGCCGCGAAAGTACTAAACCGTGACGTCAGGTCCGTTGCCGACACGTGTGGGTCGAGTGCCCGCGCGCGGTCCAGTTCCGGAAAGTTGTTCGGCAATAGCCGTGCAATGCCGAACTCCTGGATCAGCAAGTCGGTTTGATCACTCGACGCGAACGTCGAGCCCCACGAGTAGCCGGTCGCGGACGTGAGCGATACGAAACCGAGATCCCAATTCAGTTCAAGGCTTGCGAGTTGGTCCTTCCTGTCCAATGGCTCGAGGAAGCGGTGCGCGGAGACGTACCGGCCAGTCCCGAACGACGACGCGTGATTGATCTGGCGCGCGCCGGCCCGCCGGTCTTGCAGGTGGTAGGAGAGTAGAGCCGACCACTTCGAACTCGTCTTCCACAGCAGGGAGAAGCGAACGGACAGCGTCTCCTCCGTGTTGGCGTCAGGCTCCTGCCGGAGATTGGCGGCAACCGCTTGCGGATCGGTCAGGTCCGGCTCCGGTTCCGAAACGCCCGGTTCGATCAGCAGGTAGTCGTAGTCGATGAAACCGGGATCGGCGAAACGGTCGATGGCCCCACGCAGCGCAAGTCTCGTTCGAATAAGCGGCAGGTTGAAGGTGAGGCCGGCGTCGTAACCCACGGACCCGCCGTGGGCAAGACCGAACAAGTCCGCGCGCAGGTCGAACGTGCGACGCTCGGTGTCCGGCCGGCGGGGGAGGTATCGCACGGCGCCGGCAAGCGTCCCCGCGCCGTACAGCGTCCCCTGTGGTCCGAGCAGCACCTCCACCCGCTCGATGTCGCTGAGCCGCAGGTCGACCTCGACCGGCACGTCACCCATGTAGGTCGCAACGCCGGTGTCACCTGCTCCGGACCCATTCAGCGAGTCGGTGTGCAGCCCGCGCACGATGAGCACGTTGGCGCCCCGCGCGCCCTGGTCCACCACGGTGAGACCGGGTGTCCAATGGGCAAGCTCCGCCACGTCCTCCAGGTCGCGGCGTTCGATGTCCTCGCCGATGAACGCCGAAACGCTCATCGGCACGTCTCGCAACGGCTGCTCGGTTCGTGTTGCGGTCACGACCAGTGGGTCGCTGAGGACGACGAGCAACAACCTGATGACCGGCACTTCTACCGGTTCGTTCGCGATGACGATGTCGTCGACGGAAGCCGGCGAGTAGCCGCTCAACTCGGCGGCAAGCCGGTAGGCGCCTGGCGGCAGACCGGCAAACGCGAACCGGCCCGCGCTGTCCGTCATTGACACCCCTGGTTCGCCGAGTCCGCCGTATAGCGTGACCGTTACCCCCGTTAGCACGGCGCCCGTCGCATCGGCGACGACACCACCGAGGCGGCCGGACTGTGCCCCTGCCGGGCCGGACGTCAGAGCAATCAGTACGAGGACTGAGGCCAGAATGGCCGTCCGCGGACAGCTACGGCGTTTCATAGGCGTCCGGTTGCCGGCGCGGAAGCAACGAGGGGAAGCAGCGCACGCTCTGCGGTTGATATACTTGGCAACTGGTCTCAGTGACTTGAAGGTACCTTGCATCTAAAGCCCTTCCATAGCTCCAGGATATGGAAAAGCGAGTGACATTCCTGCGTCTTTTGTACCATCGCTCACAGAAAGTGCGAAATCCTCAAGTACAGATACCTGCCCATGAAATCGTAGGTGGAGAAATCCGAAGTGCCCAGCAGTCCGTTGAAGATTATCGCGGGCGGCTGGTTGAATACGTTGTTCGCCCCCAGCGTCAGCACGGTACCGCCTGCCCTCGAAAACAGTCTGTAGGTCCCCCGGAGACCAAGCACGCTGTTGGACTCCACGTCCCTGTAGGCCGGCGTTTCGACGACGTCTGAACGGTACAGCCCCTTGCAGTCGTTGTCCTCGCACTCCACGAAACCGCCGATGTATTCCCACGTGAGACCCGCCGAAGCGCGCCGCCACTTCAGGTCCATCGATGCCGCATGCCGCCACCGGGGAAACACGCCCACGTCGTAGTATCCCCTGGCCTTGATTACTTCCGTGCCGCCGGCCGCGGGCAGGAACTGGTCGTACTTGATCAGCAGGTTGGAGTCCAGCCGCGCCGACAATATGCCCCATGAGGTGTTTGCGTTGTACGACGCCTCCAGGTCTATTCCCGCGGTCTCGGTCTCGCCGACGTTGGTATTGGTCTGAACAATGTGGGAGATCAGCTTCGTTCCGGTATCCCGTACGATCTGGTCACAATTCGTGGGACTGTCCTGCGAGTAGCAGTTGCTCAGGATGACACCCGCTGGGAGCGATCCGATCTCATCCTCGATGCGATTCCGGTAGTAGTTCAGGTTGAGTCGGAGATCTGGCGCGAACTCGGGGCGGAAGCTCATACCTGCCGTGATCATGCCCGCCTTCTCCGGATCGAGATCCGTGGACCCGCCTTCCCGGGCACGTAGCTGGGCCCGGGAGTCCCTGAAACCGGGTGGGATACCCGCGGCGGCGCAGTTCCGCTGCTGCTGCGCAGTCAATACACGCGGGTTGCCTCCTTCGTCAATCGTACTGCAGGGATCGCTTACCAGGGGAAACACGTCGTTGGCGCCGAGAAACATATCGGAGATGTTGGGGGCCCGGAAGGCATTGGAATAGGTAGCGCGAAGGACCAGCCCACTTGGCAGCTCGACACTGGCCCCGGTTTCATAGGTCAGGCCGGAGCCGAAGGTATCATAGTGAAACGCCCGCCCCGCCGCGGTCAGGTGGAATCCGATGCCGTTCCGGTGATAAACCGGCAGCCGGGTCTCGCCATACAACGCCTGTACCGAGAAGCTTCCCTCGGTCGCTTCGGATCGGAATCCGGTCGTGTTGCCCGAGGCCGTGACCGGGTCGGGCGTAAAGGCGCCGGACTCCCAGCGCGAAGACACACCCGCGGCAACGGACAGCGGTCCGTGGGACAGATCCGCCAGGTCGCCCGCCAGGTTCCACTGCAGGATCTTCTGCTGTGAGTATCCCCGGGCCACGCCGGTATACTGGATGTAGGCCAGCATCTCCGGCGTGATGGTCCCGGCGCCGTACAGGATATCGAGCGGCACGCAGCTTCCCGTGCACTCCTCGTCCGGACCCAGGGCCTTCATGAGGTTGCTTCGGATGAACCTGCCCCGGTTGACCGTGGTTCCGTATGTGCGCCCAAAGGCAAAGAACCCGTCCGAGTCGAAGCTCGCCAGCCGGCTCCTGAGTCCCAGTACAATTCGAAATGTGCTCAGGTCCTGGTTGAAGATCCGGTTGCCGGCCTCCACGAAACGCCGGCGGACATCCACGAAGTCCCGCCCGAACTCGTTGTACCGGTTGCCCGCCGACACCGTGATGCCTTCCTCGATGGTGAAGAGCGGGGTCGGCGCGAGCTTCTGTTCGGACTGCCGGTTGGTATACACCACCTCGAAAAACGGACGCAGCCGGTCGCTTAACCGGTGGGTGCCGCCGAGGAACGTGGTGTATCGCTTTTGTGGCGTGAATATGTAGTTCTCGGGCTGGTAGTTGTACAGGTCACCGGTGCCGTCCAGGGAGTTTCCGGCGTAGCTGAAGGGACGCCAGCCAGTGGACGGGTCCAGATGAAAATCCCCGGCGCCGTCACCAGCGGCGGCGTTGATCACTTGCCACGAGGCATTGCCCGCCTCGCCCGACTGGTCGAGGATATGGCCCTCAGGCGTCGCCGAGCTGCCGCTCGTGGTGAAGGTCCCGTCGTTCTTCGCCCAGTTGTAGTTCTTGTCGGATTCGCTGAAACCGCGCTCGTAGGTCCAGACCGGCCGCTGGTCGTGGTATCCGGCGGAGAACAGAATATCGCCCCGGTCTCGCCTGAGGCCCGCGGTAAAGGCCAGGTCGATGGCCACGCCGTCACCGGCGCCCGATACACCCTGGTAGGAATCGAACTCCACGCCGTCCAGGTCCGAACGCGTGATGACGTTGACCACACCGCCCACGGCGTCGGAACCGTAGACCGCGGAGGCTCCGTCTTTGAGCACCTCGATCCGTTCGATGACGGTGGATGGGAGGGAGTTGAGATCGACCGCGGCGTCCGCGCCGAGGCCGCCGGGTACGAACCTGCGGCCATTGACCAGGACCAGGGTCCGCTGGGCGCCCAGGCCGCGGAGGCTGATACGGGTAGCTCCGTCGCCACTGTAGTTGGCCTGGGTATTGGTGGCGTTGGATTGGACCGTGAGCGACTGGAGGACGTCCCCCACGGAGGCGAGCCCCTTGGCCTGGATATCCTCGCGAGCCAGGATGACTACCGGGGCCGTCGAGCCTTCCGCCTCGCCCCGGATCCGGGACCCGGTCACCGTCAGTTCGTCAAAGACATAGTCGACCTGAACGGAATCCGGGTTGTCGGCGTCCTGGGCGAAGGTCCCGGTGCTGGTCGATACGACGAATAAAACCGCCGCCAGCAGTAATGTTCGTCCGTAGTCCAATTCCGGGACCTGTCGGTTTACAATTCGTGCAGACTACAAGAAGTGGGACAGACGGATGTACAGGTACCTGCCCAGAAAGTCGTACGTCGACGCGTCAGACGTGCCCAGGAACCCGTTGAAGATCACCGAGGGCGCCGTGTCGAACACGTTGTTTACACCGACCGTTATAATGGAGCCGCCTGCCCGTGAAAACAACCTGTAGGACCCCTGGATGCCGAAGAGGTGGTTCGCATCCACGTCCCGGACCGTCGGGGTCGTTTCGACGTCGTCGCGGTAAAGGCCCTTGCAGTCATCGTCCTCGCACTCCTGGAATCCACCGGTGTACTGCCAGGTCACACCCGCCGATGTACGGTTCCACTTCAATCCGACGTTGGCGTTGTGCCGCCAGGTGGGGAACACGCCCAGGTCGTAATAACCCTTGCCTTCTACCAGTTCGAACCCACCCGGTATGGGCAGGTACACGTCGTAGGCGAAGAGGTAATTGGATTCGACCCGTGCCGAGAGCAGGCCGAGGGGCGTGTCTTCGAAGTAATTCAGTTCGATGTCCAGCCCGCTGGTTTCCGTCTCGCCGATGTTGGTGGCGGTCGAGAAGATATTGGTGATCAGGTTATTGGAGTCACGCTGGACCTTCTCGCAGTCCGTCGGGCTGTCCTGGGAGTAGCAGTTGCTCAGGATAAGACCCGCGCCGAGCGCACCGATTTCGTCCTCGATCTTGGTGGCGTAGTAACTGACCGCGACATCGAGGTTGTCCATGAACTCGGGCTGGTATACCACGCCGGCCGTGACCGTGTTGGCTCTCTCCGGATCGAGATCGGTGGAACCGCCGATCCTGGCCCTGAGCTGCGCCCGGGTGTCCTCGAAATTCCCGGGGACCCCGGCGGAAGCGCAGTTGCGCATCTGCTGCGAAGTCAGGCTGCGCGGGTTGCCGGCTTCGTCCACGACGCTGCACGGATCGCTGACCAGCGGGAAACTGTCGCTCTGGCCCAGGAACATTTCGGCGATGCTCGGTGCGCGGAATGCCTTAGAGAAGGTCGACCGGAAGGCCAGGCCCCGCGGGAGTTCGAGCCGGGCGCCCGCTTCGTATGTGAAGTCCGAACCGAAGGTGTCGTAGTTGAACAGCCGGCCCGCAGCCGTGATGTCCAGTCCGCCCATCTCATTCTGGTACACTGGAATGCTGGTTTCGGCGTAAACTGCACGGACCGAGTAGTCGCCTTCGGTCGCTTCTTCCTTGTTGCCCGTGGTGTTGCCCGTGGCGGTAATGGGATCGGGAATAGCGCCGCCCGCTTCCCATCTGGACGAAGCGCCTACGGCCACGGCAAGGGGTCCCGCCGGCAATTCGTACAGGTCGCCGGTCAGGTTGTACTGCAGGATTCTCTGCGATGTAAAGCCCCTTGCGATACCGGTGTACTGGATGAATTTCAACATGTCATCCGTAATCGTGCCGGGACCGTGCAATATATCCAGGGGTACGCAACCTCCCACACATTCCGAATCCGGCCCCAGGGCCATTTCGATATTGCTCAGGATAAACCGGCCTTCATTGATGTTTGTACCGCTGGTGCGGCCGTAGGAAAAGGCCAGGTCTCCGGAAAATCCCTGGAATTCGTGCTCCAGTCCCAGGACGATCCGGTAGGTGTCTAGGTCCTGCAGGAAGTTGCGGTTGCTCGCTTCGACAAATCGTCGGCGCACGTCGATGAAGTCTCGGCCGAACTCGTTGTATTGGTTCTCTGCCGATACAGAGACTCCTTCACTGATTATGAAGAGGGGGGTCGGCGCCAACTTCTGGTCCGATTGCCGGTTGGTGTACGACACCTCGAAAAACCCGGTCAGATCATCGTTGAAAAGGTAGTTCCCGCTAAGGAACGCGGAATAACGGGTTTGCGGCGTGTACAGGTAATTCGCCGGCTGGTAGTTGTACAGGTCGCCGGTGCCGTCCAGCGAGTTTCCTGCGGAGTTGAAAGGACGCCAGCCGCCCGATGGATCATTGAAGTAGAATCCGGCGTCTTCCCCGGCCCTTTCAACAATCGCCTGCCAGGCCGCGTTGCCCTCCTGACCCAAACGGTCGATAATGGTTCCTTCGGGCGTGGCCGAACTGCCGCTGGTGTTGAAAGATCCGTCGTTCGCACCCCAGTCGTAGCTCTTGTCCGCCTCGCTGAAATCGCGGTCGCCGGTCCAGACCGGCTTGCGGTTGTGATACCCGGCGGAGAACAGGATACTCCCTCGGCCGCTTCGCAGGCCGGCGGTTACGCTGGCGTCGATCACGTCACCGTCGCCCGCTCCCGATACCCCCTGGTAGTACTCGAACTCCACGCCTTCCAGGTCGGACCGCGTAATAACGTTTACGACACCTCCGATGGCATCGGAACCATATACGGCCGAGGCGCCGTCTTTAAGTACCTCGATTCGTTCGATCACGGACGCAGGTATGGAGTTCAGATCGACGGACGAGTTCGCCCCGGTGCCGCCCGGCACGAAACGGCGGCCGTTGACCAGTACCAATGTTCGGGTGGAGCCCAGTCCGCGGAGACTGATCCTGGTGGATCCGTCGCCGCCGTTGTTGGCCTGGGTGTTGATGGCGTTGGATTGGACGGTCAGGGTCTGGAGCACGTCGCCGATGGACGCGAGTCCCAACTCCTGAATCTGTGTTTTGGCGAGGATTATAACGGGTGCGGTGGATTCTGCGGCTTCGCCCCTGATACGGGAACCGGTCACGGTCACTTCTTCGGCGACGAAATCGACCTCTTCCACTTCCTGGTCTTGCTGTGCGATGGCATCTGTAGAGACCAGAGCAAACAACGCAAGCGCAATCCAGGAAATAAACTTACGGTGTTTCATGGCAATTCTCCTTACACGTGTATGGTGGGATCGATGTGGCGCCACCCGCCTCGTCGTGTGGGTAAGTTGATTCATTGTAGTAGGATGTAATTACAATATGTCGATAAATGTATAAGTTGCCAATACAAAATGTTGGTTTTTTTAAGTAATGAGCAGGATAGAGTGGGAGTTTCCAAATCTGCCGTTTACAGGGATTTATAAAGCTATACAGCGGAAGGTCTTACGGACTTCCTGCTGTCGTGCGTCGAAGAGGTGTTGTACCGTCGGAAAGAGGTCATCACCCGCGGGGCGAGGCGCAAAGCGGAAGTCATGGTCGGAATCGCCATGAGGGCGAACAGGCCGTCGGCGAAACTGATCACCGCGTCGATCGAGGCGACGGAGGCCACCACGACGAAGACAACGTAGGCCACGTTGTAGTACTTGGCATACCGGGCGCCGATCAGAAAGCTCAGGCACTTGGCGCCGTAGTAGGAGTAGGTCAACAGCGTGGTAACGGCGAAGAAAAACACGCATACGGTCAGGATGTACGCACCGAAACCGGGCATGGCGGCTTCGAACGCGCCGGCGGTGAGCGTTACTCCGTCGTCCGATGTGGTCCGCCATACTCCGGTCATCAGGATGACAAGGGCCGTGCAGGTACAAACGATCATCGTATCGATGACCGGCCCCACCATGGCGACGAGGCCTTCCCGAACCGGCTCGCCGGTTTTGGCGGCGCCGTGGGCCAGCGCTTCCGTGCCGATGCCGGCCTCGTTGGAAAAGGCCGCGCGACGAACCCCGGTGACGATGGTCGTACCGACCACGCCACCCGCCACCGCGGTTCCGGTGAATGCATCGGTAAGAATGAGAGACAGGTACCGGGGCACCTCGTCCAGATTGTTCAGGATAATCCAAAGCGTCGAGACCATGTAGAGAACCACCATGGCGGGTACGGCGCGGGAAGCCACTTCCGCGATGCGGGTGATCCCGCCGAAAATCACAACGGCCACCAGGACGGACAGGACCACGCCCGCGATGAGATCGAATTGGAAGTGGCCGTGTCCAGGAGGCAAGTAAGACGAGAACACGACGTCCCGGAAAATCTGGATCAACTGGTTGGGCTGCAGGAGCGGGAGACATCCGATGACGCCGGCTACGGCGAAGAGGATGGCCAGGGGTTTCCAGGCGCTCCCCAGGCCTTCCGATATCACGTACATCGGTCCGCCTTGTATGCGCCCCGCAGTGTCTTTTCCCCGGTACATGATGGCCAGCGAACAGGTAAAGAACTTGGTAGCCATGCCGACGAAGGCGCTGATCCACATCCAGAAAATAGCTCCGGGACCTCCCGTGGTGATGGCGATGGCGACACCGGAGATGTTTCCCATCCCAATCGTGGCGGAGAGTGCGCTGACCAGCGCCTTGAAGTGGGATACGTCCCCTGGGTCGGAAGGATCATCGTACCTGCCGCGGATCAGGTCGAAGGCGTGCTTCACGTACCGGAACGGCGTGAAACGGCTGTAAATCAACAACAGCGCCCCACCGCAGATGATCAGATAGAATACGTATGACCATACCAGGTTGGAAAAGGCGACTACGTAGGGTTCTATGAAGGCCATGGCCAGGTATTACCGGATTGAGCGATTCCAGGTGTTTATGCCTTACAGTCGCGGGTTCGACTCCGCTGCCGCATCCTGCCTGAAGCTACGCACCATGTCGATGTAGTCCCGGGAGAAAAGCTTGTCCGGACGCCTGTCGTAGCTGAAGATTGCGATGATCCGGGGACGTTTCGTCGGTCCAACCGGAGCAACCCGGTGCAGCGCGTACTTGCCGTTGAACAGCACGAGTGTTCCCGGCCGGATGTCGGTGCGGCGAGCGTGGCGCCGAGGGGCTTCGAAGACGGCGCGCACGTCGTCGTAGTGCTCGTCGTGGTCCTCCCGAAGATCGGGTACGTATTCAAACTGCCCACCGGAATCGGGCTCCTGGATCAACAGCGTGATGTTCCCGTTGTTGGAATCGAAGTGCCACCCGTTGCTGTCGCCTTCCATGGCGATCTGCAGGGTCAGGGCAAGGTGGGGACAGGCGCTCGTATACAGCGTATCGAATCCCAGTATCCTTCGCACGAACTCGGTCAGCGAGGGCCAGTGAAATACGCTGCGTACGAGGCTGTCATTGGGTATCTGGTAGTTCAGGACCTGCCGGTACCTGTTCGTGTGCTCGACCGTCCGGGGATGGCCGGAGGGCCAGTCCCGGTCAACATAGTCGTTCCCCTCGTAGCTTGTGCGCGGCCTGTCGTAGTAGTAGCCCTGCGGGATCAGGGTACAGGTCTCCTTCACCATGCCGGCCAGCGCATGTGGCATTACGAAACCATCAAGCACGCAGATGGACTTCTCCCGCAGCTCGGATCGGCAGGAGGCGAGGAACTCCGTACCGGCAGGACCGTCCAGGTTCTCCATCGGGTACCGGCCGACGTCGACCAGGGCGGCGGGACGCACGGGTTTCATGGTTCAGATCCTCATCACAGGTACACAGGTACGGGCACAACCGGAACGGTTTGCCCGGCTTCTCATCCGACTCTTCGTATTTCCCAGAGTTCGACCACCATGTCGGCAGGATAGCCGATGGGATCGAAGTCGTCCGTCTCCCTGGCGTCGTAGCCTACCGCGCCGAACAGGTTTTCGATGGTTCGGGAAGAATGATGCTGCGCCTCGCCGATCGTGTGGTAGAGATAGACCGCGGACGGAAGAATCACGGGGTAACCCATCTCGTACAACGCATAGGCCGGTTGATGCCGATGCAGGCGACGAATAACGTCATGGGCGTGCTGAACAATCCGCGCGCCGCCATGCTCGATATCTACGTCGAAACGGAATGCGAAATGACTGCGGAGGTATCCCTGGTCGTGCAGGAAACGGCCTATGCGGTCGATGCCGATGGACAGTTGCTCGAGCCGGTCCTGCGTGGCCAGGTCATCTGGCAGGTCCAGCGCGAGGTAGCGCCTGAGGCGGTCGAAGAACAACTTCCCCACCCGTATGGTAAACAGGCGGCGCTCACGCTCCAGTGAGTCGTCGTAGCGATCGGCATGCCTTTCGATCAGCTGGAAGGCCGACCGGTAAAACGCGTAGGAAAGCGCGTCGAATTCGCCGGACTGCAACGTCGTTTCACCGTCGGGACGAACAAAGGACTCCAGCAACCCCCGCCTGGCAGGCCTGCCGTACACCGTCCGCATATATGAATCGACGTCTGCCTCGACGTCCGTAAACGTGTTGCCTTGCGGGTCAAGCGCCTTCCATTCGCTGACGATGGCATCGGACATGAACGTGGTGAACTCGTTGCCTACCTGCCACCAGGCGGCATATTCGGGAAACGGCCGTTCGAGTACGACTTGCTCGAGCGTTTTCGCGGTCATGTGCAATTGGTTTCCTGTTCCCGGACTGCATCGGAAAGGATTACCGTTCCCGGGACGCAACGAAACGGATTGTCGTTCCCGGAAATCACCGGTATGGATTACAGCTCCCGGAATGAATCGGCGCGGACTGCCGTCCCCGGGCTGCATCGGCACGGGCTATCCCTGTTTATTCAAAAAGGTTTCCACCTGGGGGAGCAGCATGGGATCTGCGGAGAGACGAATGTACTCGCGCATCGAATCACGGGCCTTTTCGAACTCCCCCAACCGGTAGTATGCGATACCAAGACGGAAATGTCCGGCGGCAAGCTCCGGGGCGAGGCGGACGACCTCCCTGTAGCTTCGAATACCCTGATGGTACCGGTGCAACTGGTCGTTGACAAGACCAATATTGAAATGAGCGGTTGCAAAGCCCGGCCGCAGCGCCAAGGCCCGGTCCAGTGCATTCAACACGCTTTCTCCTGCCTCGGTACGCGAACGCATCGCCTCCAGCGCTTCACGCGCGTCCGTTCTGTCCGGTTCCGCGGCAAATCGGACCGATTCTTCCCAGGACATCAGTGCCGAGCCGTAGTCGCCGCCGGATACCTGCGCGATAGCCATGATGGCATTGGGCAGCGGATCGGAAGATTCCGGGTCCAGGGCTTCCGCGACCGCCGATTCCACCGCGTCCCATTTCCCCTGGGCCAGCAACACGGCGCCAATGGCAATCCGCGCGGCGCCCCACCCGGGCCGCATCGCAAGGGCTTCTTCAAAGCGGGAAATCGCGGTGTCCAGGTCGTGTGCGAAGGCGGCATCGACACCGTCGCGGTAGGCCGATCTCGCTTCGCCGCCCACGGCGGAGGAACGAGCGGGAACGCGCCGGAGCGGCAGCCAGTCGTAGACCGTCCCGGTTGTGCGATTATGTCCCGCCCACCCGGCCGCGAGTTCGCGCCAGGTTTCTATCACATCGTCCAGGACGATGTTCCTGCTGTATGTAAGCGCAAGGTTATTGTAGGCTTCCGCAAAGCCGGCGTGAAGCGCTATGGCCTTTTCAAACTGTTCCCTGGCATCGTCATTCCTCCCCTGCCTGAGATACACCATGCCAAGGTTGTTGTGGACCTCGGCGATGCCTACATCGGCCCGGATGACTTTCATGTACTCGTCGACCGCGTCATCCAGTCGCCCGGCCTCTGCGTACAGCAGTCCGAGATTGGTCCGGGCGTCATAGAATCGGTCATTGAGCGAGAGCGCCTTCCTATATGCCGCCATGGCGTCTTCGGTCCGGTCCAAATTGGCATACATGCTGCCAAGGTTGTTATAGGCCTCGGCGAATTCCGCGTCGGCATCTACCGCTTTTTCATAGGCGTCGATCGCCGCCGCGTGGCGATTCTGCCTGGCGTGGATGTTACCTATATACAGATGCGCGTCCGCAAGCCCCGGGTCTTCCTCCAGCGCCTTTTCGAAGGCCTGCATCGCCTCGAAGTATGCACCTTGCTCGTAATAGGTCACGCCCATCACGTGGATATAGGGCAGCGGCCGGCTCGCTCGGCGTCCCTGCCTGGCGACGGGGGGCGGCGTTCCGCCCATTCTCTCGAGCATGGCGCGATAGGCCGTGATGCTGCGCGTCTTCGACCGGTCCACGGCGCTCACGGTACTCCCTTCCAGGGCGCCTTCCAGCTGCCTGTCCACCGCGGGATTATCCTCAAAGAGTTCGAGGGCCTCTTCGTACCGTCCCGTCCTGGCGTAGATCAGGGCCACGTTGTACCTGGCCACGGTGTGGGTGGAATCCCGCGCCAGCGTGCGTTGATAAGACGCTTCGGCCTCGTCCAGCCGTCCCAGCCGGAAATACACGTTGCCGGCCCCTGTCAGCAGTTCCGTGTCCTCGGGTGCGAACACCAGTGCCTCTTTGTAGGCCTCAAGCGCCCGGTCGTACCAGCCGGCCATTTCGCACGACCGCCCCAGGCCGAGCAGGGCATTCCGTAATTGATGCCGGTTTTCGTCCGGCAGGTCCCGAGCGATATCGACGGCGGCGCCATAGGCCCTCGCAGCGCCTTCGTGATCATCCCTACGCGTATATATCGCACCCAGGTTGAGACGCCAGTTGATCTCTTCGGGTGAAAGTACGACGGCCTGCAGTGCCTCCCGTACCGCATCATCGTATCTTTCCAGGTAGTAGTAGGCCACGCCGAGGTTTCCGAAGGCTTCGGAATCCGTCATGTCGATCGCCAATGCCCTGCGGTAGAAGGAGATGGCGCCCGCGTAGTCTCCGTTGCGCATTGACGCGTTGCCGGCTTCCATCGCGCCTCCGATATCGGCGTCATGGGAATCGGGTCTCGGTGTGCTCGCACAACCCGCGGCGGTCCACAGGAGTATAAGCGCGGCCATCCCGTTGCAGATTTCGAGCCGGCGGAACTTCATTTATATTCCTCGTTTCAACTGTTTTGCAGAGGCATGGCTGAATGCATACCATGGTAATATACGATATAATATACGGTATTACAGCGTTTGTACGTCCATTTTTGGCAGGCAATGCCGACCTGCCCCGGGATCGCCTCGAAATAACTTTACTTTGATGCGGCCCCGCGGTACTTTTTTTCAAGAATCCTCACCTGATTCCGACTAATTCATTCAGTCAATCGGAAACCGCTTGACACTAAACACTTGTTTGGCATATTGAGTTAGGATATGCCAGGAGATTCTCACAAGGTATCAACGAGGGGGAGACCGCGGATATGAAAGATATCGATCCGGGTAAGGAGAAGGCGCTCAGCGGCGCCATAACGCAGATAGAGCGGCAGTTCGGCAAGGGTTCCATTATAAGGATGGGAGACGAAAATCCCCAACTGGCCGTAGAATCCATACCAACGGGATCCCTGACCCTCGATCTGGCGCTCGGTATAGGCGGCGTGCCGCGTGGACGCGTGGTGGAGATATACGGTAACGAGTCCTCCGGAAAAACGACGCTGGCCAAGCATATCGTGGCGGAAGCACAGAAACTGGGCGGGATGGCGGCCTTCATCGACGCGGAGCATGCGCTGGACATCCGCTACGCGCGGGCACTCGGCGTGGATATGGATAAACTGCTCATTCATCAGCCGGATACGGGCGAGCAGGCCCTCGACGTCGCCGAGATCCTCGTTCGCAGCGGCGGCGTGGACGTCATCGTAATCGACTCGGTCGCCGCGCTGGTTCCGCGGGCCGAGATCGAGGGAGAAATGGGTGATTCGCACGTCGGCCTGCAGGCCCGCCTGATGTCGCAGGCGCTGCGGAAATTGACCTCGGTGATCAACAGATCCAGAACCTGCCTGGTCTTCATCAACCAGATCCGCCAGAAAATCGGGGTAATGTACGGCAATCCGGAAACGACGACCGGCGGCCTGGCCCTCAAGTTCTACTCCTCGGTCCGGATCGAGGTGCGCAGGATCGGAAGCATCAAGGGCGAAGACGCTTCGGCGGGCATCCAGGTAAGGGGTACCGTAAAGAAGAACAAGCTGGCGGCTCCCTTTCGCGAGGCGCAATTCGACATAATCTACGGAGAAGGCATTTCCAAAGAAAGCGACCTGATCGAACTTGGCGTCAATAACGGCATCATTGATAAGAGCGGGACATGGTTCTCCTACGATGACGAACGGCTGGGGCAGGGCCGCGAGAACGTGCGGCAGTTGCTCCGGGAACGCCGGGAACTCGCCCAGGAGATAGAGGAGAAAGTTCGCGCGGTCTTTGCGCCGGCGAGTCAGGACGCCGCCACCGCGAACAATGGCGCCGAGGAGAAACCGGCGTCGAGGACCGCACCTTCGGCCAAGGGCCGGTGACGTAATGCCCTGCAGAATGCCGTATGTGTTTTAGGGTGTGAGAACTAAACGCCATACAGCGTAGAAAATCTACTTCCTCTTGCATCGGCAATGAACAGAAGTTACACCGGCCGGGGCTGATCGGATGAATAACAATCCCTTGGCTTGGACGACCTTGGTATATTAGACAGCAAAGCAACATGTAAACAAGCACTGTCCGCAGACCAATCGAACTCTGCAAATGTGGGTGGAATGTGAGCGACAAGAACCTGCAAGAAAGATCATATGAAGGTCGCCAGATTGCGCTTTTCGAACGATCCATACAACGGTGTCATCAAGTAGGGAATGAGCAGCGAGAACCCCATGTTCGAGTTAACACGCTGAACAGAGCGCCATTCGAGGAAATTACTCGCCCAATGGTGATTTGCGGCGATGCAACGCAAGCTCTGAAGATTCTACCTGAAAAGTCCATTCAAACGGTTGTCACGTCACCGCCGTATTGGTCATTGCGCGATTACGGGGTTGTGGACCAGATTGGGCGGGACGACAGCTTACTAGGCTATGTTAAGAGCATTGTTTGCACTTTTGAGCAGATAAAGCGGGTCCTTCGAGACGATGGCACTGTTTGGCTGAATGTTGGTGATTCCTACACATCCGGCAACCGGAGGTATCGGGCACCAGATCGGAAAAACCGTGCGCGCGCTATGGCAGTACGACCGCCGACGCCAGAAGGGCTTAAGCCAAAGGACTTGATAGGTGTCCCATGGAGATTGGCTTTTGCACTACAAGATGCGGGTTGGTGGGTTCGCAGTGAAATCATATGGTACAAGCCAAATGCACATCCAGAATCCGTTCGAGACCGACCAACCAAAGCTCACGAGACTGTTTTCCTGTTGTCAAAAAACCAGGACTATTACTACGACCACGAAATCGTCAAGGGGCCTCGTGAGCGTCGCTTGCGAACGGTTTGGGAGATTCCTACCGAACCAGTGAAGCGCACAAATGGGAGAGCAGATGACCATCCCGCGATGATGCCTCTGTCGCTTGCTCGATGCTGTGTAGCCATTACAACCCGCGATGACAGTATCGTTCTCGATCCGTATGCGGGCTCGGGAACAAGTCTTCTGGCGGCAAGTGAACTTAGTCGAAGGTGGGTTGGGATAGAAATCAAGCCTGCATTCGTAGACTTGATAGAACGACGGTTGTGTGTCTCATGACGCTTGATGAACTCAAGGCGACTCTCGATTCGTTGATATGGTCGTTCGTCTTAAGTCAGACAACCGTCGGAGATTGTCTCTTAAGTCCACTGCCGCCCAGAACTTATCCAATACGACATTGCATATTTCCAAACTGACGGAGGCCGCGTGGATTCAGGACACTCGAACCGCCAGAGATCGACGAGACCGTACACTTGAATTGTTCAGACAGTACCAGAGGTCCGTTACTCAAATAGTCATGCTCCGAGCGTTTCGGGATGACATTGGCAAGGTGCCGCATAGGTATCAGCTTGTTGAGATTCCGGTTAACATCTTTGACTCCATTCAGCAGGCACCGTTACAGGTCTTCGAACGGGATGCGCCAGTGATCGAATGTACCGTTGAAGATCGCGTGGTGGCAGTGGTGGCAATCGACAGGTCAGATGCAAAGATAACAGTCAGGCGAGTTCAGCTTTCGGCCTGTACTGTTCATGCGGAATGGGATAGGGCGTAGACGGGGATGCGATCGCTCTGGGGTCAAGAAGCATCACCGATGCGAATCGGTTGAACGCCCCGGGTTAAGGAAACAAGGTAGTTTGCGGACTTCCTTCAGCAGCAACCATGGCTTCAATGAGGCGATGATGCGCCCTGGGGAATGCGAATTGCTCAAGTTCGCCAATTCGAATCCAACGACAGTCGTTGCCGTCCCGGTGACGCGCTTCCCCGCCATGATACGTACAATCGTATCCGTGTAACGTCATCTCGAAATGGGTAAATGCGTGCCGGACGGTCGCCAGGGCCCGGCCGACAAGGATTTCGATGCCCAGTTTACGTTTTAAGTCGTTACGCAGAAACTCTTTCATGGCTGACTCATCTTCCGATTTCCCGCCTGGAAACTCCCACAGACCGCCCAACAGCCCATCCATAGGCCGTCGTACGATAAGGATCTCGTCTCCCCTGCGCACGATGCCGGCGGCAACATGATGGTGGGGACGTTGTTTGCGCGGCTGTTTGCGTGGAAGGACCGAAGGATCCGGCAGTTCCCTGCGGGCAAGGCAGAAGCTACCCACGGGACAACCCCCGCAGTCCGGTTGCCGCGGTGTACACACCGTTGCCCCCAGTTCCATCATAGCCTGGTTGAAATCCCCGGCTCGACCTGATACGAGCAGTCTTTCGGCCAGCGCGGCCATCCGCTTCTTCGCAGCGGCGGTCGCGGGATCATCCGTAAGATGGAACAGGCGGCTGAGTACGCGAACGACATTGCCGTCGACCACGGGGCAGTCTCTCCCGTAGGCGATACTCAATACGGCTGCGGCCGTATAGGGCCCGATGCCAGGCAGAACGGAGATCTGATCCGGGTTGTCGGGTATCTTTCCATCGTGCCGTTCGACGATCTGCCGGGCGGCTCGATGGAGGTTTCTCGCCCGGGCGTAGTATCCCATGCCTTCCCATGTCTTCAGGACTTCCTCGCACGAAGCCTTCCCCAGATCTTCTACCGTGGGGAATTGGTTCATGAATCTTTCGTAATAGGGCCGGACCTGGTCTACGCGCGTCTGTTGGAGCATGATCTCCGAAATCCAGACCGCGTAGGGGTCGGGGGATCCGCGCCAGGGCATTTCCCGCTGGTGTGTCTCGTACCAGGCGAGCAGGGCGCTGCGGAACGCTTCGATCCGGCTGGAATCAAGTAGGGCATCGACGTTCGAAACCACGGTAGTATCTACGCTCCAAGCAGCGATATCCGGGAAGGGTGGAACGGCTTTGAAGTCGCGTGCACGCGCTACGTGCGCGGAACGTGCACATTAAAGGAAGTGCTTGCCTCAGTGTCGTCTGGAAAGCCCGGTCTTGTTGTATTCTTCATGCGTAATCAGTGTCTTGTTGTAGGCATCCGTTTCACGCGGGTCGAACCGGTTGGGCGAAAAATCCCCGATATCGATTTCGGGACTTCCGTCCGCAACGCATCCCGCCAGCAACGCGCCTGCCGCCGGATTGTACGCGAATCCCCCGGAATGAAAGGCTACCCCCACATACAGTCCCGGAAAGCGCTCCACGGGGCCGAGTACCGGTTCACCGTCCCCGGAGAAGGACAGAAGCCCGGCCTTCTGGATTTCCCATTCGGTCCTGCCCGTCGAGGGCACGAGCGGAAGCAGGTTGTCCCGCGCCGTATCGTCGAGTCCCGCCGGCGGAGTGATTGTCGACATCCTGAAAGACCGGTCGGGGACACGGAACTCCGGCGCCGCGGGGTTTTCGATTCCTGCCAGCAGACGCTGACCGTAGTGCGGCCGGATGTATCCGCCGTAGGGATTGGCGTTGACCGCCGGTATTCTGGCCGGGGATGGCAAGGGCGCCGTGACGTAGCGCTGGTGGATGAAGGACTTCAAGGGCAGCTGAAGTCCGACACTCTCCAGCACCTTCAGCGTCCATACGTGCACGGTGCTCACCACCGCATCCGCTTCTATGCGTTCGTTCGCCGCGACGACGCCGGCCATGCGTCCCGAGTCCATGATGAAATCAGAGATCATGCAGCCCTCCCTGATCTCCACCCCCAGTTTCCGGCAGCCCTCTGCCAGGGCGGGTACATAGTGGTCCGGTTCGCTGTAGCCGCCCAGGGGATCGAAAAGCCCGATCGGCTCCCCGGTCAGAACCAGGTCCGGCCACGTCGCGGCCATTTCTGCCGGGTCCATTATCTCGTATTTCACTCCCAGGCGGTCATACAGAGGGAGCAGAAGTTCCCGTTCCGGCCAACTGGAAGCGTCGAAGAGATTCAGGCAGCCGACGTCCTGGAACCGGTATCCATCCAGTTCATCGGACAGTTCCCTGAACCGGTCCAGGCTGATCTTGCGAGCCCGGACTCCGGTTTCCGACCACAGCAGCCCCGTGATTATACCCGCGGCGCGGCTACTGGCGCCGTCGCCGACGCGTCCCTTCTCGATGACCGTGATTCGGCCGTAGGATCTTCGGGCGAGATGGTACGCCGTGCTGAGCCCGGTCACGCCCGCGCCTATGATGACGGCATGTCTCGACACGTGCTAGCCCTCCAACGCTTGACTTATGGCCTTTCCCGTAATGGAGAAATGGGACGCGTGCCAGGCGACCTTCCCATCCCTGAGAAGAAGCAATTGCGGCGACTCGTGCCTGACGTCCAGGCGGGATTCGATCGCATTGGAGATGTCCCTGTGCTCTATGACCATGACTTGAGTGAACATTGGGGCCGGCGAGGATGCGTCTTCTTCCGCGAAATCGTGGTATTGAT
>MKWU01002831.1_pt1 | contig 24491 bp, 35 predicted proteins | sample 809101 | NCBI WGS metagenome assembly MKWU01 (sample SAMN05860141, study PRJNA318959) | sponge metagenome | host: Aplysina aerophoba | place: Slovenia: Piran, Adriatic Sea, Gulf of Piran | collected 2013-05-07 | reverse complement strand
TTCCAAGCATATGGTGAGGGAAGTGCATTGGAATCAGTGGCCCTGACATGTGCATTGATAATGCCAGCCCTCCTCCTTCAGAAGCCCCATCAGTCAGCTAAGGTCAAGGAGTATATTAGTTACCTCGAATGGAGACTGAAAGTGTTGAATGAGGGGGGAATCCATCTCCTCCTTCATGAAGGTCGAACCATCCAGAGCCAACTTTCAACTAAGCCCAGAAGTGCCAGGTCTGAGGCAGAGTTAGCACGAACCTTTGCCAAGTTAATGTTTGCAGGGAAGATTCGACCAGCTATTCGTCTGTTGACTGACCGCAATAAAGGAGGTTCATTGAACAGTGAACAAAAATCTTGTTTGTGAAGTTTTGCTCTCCAAACACCCAAAAGGCAAATCAGTGAAGCCATTGGCAGTGACTGAGTTGGAAGCACCTGTGCAAGGACCCCATCCTGTCATCTTCGATCAGATTGATGGGCTATTGATCCATTCACTAGCACTAAGAACACAAGGAACTGCTGGACCATCCGGTCTGGATGTACAGGGATGGAGACGTCTCCTATCCTCATTCCATAAGGAATCCATTGACCTGTCAGAAAACGGCGCCTCGCACTGGCTAGCGGTGATACCACTAACCGAGTACAGTTTCACACTGCACAAGAGTGCATTCAGGGATGCCGTCAACGTACGGTATGGATGGCCACTGCCTCACTTACCTTCGCACTGTACATGTGGCAAGAAGCTGCCACTGTGGTGGGCTTCCCTCAATGCGACACGACGACATCAGGGACACCACAGCAGACATCCTTACAGAGATCTGTCCTAGTGTCTCCATTGAACTAACACTTCAGCCACTCATGGGCGAGCAACTGCAACTCCTGACTGCAAACACAGAAGATGAGGCCCAGGCAGATATCTGCGCTCAAGGATTTTGGGGGAACAAGCAGCAGTGTGCATTTTTCGATGTACGGGTGTTCAACCCTCTTGCACCAAGCTACTGCCAATCCTCCCTGACAGCTGTGTACAGACGGAATGAAAATGAGCAGAGGCGGGCATATGAGCAAAGGATCATTGAGATTGAGCATGGGTCCTTCACGCCACTGGTTCTTTCAGCAACAGGTGGCATGGGACAAGCCACGGCTGTGGCATACAAGAGAATGGCATCTCTCCTGGCGGAGAAGAGGGGGCAATCCTACTGCAGGACCATGGGCTGGCTTCAGTGCGTACTAAATTTCTCTTTGATCGCCAATCCCCCCAACAACCATTCCATCTATCCCTTCATCGACCCTCTAAATCACCTTCTGCTTAACTCCACTCACCCCATTTTCACTTCATGGTATCCATTATTATCACCATACTCCTTTTTAGCCCATACTCCTCCACTGCATGACAGAACAACTTCCAACACACTTGTGCTTTTATTGTCACCGGAGCAGTGTAGGTAGACAATAAAATCCATCAATTCCTCCATTGACTACCAGTCGCCACCTATATAAGAAATTAATGCTCTCTGTATTAATGCTCTCTGTATCTATCATTGTCACTTAATTGTCAGCACCATAAGTTCATTTATTTATAGAAGCATTCATGCCATGCATGTAGGAATTACACAGGCACATGCAAATGCAGCAGTGGTGGTACAGGTGTATTTGTGTGTACGTACATGTGTGTGTGTGTATGCCCCTACCGATCAGAGCACAGTAGAAGACAAGGAGCATTTCTACTCTGACCTTGATGGGGTAGTGTCCTGAACAAACGGGCTTGCCATGGTGATGGGGGATTTTAATGCAGCTAATGGGGAGAGTGTACAGGGGGTTGTAGGGGACCATCGACTAGGCAGACAAACAAGTGACAATGGAGTGAGGCTCATGTCGTTTGCCAGTGCTAATGGACTTTGTGCCACCAACACACTCTTCCCCCACAAGCAGATCCATCCCCCTGATGCAAGAAGAAAGCCAAGTACAAAAGATTTTGCGCTGGTGAAGCAGAGACTATGACCATCAGTGAGTGCTTGACACACGAGTGTACAGAGTGGCTGCAGGAACAGCTTCGACTACAGGAAAAGGCAGGAAAATGTGGAGGAGGTATTGAATGAGCTGAAAGTTGCCATCGTTAGTTCAGCAGAGGAGCACCTCAATAGAAAGAAGGCACAGAAAGGATGGATCACAGGGGAGACACTGGACTTAGAGGAGATGAAGAAGAGGGCTTTCTCAAGATGGCAAGAACACCGGACAGATGTGGAGAGATGAAACGACTATGTAGACTTCTGCAAGAAAGTGAGAAGAGCAATGAAGAGGGACAAGGAAAAGTGGCTGGATGGAACGATGAACAACAGGCAGGGCAGATTTTTCAAGACGATGAAGAGGCTGATGAACAGCAGAGGGACACCTGCAGACACAATCTTGGACAAGGCTGGTAGGCCAGTACAGCAGGCAGAGCAGAAACTGGCACAATGGAGAAGGCACTTTCAGACAGTGCTGAATGTGAACAACACAGTTAAGGAGGAAGTAGTGGCAGACCTGGAGGACTACTCGCATGTTGAGACACCTGAAGTGAACAGGGATGAAGCAGTAAATAAGCTATAGAACAAGAAGGTAGTAGGAGAGGACAAAAGTGTAGCTGAGGTCATGAAGTATGGTGGTGAAGCAATGATTGATTGGATGATGGAATTGTTACAAGAGGTGTGGAAGCCGAGGCAGGTACCACAGGAGTGGAAGAATGTCACTTTGGTTCCAGTCCACAAATAGAAAGACACAAGAGTGTGTAGCAACTACCAGAGAGTGTCACTCCTTAGTGTGCCTGGGAAGGTACTGTCCCTGATCCTACTTGAGAGAATGCAAGCCATCATCGAGCCCCAACAGGGTTAGGGTTAGCTTATGAAGCATTCCGCAAACAATTATCCAGACAAAGGAAGCACAAAGTTGGTAAGCACACAATTGTAAGTGGCTATTCATGCAATAGGTATATACAGATTATGAAGCAATCCCAGGTATGTGCTGTCTCCACTCTCCATCACCCATTCTTTTGTCCTACTCTGCTGTATGTATATAGGGCTGGCACCAACTCCTTCAGTATGATATACATTTAACCAACTGAGCTGTAGGTTTCAGGTGTCAATAAAGTTCCTTTTGCATGATCCCACTCTCATCCTATAGGTCCATTCTATTACCTACTTCGATTACACTTTCAGTGGTAGATTCCAACCTGCTGCGCAACATGGTAGGAATTTACAGCTGTATATCATGCAAGTACACCTTTTTTTATTCATAATTGCCAAGCGGCGAGCGTGAGCGAGTGAAGCGAGGCCAATGACCATGTTCCGTTCGAGATTTTGCTATGTATATATATATATATATGTATGTCTGCAACGCGAACGGCGATGGCAGAAACAGGCTGACTACGCAAACGTGATGGTTGCACCTAGCTCTGAAGCCGCACTGCATGCTCTTCAGTTTCCTCCGCAGGCGGTACGCAGCCAGTCGACAATATGGCAGGAATGAATTTGTGCCTGAGTACTTCCTCAAGTGGGGCCTTGTGATCCGAGATGCCTGGGGTGGTTCTCATGAAGTACATCCAATTCACTATCAGCCCATGTGTGAGCGCAGCATATGAAGCCTGTGGTTCTGTCTTTGACACCTCAGAGAGGTTCTCCAATTCATCCACCCTTGAGGATATCTTCGTGGCCATGGAATGTGTCCCCATCAATGAATAAGAAGCATCTCCTCTATACATGTCAGTGGTGACTACTGCTAAAGGTGGACACAGTGAGTGGATGTTGACAAGGGCAACTTTTTGGTTCACGAAGTTGAAAAGGTACTCTCAGCTGGACAAAGCTAATTTTGTCAGTCGGGATCATAAGATGGCAACACTGAGCTCAGCAGATTGCCCTTGCTTGGGGCCCCAAAGAACTGCCACTTCCAGGTGACAACCATCCAACTTTTGGACAGTCTTGAGATTTCTCTAATCTCAGCAGCACAGATCAGGAATTGAACAGCAAGAGACCCCATTCTTTCCAGGTGTGAAGTAGTCATGCTTTGTTCTTGACTTGTTCTATTGGGATTTAGTGTTTGTAAACAGTCTGTGCCATGTGTAGCTTTAGGTCCCATATTGTCTGTCATCATGGTTATAGAAAGTCACCTGTTTACACCTTTTGTTGTAACATTTTGCTACTCGAGTTGGTTTTGATATGATTTCTGATGTACTTACAATTCAGCTTTGTTTTAGATAGGATTGACTTTGTGTGTAGACATTAAGCCATCTCCCCCCTCATCTGAATGTAGTTCAGAGTTTATCCTATGTACACGGATAAGATCATTTTTGGGTTGAGTTTTGAATTTAAAGAGCTTCAGGGTGGCGGTAAGGTGCAGCAAGCGTATGCTGCGATGGCAGCTGAGGACACCTGCGACTACGACCAGTTAAAGGCAGCCATTGTTCAGCGGTACAGCATCACGGAGGAGACATATCGTGTGTGTTTCCGGTCGGTGGCATGTTCTCGGGAGGAGTCATATACGGATATGGTGACTCGCGTCATGGACCTTGCGCAGATGTGGATGTGGAAGTGGGCAGATGTTGATGAACTGTGGGAAGCAATTGCAGTGGAGCAGCTACTGAACTCTATGCCAGTGGAGCTTTGTTTTTGGGTACGAGAGAGGAAGCCCAGGATAGTAGCTGAGGCTGGTAGGCTAGCAGATGACTATGCACAACATGGAAGCAGTATTGTCAGACCTACTTGAGGATGGAATGATATAATAAACCTATTGCTTTTGCTAGTAGGTCACTCAGCCCTACAGAGGAAAGGTACTTTAACGTCCACTTGATATGTTACAGTTTATATAGTGCAGGAGGGAGAAGAGTGCTTAAAATACATGGCAGAAACAGTAAACCAGGGCAAGAGGACACGAACAAGCTGGCAGGGGTGACCTTGTTAGGTTCAAGGTCATTATTCAGTTAAACTCCATAGCGATTGTGTGGCTGCGTGTGACAGGTGCTGCTCCTTCACAGCTATCCCGGAGATTCGTTGGTTGCCGGGTAACCAGTTGCACCATCTGCTGGAGTTCCTGTAGTGTGGGATGGTAGCTCTTCAGTGTCATGAAACCATGTAGGTGCATTAGCACCAGAGTATGTCCACAGTCGGTTCCTATGGACTACCTTGGGTTTTGTTCTTAGCCCCAACTGTTTTTTGTAGACCAGGTCATTGAGCCACCTCATGATGGTATAGAGGCCATGCCATGGCTACTGTAGCTTGGGAGTGAGGCCTTTCTACCGCTGAGGGTTGTACAACCAAGCACTATCCCCAGCCTGCAGCTAGTGACACCTGAGTGATGAACCGTACCTTTGTCTCAATCTGATGTGAACTTAGGGGTCGTCCTCACCCCAATATCACCGCTGTCATACACTGTGTCCACCAAACGTGGGTCTCTGTGTAGACAATGGGAATAACTCAGGCCAACTCCTGAGCCTCCTGCTCTTGAGGACGGTGCAGATGTTATTCCAGAGCTAGACTTGGTGCCATTACCTCCATCATTCTGTAAACACTGGCAACTGTGGACTACAGGACTCACAGCAGTAGAAGAGTCTTGGTTGTGCCTGACCATTACAATTCCACATAGTGTGCACTGACATCATGTAAAGTAGAGTAGTGCTTCTCACATATTGCATGTCATCTATGTTATTGGGAAAGTGGTAATTGGGTAAACACATGTATGTGTATTACAATTACTACTTAATTTACCATCATACAGTGTACACTTATAATTTTGTCCATCAGCCAGATCAGAAACCAGCCTTACGGTGACCCCTTCTTCCTCAGAGGTGAGGGATTGGGGTACTGTAGAAACAGCCACATTCAGTTTGCAATGCTAGTCATCAGATATTGCTGTCATGTTGGTATGTTGTAGTAGGTCCAGTGAAAACTTCAGCAGAAAGTTGCATACTTGTCCTCCAGTATCTTGGAAATTGCAATCATGCCTTTTCACCATAATTGGCTCGATTGTCAAGTACCCGTGGATGTCATACAGCACAAAATAGATGGAGCCTTTTCTATTCCTTATGCTTTGTTCAGTAGTGGTCACACCAAGGCTCAACTAGCAAGCAATGCAAACATTTCATCAAACCTGGCAAAAACTAGAGAAGTGTCGAGAGCATGAACAGTGTCATTATCACCAGGACACACTTAGCAGCCAGGGAGAGCAAGTGATTCTTTTCATTGAACATGCTGAATCTAGTATTATTGTGCTTGTTATTGCCATAGAAGGCCAACATAGAGAAGAACCACACTGTGCTGAAATCCATTTCCAGGGCAATTCCGCTGTGTGGAAGGTAGTGTATAGGATTCTGAGGTAATGCCAAAAGCCTGAAACCTCGGGTAATCCTAGCAATTTCCTTGCATGTCTTGGCTTACTTTCTTTTCACAAAGGCACCTCATATGCCACATGGAATGCCCAGGTATGCAAAATGCTACCTACATGTCTCCCTGATTTCAAAATGAGACCATTGGGAAAGCACATTATTCGGAGACAAAGCAGATGCATGACGTGTGAGCAGATATATCTGACACGATTATTAGCTTTGTACCCGCAAGAGGCATTCCAATGACTGATATGTGGGAACAGAGATATGACAATTGACAGCACTGCAGTGAGGTGTCCACACACCTTCACTGTGAAATCTACTAGGGCATTTGTGAACAGTGCCAACACACTCAAAGACACCAACACTGTTCCACCAAGGAGGGACTGACCTGAAATGAAGGAGGCACTCAGATGTGTATCTCACATGGGAGTCGGATTTACCAACCAGGGACGAGACGATAGAGACAAGGTGTTTTGATAGCTGGTATGTAGGAGAGTTGACGAAGGACACAATTGGTTGTATGGAGATCCCAGGTTAGTGTACCTTTGGGAGCCCGAACCACCATTTAAATATACAGGAGATGTGGGATGGCACCAGCCCTTGAAAGGGAGTAGAGAGGAGTCGAACATTCATTCTACTCTCCAGCGTTTGCATGCACCCCTTTGTTAACAATTATTGTTGGTTGGGTAGATAAAGAGATTATAGAAAAGATGGTATTGAGCTAAGTGAACATAAGTTTTTGGGTAGCTATGTTGGTTTTGGACCTTTGAGGCATGTTCTTGGGCCATTCATTTACAAACATTTCTGCATAGACTCGAGTGGCTCAGTAGATCAAAAAGTAGTTGCTGATTCTTGGACTACACTAGCCTGGGGTTTGACGCATGGCAGTTGTCAACGAATTAGACGTGAAATTAGGGTGACTTGCCTTGAAAATTAGTTGGATGTACTACACTGGGGGAAGGTTTCCCTCCTCCCGGTTCAGGATGGCATCTTGGGGGACCTGACGTGCCAGGATTCTAGCAGGCACCTCTTTTGGAACTGGCAGTGAATATCAACCACCATCATGGGCGGCCGCATGTTCCGCCAGGACAGACTGGGTCAGGTTCCCACTAGTCAGGGCTCTTCTGTGTGCTCTTTCAGTCTGTCAGTTCCAACTTTACTCCAGATCATTCCATCCCCCTTCCTCTGCATATTTTTATTTCTCCTTTCACATATTGTTTGATTATTTCTTCTTTCTTATGTACTCCATAGCCATCCATCTCTTCACATTCCCCCCCCCTCCCTTTTATTCATTTTTTATGCACTGTTGCCTTTCCCGCCTAAACAGAGTGTAATTAAACATGCCAGTTTTGTAACCTTTCATTACTGATGATGACCTTAGTCTGGGTTGAAACGTCTAATTCATTGACAGTTGCCATATATCAAACCCCAGGCTAGTGTAGTCCAAGAATTAGCAACTATGTCCATTCCTAGCCACTCAGGTATGTTTAAAGTAGATAAAAATGTGTGGATAACAGCATCACCGGACTGAGTTTCCTTCCCATTTACGATACAGTCAAATTACAATACAGGCTGTCCCACTGAGCCAAATCCATTTGATGAAGGACAGTATGGGGGGCTGTTGATTAATATGCTTGATGCCATTTTAGACTGCAGAAATAAAACATGATCCATTATCTCAGATTGCAAACAGCATTCTCAATTTGTCAATCACAATGCTGGTGGTTGGCAATGACAAATCCACTTGGAGAGTGCATCAATCACCACATGAAGCTTGACCATTTCCTTGGTTCCGTCTGTCCAAACCAGAGAATGGCAGAAGTTTGACTGGCTTCTGGCCAGACAGACTCCTGCACTGGAACAGGGCAACCGCTGTGTGGTGAATCTCTCATCAAAGCATCTGGAGAACTCACACATTTCAGTGCTTTCCAAAGGGCTGAATTTTGCCTCAGCACCAAGGCAGATCCCTGTAGGACACTTCATTACCATCGTTGAAGCTGCGATTAGTCGCTCTGAAGCAAATGAGAAGCTAGCAGCAAAGAAAGGCCCAGATGAGTGTTAATTGGTGCTGTCAGCCGTGCCAAGATGCCACCACAGAACATTCCACCAAAATAAATGAAGACATTGAAGTAGCTCGCAACTGATGATGATGTCCTGGTACTCCCAGCTGACAAAGGCAAGGCAACTGTGGTGATGATAAACAAGAGTATGATGCCAAAATGCTGAGAATGTTAAATGATGAGAACACGTACCAACTCATGGAGAAGGACCCGACACCATCGTTGGAGAGAAAGATGAATGCCCTGCTGTTAGAACTAAAGCAATCTGGCCGACTGACTACCTGAGGGAGTGTATGCAAGGTTGAGGAGCTCTGCGGCAAGGGTCCCCCGGCTCTATGGCCTGCCAAAAGTTCACAAACAGGAGGTCCCCCTCCACCCCATTGTGTCCTTTCTCTCTTCCCCAACATACCAGCTGTCCAAATTCTTGGCTAGCTTGCTTACGCCAATTGTTGGACAAACCAGCTCTCACGTCCAGAACTCAAAGTCCTTTGTAGATTTCATCTCCACTCAGGTCCTAGCAGAAGAAGAGAGATCCTGGTGTCATTTGATGTGGTGTCCTTAATCACTTGCATCCCGACAAGTCTAGCAGTCCAGGTAGCTCGTTGCAGACTGGAGAGTGACCCGACGCTTGTAGAAAAGACAAGTCTCACTGTGAATGACATAGTGGACCTTCTGAATGCCACCTTCCTGTCATTCAGAGGGAAGATCTACAAGCAGATACAAGGGACAGCAATGGGTTCTCCTGTGTCAGTGGTCATGGCCAATCTTGTGATGGAAAATGTACAGCAAAGAGCCCTGTCGACCTTTCATTCCCCACCTCCATTCTGGAAACATTATGTTGACGACACCTGCACGGTGCTCCCCTGAAACTGGTTAGAGACCCCTTCCACAACCACCTCAACTCAATCGAGCCATGAATACAGTTTACAGTGGAGAAGAAGTCACAAAGACCAGGTGACACCATCCAACGTTTGGACAGTCTTGAGATTTCACCAATCTCATCAGCCCAGATCATGGAGTGAACAGCTTGAGACTCCCATCCTGTCAAAGATCTTAGAGATAATATTATCCAGGGTCAAAGATCTTAGAGATAATATTATCCAGGGTCAAAGATCTTAGAGATAATATTATCCAGGGGTATCATGAAGGATGCTAGTGATGAGTTTCAACCCTACCTTAGGAGGAGGTAGAAACTTATAATTCCAAGATGGCTGTTAGCTTGGGCATAACTATCCAATATTTGTAATTTGACTAGCTATCCATCCAAAGCTGAAACTGAACTCGACCACCATGCATTTACCTTAACAGTGGTGTATAATAACTAATTCATGATCATGACTATTTTGTTTCCGTGCCTGGTTTAAATTTTCAGACTCTTTTGAGGATGCACATTCACTACCCTTATTCTTTCAGTCCTCATCTCAGTCTATCATTAGTAGTGAGTCAAGTGAGAACCCTCAGTCAGAGTGCATGCATGTTGCCTCCCTAGCCCCTTCCACTCCATCCTCTGCAGCACCTGTAACATCAACACCAGCACCTGTACCATCATTCCCTTTCATTGGGTATGATATTCTGCATCAGCAGATGCTACCTTCTGTGCTCCATGTTTCCTCTTCGGCTCTGCTCAATTTAACAGTGAGTTCATCACTTCACCTTTTCGCGACTGGAAGAATGCCACTGGTTGTTCCTGTGGATGTCTAAATCGCCATAATTCCTCTGTAAACCACAAGCAATGCATATATGGAGCAAGCTTTCAGTTTCATTGCTGTGATGGAAAAAAGGAGGATGTCCGTATAATCTCAACTGAGTGGAGACTATCCAATTTCTCACTAAGCAAGGTTTAGCTCGTCATCCTGCCAGCGCCACGGTCATCCTGAACAAGGAAGAATACACCAGTACGTTGAAGCAGATCAATGATGCTGTAGAGGCTCATTGTTGCGTCGACATATGAACGGAAGTCAATTATATGAGCAAAAATACGCAACAGGACGAGTAAAAATCCGGGACGTTTCGACCTCGAAGGTCTTCGTCAGCCGAGGAAACGAAGACCTTCAAGGTCGAAACGTCCCGGCCTTTTATATTTGCTCATATAATTGACTTCCGTTCATGAAGCAGATCGTTGAAGACAAAAGCAAGTATCACCCCATACCCGGGACGCAACTGTGAGAGTAGAGAACAGAATTGCAATGGCGCTGAAGATACTCTGTAAGGAAGGATATATTGATGAGAAGTTGTGTGACTACCTTGTTCCCCGTTATTCCAGTCCCCCACAGCTATATGGCCTACCAATGGTACACAATGATGGAGTGCCAATCGTATTAGCAGTAGGCTCCCCCTGCTACAGACTTGTGAGGGAGCTAGCACAGATACTCACTCCTTTGGCTGGCCTCAATGGCTACACAGTAAAGAACTCTGTTTCCTTCGTGGAGACAGTGAAAGAGCTACAAATATCACCCTGGGACCACCTGGTTGGCTTTGATGTGACGAATCTCTTCACATAGGTACTAATCACGGAAGCCCTCAGAGTGATTGAGGAGAGTCTAGCTGGTGACCAGTCCTTGGAGAGCAGAACCAACATCTCAGTTCCCCACTTGGTGGAATTCGTGGAGCTCTGCCTACGATCATCTTACCTCCAATTTCAAGACTCCTTTTTATGAGCAGACTAATGGTGCAGCCATGGGCTCCTCTCTCTCACCCATCATTGTGAACCTGTACTTGGAGCACCTAGAACAAGAAGCCATTCAATCAGCAGCGCTCCAGCCCTCAACTGTGGCGCCACTACGTGGATGACACATTTGTCATTAGGCCACATGGGCAGGATGAGCTGCAGCACTTGCACCTACATTTGAACAGCCAATGCAATTTACCATGGAAGAGGAGAAAGATCACAAGATTGGCTTCCTTGATGTTCTTTTCACCAGGAACGATGATAGACTAGGCACCTCGGTCTATAGAAAACCCACCCACACTGAAAGGTACATACCTTTTCATTCAAATCACCATCCCAAAGCCATCACTGGGGTTATGAGAGGTATGAGGGATAGGGCCCACCGAGTCTGTGATCCCTCCTCCAAACCAAAAGAGTTACAGCACCTCGATGAGGTTTTCCAGGCAAATGGTTTCCCCGCTCACTTGGTGAAAAAGACACTGACCGCCTCCCCAAAACAGCCACACACCTATCTGGAGCTCACCAAACCACAAGGGACCCTGTACACCCCTTACGTCCATAGACTCAGTGAGAGACTTGAAAGAATATGTACTCCCCTCAACATTCACAATGTCTTCACCACAGCTAACACCTTGAAACAAGTACTAATGCGAGTAAAATCACAACTACTTGAGGAGAAGAAGGGTATTATGTATTATTAATAGCCTTTTTTGAATTTCTTGGTCCAGTCGTGGAGCATCTAAACTATTGGGGGACGAAGGAAGGCACCAGTACACAGCACCGCAAATGCAACACTTGTACAATTTGTGCATTTTTAAGTAACCTTCAACCAGCCCTTGTACCTCAGCCTCAAGATGTGACTGAGGGTGATCCTGACGACTACTTCAAAAGTCTCTGTAGTGATTCAGAAACAGACCAGTTTAGCAGTAGGGATGATGATGACTGATTCAAAGCACACACTATTCACAGGTGCATATGTAAAGTGCATTACAGTTAATGACTTGACAAATGCATACACTTCATTTTTAACAGTGTATATAAACATTTTGCTTGCACTGTACGCTTCATAGTTTAGATAGATCCCTTACAGGAAGACCTAGTGCATGCACTGGACTAAATTTCTGGACATACACAGTTGCTGTAAAATGCTGATAATCTAGGTAATAATGCGTCCTTCCAAAATGATCCATCAAAGCCAATCCTCTGCACACCAATTTGTTTTGCTGTGTAAACAACAAAATCACAACCAAGGGCACTGACCCACTGCCATTTGACCTTGAACTTGTGCATAGTAGGAGTGATTTTTCTTAACCTGTAAATTGTCCAGTACCATGTACTGTGATTTCACTTCTAAAAATCATAAGGTTGTTGACTGTTGCTGGGATCATACAGAACACCATCACGGCTTGCTACTAAGAACGGATGATTGCACTTATTTTGAACCCTGAAGATGATGATACTGTCAAACCAGGATGACCATGTGTATTTTGATGTTGTACATACTGGGCAATGGGTATAGGCTCCATTTCAATTCCATTCCGCATAGCTGGTGTGGAAATTTCTCGTGGTTGTAGAAGATGTAAAACTAGGTTGTCTGGTGGTGTATCTAGTCTACATGACATTACTGCACCAAAGTTGGATGCAGTTAGTCTGTAGCACCTGACTGCATGCCACAAAGGAGACCACTGCCTTTGCTCTCGTGTGTTCTGTTCGATGTGGCAAATTTTATCTTCACTTAGCTGTAAAGTTTCCTTGAATGCAGATATCGTACTTCTCAATGTGTCAAGGTTGGGCATGTTGCAAGCAGGTACTTTACTCAAGGAATCATCACTATCCCAATGTTTGCATTTGGGGTCATGAAGTAGTGATATGCATAAACCCTGCCTGCCCGCTGATGCTTTCCAACAGGGAGGGTAAATGGGTAGCAGCTGTTCCTCTGTGTTCCGGTGGCCTAGGATCCACATTTTCAAGTGACAGGATCTTTTTTAACTGGCTTCGTGTAGTCATGTTTCTGGAACACGGTGGCAGATGTGGGCTGTTTGCTTTCCTTTTGTTTTTCGGGACATTCCACACACATAGCTGAGATGTAACCAGTACAGCTGTTTCATCATCATCAGAAGAGTCCAATGGAAGTGGTGTAACACTGCTAGGAGTTAGTCCAGCAAGTGCATGAAGTAGAGCTGAAACATAAGTAAGTGCAACTTGCTGATTTTCTGTTGGTAGAGCAATACTGATACTGAAGCAGCACATTGGCAAGTTGCTTTAATGATGTTTGTCAGTGGTTTGGTTTTCTTCAGCAGCAAGCCCACATTGTTCGACACAGGTTTCATTGATGCTTTTGTGGTTGCATGGACATGGCAGTACTCTGGATTGTTTAGCTTTACATCAATCCTTGCTAACTGGCCGGATGCCCAATGACCATAGCCATGTTTCAATGCTCTAAATGCTCCTTCACAGTTTGTGCGATGTCCTACGTGCCCAGCTAGGTACGAATATACTAAACCTGTAGAGAGCATAATTTAGTGTTCATTATAACACCAATCAATGGCTCAATGCATGCATGTAGTGCTATCAGACATTTCATTTACCTGGTGTGACAGGAGGAATCTGCGAGGATATGGAGTCAGCATTTTCATTTGTTACAGTCAGCCAGCCACAAGGTGGCGGTGATGGTGTTTGCAGAAGAGCAACATCTTCACCGCCATCTGTCAGGTGCTTGTGGTTCGTGTATAGGTACGATCCATCAACACCTATTACTGCACTATCCTTTCCTTCGACTACTACCACACAAATTCTACAGAAAACTATGCCAGTATGCGACGATCATAAGAGGCGGCGTGCGCAATGTCTACGTGAGGTGGTGGTGATGGTGTTTGCAGAGGAGCAACATTTTCACCACCATCTGTCAGGTACTTGTGCTTCGTGTACAGGTATGATCCATCAACATCAATTATAGCACTAGTCTTTCCTTCGACTACTACTGGATGGATTCTACAGAAAAGTATGCCAGTACACGACAATAATAAGAGGTGGCGTCCACAATGTCTATGTGAGACTACGAATCTTACTTTGCAATCAGTTCAGGTTTCTTGCAAGATGTTGGTACAACGTAGCCTCTACACTGTAACCACCACCTTGGATCAGGTACCGTGTGAGCCTCAAATGGCTCTTCTACCTCAGTGCCGGGAATATCAGCTGGAGTGAGCACAACCTCACGTCGTGTGGCCATTTAACAGGTGTTCTAGACAATCCACTTGTCAATTCTCTCTCCGTTTGACCCCCACACATGTGGTATCTATCCAGGCTTGTTGCTGAATACTTACTGAGAACGTTTGCTTACGTAAAGGCTAGGAATGAAAGTTGAAGCGCTCGCAGTCGCGTTTTTACTATAGAGAAGATAGGCGTCGCGCAGGCCAGAAAGTAGTCCGGATGTGACGTCATCAACCAATTAACATTCCTTAGCTTATATGCAACTGGTCTATTGGAGCAGTTCGTTTGACATCGGCAGCAACATGATCTAAAGAAGACGAGGAAAGACTTTGGTCATCAGGCATTTTTGGTGTTGACTGTACAGAGTCGCTCCTCAATGCAGTTTTCTCCTACAATGGGCTGTACTTGATTTTAAGAGGTGGCAATGAGCACAGAGGGCTCTACTTCCCCAGTTTCAATTCAAAATTGTTTCTAACCCAAAGCAGCCTGGGACATTTGTTGAATGCGTTCCTTACTGCGAGCATGGGTCAAAGAACTGGCCTGGCAGCACAGCAGAATCTTTTGACAACAAACATTTACAACACACTTTGCTAATTCGTCACTTGGTGCTAGATACTATGTTTTCATTCTCAAGACATACTTCTCAAAATTGTCTATGACCCTTTAAGGAGGATTCTTTCTCTCTGAAGCCACGATGCAGCAAGCACTCAAAAATGACAGTGAGCTCCAGTTTGAATGCCAGACTGTCAGTCACAACAAGCTGGCTGGGTTGCTGAAGGGTATGCTTTGCTCTGCTAGCATTAATGATACTAACAAAAGTTATTGGAAACCATTTAAATGTACTACCAAAGCTACATTCTTTCATTCCCATTTTTTTAACCTGCTAATGCTGTTTTAAAGTGTGCATAACATTTGTGTGAAATGCATGTCTCTCACGCACAATGCATGAGAGGTGACAGCACTGCAGTGAGGTGTCTATACAACACAAAATACTGTATTGATACAATGATGACACAAAAGACTGGTGAGATGTTAAATTCTTGTGTTGTGCAATAGTAACTGGAGCTACCAGCTCTGTGGCGAAGGATAAGGAAGGCTTCAAGCATATGTGGATGCTACTATTGGGTCAAATGCCAAGATGATGTCCAAGAATGGTGCCCAAATTGTGACGTATGTGCTGAAAGGTCAGGTCTACCAAGGGGACAACGCGCACCAATGCAGCAGTACTTGGTAGGCACACCAATGGAGTGCCTTGCCCTTGAGGTCCTTGGTCCATTGCCTTGCACAAGGATGGGAAACAAGTACATCTTAATTGTGGCAGACTATGTCTCTTAAGTGGGTTGAAGCCTTTCCCATGCGTAACCAAGAGGCCTGCACTGTGGCTGATTTGTTGGTGAAAGAGGTAGTTTGTAGGTTTGCTGCCCCACTTCTCATCCGCTCAAGACCAGGGCCACAATTTTGAATCAGCTGTATTTACTGAGATATGCCAAATGTTGGGCATGCATAAGACAAGAACCACAGCAATCACCCACAATCAGATGGGATGGTAGAAAGATTTAACAGAACCCTTGAGGGCCAGCTAGCCAAATTTGTGGACTACCATCAAGAGGGTCATCAATGTGAGGTAAGGGATACGAGTCCTTCTGGGTAAGGTCGTTCAATCTCCGGTAATTGACACAGAATCGAGTGCTCCCATCCTTCTTCTTGACCAAAACAACTGGCGAAGACCAGGCACTCATTTTCACATCCTCTTCCCTCTTGGCTAAGGGCAACCTTCTTGGAGGCTGGCGAACTGGTTTGGCATCGCCAGTGTGAATCTCGTGCCTGACCAGGTCTGTGCACCCTAGGACATTGGTACAGGTGGAGAATAGATCAGAAAACCGGCAGAGTAGATGGTGGACTACCTCCTTCTGCACAACGATGAAACAATGGTTGGAGGCGACCAGGAAGTTACTCCAGTGTAGCCCCTCTGCTGATACCTGCACGTGATACTGCCGGTGGTACCAGGCTTCTGGGTGTGATAACAGAAGCAACTGGCTCACAGCAAGCTAGTGTGGGCCCTCTTTGAACCTATGTTTGGCCGAATGTTTCAAAATTGGCGATCCTAAAAGCTGGGTGACTTCAAGCCGAGTCGAGTTGATTCCAAGCTGGATTGAGTCGATTCCAAGCTGGATCGAGTCGATTCGAAGCCGGATCGCAATAGACTTGATTATCAAATTTTCGAATCAAGTCAATTCCAAGTGGTCAGTTGTTCAGCTCAAACAGAAGGGACACTTTGGGGTGCACCCTTCCCACTCTGAAGAATATCCTTGCCGTTCTCAGCTGAATCTTCTCTATGGGAGCCAGCTGCCCACAACTACCCACACTTCTTCCCCATATAACAGCACCGAATCTACCAACATTTCCAATGGTTTCACAAACGTTTCGCCTCTCAGCTCACCCACTGCTACTCTACACCTCCTTATCCAGTCACTCAGGGCTTTGGCTCCTGCCTTCGCTCTTTCCTCCACCATCCTTGCAATTAAGCTGGATGTTCACCATACACCTCAAATACTTGTACTCCTCCACAACTCCAATCTTCTCATCATTAACAAAAAAGTCTCCACAGTCCTCTTAACACCTCTCCTCCTGATATGCATCACCCCACTCTTCTCCACATTAACTTCCACCGCCCACTCCTTGCACCACTCCTCCAACACCTTCAAGCCCCTCTTCACGTGTTCCTCATTTTCTGCTAGCAAACTGCATCATCTGCATAAAGCAGCACTGTGACCATCTGCCCCCTGCACTCAACCCCAACCCCCGCACTCCTTAGCTTCTCCACTAATGAATTAACATATAAGGAAAATAATAATGGTGATAGGACACATCCCTGCCTTAAACCTCTAGATACTGCAAAAGAGTCATTCATCATCCCGCCAACTTTGACTTCGCAGGTCAGGGATCTGTAGGCCGCCTGCAAAATGAGAGAATTCTACCACCAAACCCACTGTCCTGCTAACACTGCCATAGTTTGTTCCCATCCACCCTGTCATATGCCTTCCGAAAGTCAATGAAGGTTGCAAACATTCCCTTTCTGAAATGTGCTTTCATCTGCCCAAGCAACAATGTGATAACTTGATCCCTACAGCCTCTGCCCCTTCAAAAAAACTTGTTCATCTGCCACCAGTCTCTTCTCTTCCAGGACAGGGCCGGCGCCACTGGTTAGGTTGGTCAGATTTCAACCTGACCACTTTATCATGTCCTGCAATATTTTTATAACATTTAGTAGCCATACATAGTATGAAGAGGGAAGGTACACACCTTTAAAGCTGAAAAAATACTCCATGAAGATGGAACAGCAGGTAAATCTATAGAAGGCTAGAACAATATTGTTATGGAAGGATTTCCGTTATAGGCTGCTAAAGCATCAAAGGCGGCCTTTTTGTACACTTGCGTAATACAGTCGATTTCAGAATGGTTGGCCAAAATGGCAAATGGCAAATGGCATGACGTCATAGTAGTAAATGGCGTGACGTCATAGTGTTACTTCATAGTGCGATCTCTCTGTGAGTGGTGCAGCTGTGTGGACGGCATGCCTGGGGCTTTTTCTGAAGATCTTCGTTGGCGCATTGTGTGGGATCACCTGTACAAGGAAGCTAATCCAGAGGATCTCGCGGAAGCGTTGTACGTCAGTGAAAGGACAGTGAGAAGGATCGTCGCCCTATTCTTGTTAACAGGGGATGTGGCAAGAAGGCCAATTTTTGGTAGTTCGAGATCACTGACTAGCCAGGAGGAGACTCTAATCCTAGATGCCATCTTTGAGAATCCAGGGATTTACTTGGACGAAGTTCAGAGATACCTTGCAGAAAAAGTAGGCGTAGTGATATCAATTCCTACGATTTGCAGGACGGTACAGCGGCTAGGGCTAACAAGAAGGAGGATACGGCACATAGATTTGTCACGGTCGTATGCTCAGTGACCAGCCTTTTCTGTACAGATAGAAGAAGTGAATGCTTCCTACTTTGTGTGGCTGGATGAAACGGGTGTTGATCGCAGAGATGGAACGAGAAGAATGAGATACAGTATAAGAGGGTATGCACCTGTGAGTCAGAAGTTGATGGGACGTGGCAAAAGGGTTTCAGCCATAGCGTGTATGTCAGTAAGAGGCATTGAGGACGTTGAATTGGTTGAATGTGCTGTGGATGGTGACAAATTTTGTGATTTCATTGAAAAGTCAGTTCTACCTTCCATGTTGCCTTTTGATGGGGTCAATCCTAGGTCTATACTAGTCATGGACAACGCATCTGTCCACCATGTTGACCAGGTTTTGGAAATGGTGGATAATGCTGGCTGTTTGCTATGGTTCCTACCTGCATACAGCCCTGACATGAATCCTATTGAAGAGGTTTTCAGTCAGGTAAAACGATCACTACAGAACAATGCAGTGCTCTTTCAAGCGTGCCATAATCCAAGATTGCTCATCTATTCAGCGTTCCTGGAGGTCTCAGCAGCTAATTGCCTGGCATACATTGATCATGCTGGGTATGAAGTTTAGTTGGAACATTAACTGCATGCATGTATTGCTGACATGACAAGACAGCTGTTATATTGTGATGTGTGTCCATGTCATGAGCTTTGTAGCTGCGTTTACAGCAGATTAATTATAATACTGCACAATTATGCAATTGTCCCCAAACAAGGCAAATTGTTATGCCTATATAGGATATGGACAGGGTGACATATGATTAGTTACACACAGTACAACAAACTTCAGGCAATCTTGCAATCAGTTCTAAAACCGTCTGGTAGTCATTACCATGCAGTATGTATCATAGGTAACGACTGCCTATAATTATAGTTGATCTTGATTGCAAGATGTCAAGTCACTGATAACATTCATGCAGTGCAACTTATATTTAGCTACCTAAAAGTAGCTGGAATGTCACAAGCATGCAGTGATCACTGCAATTGTTAACTGCATTATGTAAAGAATTTGCCATCATCCAAATACAATTTCATGTGATCAAAAAGCAACTCTTACGTACAAGTACAAAACATTGACATTTATCTCATGTGTCTGAAGACGGAAGGACTTTCACCGCCAGCTCCTTAACTATTGCTCTGATATGCTTGTTTGTATCCACCACTGAGGTGCTCGCCAGATCCGTCCCCAGTAGTAGGTTAGGTCCGTCGTTTCTGAGATGCACGCTGATGGATTGCTAAAAAGGTATTGACCACCGGTTCCAATGATTGGGGACAATTGAGTCTTCGCTTCGAATAACTGCTCACAGCCAAACAGCACGTCTAAGTAGCCTTCCTCCATTACTATAGAGCGTTTTCATGTGACGTCACGATTAGGCCGCCCGCCATGTTGGTGTACAGGTCGTTGGTGTAAGCATATATAGACGCACGTGCGTCTATGGTGTAAGACGGTCTTACTGTGTTCCTCTCGCTTGCTCGATGCTCTCGCTCAGGAAGGGTCTGGCAGCAAGACCAGTACAGTCGCGTACTGTCTCAAATGGTGCTGTGCGTAGTGATCGGATGCTCCAATGGTTCTGGCCGCGATAAAGACGTATCCTTCTACAGAATACCGAAGATCAATACCCATCGAGGTCCGCACGATTATGAGCTTACGAAGAAACGAAGGGACGGTTTCATTGCTGCCATAGCCAGAGATGACTTGACAGAGAAGGTGTTAGAGAACGACAGAATTTGTTCGAGGCATTTTATATTGGGTAAACCAGCAGACTTGTACGACGATAAAAAACTGGATTGGCTACCTACATTACATCTTGGCCATTCTAAGGGACCAGAGCTTGGCAAGAGTGTGGCTGAGAGGTGGGAGAGGAGAAGAGCACGAAGAGCTAGCTAACACTCAGTGCTACTTCACTTTCTGACTGTGAGGAAGATGTGGAGGAACCAGTTGCAGAACAGGATGTTGCCACACAAACAGACCTAACATCTGCTTGCATTGATGGTACAAGAGAAGAGGTGGTTGGTTGTCACCATGTAATTAGAGACCTAACAGCAAGACTGACGCAAAAGGTGGCATTCTCTGAAGCATCCTTTCAAAATGACGAGACTGTAAAGTTTTATACTGGGTTGCCAAACCTTGCGATGCTGCAAGCAGTGTTTGCCTTTCCAGGTGTCTGTGTCATCCTCTGAGCTGTCCACTAACATGTTATCCCGCTTCCAGGAATTTGTGGCTACCCTGGTAAAGCTCCGATTGAACTCTGAGGGTTCAGGATCTTGCCTATCGCTTAGATGTATCTTCGGCTACTATATCACGCTTACTTTTGAAGTGGTTGACTGCAATGGATTCTACACTAGGAAGACTGATTGTGTGGCCAGATCATGAAGTCCTATGTACAACAATACCAGAATGCTTTCGAGTGTCATTTGGGACAAGGGTTGCCGTAATCATTGATTGTTTTGAGATTTTCACTGAACGTCCATCAAACCTGCAAGCTAGAACACAGCACTACAAGCATCACAATACTGCAAAGGTTTTGCTGGGCATTGCACCACAAGGAGTCGTGACAAGCTTCTTACAGAGCAGTGTGGAGTGTTGGATAATTTGCTTCCTGGAGATGTAGTGTTGGCAGACCGTGGATTTGACATCACAGAATCCGTAGGAATGATGCAGGCAAGGCTTTGCATCCCTGCATTCACAAAAGGAAAGAATCAGTTGTCTGCCATGGAAATTGATGAGACAAGGACGATAGCAAATGTGCAAATCCATGTTGAGCAGGTCATTGGTAATGTTAGACAGAAGTATTCTATTTTGCAAAGCACACTGCCTGTTGATTTTGTAACGAAACGAGTAGGAGAAGATTACCCCCTAATCAATCGTATCATTCGTGTTTGCTGTGCATTATGTAACACTTGTGACTCTGTGGTTCCTTTTGAGTAATAATTGTAATTTTCTAGAACATGCAGACAATAAATATACATATATATATATAATATGATAATGTTATGGTACTTGTACTGTTTCAGTGACCTGCTGATGTATGTGCTCTTTTTCGATTGAACTTTGGGAGTTTGCGGCAGCCTGGGCAGTACCATTTACCCTTTAGCACAGTTGTTATCTTAAGACATTCTGTGTGGAACCATTCAATTAAGCAGTCTACATTATCACTCACACACTACCATTGTTCCCCCCTCCGGTCCTCCACAGTAGCAGAACTTCTGTTCACAGTCTGATGCAGCTGCTGCTTTCTTGGTGGTGTTTGATGGGCCAGGCACTGTATCACCTCCCGTCTTCCGATTAGAATTGGTGTACCATTTCCCTAGCAATTCAGGTAGAGCGAATGTCCTTGGAAGCAGCAGATTGTACGCTGTCACCTTTGTGGCAGTAAGGGCATTTGATTTCCAAAGTTCCTTTTCCACAGCATGTACAGCAAACTATACCATCTGGAGAGGCTCCAATGAAGGGCCAATGCGGATTGATAAGCAGGCCCGAACCATGAACAGTTACATTAGTGTGCTCCTCCTTAACCTTTTTCATATAACTGTCTCATGCTGATTTCTCATGTTTGCACCCCCAGACTGTTTGCTTGCTAGTGAAGCAAAACAGTTCAGGGTAACAGATAGCTTTCACTAGGCTTTGGGAGGGATTTGCTGGGTCTGTATGGCACACAGCGTTTATTCGTGATGCTGTCACTCGGCCAGCTCGAAACTTGAACCAAAGGTTAGACTTGGCTTGAAGCCTGGTTTCTTTCTCCACAGCAATAGCCATTTCGTCAGTTACCTCTATTTTAACAGATTCACATGCTTTTAATAACTCATTGTACTCTAGTTCCAGATAGGAGGGCTTGTGAAGTAGGGGAAGAGGTTGTGGAAAGGTGCCAAGCAAACGCTTAGGAACATAACTAGATGAGTACTTGGGAACAAGAGACAATATAGCTGGTTTTGTGCCGCATTTACTTATAGCATCATAAAAGCCGTCAATATCGGCTTCAGTGACTGCAGATGCTTGCACTGGAGTGTGTTGGTGGATTTTCACACCAGCAGGGTCACTGTCTGTGGCATCATCAAGTTTCCTTTTTTTCGTTCTCGCATTGGAAGGTATTGAACATTTTTCTGGAATGATGACACGATCCATTCACACTTGCGTTGAGTACTAGTTTGCTTTCCTTGAATTCTAGCAGCAGCTTCCATGTAAAAGAGTACAGCAGCAACATGAGTACATGTTTCCCCTAACCCAGCCATACAATTACAGTGGGCACTGCATACTTCTCCAGTTGCTTCTGTGATAATCCAGCAACTCAGAGGGCTATCGTTCATTCTTTGAGAATGTCGAACCTGTAATGTAGAAAATACATGTAAAAAGTGACCAATCTCTGAGCATTTCGCACATCTAGCTAAATGAATGTACTCTTCCAGTTGTGACATATTTTCCTGCCACTCTCCATGTACGAACGTCCTTGATCCAGCCACACACGAACTGATTGTACGCTTCAAGAGACTTTAAACTGCTTCGCGGTGATGAAATTAGTCTGCAAAACCAAATACGACACAAGGTCGCTTGCGTCGACTGGTGAAAATCTTCTACTGGCTCTCCGACGCAGCCACAGAACGGATCAACTCCATTTACAACCGAAATCTTCTCCTGATAGCGTACTTTAGCTTTGCTGCTTAGGCTCTCCGCGTAGGAAGACAAGCGTTGCTTCGCGGCCATTTACACCAACATGGCGTGTGCCCAAAAACGACGTCATTTCTATCACGTAATGAAAACGCTCTATATGTAGCCACAAGCAGACCGTTCGCGCCAATTCTAACAACATCACGGCATTGACTATGACGTCACGCCATTTGCTATTTGCCATTCTGGCCAACCATTCTGAAATTGGCTGTACAGTGTGCGGTATCAGTGGCAAGTTCAACATGGCCACCAGCAGTACCTCATGCGTCACTTCGAGCTCGAACGTGCCCGAATTGCCAGAAACGCCACACCAACCGCTGTCTTTCAAGTTTCCAAAAAGGTATTACGGGAAGAAGAGCACAGTCGCGTGCACTTTTCAAAGTAGCTGGTTTAAATCGCGGCCATTTCTTCACTATGATGAAGCCCAAGATGTTGTTTTCTGTCACACGTGTGTGAAGGCTTTCAGCCTCAAGAGGATGATCACCAGCCCTTTAATCTATAGTACAGAATTCTCAAGAGCATCCATTTACAGTGCTCACACCACCTTTTTCTCCTGCTCACAGTCAACACGGTCTATCACAGCAAGTGTACATTGCTTTTCTCGACCTAGCGTCCGGTAATCCTCTTAATTATGGCGAAGATACTCACTACTCAAGCCCTCGAGGACCTGCCTCGACCACTGGAAAACAGGAAGAGAGTTTCCGCCTGGCTGCAGTCTTCCTCCAATGCGCGCTCAAATGCGCAGCATGACAAGCCGAAAGAGCACCCTGACACAAACATGGTTGGCAAGGAAGAGGGTGAATCTGGCAAGTCGGACAAGTCTGGCGACAGCCAGCGAGGGCCAACAGGCAAAAATGGGTTGACAAGGCGGACCTAAGGTCGGCGAATAGAGGCTTAATAGCCTCTTCCAAGCCGAACCCCGCATTAAGGCGGATATTAATGTCTGTTCCTGTGCCTTCTATAGGACGGTACAGTGGAAGCCAAAAGGTTCAAAACTGGGAAACAGGTTGTCAGCCTCACAAGGCAAACCTGAGGCAAACACAGAAAGTTGGAGTCTGGGACTGCACCTCCTCAGGGGTCAACTACTTTGATCCGTCCTCCCTGGTGAGGGTAAGGGAAGGCACTTTCAAGCCTCCCACACCTATGGAGAAGTAACCTCAACAAACACTTGAAGTGTTCCCTTCCCAAGGAGGAGCAGGAAGCCTTGTCCAAAGAACATCCTAAGCCAGATCTATACTCGACAGTCCCACCAAAGGTGGACAAATATCTACAAGAATTCATTGGCAAACGCATGCCTAACGAACATGATACCAAAGACCATAACAAGTGAAGACCTTAACTAAATCATCTGCTATACGGGAGGCAGTCTGGTCTGGAAGGGGTACAACCTCGGCCTATTTTGTGAATTAATCTCAAGCAGGATGACTAGATGATTTGGAGGAGGTCCGGGCCTGCCATCCCGGACACGTCATGAATACCTTAAGGTCACATGATCGTGTCCTCGCCTAGTTCACGTGATCACTACATGACTTCCCTGTGTCATGAATGCCGTTAATCACGCAATATCATGAATATCGTTAAT
>MKWU01002829.1_pt1 | contig 24520 bp, 18 predicted proteins | sample 809101 | NCBI WGS metagenome assembly MKWU01 (sample SAMN05860141, study PRJNA318959) | sponge metagenome | host: Aplysina aerophoba | place: Slovenia: Piran, Adriatic Sea, Gulf of Piran | collected 2013-05-07 | reverse complement strand
AGGGGGTCGGGCTGCGCCCCGAGGGGCGCGGAAGGAAGGGAGCTAGGCGGCCGGCCTGACCGGGATCGGCTCATCCGAGGCATGACGCGCCCCGGCGGACATGGAGATAACCTCGGCTCTCGGCTCTCGGCTCTCGGCTCTCGGCTCTCGGCTCTCGGCTCTCGGCTCTCGGCTCTCGGCTCTCGGCTCTCGGCTCTCGGCTCTCGGCTCTCTTATTTCTGCGTCACCGCAGGTTAAGCGATTCGCCGATTCGCATCCGGCCGAGCCGCCGGAAAACAGCGCTGTACTCACGGATTTTTCCGAACTGTCCATACTCGTTTCCGGCCGTCCGCCTCCGGATAGTACTAAACCGTCGGTCATGGCAATTCCCCGTACAACGCCCTGCGAGCGCAAGTATGCAGTCCGATTCGGTATCCGTTTTGCGCTGCCGCGTCAATCGATACGTGGCAACCGGATGCACGTCATTGCTGCGGGGACCGAGGCGTCGGCGTATCGGCTGGCGGCATACCTCGCCATCTGTATGATGTTTGTCATACAGATGGCGAGGCCAGACCATGCACACCGACACCGCGCCCGAAGAGCTCCGCCGGCGGCGGGACGACCTTCAGCGCCAGCTCGCGGAGATCGGCGACTTCCGCCCCGGTTCCCTGCGCGCCTTCTATCGCAAGTGCGGCAAGCCGGGATGCCACTGCGCGGCCGAGGGCGCGCCGGGCCACGGTCCCGGCTGGGTCATCTCCCGCCGTGCCGGCGGCAAGACGGCAAACCGCGGCATTCCCGCGGACGCGGTCGAGGAGACGCAGGCGCTGGTCGCCGAGCATCGGCGCTTCCGTCGGCTGGTGAAGGATCTGACCGAGGCCAACGAGGCGCTGTGCCAGGCGCGTCTGGAAGCGCACATCGAGACCGGCAAGAACCGCCCCGCGCGGTGATCGGCGCGGCTCGCGCCCGGGAGGCCGTTGCCGGGATCGGCACCCTCACGGGTCGGGACGCGGCGCATGACGCGCGTCCATCGCAACGGCCGGGGGCGCCGTCCACCGTCCCGCCCACGACACCTGCCCGGTTTGCGCCGCTATCCGTCCAGGAGCTCTACCGCCCGCTCCAGGGTGAGCGCGTCCTCCGGCACCTCCTCCGGCAGCGAGGCGTAGCGCCGGCGGTGGGCGACGAAGGGGCCGTAATGGCCGGTCTTGAGCCACACCGGCGCCCCGTCGTCGGGGTGCGGCCCGAGCTTGCGCAGCACCTGCTTCGGCCCCCGGGCGCGGCTCTCCCGCACCTGCTTGTCCGCGATCAGGTCCACCGCCCGGTTGAGCCCGATCGCCAGCACGTCCTCGTCGGCGGGGATCGCCGCATAGGTGTCCCCGTGGCGCAGCCACGGGCCGTAGCGGCCGATGCCGGCGAGAATCGGCTGCCCGCTCTCGGGATGCATGCCGACCTCGCGGGGCAGCGCCAGCAGGCGCCGGGCGAGGTCGAGATCGACCGAACCGGGCGCCGTCGAGCCCGGCAGCGACATCCGCTTCGGCTTTTCCCTGCCCCCCCAATCGCTCCGCTCGCCGCGCTGGACGTACCAGCCGTTCGGGCCGCGCCGCAGCGTCACGGAAAGGCCCGATGCGGGATCGGTCCCGAGATCGCGCGGCCCGGTGTAGCCATCTTCGGCGCCGGCGGCGGCAAGGCCGCGGCGGTAGCCGCAGGCGGGGTAGTCCGCGCAGCCGACGAAGGGGCCGTAGCGGCTGAGCCTGAGCTCCAGCCTCCCGTCCGGGCAGGCCGGGCAGCGCCTGCGGCCGGAACCGGCGCCGAACAGGAACCCGTCGAGGCGCGCCTCGACCGCGGCCAGCACCGTCGCCCGCTCCAGCGCGCCGGCCGTCTCAAGCGCCGCATCGAACCCGCCCCAGAACCCCTCCAGCATCCCGCGCCAGGCGAGCGCGCCGCCGGCGATGCGGTCGAGGTCCTCCTCCATCGCCGCCGTGAAGCCGGTCTCCACCCAGCCGCCGAAGAACGCCTCCAGGAACGCGGTCGCGACCCGGCCCCGCTCGGTCGGCACGAAGCGCCGGTCGTGCAGGACCGCGTAGCCGCGCTCCTGCAGCACCGCGACGATCGCCACCCAGGTCGAGGGCCGGCCGATGCCGAGCTCGTCCAGCCGGCGCACCAGCCCCGCCTCGGTGTAGCGCGGCGGCGGCTGCGTGACATGGCGCTCCACCCGCACCGCGGCCGCCGATACGCGATCGCCTTCCTCCAGTATCGGCAGGACGGGGCCGTCTCCGGCAGATTTCGCCACGTCCTCGCCCCAGACCCGGAGATGGCCGTCGAAGACCATCGACGTGCCCTCCGCCGCCAGCACGAGATCGCCCGCCGCGGCCCCGGTTTCCGGGGCGATCCGGATCCGCACCCGCTCGAACCGGGCCGCCGCTATCTGGCTCGCCAGCGCGCGGTTCCGGATCAGCCCGTAGAGCTGCGTCGCCGCGCGGTCGAGCCGGCCCGCGAGCGCCTCCGGCGACCGCGCGAAGTCGGTCGGCCGGATCGCCTCGTGCGCCTCCTGTGCATGGCGGTGCCGGGTCCGGAACGTGCGCGGCTTCCTCGGCACGTAGGCGTCGCCGAACTCTCTGCGGGCGACCGCGCGCGCCTGGGCCACCGCCGTCTTCGCCATCGCCGTGGAATCGGTGCGCATGTAGGTGATGAGACCCGCCGTCTCGCCGCCGAGGTCGACGCCCTCGAAGAGGCGCTGGGCGATGTCCATGGTCTCGCCGATGCCGAATCCGAGCCGCCGCGCCGCATCCTGCTGCAGGGTCGCGGTGGTGAAAGGCGGCAAGGGCCGGCGCCTGAGCGTGTCGCGCTCGACCGACCGGACCGCGAGCCGCGCTTCGCCGATGCGCGCCGCGGCGTCCTCCGCCGTCCCTGCCGTCGCGAGGCCCGCCTCGCCGACCTCCTTCCCGTCGAGCCGGACGAGGGTCGCCGGGAACGCCACGCCGTCCGCCGCCGCCAGCTCCGCATGGACCGTCCGGTAGCGCCGCGGCACGAAAGCCTCGACCTCCGCCTCGCGCTCGCAGACGAGGCGGAGCGCCACCGACTGCACGCGCCCGGCCGAGCGGCAGCCCGGCAGCTTGCGCCAGAGCAGCGGCGAGAGGCCGTAGCCGACCAGGTAGTCGAGGGCGCGGCGCGCCTGCCAGGCCCGCACCAGGTCCATGTCGAGAGCCCGCGGCCGCGACAAGGCCGTGCGCACCGCCGCCGGCGTCACCTCGTGGAAGGCAATGCGGTGGACCGGCACGTCGCCGACCGCATCCCGTTCCGTGAGCCAGCTCAGAACCTGCCAGGCGATCGCCTCGCCCTCGCGGTCGGGGTCGGTCGCCAGCACCAGGCTCTCGGCGTGCTTTAGCGCCCTGGCCACCGCCGCGAGCGTCCGGGCGGCGCGCTTGCCGGTCTGGTAGACGATCGCGAAGCCGTCCCCGGGCTTCACCGAGCCCGCCTTCGCCGGCAGGTCGCGCACATGGCCCCGGGTCGCGATCACCCGGTAGTCCCGGCCGAGATAGGCGCCGATCGTCCGCGCCTTGGCGGGCGATTCGACGACCATCACGTGCCGGCCGCCGCGCGTCGTCTTGCCGCTGCCGCCGCCCCGCGATGTGCGTCGATCGTTTCCCGCCATGGCCCGCCTCCTGCGGCGGAGCCCGGACCGTTCCCGGCGCCGCGCAACGGGCGAAGGCGATTAGCGGCGCAAACCGCGAAATGAAAATGCCGTTTCGAGAAACATCCATGCCGACAGCGACATGCGGACCAGCCCGAACCGGCGGCAACGACGCGCCCCGCAAACCGGGATTCAGGCGCTTCGAGGGATCGGTTACTCCCGGTCCCTACCGGGCAGATCCCTGAGAACCCGGCAGAAAACCACGCCGCAGGGACGTCGGTCCGGGTGCGGGGATCCCGCCTCCGGCGGCCCCGCCCGCGAAGCGGCAATGACCTGCCGCCATGGCTGCCCCCCGGTATTCTCATGGCGGCGGCGCTCGAAAGCCGGGCAGGGAACCCCACATGGAATCTTGAGGGAGGCGTTGCAGGCCGCATCGGAAACATGGAGCGGCGAGATGTTCGAAAGGCGCAGCGACCTGGTGAAGTTCCTGACCGTCGTCGAGGCGGAGAGGATCGTGACGGCGGCGGACCGCCTCGCCATGACCCAGCCGGCGCTCACCCGCGTCGTCGCCCGCCTTGAGAAGGAGTACGAGGGCCGGCTGTTCGAACGCATCCCGACCGGGGTCCGGCTCACCAAACTCGGCGCCGTGGTCGCCGAACGCGCCCGCCGCATCCTGCGCGAGATCGAGGACGGCGAGGAGACCGTGGTCGCGGCGCTCGCCGGGCGCACCGGCAGCTTCCGCATCGCCGCGGCCCCGGTGTGGATGCAGGCCGTCCTGGTGCCCGCCGTCGCCGCCTTCCATGCCGCCTTCCCCGAGATCGAGCTGAAGCTCCGCACCGCCGGCTGGCGCGACGGCGTCCGGCTGCTCGCCGACGGCAGGGCCGACCTGCATGTCGGCGGCATCGACACCGGGGAGGCGCTCCCCGGGTTCCTCCGGCGCGACCGCTTCCTCGCCGTGACCGCGGGCATCGTCGCCCACCCCGACCATCCGCTCCACGCCGGCAGGGTCCGTCCCGCCGATCTCGCCGGCCATCCCTGGATCGACCTTGACGGACCCGCTGCAGGCGGCGACCGGCCGTCCCTGGCCGCCGTGCTCGACGAGCTCCGCGCGCGGACCGGGAGACACGTGCGCGCCGTGGTCCGCGCCGGCTCGGCGGGGCTGATGCTGTTGGCGGGCGGCCCGTGGCTCGGCTGGCTGCCGCTCAACCTGCTGGACCGGCTTCCAGGCGCGCCGCTCAAGGCGCTGCCGCTGACCTTCGGCCGCCGGCGCTACCGCACCGGCTTCGTCGCCCGGCGTTCCGCAGAGGACCTGGCGGCGTTCCGCCACCTCGAGGCGGCGGTGCGCGACGCCGCGCTGGAGCCCGGCGGGCGGACCTGGGGATAGGTTGCGCCGCCCAATTCGGCAGGATCATGGGAACGGTTTCGCCGGCCGCCACCGTCGGGCGCCACGCTATCGAATTCTTGCTATTCCCATCCGATTCCCGCCGCGCCGGACTGATTGCCGCTCGACCCCGGCCAAGACGTCAACGAATGCGGGTATTCCAGTCAGCCAGGCGCGGTCCCGGTCTCTGTCGTCCAAGCCGGGACAGGCAGATCGTCCGTCTGAGGGTCTGGTCCCTTCGTTTGGCGATTTCGGCAATCGGAAACTCCGCTTCCCTCTACCGGTCGGGGCACCGTATGGGTCTCCGACAGGATGCAAACCCGCGTGTATCGTTGGCGGCCGCCGACCTGGCGACCAGAACGTGACGCCATCGAAGTCGGCACCATTCGAACGACAAGCGTACCCTTGTCGTCCATTCCCTCGATGACGGTAGATCATCATGGGCAGGGCGCAGGGCTTCGCTATCGCTTTGAAATCGTGCACGGATTGCTCACGACACAGGCGAGAGACCGTAGCCGACCGGGTAGTCGAGCGCCAAGCGTGCCTGCCAACCCTACACGAGGTCCATGTCCAGATCGCGGGGGGTCACCAACGCGGTACGCACCAACTGCGACGTGACCCCGTGAAAGGCCACGCGCTGCACTGGACTGTCTCCGACGGCCTCCCGTTCCGCCCGCCAGGCCAGCAACTGCCAAGCGATCGCCTCACCTCTCCTGGTTGGGTCAGTCGCGAGCACCTTGTATCCGAAGCCGAGATACCTGCCGATCGTCCGGGCCTTGCCCAGCGATTTGACTACCACCACCGATTTGCGCCCGTCCCCGCGGGGCCGAGGCGACATCGGCCACCCGCGTGCCATGTCCTCCGTGCCCCGTTATAGTCCCACCTCCTGCGGCCGCCCCGCCGCCGCGAACCGATTTCACCACCCACAAGATGCAAGATTTCCGTTTCTTGACCCGCGCCCCGCTGATACGGTCTGCTTGACCCGTCAACGCCAAGCGGTTTAGCATGAGGTCTGAGATGAGACGGATTCTCAGTCAGGTGGCTCTTTCATGTGTCTCGGTTGTTTTGATGACGGGCGAGGATTTACGTTTGACTTGGACTACTCGTTAGGGCCGATCATCGACATGTCGGTATTCCGCGACCACGAGCGTTGTTCGATCAAGCAGGAGAGATGAATCGTGAATAATGCCAGTTCCGCCCGGCCTTTGAACTGGGATGACTGCCGGAACCTCATAGAGGACGACGCGCAGATCACAGCTTCCCTTGAACGCGTGGCCAGACTGGATTTCGGCATACTCAAAAGAAAGCTTGGTGAAGAAAAGGGATGGTCCACCGAGTACCAAAATGAAGTCGAGGATTTATATCGACGGTTTCTCGCTCTCAACATTGTTTACAGAGACCGAAAGATTTGTCCAACTGGGCCGATCGATGAGTTCTGGCATGCTCACATTCTGGATACCAAGGCGTACGCACGGGATTGCCAAGAACTTTTTGGGGAGTACTTGCACCACTTTCCCTACTTCGGTATGCGGGGACCAGCTGATCGGGCCGACTTGGAAACAGCCTTTGAGCAAAGCAGGGTGCTCTTTATCAGTCACTTTGGAATCGATCCCTGTGGCGGCGAGGCACAAGCGCGGGGCTGCTCACCTCAGCGCTGTCCCTAAGGTCCATCATTCGGTTCAAAATGTCGCCGGTACCACTGCCTGAAGACGATTCCTCTCTCGAACAGGCAAACGAGATTTTCTGGCAGAGCTTACTTGAACATATCCGGAGAGAGTCCCACGGTAGGCCGGTCGACGGAGTGCTGGACGTGGGTTGCCACCACGGAGGCTTGCTCGTACAGCTAGCATCGGCTCTACGTCCCAAGCGACTGACGGGTATCGAGCCTATTAGCCAATCCCGCGAACGTGCTCTGTTTCGCTTACGACCGCTTTCTCCTGACGTAGCGATCTTGCCTCCGGAGAGATGGGCGGAAGTACCGGCAGACAGTGTGGATATTCTGACCTGCCACGAAGTATTGCACCTGGTTGACGACCTTTCGAATTTGTTCGCAAACATCGGTCGCGTACTGCGTGGTCAGGGAAGCGCGTTCATCGTGGCGGGATGCCATACGGAAAACCCTGTCTGGAATCCCTGGAGTGCCAAGCTGCGCGATTCAGGTCAAGTGGTTTTCGATCGCTCTCCGTTCGACATTCTTCATGCAGGATTCGCCGCGGGTTTGCGTGGCGCGCTTCGGCCACTCAGGCGTGACGGCTGGATAATCTACGACCCTGAAGACGCTCTTTTCAAGTATTCCTCCGCCAAGGACCTTCTCGATCATCAGTACCGCAACAAACTTTTGTTTCGGTTCTTCAAGTCGTCATGATGGATTGTGGCGCACCGTTTCTGATAGCGCCACCGCAAGTGGCCGCCGCCGCCGCGGAAGCGTGCGCCGTTCGAGACCCGGTAAGTTATCTGGAAGAAATGGTTCTTTCGGGCCGGATTGAAACACTACCCTTGTTTCTAACCGAACACTGGCTGCGCTTTCGCACTGAAGTCTGCCAAATATTCGAAGAAAACGACTATGCCGCCATCCGAGGGTTCCCCTCAGACCAGGACGGGGCAGCACTGCTCTTGGCCGCATTGACGATAGGGGAGTCCCTGAGGATCTACCGTGACGGCAAAGTGAGCAAACACTTCAAGATGTCTCCGTGGACCACGGAGCTGTCGCACACGATTCGGGCGGGAGAGTTTCATACCGACCTAAATACCGAGCCATATCCTCCCGCAATTACGGCAATACAGTGCCTGGACCCTGACCCAGGAAGCCCACAATATGGAATCATCCGGGTTGCGAGACTCACTCATCTGCTCAATTTCGTCAGCCTCGACAATGACAAGAGCACACAACGTTTCCTCAAAGAAGACACGGTCACAATGCTGAACGACCGTTCCTTGTTGAGTCGGACCGGGCCCATTGTCGAGGCCGACGTTATCCGCTATCACCCTGAGACGATTAGGGCGGCCGGGCGGCGGTCCGGTGAGTCGCTGAGAGACCTCGAACAACGTATTGCTGGTGTGGAACGAGCTGCGATGTCTGTGTCAAACCCCTTCGCCCTGCAACGCGGAGACATTCTCCTGATTTCTAACCACAGGACACTGCACTGCCGGGGAGAATGTTCCGTGATTTTTCGAGATTATCCGATGGATTTTTGCTCAAGGCGTGTGTCCGTCCTCCATGCAACCCGGGAACGACAGGGACAATGAATGATGGCATTGAGATCGTTGGTGCGCGCACCAACAACCTCAAGTCCGTCGATGTCATCTTGCCACTACGAAAGGCCACGATGGTGGTCGGGGTCTCCGGTTCGGGCAAGAGTTCTCTCTTGGCCGACACCCTGGCGACCGAGGCCAACTTGCGCATGCGGCGGTTTCTCGGCGTCGATCAGCCTCACCTCGGTGACGAAGACGTAGCGGCCTTCCTGGGACCGCTTCCCGCCAGCATCCATTTCGCTCAGGCGGCATTTCGCGCGTCCCGGCGGACTACTGTAGGCACTTCCACGGGTCTCCTCGCCCTGTTGCGGCGCCATTTCAGCCGGTACTCAACACCATGGGCAGAAAAGCTCGATGGCATCGTTCCCCCGCCGTCGCCAGCCAGCTATGCGGAATGGATGGAACGACACTATACCGGTTCATTGATCGTGTGGACTATCGCTGAACGGTGGCAGCGCACCGACGGTACACGCGCCGTTGCTCGATTGAAGAAGCACGGCGTCCAAACAGCCACACTCCTGAGCGATACTGACCCACCGTCTCGGCGTGGCCAAGGTCGGGAAATAGATCTCGATAAGTTCCGGCCACTCTCTACAAGTGCGCGCCACCTAATCGAAGCCGAGATTGGACAGGCGAAAGTCTCCGGCAAGTGCCCTGAGCTCACAACTTTGCTCGAGCGGGCCTTCGACATTGGCGGTGATGTCATTGTAGCGTTTAGCCAGGGACAGCATCTGCCAGAACAGCTTCAAACCGAGCGCGGGACGCAGCTGGACAGTGCGTTGCATTGGGTCCATCCGGAACTGATGGAACCTTTTTTCGCTCCAAGCGCCGCCCTCTTGTCTTTCAATTCTCCTTCAAACCCGAGAAGCGGCGCCTGCAAAGCTTGCAACGGATTAGGAAGGGGCACCACAGTACTCGTTAATGCGTTGGTAGCTCATCCTGATCGCAGCATGCATGACGGATGTTTCTCACTCTGGACCGAGAAGAACTATCGCTACGTCAACATCCAGCACGAAACGATTGAGGGATTGCGTGGTGTTCGTGGTTTTTCTCCAGATATATCTTGGAGCAACCTCAGTCGGGACGCGCGACAGGTCGTTCTTTTCGGTGCCGGACACCAGGCCATAGCCGACGTCGATCGCCGCACACAACGAAAGGTGGCTGCCCCTCGGCGCTTTCCAGGCTTTGTACCGGAAATATTGCGGCGCGCTGAAGGCAAGGCCTCTTCTTCTAGTCTCGCTGATCTCGTTGCGGAAGGGTCCTGCACGGAATGCGGGGGAACACGTTGGTCAAGGGAAGCCCGGGCATTGCGCCTAGGTGATTGGCACATTCAGGATATCCTGGATCTTCCGTTTGACAGGCTCGGAGAACTTGCAAGACCGGAAGGCGCTTTGGAGAAGAAACTCCCTGAGCCGTCACGGTCGCTTGCCGCTGGTCTGTACGCGGCGGCAACTGCTTTCGTTGAGGCAGGCCTCGGACACGTTTCCGCCGAGCGAGGAATGACAACTCTGAGCGAAGGAGAAAGCCGCCGTTCCCGCCTCGCAGCACTCCTTCGAACCCGAGTGGAAGGTTTGGCGCTATTGCTCGACGAGCCGGCTCGAGGACTCCACGAAGAGGACGTGAGACGTCTTTCTGATGCCCTAAAAAAACTGAAACGTCGGCATACGTTGATCATTAACGAGCACCGGTTGTCGTTGGCCAATGTAGTGGATCAACTGCTGGAGATGGGGCCGGGGGCCGGCGAGCGCGGGGGACAGATCGTCTACCAGGGTTCCCCAGAGCGGATAACCCAAAGCGTATCACAGATCACTGCGACGCGCACGCGCCTTACCGTCGAACGGGAAGACGACCGGCTCACCGTTGCCGGTGCTCATATTCATACACTATCGAACGTAACATGCAGCATCCCATTGGGACGGCTCGTGTCCGTCACTGGTGTTTCCGGTTCCGGAAAGTCGAGCTTTGTCCGCGGTATTCTCGTACCGGCTTTGGCGAGAGAACTGCCGGACCGGATCGACTGCGAAGGATTTGTATGGTCGGATGGAACATGGGAGAGCTGCGAGGGCTTTTCCAACATTTCCTCTGTTCTCGCGCTTGAACCCCGGACCCCCGGCACGCAACGTCGAAGCACCGTGGCGACACTCCTTGGGCTGGCTAGCGATCTTCGCAAGATTTTCGGCCGTTCCCCAGATGCGGCACGCTTAAATCTCAAGCCCGCGGATTTCGGCTGGAACGCGGGCCAGGGGCGTTGTCAGGGCTGCCTGGGATTGGGCGAGGTCGAGGATGACGGTGCGTGGGTTTCCTGTTCTCATTGCGGGGGACGCCGATTTGGAGAAGAAGTCCTCAGCGTCCGCCTGAAGGGTCAAAATGTCGCCGATATTTTGGCGCTGCCGATGGCGGAGTTGCTGGGTCATTCACTGGCATCTGAAGCCGGATGGCGTCCGCTACTTGAACAGTTGGTTGCACTCGATCTTGGCTACTTGACGCCCGGGCGCCGTCTGGACCGAGTGAGCGGGGGCGAACATCAGCGTCTGCGAATCGCGCAAACTCTCGCCAACCGAAACCCGGAAGGACTCATGCTCGTATTGGATGAGCCCTCCGCCGGACTCCATCCCAAAGATATCGAGCGACTGTTGCGGGTTCTTGATCGCGTGGTTGCAGAAGGAGCCAACACGGTACTCCTGGTAGAACACAATCTCGATCTGATCCGCGCTTCCGATTGGATTATCGATTTCGGACCAGGGGGAGGTCCAGAGGGTGGCCGCGTCGTCGGTCAGGGGTCCCCTAAAATGGTCGCGAGGCTCGACACGCCAACGGGTCGTGTCTTGAGTGGTGAGCTGGCGCCACCTTCCTACTCAGATAGCCCCGCCGTTCGCCCAACATCCAAGACACAAAAGGTCGACGCAGAAGCCTCCGCCCGAAGCGCCCGGCAATGGCTCAGGCGCTTGATCGGTGAGGATGTTCCGGCAGAAAACTTGGACCCCGTGGACTTCGACGATCTTGCCGTCATTTTCGACCCCACGGCAGCAGTGGCCCGTCCGCATGAGATAGGTGGCCTCGATATTGAAATCGGCCGCCTGCTTCTGGACCAAGGGCACCAAGGGAACGACTGCTCCGATGAGCTTGCAACTCTCGCAGCGATTTGGGCCGAGAACCCCAAACATTACCTGCAGATCCATCCTCTGCTGGAGGAAATGCGGATATGGGGATCCCGGCTTCCCGTTTCTGTGGCGCGAACCGCGCAGAATCGGCTTACTCACTTGGGATTGAAAACCACTCGCGATGCATTGAATCATCAGGATCTGCTCACCGTCCGTGCAACAGGCAAGCGCTTTCAGTTAGTTGCCGAGACCACAGGTGAACGAATTCAGCGTTTGCGCGACGCTCTTGCCGTCGGTGGCGGATATGTCGAACTTACAAACAATCAACAACGTGTCCTTGGAACGATCCGGAGGCGTCACCTTGATCTCGAGTCTTCGACTCCGGCCGTCGCACCGTTGGCCGCAGGTTCGCGAAGCCTGTCGCGGTCCCATGCCGCCGGACGTTGTCCCTCCTGTAGGGGTATCGGTTCGGTTGAAACCGTAGACGAACGACTGTTCATCTCCCAGCCGACCACCGACCCGCTCGAAGAAAGTTTCCTGAGCCCGGAAGCACTCGGCGTTCTTAAAGGCGTTCGCAGGAACAATTTTCTACCGTTTTTTAAGCGAATGGGCTCCGAAGGACTTTGGTCACCGGGCCGTCCTTTCTCCCGGCTGGCACCGGATGAGCGCGCCATCTTGTTGCACGGGTACTGGTTTCGTCCAGGCCACGGCAGTTTCCTCAAGAAACCAAGAGCCAAGCCTGAAGATGTTCGGTCATGGCTCCGTTGGGATGGGTTGATCCCGGCGGTCCGGGCGGAATCTGAAAGAAGCAATAATGTGGAGTGGCGGAATCACTTGCAAGACTCGTCGAAGTCAGTGGACTGCCCTCAATGTCAGGGAACCGGACTGCAATTGCACAGCCGTGCAATCCCAGTCGGCTCACACTCATTGTTCGAGTGGGTTCGCCAAGGAACCGTCGGGGAGTTCGCCCAGGCATTAGAAGTATTGAGCCCCCCCAGCCAGCGGGCCAAGCGCATGAAGGTACGCATTTTGCATTGCCTAGAACCCCTGACTCATGCCGTTCCACGGGCTCCTCTCCGTGAGCCGATCGACGATCCAGATCTCTTGCGCTCCGTATTCGAGCGGACAGTCCAGAGCATGATCCAACTCAAAGTCCTAGAGTAACCCTATGACCTACGCATTGTTTGGGCTGCTGGCTGATCGGTTCGACTGGCACACACCCCCACACCATTATCAGGACGACCATGTTTTTGTGCTTAAGAGACTCGGGAAAACTGGCCCCATACTGGATGTAGGTTGCGGCACGGGAGTGTTTCTCGAAAAGGCGCTGTCGGCAGGGTTCGATGCCATCGGCATCGACGCTGCCCCGGAAATGGTATCAATCGCGGCGACTAGGGTCGGTAAAGATCGCGTTCGTACCGAACGGATGCAGGATCTCCATGAAACGAATACCTATGACGGTATCGTTTCTCTGAGCTGGTCTTTCAACTACGTCCAGTCCTACCCTGAAGCTCGTCACGTCTTGGAACGGCTGTTCCAGGCGCTGCGGCCCGAAGGGCGCCTGATCCTGCAGATAGCTCACGCGCCGAATGCATCCGGTTCTCTCGGTGAAGATCGCGAGCCGGGGCCCGATGGACTGGAAGACGACGTTGTCTTTCTGTACCGTTTTAGCTCAGTGCCCAAGCACCCGGGCGTTTTGCACGCCCAATATGTGTATGGCTGTAAGAGTATCGGGGAACTCTTCTTCGAAGAACACCGGCTCGGGGCGGCGGATGCGAGAGAAGTCGCCGCGCTGGCAAACATGGTTGGTTTTGAGGACACGGAATTGCTGGATTCGTGGAGCGGCGAACCGTTCAAGAGTTCGGTCAACGTTTTCATGCTCGCGCGCCGCCCATAGAGATCGGGACGCACGGTCTGGATAGCGGCCGATGCAGTTTCTTAACGAAGCTGAGTTGTGCCTGCCGTCTCGCCCCGGTTCCCTTAACCGTCTGCTCTGTTCGATCATGGAGGCTGAACCAGTTGTGAACAACCAACAGCGCGCCCCTTGAGGCTGGAAGCGTTTCTCCCACGGCATCCGCGGCCTCTTCGATCAGGCCAATCATTTCCCTTGTATGATCAGGTGTCTGGCCAAATGCCAATCGAGCGCCCTCCGTGAGGGCACGCCCGTAGAAGCGCATTCCTTCTTGACAGATAACTCGAAAGAATTTGGTACTGTCGCCGTCCGTGTAACCGAAAGGCTGGGTCTCTTTGGACAACTTTCTCGCTAGACTCCTACCGTCTTCACGGTCGCACAGCTTGGTGAGCACGCCTCCAACCGACGCTACCCGCCAGGCTCCGAACCACGGTCCCGAGGGGTCTTCTCGTCGGATCCACGACAGGCTGACTTCCGGTCTCTCTGCCCGAGTTGAAAAATCATTGTGCCAGCCGATCGACTCTCGTCGGTCAAACGGCCGCCACTTCGGAGCTCGGATTGATGGCCGTGTCGAAATCACGGGGCGCTGATTGTCCGTATCAGGAGGAACGAATACCGATCCCAGGGAACGGGCGGCCACCATGACTGCATCAGCATTTGCGACGTTTGAGAAAAATTGGCTATCATAGAAATACCCTTTAGTATTGAGACTTTCGAGTACGTGATCGACCCATCGGGCCAAATTTAGTTCGTCACTTGTCTTCAAGCTCATGGCGGCGTTATCGGCTGCAAATCTTGATTCAGGTTGGGACGCAACTTCTTATGATATCTAGCCATCGATCGAGGAAAGGTAAAACGTCCACGCATTCCTGCCGCGCGGGCTTTGTCCAACCAGTCCAGCGCAACCTCATGAGACTGCCCCGCAAGAACTACAGTATCGAAGAGCAATTGATACTCGTGGGGAAGGTTTGTCGCAAAAGTCAGAGGATCATCACTCCCTATACAGACGGAGAGCGCTGGAACGTCTTCGACTGTTTGAAACGGCATGAGTTTCCAGATGGGATGCTCTTCGAGGACTCCGAGGTCGGCGATCATAAGGTTGGACGACGGGTTAACCTCCACCGTCAATCCCAACGCACCTACTTTGTGCCGAAGCGCACGCTGAAGCTTGCGCAATGCTTGAAGTTCGTGTCCCAACTTATCCAAAGATATCGTTTCTAACGCGCGGCCATTCCCCCAGACTACGGTACTCCGCAAATACTCCTGCATTAATGTTTGTGAAACGTTGTCGCTTCCTTCTGAGCGTTCCGTCGGCGAGGTCCGAAAGCCTGATCGATCCGGGAAACCGTGACTCTTCAACTGACGCTCGTTCTGTAGTTCCGTAGCAAGGCTAATGAGATTTTCTGGCGCAAGAGACCTATTGAACATGTCATGTGCTAGTCGTGCAATAGTACTATGCAAATACGCGAGGCGCACAGGCTCTACCTCCACCCCGTGATTCGCATAACAATCCCATTCCCAAACTAGGTCAAAAAGCCGCTCTTCTTTACTTTGAATAGTTCGTGCCGTACGTTTAGACCACATGAGAGGATCGAGCCCCAGCGCGAGCGCGTGCCCGATTCGGTCGCCTTCTACCAAACCGAGATATCGAACTGCGTCGTCAAGGCGCCTGAGGCCCGTCAACAAATGAACGAAGTCTTCTCCAGCATGAACAGTTGTGCGCAAAGGGAACATTTCCGTCAGCCCTCGATGCCGCATCTTTATCGCGGCGCACCTTCCACTTTCACGAACCCATCGAATTAAGGGAGCCATTACCCAGATGGGTATACCGGCTTCATCCGTACAGAGGTCAATACCACGAAATGTACGAAGTGCGCATGGAAAACGTTCAAGCACGCTGACCAATGCTTGAGCGTGGCGCCGTTGCTTTACATAGAAACGCCCGAATCGATAGCCACTTGGATTACCGGCGTCTTGACAGGTTCTCAGATCCTTATCTCGTGGGATGCCCGGATAGGAATGATCAAGTCCGTGCGCATTCGGGACACCCTCACTCCAGCCGCCTCCTCGATCACGCGAGAAGTGGAATACTGCACCCATTTCAAGATTGACAGGCTTAGTCCGTACTTCGTCAACTTGCCTAATCTTCTTTAGACATTGCGATACACTTTCCTCTGTACCGAGACGCACCTCAAGTGACTTCAATCCCTTTCCTGCACCGCTCAGACGGACTGCCGATCCGAGAGAAACGATGTTCGATAGCGACTGCCTTAAAGGCCGAATACGGGCAAACGAACGAACAAACCACTGCAAACCAGGTGTTAGAGGTCGCTGAAATAAATGACGATAAAGCAGGCTACGTATACGTATTACTTGCCAGAAAAGGTGAGTAAAATCGCCACTTTCTTCCTTCTCTTCCATGAAGCGAAGAGAATCTTTGACGAACATACTTTCAGGGCTGGCTTCGCATGTACCATTCCACCCGACAACCCGAGCGAGCGAATCGTTCTGAAAAACCTCTTCGCGGTTTTCTGGCCGCTGACGTGCGCGTAAGCGTTCCCACTTTTGCGGGCCTTTCCCCAGAAATGGCAACGGACGGATTAACGAACGATAAATGGTGCGCCCACGGGCAACACTCAGTGGCACAGAGCCCTCTCGCCCACTCGCAAACTCAGATGTCAATCGTCGCAGATCGGCCTTCATTCCTGCGTCCATGCGGGCCGACCAACGGTGACTTCGGAATTCCAGCAACCCACAACGCTGCGAGTTGTTGGCAGAGCTAAATAACCACTCAGCAAGTATCAAGCGCACAACCACCGCCCACACTATCCATTTCAAAAACTTGCCGCCGTCGTCGAAGCAGGCACCCGGACTAATCATGGATGTCTCGGGGACTTCCTCAACTGCCAGTAGATGCGTGAAGTTTGCCCAAAGCAGTGAAAAGTCGGCAGCGGCACCAAGATGCAGGTGTGTTTCGGCGAAACCGCTTTCAAGTAGTAGGCGTTCGACTACCGGACTCAGGGGATACGGCAAATTATCGGCGTCCTCAATGTTGCGAGCGGTTCGAAGCAAATCTGGAGGAAGAGCCCGGCATAGCCAACTCCAACGACGGCGGGTACGCGGTGATGGCCCTTCATGTTCTCTGGATTGAGACGAGAGTTCAATCGGACGCCCCAGGGGGTCTAAGTACATTTTCGACAAATTACGCAGATATTTTACAAGGGTAATCCGCGGATGAGTACCCCCGTGTTCTGGAATCCCTCCAAACCACAGTTGGTCGCGCATTGCCGCGAATTCATCCAGGGAAACGGATGGTATCGAGGCAAGAATGTCTCTTTCCGCAGCTCGCCACAGACCTTTTTGCCTGTAGGTTACGGGATCCAATACAACCGGGGGAGAGACGAAGCTGGCTTCTGACGCTATGGGAAGCGCGGCTATCTCGGCTTCGACGTGGTCGAAAGGGATTCCGGAAAGTCGGAGGGTCGACAATTAACACCCTCTCTTATCTATTGATGAACTAAGAAATGTGTGCTCCTCAAACAGGGTTTCTCGATACGTATGCAAAGCGCCAGTCTCCTCTTTACCAAAAGACGAATCCTTGACGAATTTGTCGTAGCGATCCTCTGGACCTGCCGCAATCCAAGCGGCAAGACCCCAGAGTTCGACTAGGGTATCCAATGCCAGTGGACCCGGATTCGCCGGTAGGCTATCGCTCCAGATTACTAGGAAGCGATCAAGTTGACGAAAGCTAGTGAAGCAAGGTATGGGAAAATGAGTCCATCTATTATTGTCGTTGTACCAAGCCCATCCAGCTCGGTTCACACTTTGTTGGTTCTCTCTAACAGCAATGGGGACCTGGGAAGTGCGAACTTTGTCAAGAAGACGGTGTACAAGATTTTGGGTCAAACTACTTTCCCGCCAGTCCCAGACAAGATCGTGCAACAAAATGATCCAAGCCGCTGTGCGTGGTGGGAGATACTTCGGAGAAAGCCTAGGTGCATTGGAGTCTGAATTGGAAATTCCAAATTTCCAAGCGAGATGCTTACATATGAAAACGTCATCGAGAGAGATATTTAGCCTGGGACTGGACTTGTGGGCCAGCTCGAAGTTTCGTGTCTCGATCAGGAGATCATCTTTGTGACTTGAGGGAAAAGCGTACCTAACAGACTCTTGCTGTTGCTCTGTGAGGAAATCCTGCTCCTCGATGGCGATCAACGCTGAGTCCACCACCGTCCATAGATATGACGGAATTGTTTCGCCTGGGTCCTGTTCACGCTTCTTGAGTTCACTAAGGCACATCCATAGATCGGCGACTTCCCTTGGTGTAGCATCGAGGATTTGTAGCGCGGAGTATGCTTCTTGGTATGTCTTAACCCGGTTCGTAGAGTCTCCTGCTTTTTCTTCTGAGTTGCGCTCCGGATTATTGTCAACAGTTGTTTCATGGTCGTGCGAGTAATTTGGAGCCACGAGATAATTGAGGAGATTGTTGGGTATGATGGTCTTTTCCGCCCGGGACTTGAGAGGAACTGCCGATAACAACTTGGACAGGGTAAGGGTGTCCTCTGAAATACCGGTAACCGTCGGCTTATACCGAAGGGCCTCATCCCAACTCATCCATTCGATAGTCGCCCGCTGACCGACTGGTAGGAGTTTACGGAGATACCGTGCCCTCATCTCCCTCACCCGTGACAAGATCTCGTCTTTTTTCGGTGTTTCAAGAGACGCAAAAACTTCAGGCCCTGCGACTTCCGTCCAATCAGCGAGTGCTTTCTCGAAGAAAAGTGCTTCCATGGTCTTGATGTCACCCATAATTAGGAAAAACAGGTTCGGCACGGAAATCATCCGGAGAAGACGTAGAAGTTCCAAGGACGCGGCTGGCTTTAGGTAGAAATCGTCGATGGGTAGAATGAATAATTTTTCACCACGGCAGGTATAGCACTTGTTCTTCAAGAGTGTGTTAAGAGCCTTAGAGAGCCGTTTGCTTGTACCTAGCCTCGCACGTTGTGCACTCATTACTTCTTGCGAGTAGCTTTGTGGGTCAAGAGACGGGGCACGTGCCAGTAAGTTACCGTCCCACGCGATTCCGATGTCGTTGGCCAGATCGTTCAGTTGATCCATTGCGTCTTGACAGTCCTTGGACTGCAAGCCGGGAGAGTCATCGAGAACATCGAATATCCGAACGAGCACGGCAGCGAGAAGGTTTTCCCCCGTGTCCCCAGCCACTTCAAGATCGATCTGCTCAAGCCAAATAGTAGCCCCGTCCAATCCCTTAAGGTCCGGCATTCTAGCCAGATAGTCCTCACAAAATGTACTCAGTCGCTCCTTTTTGTTCAGAATGGCGCGGAGTGTTAGATAGAGACTGCTCTTGCCGCTCCCCGGTTCACCAGAAACAAAGAAAAGTGTGCTTATGCGGTTCGGTTCAATCATATCATCATTGCGATTCAATCCTTCTGATCTTGTGGCCTGTGCTACAGCCTCCTTCAAAGCCAAGGCAATAGATTTCATCGCTCGCTCTTGACTTCGATCAAGAAACGCGAATGGTACTGGTCCGGCTTCAGGCCGTAGTACGCAGGGGTTGTCAGTCATGAATTCTTCTCCCTAGCAATAAAGTGTCGTATTCTAGCGTTCGTCATTTCAAATCCCACTCACGGCAATCTTGTATTTGTAACACTTTGAACACCTGAGCGTCGCCCATATTTGGTATCACCATTGCCCCGTGTTCGTCGGAAGGGATCAAAGCGATTTGCCGTCCGAATTCAGTCACGTCGAGCCGATCTGTCATAGGTCGGTGGATTACTGATCATAACCTCGGATCGTGTCCCGGGCCGTGGTGTATGTGTCTCGCTTCCTACAGCGTATCCGGCGGGTAGGACTGGGATGCTCATGCTGCCGCGTTGGACAGATGGATGTCGGAGTGTGGCTCACGAGAGCAATGGAATCCAGCGTCATGTATATCCTTGAGACGACTCACTCGTCGTTCTGCTCGAGGGGGCGGCGCCATCGTTGAGAAGCGGGACGACAGCTCGTCCCGGATCGAGCGGGACGGGCAGAGCTGGTTCAAGGTGGCGGCAACGCTGAGGAGGATCATGATCTCGCTCGGCCCGCCGACTTACCGTTGTGCCCGTTACCGTAGCGACGCAAGCGGGTCATCGCCGGTACCGGTCAACGAGAGCCTGGGCCTCATTGACGACTATGTGACGCGGCCAGCGGCTCAGCTCGGTCTACTGATGATGAGTCACTGCATGGCGCCGGAAGCGGTGGCGTTCTTTGCGACGACCGGCGGCGTGATGCCGTCCATGAGCACCCTGCAGCGCCTAACACGAACCAATCACGAGCACTGGTAGACCCCTCGGTCCCGAGACGCTGCACAGCATGCGTGACGCCGAGGGCGTTCTCCGCGAGGCTATCACAGCGCCTCGGTGTCGCTCGGCGGCGTCATGGTGGCGCTGCTCGCCGGCGAGGGCCGCCCTGCCGAGGCCTCCTAGCGCGAGGCCGCCTGCGGTACGGTTTCCTTCCACGACACCACGGGCAAGCGTCTGAAGACCCTGTATCTCGACCGCATGCCAGAGAGCCGCACGGTCACACTGAAAGCGCGACTCGCAAGCGAAGTCACACATATCAGGCAGCTGCGCCCCGACGGAAGAATCGTCGCTATCGCCGACTGCCCCGCCAACAATTGGGCCTTCCTCAAGACGCTGTCGCCCGAAACCGAAGTCATCGACTTCTGGCGTGCCTGCGAACATCTCCGAACGGCATCCGACCACGCGGTAGCCTCCGACTGGTTCGACAGGTACCGCGAGGTTCTGCGTCACGACGCCTGTGACGTAGACAAGGTGATCCGGGCGTTGCGCCACCTGGGTCATGTGCAGTTCATGGCCCGACTGGTAGAGTTGAAACTGATCGACCGCGAGCGCCGCCTGGTCGAGCGATGCATTGAGCACGACGGGTTCCCGGTCGTCAAACAGCGTTGATGCCCGGCTGTTGTTTCCACGTTGCCGTAACCAAGCAATTCCCCGACCATCGGCCGGGACTCCCCGAGCGACAACTCTCTGCTGTTGGCTCTGCTGCAGCTTCTCTACCGCTCCGACTGCCTCTCCGCTGCGGCACCTCCAACGTGCAGGAAATCTCCGGCGATGCTGGTCGCGACCCGCGCCGCCGAGGCCTTGACCGAATCCCGCGCCAGATGCGCATACCGCGCCGTGGTCTGGATCTGGCTGTGGCCGAGCAGCTTCGCAATCACCGGCAGGCTTTCGCCCAACGCCAGCGCCCGCGAGGCAAAGCTGTGACGGCAGTCATGGATCCGCACTTCCTCGAGACCCGCCCGTTTCCGCACGATCCACCACGGACCGTCCAGGTTGGTCAGGTGCGTGCCGGGTTTCTGCCCGGGGATAACCCAGGGACCGTCCGCAACGCGCGGCAGCTCCGCCAGCACCCGGACCGCCGGCGGCGACAGCGGCACCGCGCGCGGACCCGTCTTGCTGTCGGCGAGCCGGAGCTCGCCCGCCGCCAGGTCCACGTCCTGCCATCTGAGCGACAGGATCTCGCTCTTGCGGCACCCGGTCAGCAACAGAAGCCGGATCGCCGCCACCGCATGGACCGATACCCCGCCGTCCGCCTCGGCCCGGTCGAGCACCGTGCCCAAGCGGCGGAACTCCGTGTCGGTCAGGAACCGCTCGCGCGGGCGCGTCGGAAACTTGCGCACCCCCCGGCAGGGGTTCGTGCCGTCCGGGACCATCCCCCAGGATGTTGCCATCCCGTACATGCGCGAGAGCACCGCAACCGCCCGGTTCGCCGCGTAGGGGACGCCGCTCAGCCGGGCATGAAACGCCACCACCCGATCGCGCTCCACCGCCAGCAGCGGAAGCCTGCCGAACTCCGGCACGATGTATTTGTCGAGCAGCCCCTGGACCCCCTCCGCCGTCGACGCCTTGCAGTGCACCGCGACATGCTCCTCCATGTAGCGCGCCGCGAGATCGGCCACTGTCGGCCCGCCCGCAAGTCGGGCCGGTAACGGCTCCGCGACCGGTTCCTCCCCCGCCTTAATCCGGTTGAGGATCCGCGCCGCCCTGCGGCGCGCCTCGTCGGCGGTGATCACCCCGTGCCGGCCTACCGTCACCCGCACCGACTTGCCCTCGGTCCGGCTCTGCACGACGTACATCTTCGTGCCCGAGGCATAGACCCTGACACCGAACCCCGGTACGTCCCGGTCCCAGAACACCGTGTCCTTCTCGACCTTGAGCGCCTCGACCGTGCGTCGCGAGATCGATCGCCGGTTCAGCTTGGCCATGGCGAAGCCTCCGCGCCTTCCACCGGCAGGATGTCCGAGCCGATGCTGCCGCCGACCTTCGCCGCCGAGACCTTCTCGGTGTCGCGCTCCAAATGCGCGTAGCGGGCAGTCGTCTCAATCCTGGTGTGACCCAACAGCTTTCCGATCATGCTCAGGCTCTCGCCGAGCGCCAGCGCGCGGCTCGCCCAGCTGTGCCGCAGGTCATGGATGCGCACGCCGTCGAGCCCGGCCTCGCCCCGAACCAGGAGCCACGGATCGCCGACATTCACAAGACGGGCGCCCGGCTTCTGCCCGACGATCACCCACGGGTTGTCCCCAACCCGGGGGATGCCCTCCAGCACGCCCAGTACCGCGGGCGTCAGCGGCACCATGCGCGCGCCGGTCTTGCCGTCGCGCAGCCGCAGCTCCCCCGCCGTCCGGTCCACGTCGTCCCACCGCAGCTCCAGCACCTCGTTGCGCCGGCACCCGGTCAGCACGAGAAGCCGGATCGCCGCCGCCGCATGCCGCGACACCTTCCCCCTGCCTTCCAGCACATCGAGCGCCCGGCCGAGCCGGCAGTACTCGGCGTCGGTCAGAAACCGCTCGCGCGGCCGCGTCCGGTACTTGCGCACTGCCCGGCACGGGTTCGGCCCGGCTTCTCGGAGACCCCATTCCACGGCCAGGGACAGCATCTTGCCGACGATCTTGAGCGCCGCGTTCGCCGCATGCGGTTCGCCGCGCATCGCGTAGTGCAGTTCCGACACATGCTCGCTCCCAACCGCGCCGACCGGCATCTCCCCCAGCGCCGGCAGAATGTGAATGTGGAGCGCCCGCCGGTAGACCTCCGCGCTCGACGCCTTGCAGTGCGCAGGCACGTAATCCCGCATGTAGAGTTTCGCGATGTCGGCCATCGTCGGCTCCGGATCGGGCTCAGGGGGCAGCGGATCCTCGCCCCGCTTGATGCGGTCGATGGCCTCTGCCGCGCTGCGCCGCGCCTGCTCGGGCGAGGTATCGCCGTGGCGTCCCAGCGTCGCTCGTCGCGAGCCGCCGGGACCCCGGCTCTGGACCACGTATTTCTTCAGGCCCGAGGGATAGACCCTGATCCCGAAGCCCGGCAGATCCCTGTCCCAGAACACGGCATCGCGGCCCTCGACCGACAGGGCTTCGACGGCGCGTTTCGTGATCGCCGTTTCCTGGCGTTTCGGCATCGGCGCCCCCCTCTGAAACCGTTCGGTCAAGCGGTGGCGATGATGAGGACGACGATGCCAGCTCCGCGTTCTGCCGGGCTTCGGCCAGCTTCGCTCTGTGCCATCGTCCCCTCCGTAAGCGTTCGGGTCCCGGGGGATGGCGTCCGGCCAGGCTCTGGAGAAGGTCATCAGCTTGTTGGCATGCTCACTCACCCGCATCCGACCGCGCCCGGGCATGATTCTACCGATTGAGGGTGCGTTGCCAGTCTTTTCTGAGAGGCCGGAGCCAGATGTCCTTTTTGGGCTGGGCTCGTTTCGAGTGCCTGTCGTAACGGCCCCGGCCCTGGGTGGTCCCGACGCGGGTCCAGCCCGACGCCCGGTAGACGGCACCGGTGTAGCGCGGGGTCTCGACGAACGTTTCGATCAGCATGGGAGTGGTGCCGTAGCGCTCGGTCCAGTCGGTGGGCAGGCGCCGGCGCACGATGGCGAGGATGTGCGAGCCGAGGTTGGGGATCTCGATCCAGGGCAGAATCAGGAAGCGCGGGTTGTCGACCACCAGCGGCAGGTTCTTCTCGCGCATCTGGGGCGTCCATCCGATGAAGCGGTCGCGCGGGGCGAGCTTCCAGGCCGCGGTGGAGAAGCCGAGCATGGCGACGGGCCAGCCGTTGTGGTCGTGGACGGCGTAGCGCATCTGGGTGCCGACCAGGGTCTTGTAACCGAGATAGTGGTAGCGGGCGACGAACTCGTTCCACAGCCTGCCTTCCCGGGTGCTGTGCACGACGGTGCGGAAGTCGAGCGGGCGCACCTCGTCCAGCGTCGTCGGCGCCGGGAACAGCGGCGGCTCGGTGTCGGGTCCGAAGACGATGGGCCTGGGCCGGCCTCGTTTCCACCTGGGCGGCGGCAGCTCGATGAGGCCGTCTCGGTGCATGGCGAGCATGGTGACGCGGGCCATCATGTCCTTGAGGCCGCCGTCGGGCTTGAGCCAGCCGACGCGCCGGCAGAACTCGATCGACAGGGCGCGGCGCGAGAGCTGCGCGGGACCGGCGATGAGCGCGCGCAGCAGCGCCATTTCCTCGGCGGTGAAGTCTCGGCCGTAGTAGCGGCACTCGACCGCGCCGGTCATCCCGACGCCGTGAGTTCGCGCCGGCGCTCCTCGCTCATCGACCACGGCAGCCAGGGCGACAGGTCGTCCGGCGGCTTGCCGCCGTTCTCCGCGCACGCGGTCAGCCATTCCCGGAGCCAGCGCCGGACATCGATGCCGTTGATCGCCAGCGTGCCGGCCACCGAGTACATCGTCGCCGTGAACCCGGCGCCCTTCTCGCTGTCGGAACCGAACGAGAGCCGGCGCCCGATGACCGCGAAGCGCAGCGAAAGCTCCCCGCGGTTGTTGTCCATGGGCACGAACGGCTTGTCGACGAAGACGCACAGCCCCTCGCGGTGTTTGACGAGCGATCGCAGCGGCTTGGTCCTGCGCGCCCGGTCCGTCAGCCCGGCCAGTTCCGTTTCGGCGTCCGCGAACAGATCGTCGACCGCCTTCTTCAGCCTGGCGTGCGCCGCATCGAACGCCGGCGTCTGGCGTTCGAGAGGGTGAGCGGGATCGTAATGCTCCAGCCGCGCATCGTTGAGCCGGTAGATCAGCGCGATCCGCTCGATCCATCTCTGGCACCAGCGCCTGAGCCGCACATGGCCGGCCGCGCAGTCGATGAACGAGCGCCTTTGATGCGCCCAGCACCACTGGAGGATTATCTTGCCGGCGAGTTCGCGGGCCAGCTTCCTGTAGGCGCTGAACCGGTCGCAGACCAGGACCACGGTAT
>MKWU01002828.1_pt1 | contig 24522 bp, 20 predicted proteins | sample 809101 | NCBI WGS metagenome assembly MKWU01 (sample SAMN05860141, study PRJNA318959) | sponge metagenome | host: Aplysina aerophoba | place: Slovenia: Piran, Adriatic Sea, Gulf of Piran | collected 2013-05-07 | reverse complement strand
CGGCGTAGCTTCCGCGCTGGACGAACTCCACGTCGCGGCCGAGCCGCGACTCCAGGTGGGTCTCCCACTGGGACAGGAACTCGTTCTGGTCCTGCAGGATGACCGCGGTGATGCCGAACTTCAGGGGTGGATCGCGCGACTCCGCATGCGAAGTGGAGCAGGCGCAGCACAGGGCCAGCACCGCAAGCAGTCGACGGGGCCTGTAGTCCATGTCGTTCTCCCTCGCGATACGTCGGGAGCCGAACTGGTCATTATACGGGGTGGATCATGACGACCTTGCGTCGAATACCGCTCGAATACCCGTCGAATACCCGGCCTCACGCCGAGATGACGAGTGGCCGACGTTCCGGTTTGCGCCGGCGAGGCGCATCACGCACAGGAGGTGAACCAGTCGGCCGTCGATTCGATTCATTGCACCACGTCGCATGACGCCGGGGCTGACCACGGAAGGGTGGTCGCCGGACGCATCATGGGACCAGCGCAACGGCTTCGCGGGTTGCAGTTCCCGCATGGGCCGGGAGAATGTAGTGCCGGGACAAGGTGCGGCGGCCCCTGACGGCTGCCCCGGCCGGCGACGAGGAACACCCGTGGCGGCATTCGAATCCAGAATCCGCGCATTGCGCATTGAGCCTCATCCGAACGCCGACCGTCTGGAACTCGCAGCCGTCGGCGGCTTTCGTTGCGTCGTCGGGAAGGGTTCCTTCACCGACGGCGATCTGGCCGCCTACATCCCGGAAGGCGCCGTATGCCCCGACTGGCTCATTGCCGAGCTCGGTCTCGAGGGCAAGCTGGCCGGGAAACGGAAGAATCGCGTCAAGGCCGTGAAGCTGCGCGGCGCACTGTCCCAGGGCCTCGTCTATCCGGTTCGGGACGGCTTGATTCGTGGTCGCGCGGTGGCCGAGGGCGATACGGTGACGGAGCTCCTGGAGCTCGTGAAGTACGAGCCGCCGATCCCCATCGCCATGCAGGGCGAGGTCCGACCGGTGCACGGGGTGACGCTTCACTACGACATCGAGAACGTCAAGAAGTACCCGCACGAGCTGCGCCACGGCGAGCCCGTGGTCATCACCGAGAAGCTTCACGGCTCCTGGTGCTGCCTGGGTTGGCATCCGGACCACGGCCCCATCGTCACGTCCAAGGGCATGTCCGACCGGGGCATGGCGCTGATCCTGAACGAGGCGAACCGGAACAACCTCTACGTGCGCACCTGGCGTGCCTTCGACCCCGCGTTCGAGATAGCGCGCGCCCGCCTCGCCGGGCGGCGGGAGCCGTTCTACGTGCTGGGCGAGGTGTACGGGCGCGGCGTGCAGGACTTGCACTACGACGAGCCCAATCCCGCATTCCGGGTGTTCGACGCCTACGCCGGCGAGCCGCGGCGAGGTCGCTACCTGGCTCCGGGTGAGGTCGAGGAATTCTTGAGCGACCTGTTTCCGCTCGTCCCCGTCCTGTATCGGGGGCCGTTCAGCGAAGCGGTGCTGCTGGAGCACACCAGCGGTGCGACCGCCCTCGGCGGCAGGCATCTGCGCGAGGGCGTGGTGGTGAGGCCCGCCGTGGAGCGGGAGTCCGTCGAGTTCGGGCGCGTGATCCTGAAGAGCATCTCCGGCGACTACCTGACGCGCAAGGGCGGCACCGAGTACAACTAGACCGAGTACAACTAGATAGCGTGCGGCTCACTCCGGCGCTTGGCTGGGGGTGGGGCGTTCCCGGACGGGTGATCGCCCGTCGGCGGCAAGCGCGTATCGTTGCACAATGTTGCATAACGTCGGGGCCGACCACGGACGGGTAGTCGCCGGACGCATCATGGGCTCAGCGCACCAATCGGGATGACGGCGATGCCATCGTTACGGACATAGCCGTAGCCGGAACTCACGATCACGCCAAGCGTTTTGGGTTCGCCTGCTGCAGCCAGGTCCACGCGTTCCCGGAACTTCGACAATGACGCCGCGGCGGCGTCGACCTGTCCCGCGCCGAGCTTCACCTCGAACGCGCACCAGTCTCCCCAACGGTTCTGCACCAGGGCGTCGACTTCGAGGTTGGTGTTGTCGCGGTAGTGATAGACGCTCGCGCCGCAGACACGGGAATATATGGAAAGATCCCGATACACCATGGATTCGAACAGCAGACCCAGGAAGTTGAGGTCCGCCAACAACCGTGGGGGGGTTGCACCGAGGGCCGCGACCGCCAGCGACGGATCGACGAAGTGGCGTTTCGGCGAGCGTCGCAGGACGGACCTGGAGCGAAGCCGCGGTGACCACGCCGGTTGCTCTTCGTACACCATCAACCGCCGCAGGGCAGCGAGGTAGCCGCGTACGGTGTCCTCGTCCAACGGGCCGTCGCCGCCGCCGGCGTCCGCGGCAATGGTGCGCCCGCTGACCGGTGTGGCCACGTTTCGCGCGAGCGATTGCAGCACCCGGGCGACATTGTCCGGATTCCGGGAGACGCCGTCGACCCGGACGATGTCGACCCGACGGATCTCCTCGAGATAGTCGATGCGGGCCGTCAGGCACGCCTGGTCCGACAGGTCGAGGTCGCCCGGCCAGCCTCCTCGACACAGATGCGCAACGAGTTCCGCCAGCGTCGTGCCCTGGCGCGAGCAACCCTCGAAACGCCCCCGCATCAGGTCCGACAGAGACACTTCGCCGGTGGAAAACCCCGCTTCGACGGAACTCATGGTACGCAGCCTGATTCGGGATATTCGCCCTGCGCCGGTGTGGCGAGTGACGTCATCGGCGGGGGCTGCCGAGCCGGTCAGTATGAACAGTCCGCGGCCGCGACTCCGATCCACCTCGCGTCGGACGTGGTTCCAGATGGCAGGCTCGATCTGCCACTCGTCGATGAGTCGCGGCCTGTCTCCGGCCAGCACCAGCGCGGGATCGATTGCCATGGCCTGACGAGCGTGCTCGTCGACGTCGAGCAGCACCTCGCTGGCCGCGCGCTGCCGGGCGGTTTCCGTCTTGCCGCAGGCTCTTGGACCCTCGATCAACACCGCCCCGGCGGCACCCAGCCGGTCTTCCAACTCCTCATCCGCGATTCGCCTCGTGTACATTCTGTTCCTGTTGAACCCGACATCGGCAATGCGGATAACCAGGCATCTGAAACCGATTTGACCAGGAGTTTGTAACTCACATGACCGGCGATTTGCAACGCCTATGGTCGGCCATTTGCTAAATGGGAACACACGTCATTGGCCGCGTGATTCACATCGAACCGCGGTCAGGCGGCCCGCGAGAGGTCTTTGGCGGGGCCGGACGAACAGACAATGGTGCGGAGGACGTCGGCCACCCGGTTCCGGTCGGGGCAGCCGACGTCGATCGTCGCGACAGCCGACTTTCAGCCGAACTTCGAAGTCGTCTCAGCCGAGTTCGAAGAACGCGTTCGGAAACGGATTCCCGCGACATCGGAAGACCAGGCGATTATCGGCACCGCAGTTACGGTTCGGTAACCCGATGCGCACGAGCACGCCTCCTGTTCCGCCAGGCATGACGTAACCGACTGAAGCCTGGAAACAATCCCGAGGGGAGACGCCTCCTTCTCCGTTGGCCCGCCATTTGCATGACGCTGCGCTGCACGACTCGAGTTCAAGCGACCCGCGCGGCCATCGATCCGGATGCCTCACGCCGAGATGACGAGCGGCCGATGTTCCGGTTTGCGCCGGCGGGACGCATCACGCAAAGGAGGCGAACCAGGAGATGAACAAGCTCAGCAGACGTGGATTCCTCAAGGCGAGCGGAAGCGGGGTCGCCGCCGGCGCCGCCGTGTCGGTGGGGGCGGTGGTGGCGAGTCCCGACGCCAGGGGGGCGGGCGGGGCGCTGCCTGACTACGAGAAGAAGATGGTCGGCCACGCCGGAAAGCTCGCCGTGGGCCAGCCGGTCACCTTCGCCTACCCCGACGACGCCTCGCCCTGCACGCTCGTGAAGATCGGGCGCGCGGTCCCGGGCGGGGTCGGTCCGGACGGCGATGTCGTGGCCTACAGCAGTCTCTGCACCCACATGGGATGCCCGGTGGTGTACGACGGCGGCTCCGCCACGTTCCGCTGTCCTTGCCATTTCAGCAGCTTCGACGCCGAGCTCTCCGGCCAGATGATCTGCGGTCAGGCTACCGAGAATCTCCCGCAGATCGTGCTGGAGCACGATGCGGCGGACGACAGCGTCTCGGCGGTTGCGGTCAACGGTCTCATCTACGGCCGCGTCGCCAACATCCTGTGAGGGAGGACAATCGATGAGCATCAACAAGGACAGAATTCCGCTGCCTCCCACGGACGCCGAGAAGTCGCTCATGACGTGTCACTTCTGCATCGTCGGATGCGGCTATCACGTCTACAAGTGGGATGCGAACCGCGAAGGCGGACGCGCGCCGGAGCAGAACGCTCTCGGGCTCGACTTCCGCACCCAGCTTCCCGCCCTGTCGGTGGTGATGACGCCGGCGATGCACAACGTGATCGCGGGCCGGGACGGGCGCCGACACAACATCATGATCCTGCCGGACAAGGATTGCTCGGTGAATCAGGGGCTGTCGTCCACCCGCGGCGGGCAGCTCGCCTCCGTGATGTACACCCCGGACGGCGTCGGCGCCAACCGGCTGAAGCACCCGCGCCAGTCCACCGGTGACGACTGGATCGACACCACGTGGGACCGGGCTCTCGCCATCTACGGGGGGCTCGCCAAGCGCATCCTCGACGAGCACGGGCCCGACCAGCTCATGTTCAACTGCTTCGACCACGGCGGAGCGGGAGGTGGCTTCGAGAACACCTGGGGCAGCGGCAAGCTCATGTTCTCGGCCTTCCGGACCAAGATGGTCCGCATCCACAATCGCCCCGCCTACAACTCCGAGTGCCACGCGTCGCGCGACATGGGGGTGGGTGAGCTCAACAACTCGTACGAGGACGCGGAGGTCGCCGACACCATCATCGCCGTCGGCACGAACGCGTACGAGACGCAGACCAACTACTTCCTCGCGCACTGGATTCCGAATCTGACCGGGGAGAGCGTCGGCAAGAAGAACGAGTGGTTCCCCGGCGAGTCGGCCGAACGCGCGAAGCTCGTGATCGTCGACCCGCGCCGGACGGTCACCGTCACCGTGGCCGAGCAGGCGGCGGGCAAGGAGAACGTGCTGCATCTCGACATCGAGCCCGGCACCGACATCGCGTTGTTCAACGGGCTGCTGACCCACGTGGTCGAGCAAGGCTGGCATGATGCGGACTTCATCGCCCAGCACACCATGGGGTTCGACGCGGCGCTCGAGGCGAACCGGATGAGCCTCGAGGAGACCAGCCAGGTCACCGGCATCTCCGTCGACAATCTCAGGAAGGCGGCGGAGTGGGCGTATGCGCCGAAGGCGTCAGGTCATCGGCGGCGCACCATGCACGCCTACGAGAAGGGGATCATCTGGGGCAACGACAACTACAAGATCCAGTCGTCGCTCGTTGATCTGGTGCTCGCGACCCATAACGTGGGACGCCGGGGCACCGGCGTGGTGCGCATGGGCGGACACCAGGAGGGCTACGCCCGACCGCCGTATCCCGGGCCGCGTCCCGCACCCTACATCGACCAGGAGATCATCAACGGCAACGGGATGATGCTCACCTCCTGGGCGTGCAACAACTTCCAGACCACGCTGAACGCGGAGCAGTACCGCGAGGTGGTGCTGAAGCGTTCGCGGATCGTCAAGGCCGCGCTCGCGGGCGCCCGGGGCGCGACCGTCGAGGAGACCATCGACATTGCCTACGAGGCGGTCAAGAACGGTGGGCTGTTCGTCACCGTCATCGACCTCTACCCGGTGAAGTTCATGGAGGCGGGGCACTTGGCCCTTCCCGCCGCGCACCCGGGCGAGATGAACCTCACCTCGATGAACGGCGAGCGGCGGATGCGGCTGTCCGAGAAGTTCATGGATGCGCCCGGTACCGCCAGGGCCGACTGCCTCATCGCGGCAGATATCGCCAACACCGTCAAGGCGCTCTACGAGAAGGACGGAAACGCCGAGATGGCCGAGCGCTTCTCCGGCTTCGACTGGAGCACCGAGGAGGACGCGTTCAACGACGGCTTCCGCCAGCCCGAGGGCATCGACAGCCAGGGCGGCGGTACCGGCCATCTCGTCACCTACGACCGGCTCCGTGCGATGGGCAACAACGGCGTGCAGCTTCCCGTTCAGGAGTACAAGGACGGCAAGCTCGTCGGCACCCCGATGATCTACGCCGACTACAAGTTCTCGACGGGCGACGGCAAGGCGCACTTCAAGCCCGCCGCATGGCCGGGGCTGCCGGAGCCGGTGGCGAAGCAGAAGTCCAAGTACCGGTTCTGGATCAACAACGGGCGGACGAACCACATCTGGCAGACCGCCTACCACGACAGGTACATCGACTTCCGCCGCAGCCGGTTCCCGATGGCGCCGCTGGAGATGAACCCGGACGATGCGCAGTCGCTCGGGATCGAGTCGGGGGACATCGTCGAGGTCCTGAACGACTACGGCTCGACGTTCGCCATGGCCTACCTGGAGCCGGACATCAAGGCAGGCCAGACGTTCATGATGTTCGCCTACGACAACGGGGTGATGGGTGACGTCACCACGGAGTGGACGGACGAGAACGTCGTCCCGTACTACAAGGGGACGTGGGCCGACGTGCGCCGCGTGGGTAGCATGGACGACTACAAGCGCACGGTGAGCTTCAAGGGCCGGCGCTACGGATAGTCTGCGTCCGAGCGCCCGGTTCGTTCTTCATGCCCGCGGCCGCCGCAACGGTGGTCGCGGGCATCTTGTAGTGAGTGAGAGGTATCCCGCTCAGATCCATGGCGATCATGTTCATCGAGACCCTCCCCAGCAGTGGCGTCCGGTGTCCGGCGACGAGGACCTCGAAACGCCGTTCGGGCCGGTCCAGCGGCAATCCGTGGCGGTCACGTGGGCAGCGATTTCAGCAGGGATGGCAGCCGTTCCACGAGGTACAGAGGTAGCGAAACGAGACGATAGGCCACGTCCGCTTTCGAGTCCCCTTGCTGCACGCGGGTTCGGACCGTCTGAATCGAGGCCGGTGCGGCGTCGAAGCGCACGGCAAGGGGGACCTCCTTCTCCGCCACGAACTGATGAAGAGACTTCAGGGCGCCGCTGGCGCCGGCCTTCACTTCGATGGGTACGATGCGGCCGTCGAACGCGGCGACGTAGTCCACCTCCGCATTGCTGGAGCGCCCCTCCCGGAGCCAGTACGTCAGTTCGCGATTGGGCGAATCGGCAAGCAGGCCCTGAAGGTGCTGGCCGACGAACTGCTCGGCCATGGCGCCTTCGTTCACCAGCCGGGTCTCGCTCATGCGGTCGATGGCGGATCGGTCGAGGCCGCATACCGCGTTCATCAGGCCGATGTCCATGAAGATCAGCTTGTACACCCGAGGGTCGGAATCCGCCTGCAGCGGCAGGCCGTTGCAGTGGCTGTGGACGACCTTACAAAACAGAGGGGTGTTTTGCACTTTACAAGTTGGAAACAGAGGGGTGTTTTGTCTCGCCTGATACGAGAACGGTGAGTAGTCGACTTCGTCGCCGCTTGCGGGGAAGGGATCAGGACTCCTCGCCCGCATGGACGGGTTCGCCCGGTTCCGCGCCGATCCTCTCGCAAACGGCCGGGAGCAGGGTCTCCGAAGGCTCGCGCAGCAACGTGATCGACGGGTGCGGCGACGCGGCCGCGCCCGGGTCGATCGCGAGCATGGGCCGTCCGGTCATCAGCCCGCCGCGCAGGAACAGGTCCGTCACTCCGACCGAGAACGACGTGCCGACGAACAGGCAGGCGTCCATGGTCTGCGCCGCATCGAGGACCCGCTCCCACTGGTAGTCGCGGTGCTCGTCGTAGAACTCGTCGAACCACAGCACGTGCTGGCGCAGCAGCGAGCCGCACGACGGGCAGCGCGGGACGTTCGCGGCCACGGGCTCCGCGTTGAACGCGGCCATGTCGATGTCCACCCGCGGCAGCGAACCGCGCGGCGCGCCGTATACGCAGCCGTGCCGCGAGCAGCGCACCCGGTCGGACGATCCGTGCACCTTCACCAGCCGTTCGCTCCCCGCGCGCTCGTGCAGCGGATCGACGTTCTGCGTGACGAGCAGGAACCGCCCGCCGCGCTCCACCTGCCAGCGCTCGATGGCCGCGAGCGCGAGATGGGCGGGGTTCGGCTGCTTGTCCAGCACGATGTCGAACCGGCTCGTGTACCACGACCAGCTTCCGGCCGGATCCTCCTCGAAGTACCGATTCGTCCCGAGCTCGGTGACGTCGCGCTTCCACACCGCCTCGGGGTCGGTGCCGCGGAAGGTCGGGATGCCGCTCGCGAGGCTTACGCCGGCGCCGGTGACGACCGCGAGGTATCCGGTGCCGGCCTTCTCGATGGCGGCGGCGAGGGTTGCGCAGGCGTTGTCGTCGCTCATGGCTCCTGAATCGCTTCCATCCCGTACGGTGCGCCGAGAGTAGCGCAGTCTCGGAGTGCGGCGATTGGGATATGCTCGCGACCGCCGTGTCGTGCCGTGCCGTCCCGTGGCGTGCCGCACCGCGATCATCGATCGGACGCGCGGGCACGTTGCGGCGGGACTTCGAAGGCACGGGCGGCGCCCGCGGGGAATCGAGGAGAGTCGATGCGAATCGTGAGCTGGAACGTCAACGGGCTGCGGGCCTGCGCGAAGAAGGGATTCCTCGACGTGCTCGAACGTTCGAAGGCGGATGTCGTGGGTGTGCAGGAGGTGCGGGCGTTCGAGCACCAGCTTCCCGACGAGGTGGGCTCCCCGGAGGGCTGGTGCACGCACTTCGTCGCGGCCGAACGCGCGGGCTACAGCGGCGTGGGTGTGTACTCCCGGGCGGCGCCGGACCGGGTCGAGGATTCGCTCGGTGATCCGCGCTTCGACGTCGAAGGCCGCTACCAGCTCGTGCGTTTCGGCAAGGTCGTCGTGGTGAACGCCTACTTCCCCAAGGGTAGCGGCAAGGACCGCGACAACAGCCGCGTCCCCTACAAGCTCGACTTCTACCGCGCGGTGTTCGACCGGGTGGAGCGGCTGCGGCGCCGGTATCGCGTGTTTGTCATCGGCGACTGGAACACCGCCCACACCGAGATCGATCTCGCCCGCCCCAAGGGCAACCTCAAGAGCAGCGGCTTCCTCCCCGAGGAGCGTGCGGAGATGGACCGCTGGATGGCGGCCGGATGGGTCGACGCGTTTCGAAAGCTCCACCCCGATGCGCCGGGGCACTACACGTGGTGGCGGCAGTGGGGCGGGGCGCGAGAGAAGAACGTCGGGTGGCGCATCGACTACGTGCTCGCATCGCCCGGCGCGATGCGCCGGGTGCGCGACGCGTTCATCTGGCCGCACGAGACGGGCTCGGACCACTGCCCGGTGGGAGTGGATGTCGAGGACTGAGCGACCGGTCCACGCGCGGACGATGCGATGAGCAGCGAACACCGCAGCAGTGAAGATTCCGCTCGCGTCCCGTCCGAGGCGTCGAAGCTCGCCGAGCTTCGCGGTCACGAGGAGCGGCTGGAGGCGCTGCGCGCCCGGCGCACGGATCTCGAAGTCGAACGGATCGTCGCCAGGACGGCATTGCGTTCCGCGCGGACCGGTGCCGAGCCGGAGGCGGCCGGCGCGGACGCGGCGGCGATCGTGGACGCGCTCGATCGGCTTCGACGGCTGGAATCGCAACCATCGGCTCACCTTGCTGCCGCCGGGACCGGCGCCCGCTCGCACGAAGAGCTGATCGAGCGTCTGCGGGCCGGAGACGAAGCGCTCGGGGCGTGGCTCGATGCGGACCGCGACGACGCGGCAGCGTCGTCCGGCGGGCGGACTGCAAAGCAGGCGCTGCTCGTGGCCTGCCTCGCGATCGTCGTGCTCGCCGTTGCGGTACACCTCGCCTTTCTCGTGTTGCTCGTGCCGGTCGGCGGCGCGATGTCGTTCCTGTTGTGGACCGGGCAGGATCGGTCGTGGCGACGCATCGGCGCACGCCGCAGGTTCGAGCGGCTGCGGCTCGAAGCGCCCGCGGCGTGGACCGAGGACGCCGTACGTGAGCGGCGGCATGCGCTCGCGCGACTCGCGGAACAGGTACGCGAGCGGGCATCGGCGCCCGGCGGCGAGAGCACCGCCGAGGAACGGGAACGGCCGGGAGCCGATCTCGACGCCGCCCGTTCGGAACTGCAGGATGCGTTCGCGGCCGTGGGGCTCGACGCGGATCGGCTCGACGGATCGACCGAGGCGGCGTTGCGCGCGATCGCTCGCGTGCACCACGCCGAGCAGGCGCTCAGGGAGGTCGTGGAGGAGATGGCCGTGGAACGGGAGCAAGCGGACGCGATCCGCGAACCGCTCTACCGCGACATCGCCCGGGACGAGGGGACGGCGCCGGACGGCGATGCGAGCGCAGGTGCGCTCGCGGCGAGAGTGGAGAGTCTTCGTCGCCGCTGAGCCGTGCGCGGTCGGGCCAGCGGGATCGGGGTGCGGAGACCGTGCCGGAGGAGGATGCGGGCCCCACCGTACCCGAACCGGAAGTGGGGAGGATGGACCGTCGATGATCGATGCGCCGCTCGTGCTGTACCGGGACGTGGTCCGCCCCGAATGGGTCGACTACAACCGTCACTTCAACGTCGCCTTCTACGTCCGCGCGTTCGACTTCGCGACCGACGCGTTCTTCGACCACGCCGGGGTGTATCTCGACTACATCGAGCGCACCGGATGCTCGCTCTACGTGCGCGAGATGCACGTCTCCTACCATCGGGAGATGAAGGAGGGCGCCCCGATGCGGTTCGCGACCCAGGTCCTCGACGTCGACGCGAAGCGCCTGCATCTCTTCCACTTCATGTACCACGACGCGGAGGACTACCTCGCGGCGACGAACGAGATCATGTGCATGCACGTCGATACCGCCACCGGCCGCTCGGCCCCGTTCCCGCCGGATCGGCTGGAGGCGCTGAGCGCAATCGCGCGCACGCACGCCGCGCTGCCCGCGCCCGCCGACCAGGGCAGCGTGATCGGGATTCGGAGGAAGTGATGGAGCGCGGCTTGCCTCGCGCGGGTGGGGGCTTCCTCGCGCCTGGCCCACCTGTCCGGCTCGCCCTGCACGAAAGGCGGCGACGGTTCGCACACCCTCGGCGGAAAGATGCGCGACCGCCCCGGCGACGGTCGCCGGGGCGAGTTCCCGCGATCGCTCCCGGATACCGGCGTGGATGGGCATCCGTATTCGGTTTACGAGTTTGCGAGGAGCATTGGTCCGAAAACCCATGGATTCCCGCCTTCGCGGGAATGACGGTCAGGAGCGACAGCCGCATCGGTGTCGATGGCATCATTCCCGCCTTCGCGGGAATGACGGAAGAGGGCGTTCCGGCTCGCGCCGTGCGGACTATCATTCCCGCTTCGGCGGGAATGACGGCAAGAATGCAGTTGATGTCATTCCCGCGAAGGCGGGAATCCATGCGGCCTGTCCGAACACGAATGCGTGCAGGGGAGGCGGCATGAACGGGGTCCGCGCGGCGCGACTCTCCGCCGAGCCGATCGTCCGGCCCCACATGGACGGCCGGATGGGCGCCAACATCAACGGCCCATCGCTCATCCGGGTCCCGGACTGGATCGAGGAGCCGCTCGGCCGGTACTACCTGTACTTCGCGCATCACAAGGGGGCGTACATCCGGCTGGCCATCGCCGACGCGCTCACCGGTCCGTGGCGAATGCACACGCCCGGGGCCCTCGCCCTGGGGGCCTCGCACTTTGCAACCGAGCGCCCGCCGTTCGAATCCGTCAGCGAGGCGACGCGCAGGGAATTGGCGGGTGCCGCCGTCGAGCAGGACTACCTCCAGCCCCACATCGCGTCGCCCGACGTGCACGTCGACCACGACCGCCGCGAGATCCGAATGTACTTCCACGGCATGCGCGAGGACGGCGAGCAGCGTACGCGGGTCGCGGTGTCCACCGACGGCGTCTCCTTCGATGCGCGACCGGAGATCCTCGGCAGCTCGTACTTCCGGGTGTTCCGGCATGCGGGGTGGCACTACGCGCTGGTCATGCCGGGCGAGCTGCGCCGCTCGCGCGACGGGCTGACCGGCTTCGAGTCCGGCCCGGTGCTGTTCAGGCCCGAGATGCGTCACTCGGCGGTGCGCTGCGCGGGAGATGCGCTCGACGTCTTCTGGTCGCGGGTCGGCGACGCGCCGGAGCGCATCCTGCACTCGCGCATCCGGCTCCGCGGCGACTGGACACGATGGCGCGAAGAAGGCGCCCGCGTCGTGCTCGAGCCGGAGCACGGGTGGGAAGGGGCCGGCATGAGCGTCGAGCCCTCGATGCGCGGGGAGATCGACCGCCTCGTGCGCCAGCTCCGCGATCCGTGCGTGTACGAGGAGGACGGCCGGACGTACCTGCTCTACTGCGGCGGCGGCGAGTCGGGAATCGGAGTCGCGGAGGTGACGGGGCTCGACTGAGCCGGACGTGCGGACAGCCCCGGGCCCGCCCGGCCGCGTGTGCAACAATCGTCGCCCGCCCGCGATTCAACCGCGCCGAGGTGGCCCATCCGTGGCAAAGCGCTCCAGCCGTAGCGAACCCGTGTACACGCGGACCCCGATCGAGGCGGAGCGCGGGGTGTGCGCCGGCGGACATCAGGCGGTGGCGGATGCCGGCGTGCGCCTCATGCAGGAAGGCGGCAACGCGTTCGACGCCGTCGTGGGCGCCGCGTTCACCGCATTCGTGGTCGAGCCGGCCATGTGCGGGCTCGGCGGCTATGCCCGGATCTCCGCGTACGCGCCCGGTCGAGGCGGATTCCTGAGCTTCGACGCGTATGCGCGGGCGCCGCTTGCGGCCACCCCCAACATGTTCGATCCGGATGCCTCGCGCGCGCCGACGTACTACGGCCATCCCGTCACGGCGGGAGACCGCGCCGAACGGGGGTTCCATGCGGTCGCGGCGCCGGGAGCGGTTGCCGGGTGCTGCGATGCGCACGAGATGCTCGGCCGCCTGCCGCTCGCGCAGGTGATGGCACCCGCCATCGAGGCCGCGCAAGCGGGCATCGAGGTCGCGTGGTCCGATCTCCTCGCGCTGGCCGAGGTGAGCAGGCACTTCGACGAGTTTCCGGACACCCGCGGAGCATGGATGCCGGGCGGCGCGCTCCCGAGCACTCCGTTCCAGAGCGTGCGGCGGGTCCGGATCGACGCCTCCGCCCTCGCCGCCACCCTGCGCCGGGTCGCGGCTCGGGGAAAGCGCGGGTTCTACGCGGGCAGGACGGCGAAGGCGCTCGACGCATACATGCGGGCCAATGGCGGGATCCTCTCGGGGGCCGACCTCGACGCCTACCGCACCCGCATCCTGCGCGAGTGGCCGCAGCGCTACCGCAACCACGACTACGTCACCTGCTTCGACCAGGTCGGGTACGAGGCGCTGAACCTGCTCGGGCACTTCGATCTGCGCCGGCTGGGGAGCGATTCCCACCGCTACCGGCACCTGGTCGCGGAGGCGCTCGCGGTCGCGTTCACCGACAGCATGACCCACTACGGGGACCCCGACTTCGAGAACGCGCCGGTGAACGGCCTCGCGCACCCCGGCTTCGCGGCCGAGCGGCGCCGGGCGATGCGCGTCGCCAGCGCGTTGCCACGACCGGTCGAGGCCGGCAACCCGTGGTCCTGGGAGCGGTTCGTCGATGCGCCGGAACGCATCGAGACGCGGGTGGGCGCGGCGCGGGTGTCGGGGACCAGTCAGGTCGCCGTGGCGGACCGCGAGGGCAACATGGCCAGCATCTGCACGAGCATCGGCGGCGCCTTCGGCTCCCTCGTCCACGTGCCGGAACTCGGCATCGTGCTCAACAACGCGATGCAGAACTTCGACCCGCGCCCGGACCATCCCAATGCGATCAAGCCGGGCAAGATGCCGATTTTCGCGGCCCCGGTGCTGGTCGCGGCGCGCGGCGGAGAGGGACGCTTCGCGGGCGCGGGCTCCGGGGGCTACCGCATCGAGACCGCGGTGCTGCACGCCTTCATGAACGTCATCGACCACCGAATGCGCATCCAGCGCGCAGTCGATCACCCGCGCGTGCACTGCCAGGGACGCGAGATGTACGTGGACGCGCGAATCCCTCCGGTGGTCCGGCGCCGCCTGGCTCGCGCCGGGCACGAGGTCGTGGTGGTGGCCGAGGATCCGGGCAGCCTGCACTTCGGCCGGGTCGCCGCCGTGACGCGCGAGCCCCGCAGCGGCGTGCTCCGCGCCGGCGCGGGACCGGTGTGGCGCACCGCGGCGGCGGGGTACTGAGGCTGCTCGGCGCGCTGGAAGCTCCCATGTGACGCCTCACGCTTCAGCGAGCCAGTCCAGAATGCCCCGCAGGTCCGGGATGGTACCGGCGCGGGTCGTCGTCGCGCCGCGGTCGACGAGGAGCGCCTCGATCCCCGCCGCGCGTGCGCCGTCGTAGTCGTTCACGCGGCTGTCGCCGACGTGCAGCGCCTCGCGCGCATCAACTCCGAGGACCGCAAGCGCGTGGGCGAAGATGGCTCCGTCCGGTTTCGCTACCCCCACCGCGCCCGAGCACACCATTGCATCGAAGAAGGGCGCGAGCCCGAGCGCGTCGAGCAGCGGCGGCAGCCGCGAGTCGAAGTTCGACACCACCGCGAGCCGGAGGCCGCGCTCGTGCAGCGCGGCGAGCACGCCGGGAACCTCGGGGAAGACGCGCCAGGCCGGCGCGCTCGCGTAGTGCGAATAGAGGCGATCGAAGTACGAATCGAACTGGCGGACGCCTCCGGCCTCGCGGGTGACGCGTTCGACCACCGTGCGCCACCAGCCGCGTTCGGCTCGGTCGAGATCGGCGCCGCTCCGGCCGGGAAACGCTATCGGAGGGCTGTCGGCGAACGCGGTTCGGAACCTGTCGGTCATGGTGTCGGGATCGATATTTCCGCCGAATTCCCGGGCGATCTCCGAGTACGCATCGCCGAGCGGCCGGGCGACGTCGAACAATGTTCCCGTAGCGTCGAGCAGCACTGCGCGCAGTGTCGATTCGTTCTTCACGTCCGGCTCCGGCCGGGTACGCACCGCGCATCGGAGGGCTGCGTCCGGCGTCGTGGGCGGTGGGAGGAGTCCATCGCCCGATCGTACATCGCCCGCGCCTGGACATCGCGTCGCGCCGCGTGCGATGGTCGCCCCATGTCCGGCATTCGGGAATCGATGCGCGACCGCTGCGACACCCTGCACCGCTTCCTGCTCGAGGGCCTGGGGATCCGCGGCGAGCTCGTGCATCTCGACGCCACCTGGAGGAGTGTGCTCGCGCGCAGGAGCTACCCGGAGCCGCTGCGCAGCGTGCTCGGCGAGTGCCTCGGCGCGACGGCCCTGCTCGCGGCGACCATCAAGTTCGACGGTACCCTCACGCTGCAGGCGCGAGGGGTCCGGGGTCCGGTCAGCCTGCTCGTGGTCGAAGCCACCGGCACCCGCACGCTGCGCGGCCTCGCACGTTTCCGCGACCTGGGCGAAGCGTCGGTCCTGCCGGAGCTCATCGGCGATGCGTGCCTCGCGATCACCGTCGATCCGGGGGCGGACGCGGACCGCTACCAGGGCATCGTCGAGGTGGACGAGGCTACGCTCTCCGGGGTCATCGAGCAGTACTTCGCGCGCTCGGAGCAGCTCCCCACGAAGTTGTGGCTTGCCTGCGACGGCGCCTCGGTGGCCGGGCTCCTGCTCCAGAAGCTGCCCGCTGGCGACGCGGTCGCGGTCGACGACACCGAGCGCGCCGAAGCCTGGGAGCGCAGCATCATGCTCGCGGAGACGGTGACCGAGCGCGAGCTGCTCGATCTCGACGCTCACACGCTGCTGCGGCGCCTGTTCGTGACCGAGGGATGCCGGGTGTTCCAGCCCGAACGCTGGGGCTTCGCGTGCACGTGCTCGCGCGAGCGGGTGCGCGCGACGCTGCAGTCCCTCGGACGCAGCGAGTGCGAGTCGATCGTCGAGGACGAGGGCACCGTCGAAGTCACCTGCGAGTTCTGCGGGGCGAGCTACGGTTTCGACGTGGTCGACGTGGCGGAGCTGTTCGCGGCCGGTGCGGTGGCGGCGCCGGTGCGCAGGATGTAGCACCGCATCGACCGCGGGGCCACGGCCAGGGGAGCGGAGTCGACGAAGCCGGCCCCCGGCCGCTGCGGGATTTGCTGCGGTCGCGACATCAATTCGGAAACGCAAGGAACACGGACTGGATGACCATCACGATCAACGCGTACACGGACGTTCGCAGTCCCTACACCTTCGTCGCCAAGGCCGAGGTCTACCAGTGGGAGGAGGACTTCGGGGTGACCGTCGACTGGTGGCCCTATGCGGCGCCGCTCGCGGAAGTGTTCGGTCCCGCCATGGGCCGCAACGAGCGCCAGTTACGCAAAATCAAGTACATGTACATGAACGTGCGCCGGGTCGGCGCCGAGCAGGGCCTGACCATCCGCGGCACGAAGCGGATCTTCGACCCGACCCCCGCCCACGTAGGCCTTCTGCAGGCGAAGGATGATGGCGTCTTCCGGCACTTCCACGACCTGGTGTTCGAGCGGGTCTTTCGCCGCGAGCTGGACCCGGACGACCCGGAGCACGTGCGCGTGGCGCTTGCCGAGGTCGGCGGCGATGTCGAGTCCTGGTCGCGGCGCCTCGCGAACGGACGCGCCGAACTCGATGCGGTCTACCGTCGCGCCGAGACGGAGGGTGTATTCGGAGTCCCGAGCTTCGTCCTTGACGGCGAGCTGTTCTGGGGGACCGACACGCTTGCGCAGATCCGCCGGCGGCTGTCGGAACGCTGCGCCTGACCCCGGGCATCGCCCGGATCGCGATCGCCTGTCGCCGGGCTGCCGGCGCCGCCCGAGTCGGGTTGGCACTCAGGCGCCGGCCGCCTTCGCCTCCCGGCGCCGGCTGTGCAGGATCCACTCCGTGTACCCGTTCGGCTGATCGCGTCCCCCGAGCACGAGGTCGAGCGCGGCCTGGAACTCGATGCTCGCGTCCGGGTCGCGCGCCATGGGACGGTAGGCGGCGTCGCCCTCGTTCTGCCGGTCCACCACCGCCGCCATCCGCTCGAAGGTGGCGCGCACCTGCGCCTCGTCGGTGATGCCGTGCCGGAGCCAGTTCGCGATGTGCTGGCTCGAGATGCGCAGCGTCGCCCGATCCTCCATCAGGGCGACATCGTCGATGTCGGGCACCTTCGAGCACCCCACGCCCTGGCCGACCCATCGCACGACGTAGCCGAGGACCCCCTGCGCGTTGTTGTCGAGCTCGTTCTGTACCTCCTCCGGTGCAAGGTTCCGGCCGGCGAGGAGCGGGATCGAGAGGATGTCCCCGAGCACCGCCCGCTCGCGGCGGGCGATCGCCTTCTGACGTTCCGCCACGTTCTCCCGGTGGTAGTGCACCGCGTGCAGGGTGGCGGCGGTGGGGGAGGGGACCCAGGCGGTGTTCGCGCCGGCACGAGGATGACCGATCTTCTGCTCCATCATGTCGGCCATCGCGTCGGGCGCGGCCCACATCCCCTTGCCGATCTGGGCGCGACCGGCGAGCCCCGCCGCGAGCCCGACGTCCACGTTCCAGTCCTCGTACGCCGCGATCCAGCGCTGGGCCTTCATCTCCGTCTTCGGGATGACCGGACCCGCCTCCATCGAGGTGTGGATCTCGTCCCCGGTGCGGTCGAGGAAGCCGGTGTTGATGAAGATGACGCGGGACTTCGCGGCGCGAATGCACTCGCCGAGGTTGACGGTGGTGCGCCGCTCCTCGTCCATGATGCCGATCTTGATGGTGTCGCGGGCCAGATCGAGCGCGTCCTCGACCCGCGCGAACAGCTCGACGGAGGCGGCGACCTCCTCGGGGCCGTGGAGCTTCGGCTTGACGATGTAGACACTGCCGGTGCGGCTGTTCGCGAACGCGCCGCGGCCGTCGAGGTCGTGCTTCGCGGCCAGCACAGTGACCATCGCGTCGAGGAAGCCTTCCGGGATCCCGTCGCCGTTCGCGTCGAGGACCGCGTCGGTGTACATGTGGATGCCGACGGTGCGCACCAGCATGAGACTGCGCCCGGGCAACGCCAGGGAGCCGCCGCCCGGGGCGCGGTAGGTGCGGTCGGGCGCGAGGCGTCGCACGAAGTCCCGGCCTCCCTTGGTGAGCGAGGCCTCCAGGTCGCCCTTCATCAGACCGAGCCAGTTGCGGTACACCCGCGTCTTGTCCTCGGCGTCGACCGCGGACACCGCGTCCTCGCAGTCCTCGATGGTGGTGATCGCCGACTCGATCACGACGTCCCTGACACCGGCCCGGCTCATCTCCCCGATCGGGTGGTCGCGGTCGATGTGCAGCTCGACGTGCAGCCGGTGGTTCCTCAGCAGCACGCAGGAGAGCTCCCCGCCACGGTCGCCGGAATGCTCCCGGAATCCGGCGAGCTGCCCGGGGTCCGCGAGCCCGGTCCGGGCGCCGTCGGCGAGGGTGGCGTTGAGCTCGACGCCCTTGCCGTCGTCGCGCTCGCGCAGGGCGTAGCCGGTCACCGCGGCGTGCGAGCCGTGCGCGAGCGGAGCCGACTCGTCAAGGAAATCGTGCGTCCATGCGATGACCCGCTTTCCCCGCTCGGGATCGAACCCTCCGGACCCCGAATCGCCACCGCCACGGGCGATGACGTCGGTGCCGTACAGCGCGTCGTAGAGGCTGCCCCAGCGGGCGTTGGCGGCGTTGAGCGCGTAGCGGGCGTTGTCGACCGGAACCACGAGCTGGGGTCCGGCGATCAGCGCGATCTCGTCGTCTACGTTCTCCGTTTCGATTCGGAAGTCCTCGCCGGCGGGGAGCAGGTAGCCGATGGACTCCAAGAAGGCTCGATACTCGGCGGGATCGACGGGTTGCGCCGCGCGTTGCGCATGCCACGCGTCGATCTGCGCTTGCAGCTCTTTTCGCCGGTCGAGCAGCGCGCGGTTCTTCGGCCCGAGGTCTCGCACGATGCCCGCGAGCGAGCGCCAGAACGCTTCGGGATCCACCCCGGTACACGGGGCAATCTCGTCCTCGATCAGGTCATGCAGACACCTCGCGACGGCGAGGCCGCCAATCTCCACTCTGTCGTTCATCGCTCCCTCGCTTGCATTGATTTGCCCCGAATCCTCCGCATAGCGGCGGGACCCGATGATAATCGAAGGACGCGTCGAGTGAGGGTGATGCGTCTCGATACCGCCGGGTGGCGCGTCGCCAATCGATGCGCGATACCATTTCACCCGATGGCGGACGAACGAACGCGACGGAGGAAAGATGGACGTGACACGCATCGGCGTAGTCGGCGCCGGAACGATGGGGCGGGGCATCGCACAGGTGTGCGCCGCGAGCGGCTTCGACGTGGTGATGAGCGACATCAGCGCGGAAGCGGTGGCGGTGGGGCTCGCCGCGATCGGGAAGCAGCTCGCGCGCGAGGTGGAGAAGGAGCGACTGGGAGCGGCGGAGAAGGATGCGGTGCTGGCGCGCATCGAGAGCGCGACCGGCATCGAGCCGATGGCGGACGTCGACGTCTGCATCGAGGCCGCGACCGAGCATCCGGACGTCAAGCTCGATCTGTTCCGCGCGCTCGAATCGGTCTGCCGGCAGGACGTGATGCTCGCCTCGAACACGTCGTCGATCTCGCTGACGAAGATCGCGGGCGCGTGCACCCGTCCCGAGCGTGTCATCGGCATGCACTTCTTCAACCCGGTGCCGCTGATGAAGCTCGTGGAGATCATCCGCGCGATGCAGACCTCCGACGCGACGTTCGAGGCCGCGAAGACGCTCGCCGGCCGGCTCGGCAAGACCGCGATCGCGGTGGCGGACAGCCCCGGGTTCGTCGTCAACCGGATGCTCGTGCCGATGATCAACGAGGCGGTCTACGCATACTCCGAGGGACTCGCGAGCGCGGAGGAGATCGACACCGCGATACAGCTCGGACTGAGCCATCCGATCGGGCCCCTGAGGCTCGCGGACATGATCGGGCTCGATGTGTGCCTGTACGTGATGGACGTGATGTACCGCGAGTTCTGCGACTCGAAGTACCGGCCCTGCCCCCTGCTTCGGAAGATGGTCGACGCGGGCCGTCTGGGGCGCAAGAGCGGGCGCGGGTTCTACGAGTACCGGTGACCGTCGGGCGGGACAGGCCGGGTGCCCGCCCGCATTACTCACCGATTGTCGGCTGCGGATGGAGATTCCCCGCCGTGGCGGTGGCTCCGGGTTCGAGGCCTGATGAGAAATGCGGGCGAAGGTTCGTCTCAAACGGACATGCACCGACCCCCATTTCTCACCAGTTTGCGGCTGCGAACGGAGATTGCGCCGCGCGTCGGAGGCTTTGGTTGGTGGCCTCTCCGGAACACCCGGGCGTGCGCCCGCTCGCCCTACCCGATGACGCCGAGGCCGCGCCCGACCTCGGCGAAGGCGGCGATGGCGCGGTCCAGATCGCGGGCGTCGTGGGCCGCGGACATCTGGGCGCGGATGCGGTCCTGGCCGCACGGCACCACCGGGAAGGAAAACGCGGTAGCCAGCACACCCATTTCGCGAAGCCCGGCCGCAAAGCCCTGCGCCAGCTTCGGGTCGCGCAGCATGAGCGGCACGATCGGGTGCTCACCGGGCAGAAGCTCGAAACCGAGGGCGGTCATCTCCGAGCGGAAGCGGTCGGCGTTGCGCCTCAGGCGGTGCCGCAGCTCGGGCGAGTCGGCGACGAGTTCCAGCGCGGCCAGGCTCGTGTGCGCGATGACCGGCGCAAGCGTGTTCGAGAACAGGTACGGGCGCGCGCGCTGGCGCAGCCATTCGACGATCTCGGCACGGGCAGCGACATAGCCGCCGGCGGCGCCGCCGAGCGCCTTGCCGAGCGTCCCGGTCAGAATGTCCACGCGCCCCTCGACACCGCAGTGCTCGTGCGTGCCGCGGCCCTCCCCGCCGACGATACCGACGGCGTGGCTGTCGTCGACCATGACCATGGCGTGGTGCCGTTCGGCGAGGTCGCAGATGGCCGGCAGCTCCGCGATGGTGCCGTCCATCGAGAACACTCCGTCGGTGGCGATCAGGCGATAGCGTGCATCCCCGGCCTCGGCGAGCTTCGCCTCCAGATCCCTCATGTCGCCATTGGCGAAGCGCAGGCGCCGGGCCTTGCAAAGGCGGATCCCGTCGATGATGGAGGCATGGTTGAGCGCATCGGAGATGACCGCATCCTCGGGACCGAGCAGGGATTCGAACAGGCCCGCGTTGGCGTCGAAGCAGCTCGGGAACAGGATGGTGTCCTCCATCCCCAGAAACTCGCTCAGACGCGCTTCGAGGCGCTTGTGGGGAAGCTGGGTGCCGCAGATGAATCGCACCGACGACATGCCGAAGCCGTATCGGTTCAGCGCCTCCCGCGCAGCCTCGACCAGCCGCGGATGGTTGGCGAGCCCCAGGTAGTTGTTGGCGCACAGGTTGATGCAGGACGTCCCGCTCTCCAGCGTGACTTCGCCCTGCTGCGGCGAGACGATGATCTGCTCGTTCCTGAACAGGCCGTCGGACTTGAGCGTGTCGAGCCGGGCGGCGAGGTCGCTGATGAATTCGCCGGTCATGGACCCTCCTTCGACATCCAGGTTTGCGACCGGAAGCCGCGCCGGCCTCGCGAGGTTCAGCCCCGTTCGCGATTCGCCTGGCCCGCATTCAACGCAGCAAATGCAGTCATATGCACGTCCGCAGCCGTGACCTGGCAAGAAATGCGGGCTGCCCGCGCGACCCACCACGTCCGTATCGAGCTCGTCCCCCAGCCCCGACCCGCCGAACGCCGGAAGCATGTCCCCGTCGAGTGTCGGATTCGGCTGCCTGAAGATATCCCAGGCGGGCAGGTGATTCATGTACCGATTGCCATCGTTTCCGAATCGGGGAACATTGCGTATCGAAGCCCGAACTCCCAAACCGAAATTCCGGAGGGAGATTTCGACGGCGCTGCGGATTTCGTGTAGTTGTTCTCGGTCGGCGGTCCGAAATTCCACCGTTGCCGCGCCGCCGGAGCGGGTGGCAGGACCGTGGAGGAAAGCAATGCACCTCGATCGCGGGCGAATGCAGAGCGAGGCCCGGGATGAGGCGCAAGAGTCAACGAGCACGAACACGAGGAAATTCACACCATGCCGCTGTTGTCACTGATTGAATACGAGGATGCCGCGCCCGAGGTCCGCGCCGTCTACGACGACATCATGAGCACCCGGGGCACCGACTGGATAAACAACTTCTGGAAGGTGCTGGCCAACCACCCCGAGACGCTCGCGCGAGTCTGGAACGACGTGAAGAGCGTCATGAAGCCGGGTGCGCTCGACCCCCTGGTCAAGGAGATGATCTACGTGGCGGTGAGCGCGACCAACAACTGCGAGTACTGCATCCACAGCCATACCGCCGGCGCGCGCGCGAAGGGCATGACCGACGAGATGTTCGCCGAGCTGATGGCGGTCACCGGACTTGCGAACGAGACCAACCGGCTGGCCAACGGCTTCCGGGTGCCTGTCGACGACGCGTTCCGGGGCTTTCCCGACTGAGGCGTTTCTCCGGAACCCCGGCTCCTTCCGGCACCGGGCGAAGATCGATCCGACTACAATTCGGGCATTGTCCTGCGCCATCCCAGCGCATCGGAGACCACGATGGCGGCCCTGACGAGCGAAGAGGTCCGGACCTACCGGGACGATGGCTACGTCGTTCCTTCGTATGGCGTCCCCGAAGAGAAGATGGCGGTGCTGAGCGCGGCGATGGAGGAGGTCATCTCCGCCAACGCGGGCACCCGTCCGGAGCAGCTTCCGAACGTCCACATCACCAACGGCGCCGGCACCCGCCTCAAGGGCCACCCGGCGTTCCTCGACATCGCCCTCGACGAGGACCTCCTCGATCTCGTCTCCTGCGTGCTAGGGGACGACATCGTGATGTGGGGATGCCAGATCTTCTGCAAGCCGGGCTCCGACGGGATGGAGGTGCCGATGCACCAGGACGGCCAGTACTGGCCCATCCGGCCGCTCGCGACGTGCACGGTGTGGCTCGCCGTCGACGACTCCGATCGGGAGAATGGATGCCTCACCGTCATCCCCGGCTCCCATCGTGACCGCGTGCACTTCCGGCACCGGACCCGCACCGACGACGACATCGTGCTGAACCAGGCGGTCGACGATTCGCGCGCCTTCGATCGCCCGCCCGCTTTCGTCGAGCTCGATCGCGGTCAACTGTCCATGCACGACATCTACCTCATCCACGGCTCGGCGCCGAATACCTCCGGGCGCCGCCGGGCGGGTGTCGCGATCCGGTACATGCCGGCCACGTCGTGGTTCCGCCGCGACCTGGAGATGCCGTTCTCGGGCTATCCCTCCAATTTCTCGGACCGGCCGATCTGGCTCGCCCGCGGGCGGGACATCTGCGGGAAGAACGACTTCACCATCGGGCATGCCGCCACGCAGTCGCGGCGCGCCGCGGCCTCGGCGTAGCCCCGGAGCATCGGGCCGAACCGTTCGGGCCCCGGTGCGGGGAGCGGATGATGGCGAAACGACCGAACATCCTCTTCATCATGGCCGACCAGCTCGCGCCGCAGGTGCTGTCCGCCTGGGGCGGCTCCCGGGTGCGGACCCCGCACCTCGACCGCCTTGCCGAGGAAGGCGTGGTGTTCGAGAACGCCTACTGCAACTTTCCGCTCTGCGCGCCCGCGCGGTTCTCGATGCTGAGCGGACGGCTGCCGTCGAGGATTGGCGCTTTCGACAACGCGGTCGAGTTCCCGGCCTCCACTCCCACCTTCCACCACTACCTGCGTCTCGCCGGCTACCGGACGTGTCTCGCCGGCAAGATGCACTTCGTCGGCCCCGACCAACTTCACGGCTACGAGGAGCGCGTCACCACCGATGTCTACCCCGCGGACTTCCTGTGGTCGCCGGACTGGAGGCTCGACGACGAGAGCTGGCTCGAGTGGTACCACAGCATGCACGCGGTGCCCGATGCAGGTCCCCACCGGCGCAGCGTGAACATCGCCTACGACGACGAGGTCGAGTTCGAGGCGGTGCGCTGGCTGCACGAGCACGCGGACGGCGCCGACGACCGGCCGTTCGCGCTCACCGTCTCGTTCATCTCGCCTCACGACCCCTACCTCGCCCCGCCGTGCTGGTGGGAGCGGTACCGGGATGTCGAGATCGATCCGCCCCGGGTTCCGGACATTGCGCTTGAGGATCGGGACCCGCACGGCCGGCGGCACTGGTTCCTCACCGGGCGCCACCGCGACGAGGTCGGCGAGTCGGACGTCCTGCGCATGCGCCGCGCCTACTACGCGGTCACGAGCTACGTGGACGCGAAGGTCGGCAGGCTGCTTGAGACCCTGAGCGAGATCGGCGCGGCGGAAGACACCCTGGTCGTCTTCACCTCCGACCACGGCGACTCGCTCGGCGAGCGCGGCCTGTTCTTCAAGATGTCGTTCTTCGAATGGTCGGTGCGGGTGCCGCTCATCGTGCACGCGCCGTTCGCGTTCGCGCCGCGGCGGGTGCGCGCGAACGTCTCCCACCTCGATCTCTTCCCGACCCTGCTTGAAGCGGCGGGCGACGGCGCGCTTCCCGAGCTGGCGGCTCCGATCGACGGCCGCTCGCTCGCCCCGCTGGCGTCTGCTGCCGG
>MKWU01002826.1_pt1 | contig 24540 bp, 24 predicted proteins | sample 809101 | NCBI WGS metagenome assembly MKWU01 (sample SAMN05860141, study PRJNA318959) | sponge metagenome | host: Aplysina aerophoba | place: Slovenia: Piran, Adriatic Sea, Gulf of Piran | collected 2013-05-07 | reverse complement strand
ATCGGTCTCTGGTTCTGGAGCTCGGACTGGATCGAGCCCGCCTATGCGGCCGCCAACGCAGCGTTGGCAGAGAGGGTGAGATCAGTGATGGCGAAGCCGGGCAACTGAGCTTCCGCATCTCGTCGACGTCCTCGATCGCATCGCCGAGCAGCCGCAGAACCGCCTGCACGAACTCCTCCCCTGGCGCTGGAAGGCCGAACCGCAGCAGACCCTGGCCGCGTAGCTGGCTCTCTCCACTCAAGACTGACTGGGCGTCCAGCGCCGGCAAAGTCATACCCAATAGAGCGCGGCCTTCACCGGATGCTCACATTGGATTTCCTTATCGTGATCCGAACCAGACGGTATTGGCGGCGGTCCGGCATGGCACCCACATCCATTGGCGACACCTGCAAGCCGAAAAGAGCGAGATCATGAATCTCAGCCGCATTCGCAACCTTTTCATCACGTGCGCCGTGCTCGGCGCCGTTGCAGCAAGTGCGGGCAGGACTAAGACAGGTCCGGACCTAGACGGTCAAGTGCCCAGGAATCGTGGTCAAGCGTCGTAGGATACGCCGTCAAACACGCCAGGAGCGATCGATGCCGTGTATCGGCGGCGCAAACAAGGCTCTGAGGACTTCCTCGCCATGAGGTCTGTACCTCGCATCATCAGCCAACCGACGCAGCGCCTGACGGGCCTTCCTCGTCAACTCTCACTCTCCCGGCAATCGACGCGCGTCGGCGTTGTGTGATCACGATGCGGGTTGCGGGTCCTGGCGGCGCAGCCAGTTGAGGAGGTCGATACGGGTGATGACCCCGAGATAGGCGTCGCCGTCGACAACGATTGCCGTCAGGTCGCGGCGGAAGATGGTCATCAGCGTGTCGATGTCCGAAGTCGCCTCGACGGTTTCCGGGCTCACCGACATCGCCGATGCCACGTGATCCGTGAAGGCGCCATGACGACGGTGAATGGCCCACAGAATGTCGGATTCATCAATGATGCCGACCACGTTGTCGTCCGCCAGGACCGGCAACTGGCTGATGTCATAGAGCTTCATGCGCGACAGCGCGGCGGCGAGCGTATCATCGGGTGACGTCGTGACGGAGGCCCTGTCGGCATGGGGGCGGGCGATGAGATCGCGCAGGTCGCCGTGGCTCTCGCGCTCAAGAAATCCCTGATCGAGCATCCAGTAGTCATTGTACATCTTGGAGAGGTACTTGTTGCCGCTGTCACAGACCAGCGTCACGACATTCTTCTCGTCACCCTGTTCACGACAGAAGGCCAGTGCACCCGCCAGCAGGGTGCCGGAAGATGAGCCTGCCAGGATACCTTCATCCACGAGGAGCTTGCGCGCCGCGGCGAAGGCCTCGGCATCCGCCACCTTGTAGGCCTTCGAGACAAGGGAGAGATCGCTCACCTCGGGAATGAAGTCCTCGCCGATGCCCTCGACAAGCCAGGATCCCAACGGTCCCGGGGTGCCCGTGTTGACCTGGTCGGCCAGAACCGATCCGAGGGGATCGGCCAGTATCATCTCGACATGCGGCGCCTGCCGGGCAAGGAAACGGCCGATCCCGGTTATGGTGCCGCCCGATCCCACACCACAGACAACCGCATCCACCTTGTGGTCCATCTGTTCCCAGATCTCCGGCCCCGTTCCCTGTTCATGGGCCAGCGGATTCGCCGGATTGCCGAACTGGTTGACAAAGAAGCTGTTGGCAGTCTCGTCGGCCAGACGGCTGGCGAGATCCTGGTAGTACTCCGGGTGCCCCCTCGTGACATCCGAGCGCGTCAGGCGGATTTCCGCTCCCATGGCCTGCAGGTTGAAGATCTTCTCCTGGCTCATCTTGTCGGGAATCACGAGAAGCAGGCGATATCCCTTCTGGCGTGCCACAAGGGCAAGGCCGATGCCGGTATTCCCCGCAGTCGCTTCGATCAGGGTACCGCCGGGCCCGATGGCCCCCGATCGTTCAGCGGCCTCCACCATGGAAAGAGCCGGGCGATCCTTGATCGACCCCCCCGGATTCTGGTTTTCCAGCTTGAGGAAGAGACGGCAGGGACCGGTATCGAAGGACCTCACCTCGACCATCGGCGTGTTGCCGATGGTCTCGAGAATGTTCGTGCTTGCAGCCATGGTGCGTCTTCCGGTAGAGCCGACGATCACTGTTTCTACAACAGGCGATCCTTCATGACACGAAAGCGGTCAGCGCCCGCCTCATGACCCATCCCCAGAACTACCGTGTCTACGGCGTCCTCATGCGCAACCACCAGGTTCTCGTTGCCGCCGAACACGTCGCCGGACTCTTCGTGTGGAAGTACCCGGGTGGCGGAGTCGACCATGACGAGACGGCACGTTCGGCCCTCAGGAGGGAATTCCGGGAAGAGGCCGGAATGGAGATCCGGATCGTGCGGGAACTCCACGATCCTGGAACCCTGATCAGCCCGTGGACACGGGCGCCCTACACGCCGGTCTACTACCTCATCGAATCGGACGATTGCCCGAGCGTGCCCGCTGGCGAGGAAATCGACCTGCGGTTCATGGACCCTGACACGGTGTTCGCCAGCACCCTCGTCGCCGGCCCCGAAAAGGCAGCCCTGGCCGCTGCCCTGGCGGTTCATGACGCTCCCGGATCGGTGTCGGGATCGAGATAACGCACCAGTTCGGGCAGCACCGGGGCGTCAAGCACGGAATCCGTAGGCCCGGTCAGCAGAATGCGTCCACCGTCCATGAATGCAACCGTGTCGGCAATGCGCCGGGCATCCGCGGGATCATGGGTGACGATCACCACGGTCAGGCCGGATTCCCTCATCAGCCTTGACACGAGCTCGTGCATGGCGCGCCGCAATGCCGGTCCGAGAGCCGCGAAGGGCTCGTCGAGAAGCAGCACGGGGCGTTTCATCACCAGCGCCCGTGCTATGGCGACCCGCTGGCGCTCACCACCGGACAGTTCGCCGGGCCGCCGGCGCGCCATGGTCTCGAGCTCCACCCGCGAGAGGGCCTCATGAGCCGTTCGCCGGTCGGTTGCCGTCAGTCTCAGACCGGGATCAAGACCAAGGGCGACGTTGTCGAGAGCCGAGAGGTGGGCAAAGAGATTGTGCTCCTGGAAGAGCGTGGTGATCGGTCTCGATGCAGGGGGGAGATCCGTCACCACCCTTCCGTTGACGAGAACGCGCCCCGAAAGCGGCCTTTCGAACCCGGCGGCCAGAGACAGCAGCGTGCTCTTGCCGGCGCCGCTGGCGCCGATGAGTGCCAGCAACTCGCCGCGGCGCACCGCAAGATCGGCGGCGAGGGTCCAGCCTCCCTGCTCAAATGTGATGCCGTCGAGTTCAAGTCCGGGCGGCGACACGTCCGAGACCCTCGATGGCAGCGAAGATGGCAAGGCACACCAGGACAAGCAGCAGTGCGATCACGGCAGCCTCGTCCATGCGGTAACTGCCCAGCGCCCGGTAGAGAAGCAGGGCAAGGGTCGCCTCGCGCTCGGTCCCAAACAGCGCGATGGCCGTGAGATCGCCTGCGGCCAGCGCCGTCGCCAGGGCCAGGGCCGTCGCCAGTGGTCGCAGCGCCAGAGGCCCTTCGAGCCAGACAATCCGGCGGATGCCTGCAAGTCCGAGATTGGCGCACAGCCGGTCATGGTGGGCTGCGGTCCGGCGCAGGACCGGAGAGACGAGCCGCAGCACATAGGGGACAGAGACCAGTCCATTGACCAGGGCAGCAAGCGGCAGGGCCCAGTCGAACACCCGGACATGCCCGAGAAGGAGAACGAAGAGGCCAGCGCCCAGCACCACGGGTGAGACGATGAGGGTCTGGCTGCCGGCAATTTCAAGGACATCAGCCAGACTGCGACGGTGGCGGCGCATTGCCAGATCGCAGGTGGTGGCGCCGAGCAGGAGGCCGACGGTGACGGCAACGACACCGGCGCCAAGTCCCACCAGCACGCTGCGCAACGCCGCAAGCCAGACGTCCTGACGGGCGAGAACATCCGTCAGTGGTCCGCCCAGACCGGAAATCGCGACTCCGGCCAGGGGCGCACCAACCCAGAAGATGCCAGCGGCGATCATGAGGGCATCGCCGATGCGGCCAGGAAGGCCATGGGAATCAGGGCGCCTGGTGACCCTGCCCGCACCTGCCTCACTCAGGGAAAAGCGGGCGAAGCGGAAGAGGACAATGGCGACGGCACCGCAGATCACCACTTGGAGCAGGGCGAGGAAGACGGCGCGGACGATGTCGAAATCCAGCCTCAGCGCCTGGTAGATCGCCACTTCAAGCGTGGCCGCCCCCGGACCGCCGCCAAGCGCAAGAACGACGGTGAAACTGGAGAACGTGAGGAGAAAGGCGAGCATGGCGATGCCGGGCAGAATCTCCGCGAGGCGGGGCCACTCGATCAGCCGGAAGATCGGCCAGGAGGTCATGCCGAGCTGCGCTGCCAGCCTCCATGTCTCTCCGGGGATGGACTCCCAGGCTGGCAGCAACAGGCGCACGGCAAGCGGTATGTTGAAGAAAGTGTGGGCAATGAGAATGCCCTCAAGGCCGTAGATCGGACCGAGCCCCTCCATTCCGATGGTTCCCAGCGCCTTGTTGATGGCGCCATTTTGTCCCCACACGGCCACCACCCCGAACACGGCGACGATGGCCGGCAGAACCAGGGGGATGCCGAAGAGGCGGATCACGATGCCGCGTCCCGGAAAGACCGGACGGCGCGCCAGAGCCCGGGCAAGAGGGACGGCGAACACAAGGGAAAGGGCCGTGGAGAGTGTCGCCTGGAGGACCGTGAAGGCGAGCACGTGGAGCGCATAGCGATCAAGCAGGCGTTCCGTTTCTCCGGGCGGCGCCGCATCGAGCAGCGTCACAAGCGCCAGCACCGCCAGGCCCGGAGAGGCGACGAGCGCCAGCCCTCCGGGCCACAGCAGGGGCCGCAGACCGACCATCATTCCCCGATGGTTGCCTCCAGCCATTCATCGATCCACTGTCTGCGCATGGCGCCGGCCTCTTCCGGCGGCAACAGCAATGACACGGCCGGCGCGGGCAGTTCACGGAAGACGTCCGGAAGGTCGTCGCCGAGATCGATCACCGGGTACATCCAGTTCCCGGTGGGGATGGCGCCCTGGAACTCCGGCGTGGCGATGAAGCGCAGAAAGTCACGGGCGAGGTCTTCCTGGTCCGTGCCCTCGACCATGGCCGCCACCTCGATCTGCATGTAGTGGCCTTCCTCGAACATGGCGGCACGGTACCGTGTCTCGCCCTCGACGAGCTGGTGATAGGCAGGAGATGTGGTGTAGCTCAGCACCATCGGCGCCTCGCCCTCCAGGAACAGCCCGTAGGCTTCACTCCAGCCTGCGGTGACCGTGAGAACACGTGACGACAGTGTGCGCCAGGCGTCGGCCGCGGAATCGCCGTAGACAGTCTTCATCCACAGCATGAGGCCCAGGCCCGGGGTGCTGGTGCGGGGATCCTGGATGATGAGATCGGCACCGTTGCCGCCCGACACCAGGTCATCGAGTGATGCAGGCGGTTGAGGCAGCGCCTGGTCGTCGTAGATCACGGCGAAGTACCCGTAGTCGAAGGGCACAAAGACGGGATCGTTCCATGGAAGGGGGAGGTCAAACTCCAGATCCACGAGCCCATGCTGGCGGACAAGGCCGTGATCGAGGGTTTCGGCCATCAGGTTGGTGTCGAGACCGAGCACCACATCCGCGTCGCCGCCTGACCCCTCGAGACGCAGTCTCGACAACAGGATCGCGGCGTCATCGACCGCCGTCCAGCGGATGGTGCAGTCGCAGCGGGCCTCGAAGGCCTCCTCGATCTGCGGTCCCGGACCCCATTCGCTGACAAAGGATTCATAGGTGTAGACATCAAGCGTGTCGGCGTGCGCTGGCAGGATGGTCAGCAGGGCGGCCGACAGAAAGGCCAGAGTTCTTGGCATGGTTCCTCCCTTGGCGCCAGCGCTGGGGAGGGTGTCTTCTTCTTGGGAAAGACGGCCGCCTCAATCCCTACGCCGGCATTATCCGGATCAGGTTCAACGGGTCGATGCCTTTCGGCATCTCTCAGCTCCCAAGGAGCTCCCCGTGAGTGACTGAAACCAGCCTAGACCATGAAGCGACAATCCGCAAGACAAGGATCAGCGGCGGCGGATCTCGAAGGTGTAGACGCCGGCATCCATCGACGAGGAGAGCAGCGCATGGCCGGTGGTGTCCGCAAAGGCCCTGAAGTCCTTCTGCGAACCGGGATCCGTGGCCTGAACGACGAGTACATCCCCGCTCGCCATTTCCTTGAGGCGCTTGCGCGCCTTGAGCACGGGCAGGGGGCAGGCAAGCCCCCGCACATCGAGTTCCTGTTTCATGGCCGCAACGATAGACCCGCTTCTCCAGCCCTGCCACCCGTGAGTTCCGGATGGCGACCAGGATCGGATTGAACGGCCGTTCCTACTCCCGGCAGGAGTGGCGTGATAAGGATCGGACCGGTGCCAACTCCAGGACCAGGTATGATCGATATCCGCCGCAATTCCGGGAGCTCCTGTCGCGAGGCAGCCCGGGCCGTCTCATCGTCCCATGCCCGCTGATCGACCTGCCACCCGACGGCTGCCGGACGCCGCCGACACGCTCGCTCCCGACGGTGCGGAGGTCCGCATCCTCTGTTCCCTCGCCGGTGGCAGTGCCGCGCATTTCCGTCTGGCGCCGGGCGCGGTATCGCGCGCCGGGCGCCACCGGACCGTGGAAGAAATCTGGTACATCCTCGAGGGCCGCGGCGAGATGTGGCGCCGCATGGGCACGCACGAGGATGTCGTCACGCTGACACCCGGTCTGTGCCTCACCATCCCGCTCGGTACGTCCTTCCAGTTCCGTTCCGGCCACGGAACGCCGCTTTCGGCCTTCGCGGTGACCATGCCGCCATGGCCGGAAGACTCAAATGACGAGTGGACCGAAGTCGAGCCCCACTGGCCGGTTCGCCCGTGAACGTCACGACTTCCGCTGCTTCGGCACGCTGATCGAAACCACTGCCGCAGCACATATCATGTGGCGCAATCCGCGAGCGCGACACCCCGGCACCGAGCGGGAAACGAACTCATGCCCGAGGTGTCGGATCTTCGTCTGCCGTCGACACTCCCCTTCCCCGGGCAGACAGCGGAGAATCACCCGATCACCACGGAGGTTCGATGGAGTCGTCAGAACCCTTTTCCGGGACCATACGGCGCAGTTCCTTCGGCATGCCTGCCATCCATTCACCGTCGAACGGAAGATGTGGCAGATGTTCCTGGACCAGGCGCATGACCAGTTCCGACTGCTGTCTGTCCCGCGATCTCATCGGGGAAGCACGATCCGGTCTGTTGGAAAGCCACGACTTGTGCAGGGCCCAGTAACGAGGATCCGGCGCCTTCATCGGGACCGGAAAACCGCGTTCGTCCAGAACCATTGTCTCCACGGCGGGCGCGTTGACCAGCCATTGCAGACCGAATATGGGCGCGGGCTCAACATCCCCTTTCTCCAGAGGCTCGGCTCCGGGCATGCGTCGATGCATCGGTCTGGACTGCGGTCTTATGAATTCGACCATGTAGCCTTGATCATTGATCAACCGGAAGTCTCCGGGACCCCGCGGACGGAATGTCCTGTCGACCTTCTTCTGGATCAGAGAACCGAGGCCGGTCCGCTTCCCGTCCTCTGAGACAAGCTGCAGCCTGTTGCGGTCATCGACCAAGAGATCGAGATCCCCCGTGGCGGTGGAGTCCCTGCTGAAAGTGACACCGGCAAGCGCCTCATAGGCATAGAGGGCATTCGTGCCAACGGTCCGGATACTGTCCGTCCGATGGGATTGCAGCGCACGCAGGGTCCGGGCAGCCATGAGCGGAAGCCGCCCCGCACCCAGTGCGCGGAGGACACTGGCCTGGACGCGGATCTCCTCGTTCAACGCCCTCAGTCTCTCCGCATTGGCCCTTTTCCCTTCGGTGAACGCGGCGAAGATCTCTTCCGTCTCCGTCGAGCGCGGGCCAAGGGATTTCGCGACTCCAACTCTTCGTCTGTAGAGATAGTGTCTTGCGTTCCTGGTCTCCCAGTTCATTGAACCCAGGAAACTGTGCCGCCGCAGACTCTCGGTTTCCGACCAGGCATTCCAGAGCTGAACCATATCAATCCGCTCTCTGGCCACTCTTGATCCCAGTTCGCTGAATCTCATCATTTGGTAAAGAAGAGTCCGTTCTGGAAGGTTATGTTACCAATAAGCGTATTTTCAATTGGTTGTGTTGTCAACGGCAACCCAACCTTCCGTTGCCTGACCTCGTCAGTCTGAAGATGCCATGGCAAATGTTGCCGGCCTCGGCCGTCCCTTCCCTTGTCTTCCGGACAACATCCCGAATGGCTGCGGCTCCTGCCCTTGGGGCATCGCCTGCGGTCATGCGGAGCCGCCCATCGCAAAATGCCTGCCACGGCGATTCGGGGACCGGGCGCCTGGACCCAACATGGTCCTCATCAGAAGCGAACCAAGACTGAGGCTTCCCCGGTCGTCAGGCTCCTTTGTGTCGTCGACCGAATCTCCAGTCACTGCCGCCTGTTTGCCTTCCTCAAAAGCAATCGGGGGATGGCGCCATGCCATCCCCCGATCGCGTGAAACAGGGGGGCGGTGGGTCACCGCCCCCCTGGCGTTGGTTACTGCCCGTCAATCGAGCATGGCGTCATGGCGACCTCGATGATCGAGGGCCTTGTCCAGACCGATATCCTTGTAGTGACTGACCGCGCCATCGTATTCGGCATTCTCCGAACGGATCTGCCAGACGTGCCAGATCACCCAGATGGCGACACCAGCCAGGACGAGGAGCCATTCAATTCCCGGGAAGGGATAGATGGCGCCCAGAGACGCAACATCGGACCAGCTTTCAACATTGGTAGACATGGTTTCCAGTCTCCTTTCCGGGACCGCTCAGCTCTTCGCGAGATCGCGGTCGATGTCCTCCATCGCCGTATCCCGATAGGCGTGGTACGGGAAGGCATCCCCGTAGTCATGGGTATCGAGACCGGCAAGTTCGACTTCGCGCGGCACACGCAACCATCCGACGCTATCGAGAATCTTGGCCAGCACCCAGCAGGGCAGGAAGCCAAGACCCCAGAACATCAGCACGGCGCCGAGGAACTGGCCGATCGGGTTGATGGCCGCCACACCGTCGGTATTGCCGAACCAGCCCGTCGCCTCGTAGGCGACGTTGGAGGGATAACCCCAGAGCATGAAGCCGGCGATCACCGTTCCGGCGAAACCGGCGTAGCCATGCACGGCAACGGCACCCACCGCATCGTCGATCTTGAACTTCCTCTCCACCCAGTGGTGCATCTTGTAGGCGATCCACACACCGATCATGGCGATGACCATCGACTCGATCGGATGATAGAGATCATTGCCTGCGGACGCACAGATGACGCCTGCAAGACCGCCCGAATAACTCCAGAAAGGCTGGCCCCTCGAGACCAGATAGCCCGCCAGGAGACCGCCCGAGAGCGACATCAGGAAGTTGAAGGTAATGGCGGAAAGCGATGTGGGTGTCAGGTAGATGTTGGTGGCCGTGAAGAAGGGCTCTCCCTCGGCTCCCATGACATCAGCGGTGTAGTCGATGATGGGAATGTTGCATGCGGCATAGAACCCCCAGAACCCGGTGTAGATCAGGAACAGCCCGACCGTGACGAGCCAGGGGTTGTTCTGGGGTATGTCGCGAGGCGTGCCATCGGCCGCGAACTTGCCGAGTCTGGGACCCAGCACGACCAGGATGCCCAGCGCCGAGCCACCGGCAATGCCGTGCACCACCGAGGATGCGTAGGCATCGTGATAACCCCACAGCTGCACCATCCAGCCATTCCAGCTCCAGCCCCAGGCAGCATCGATGATCCATGTCACCGAACCGACAAGAACGACCGCGAGCAGGAACGCCTGGGTCTTGATGCGTTCGATGACGGCACCGGAGACAATCGACGCGGTGGTCCATGAGAACAGCAGGAACGCTGCCCAGAAGACCCCGTTGATGCGGGCCCAGAACATGGTGTCATCCGCCGTCAGACTCGAGGCCTGAACGGTGACCGACCCACCCATGTGAGTGCCCATCATTTCAGACCAGGGCACGGCGAAGGGCGCATCGAGAAGTCCGCCCATCAGCGGGAAATGGGGGAAGGCGAAATAGATCCACCATCCGAAGTAGAAGAACGTGATGGTGACCAGCGGGATCAGCATCGTGTTCTTCATCAATGTGTGTTGCAGATTCTTGCGGCGCGATGCGCCAACCTCGTAGACACAGAACCCCACGTGGATCAGGAACATGATGACGACCGTGACCCAGTAGTAGAATTCCGTGAAGATGACCGTAAGCGACGCTAGTTGATCAGACATCTCCCTGGATCCTCCCAGAAGTGATCGACAAGGGCTCAGGTTCCCTTGCATCAGGTCTCCGGGAGTGTAGGACATTTATTGATGGCCGGAAAGCCGGTACCTGATCGCACCACCAGACCGGATGACATGTCCCATGAACCGACCGACGACGACGATGCCGGGCAGGGCGACACCAGGCGACCTTATCGCCAGGCTTGGGGAGCTCGGCATCCCGTGCAAGACCCACGAACATCAACCCGTGCACACCGTGGCCGACAACCGCGCGTTGCGCGGCAGTCTCCCGGGAATCCACTGCAAGACACTGTTCTTCAAGGACAAGAAGGCGCGGCTGTGGCTCGTTGTGGTCGAGGAATCACGCGAACTCGACCTCAAGGCCCTTGCCAGGCTCATCGGCTCGGCACGCCTGAGCTTCGCCCGCCCCGAAAGGGTGCGTGACATTCTCGGCGTCGAGCCGGGAGCCGTGACGCCCCTCGCCCTGATCAATGACACCGGCGAGGACATCGGTGTCTACATCGACCGCGCAATCATGGAAACGGACCTCGTGAACCTGCATCCGCTCGTCAACAACCGAACGACGGCGCTCCATCCGCACGATCTCCTGCGCTTCCTCACGGCCTGCGGATACGACCCCAGGGTCGTCGATCTGACCCCTGCCACGAGAACCTGAAAACGGTTGCTTCAGTAGGTGTGACCCGATAGGTCAGTTCCTCAAAGGCACACAACCACGCTGCAACCATGTTTCCCCTCTCACACAAATAGCACAATAACAGACACATACCATCCCGTCAACGGTTCCGTGGCGCGATGGCGGGAGCCACAGTTGACCTCGACCCCGGCGCGTAATAGTTGCATTTGCGGGATGAAAAGACAAGATGCGCGGATCGTCCATGCCCTTTGCATAACCGGCGGAGCACCGGGCCTCTCGACACCACAAACAAGCCACATAAAACCGCGCCAGACCGGTCATTCTGCTTTACCCTGGGTAGACCCGTGGTATTCTGCCGACGGAATGTTCAAGAAGAGCACGAGAGGACTCCGCATGTGGTGCAGGAAGTGTAGACACATAGATTGTCACTTGATTACACAACAAAAACGACACATGAGATGCCTCGGACCCAGTGTTCCACAACGTCACAGGAACGCAACAACGAGATCCGGATACTGCGCCTCATAGACATCACAAGAAGGCCACCGATCAACGCATGAAGAAGCCCACAAGAAAGCAACGCACGGTGATGATGACCGACAGCGACTGGCAGGATCTCAAGGAGACCGCTGCCGCTGCCGGCATGACGGTCTCGGCCTTCATCGTCCACCGTCTGGCAGGGTCAGCAGAAGATCACGGTAGCGATCCGCGGACCGATGCCAGACTCGAGAGGATCGAGCGCTCGGTGCGGATCCTCGAGGAGATCGAACGCCTGCGTCTGAGTGCGGACGACGAGACCTGGGAGAAGGTAAGCGCCATCGTCGAAGCGCGCATGGAGATCGACCGCAAGCTGGATTGAAGGAGATGTCCATGGAAGACGAAGCGCGTCCCCGGCAACGCAACTACTACTGCACGCCGAGCCAGAACCGGGTGATCGAGAAGCGTGCGAAGCAAGCGGGGATGAACCGTTCGCGGTTTCTCGTTGCCTGCGCTCTCCACGAGGATGCCGGCGGTGGCGAGAAGCTGGTTCTCGATGAGGAGCAGCAGCACACGCTCCTGGAGCAGATGACGTCCCTCCATACGTTCGCAGTGGCGCTCGACACGGAACTGCCTGATATCGGCATGACGCCGTTGCAGGCGCTGGAGTTCCTCGTCCGTGCGACGAAGCGGGAGGAGCCGGAACCATGAGGCGCCGCGAGCGGGTGGCGAAGTACTCGATGTCGGTATCGGACGAGAATTGGGAACGCATCAAGGCCCGGTCCAGCCGCGCCGGCATGACGAACTCGGCCTACCTCGTGGAGAGTGCCCTTGCCGTCGATCCGGGGCGTCCTGCCATCACCCTTGCGCTGACACACGATGACCAGCAGGTGTTGCTGATGCTGGTCAAGGACATCCATACCCTGCTTTTTCAGAATCGAGGGGAAGATCCGTCGATCCGGGACAAGATCCACAACAGCACCTCGTTCCTCGCCCGCCAGAAGATGAAGGACATGATCCGGGATGGCCGCTGCGAGGACCTGCACACCACCCTGGCGCTGATGCTCGGTGAGGATGAGGCAGCGAGGATCGTCAAGGCGCTGTTGGCTTGACGGGTCGCGATCACGGCGGGATCAGAGATGATCCCTGACGGCCGCGGCCGCCGCCGCGGAGGCGTGCGTGAAGTGGCTTCACGCCAGGGCCAGGCGATCGGACCGGTGCACAAGCGGCGAGCGGCGGGGTCTCGTTCCTGGACGCCAACAAGGAGCGCGCGGGAGATCGTGGTGGAGGCGGAGGATTACGTGGGGCGGACTACAGGAACGATCCCGTCCTCATCCGTGACGGCCTGCGCCTGCTCGCCGCCGCCGGCAGGATCGATCCCGGCCCTGCCGACGTCCGGAATGCGATCGTTGCCGTGGTGGTGCTGGCAACGCCCGGGCCTCTGGAGAGGCCGGTCCCGGCCGAGGCGTACCTCGATGCGGTCAGGCGCGATCTCCTGAGCGGGATGGAGCGGGCAGTGGAAACGGTCCACCACACATGGAACGTCGGGCCGACGGGCGGCATCCGGTTGCAGTCGCCCGGTACTACCGGCCGGCGGCCGTCCGGTCAGCGTCGGTGCGCGGGCGGATCAGGCCCTGGGCCAGGAGCTCCTCCCGCGCTTCGGCGGCATCCTTGCAGGCCCTCTCCCACAGCTCGCGCAGGCGGCGCTCTTCCAACTCCAAATGGATCCGGTCGGGTCGATCGTCGGCGCAGGCGGCGGCGAGCTCGGTCCGGGCCCTGTTCAAATCGTCAGCGATGACGTGGTGGCGGGCCTCACCCGAATCGCCGAGGTATCGTTGCGCCTCAACGGCCTCCTGGTTGGGTTCGAGGATCCTCCTGCACGCCTCTCTCATCCGCCGCTCCACTGGCTCGAGGCGGCGGACCTCGTCGATGCGGCCGGCCTCTCGCGCCTCCTCGAGGGCCTTCATGTCCTCTCGGAATTCCTCGTAGGCCTGCAGAGCCTCCTCGATGGCCTGGCTCTCTTCTTCGAATTCCTCGGGGCTCAAGAAACACCGGAACCCGTACGGGATGCTCTCCTCGCCCTCGCGAAGCCAGAGATGCGCCTCCTCGTCCATGAGGGCGTGGATCGCCTCGATGAGGCGCTCGGCCTCCGGGCCGTCGTCGATGGCCTCCAACTCTTCCGCGTAGACGGCGAACTGCGCCTGCAGCTTCCTCATCCTGGTGCCGCGGCGGATGATGTATTCCTCCAAGGTCTCGCCGGGGCGTCTCTCCGGCGGCGAGGCCGTCCACGATGTGAAATCCACGACCTTGACCATCTCGCTCTCGTTCACCCGCTGCCCAGGAGGCCGGCAACCTGCTGCCGGCGATGCAACTTTACCACAGGCTTCCTGGCGGTGGGATTGGCAGGTCAACGGTGGCCGGTGTCCCTCCGGCAGTCGGGGAAAAGTGCGAGGAGGTGCTGGTAGGTGGCCGGGTCGAACTCCACTGGAACGCGTCGCCCGTCTCCGAAGAGCAGGATCGTCCTGGCGGGTTGGCGGTAGCGGCGGGCCGCCATGCCGAGATAGAGCGTGACCTGGTAGAGCTGACAAGGGGTGAGAGATCCCTTGTAGTGCCGGCTTTTCGTTTTGCGGACGATGATGAGGCGGGAGGCGCGATCGCGGCCGGGACGTCTGGCAACACGGACGTTGGCCTGCAGACGCCACCTGGTTCTGGTCGTGTTTCTTCGCAGGAAACGAAATCGACCGCATTTGCGACTCAAGGCCCGCTCGCGGAGATCCTGCAGGGTCCCACGTGGCGCCGGTCGCCACCGATCGAGGGCCAAAACCGTCGTTCCTTCCAAACCATCATAGCAGCGGCGGGTTCGCGCCTTCCGAGCCTGGCCCCCGTGATTCCCGTTGGGATTCCGGTGTAAGGTCCCGCCCCGGCTTGCAGCGACGGAGACCGACATGCAGGGATGGTGGTGCGTGCGCCATGTGTGCAGCGTTTTCGGACTCTCAGGCGGGCGATGAGCAAGCGAATGACGGAGCCGGCGCAAATCGCGTATCGCGTGATCGTACCCAGAGAAGATCAATGACCCAATCTGGCAATGCAGACCCTCCAGTCGGCCTCGAAACGAGAAACGTCTTTCTCGATACCGAGGTCTTCCGGTCTTGCGACCACAACCTAACTGCGGAGCTCATGCGGCTTTTTCGCTGCTATATGGACGACGCCGTTTTTGAGTTCCACACGACTGACGTAACGCTGCGTGAGGTCGCTCGGCAACTTCTTGCCAGGGAGAGGGAGGTGACGGCCAGGGCCAACAGTGTCGCGAACAAGTTGAGGCGTTGGAACAGCCGCTATCGGCGCGAGCAGGATCGCCTGCCAGTCCCGGATCTCCTCAGTGAACCAGCCGAACCGGGTGCGGCCTATCGTGAGTTCGAGAGGATCGTGCGTCACGAGTGGGGTGCAAGCGAGCACCGCGCTGCCGATCTCCTTGCCGGGCCAGTGATCGATCGGTATTTCGCCAGTGAGCCACCGTTCGACGAACTGAACAGCAAGAAGGAGTTTCCTGACGCGTTCGCTCTCCTCGCGCTCGAAGACTGGTGTTTCCGTACAGAGCAGCGCATCTACGTCGTGTCCAAGGACCAGGCTGTGCTCCGCGCGGCACATGCAAGCGAGCACCTGATCGGAGTCGAGAGCCTCGAGCGTCTCTTTTCTCTGGTAGCCTCGGCTGAGGGCCATGACGTGGCAAAGGTGGTCTTGACGGCCTTCGAGGAACCCTCCTCGCCGCTTAGTGAGCTTCAGCAATCTCTGTCACAGGACATTGGCTCGGTGGGGTTCGTGCGCGGCAGCGGCAGAGAAGTCGGCGAAGTTCTCGGCGTGGAGATCGTCGAGGTCGAAGACATCGACGACGTCACCGTCCTGCGCGTCGACCAGGATCGGGTCGTTTGTGTTGCTCATGTCGGGCTGCTGGTCTCTGCGGAGATCAAGTACCTCGATTTTTCGCAACCGGTTTGGGGCCGTGACGACCAGCGCTATTCCGGCGGGATCTCGGTCGTCACCCATATCGAAGATCGAGTCGGGGCCTACATCTTTTTCGAGGTGGTGGTAGATGGCGAGGCGGTCACGCTGCTTTCGGCCGGGTTCCTCTCTCGGGACTTATTCGTCAGGGACTCCTTACAGTGACGATTATCGCAACTATTGACCGGACGCGGACCTCGATAGGTACGCTGGCCGTACTCAGCTGCTTGGCCGCGGTGCTCGCGCTCGACCTCGTTGCCGGCGCCTCGGCCGAGACGTGGCGCGGCCTCATCGTCGCGCGCGAGTACCGCTGCGCACCGTACGACAAGAAACGCGACTACCGGTATCCGCAGTCGGTCGAGCGTGACATCGTCCGCGCGCTGCTGGGCGGTATGTGGTGCCGGCGAGGCACCCGGCTTTCAGCTTGACGAGTTCGGGAAGTTCCAGGGCAAGAGTTCGTCAATGCGGTTGTTGGGAGGGCCGGCGGCGATGGCTTCGAGTGTGGCCTTGAGCTAGGCGTAGGGCTCGGCGCGGGCCAGTTTCGCCGTCTTGATGAGCGAGGCGATACGACCCCACGCGGCGGCGCCTTCGTCGAGGCCTGCGAACAGTGCGTTTTTTCTCGACAGGGCAATCGGCCGCGCGAGATTCTCGATGGCATTGCTATGCATCTCGACGCGCCCGTCGGCAAGGAAGAGCTGGAGGCCGTCCCAGTGTCGGCGATATTGGAACACGGACGATCGGTACACCTTGTGCTGGCGGTTATCCGTGAGGCTCGTTTCCGGCGATGACGAGTACATCTTTCCTGCGGCGTGTCCGCTGGGCAGCAACTGCACCCTCACGGTGGGCAGACGATCGACGGAGAAAGGGAGTAGAGGATGGAGTTGTTAACCGGAATCGGACGAGAAATGCGGTCCCGGCATGTGGAACGGCTGGCAAGGCATGGCACGAGCGGCGGCGACGCCGTAAGAACCTCCGGCGACTATGATCCACATGCGGCGCGGGCTGCCCCCGTGGAGGGGCGCTCGCAAAGAGAACCAATGCCGGAAGCCCGGGAAACGAAGAATCTCGCGGTCCTGATCGACGCCGACAACACTCGGTAGAGCAGTGCGAAGCCGCAGGAACCGAGCGTGTCCAACACGCTGTCGATTCGGCCTTCGATCAAGTGGTCGGGGAGAAGGTGCTCGACCTTGCCGAGGCGACGGCGGCGCAGCAGCAAGGACGGCGGTCGGAAAGCGTGTCGGCATTGCGAGTCAAGCGATTCCAAGTCAAGGTTAGCGATCTGAATGATCCTAACCTGGACAACTCCAGCTCAATACAGTCAGGTGGTTGTTAGCGAAGCCAACGAAACGGCCACAGTGGAAGGCCTTACAGGTGAACGGCACAGTGGGTTGGTGAGAATGGGAAGAGAACGGGAGCCCCGCGGCCTTGCACTCAACAAGCGGACATTCATGTTGTTCCGTTTGCCGGAAGACACGTCCCCGGGCAGTAGCAGCACGCCTATCGGTACGGCCTTCGGTGTGCTGAGACCCGGTCTCGTACTGACCGCGAACCACGTGGTCAGCGAGATAGATGCGCGCTCACTGCTCGTTCTCTGCACGCACTACAGGTGCGTAAAATGCCTCATCGACAGAGTGGAGAGCCATCCGGATGCGGACGTGGCCGCGCTATTCCTTGGGAGGATGTCTAATCCGAAGCCACTGGAGCACTTCAGCATAGGACTTCCAGGGGACGTATACCCCGGCTACAACGACTTTCCGCTCGCGGAGGACGTTCTGGCATACGGATTCCCGATGGTCGGCGTCGAAAAGCCCATCAATCCGCGGATGATGAAGGGGCACATTCAGTCCAAGTACGAACACGCCAGCACGGACGGACGCTATCGCTACAGCGCCTACGAGCTGTCCCTTCCCGCGTTCCCGGGCTTGAGCGGTGCCCCAGTGTTCAGCGACTGGAATAAGAGGCATGCAGCCATCGGTATCGTCACAGAAAGAGTTTCATACCTCACGGAACAGGGCGGCCATGAAACGAAGGCGTACCTGACGCTTGCGGCGGCGCTACACCCGCTAGCAGATTGGATCAAGTCCTTATGAATGGCCGGGCCACTGCGGGTTCCACACCGGGGTCGTGCAAAGCGCGGAGTAAAGGGTCACGGAACCGCCGCCCCGTCGGATACGCGGTGCAGTTTCCAAGATCCGGCCTCAGCGGAGACTGAACACGGCTCTGCAACTTGTTTGGCACGTAGATTGAACCCTCACCGGCATAGCAACGTCTTGACTCTTTTTTATTCAGGGGGGACAACGACGTAGCCGCTGCTGAACGATCACCGGTCAAGGCCGGGTAGGAGGGGGTATTGCCGAGCGCCTCTATGCAGAACCCCGAGCGCGCGGGACTACCGCACTCGATTCATCACCTGAGTGATCGCACGGGACTCTAAGCTGAGTCTGTAAACTACGACCACTTATCGGCGAAACGGTCGAAGTAGGCCTTAGCTTCCGCGGTGAGCCACTCGTCGTGCGCCTTGTTGAACGCGACGCACAGCCTTCGGTCTTCGTCAAACCAGGTAAACACGGTCTGCTTTGCTTGCTTGGCAGAGCCAAGTCCATCAATCTGTATTAATGGAGGCGCGAACCTTCCTTCTTTCCCTACTGCGATTATGGATACATGTACCCTTGAGTTCATCGTAAAGTCAGGACCACCAACTTCGAATTGCGAAGGTTCGTCGGAGGCGGTAATGTCCTTGGCACCAAAAAAGTCGAGTTGGCCGTTATTCAACATCGCAATGTAGGACACCTCGGATTGCCTTCTATACTTCAACACATTTGCTAGCTGAATGCCTTGATCGGCGTGATCTATGTCATAGAATCGAAGAAAAAGTGTGTATTGATCGAGATACGTAAACTGATTATCCGCACCCTGATAGATAAGATCATACGCCCCACCCCATGCATCAAAGATGTTGTTTGTAGAAGCAAACTCATTCCAATATACATTTGCCAACAACATGAGGTTATTTGCCAAGGTCGTGAATTCGGGAAATTCGGCACCTCCATCGGAAGGTTGGGAAAATCCGTACTGATATTTCCTGTCAAGCAGTTGCACTTGTTCGGCAATGGTAGTCGCTCCAGTACCTATTGCGATTACTCTACCGAAACGGTCGCTAACAAAGTTCGTTTGGTTTGCGAGGCCACTCGTAAGTGAGCCCCGCCAGTCAGTAGCTTCTGCCAGGATAACGGCCCCAATTTCCGCCAATATGGTTTTTCCATCTTGCCGTGACTCGTATTGGCTAAGAAAGCCCTTGAGTTGGGCATAGGTAAACGCCGGTCGGGTGGCGAATTCACTTACTAAATCATCAAGAAACCTTCTGATATGGAGTACGGATCCGGCGGCACCCACAGCCAGTTTGCCATTTACGACAAATATCTTTCTGCGCATCCTTATGGGAATGTAGCTGGGAATTGGAATAGTTGGTATTACTATACCGTTCGGTTGCGAAGGTAGCCTCAGATCTGTAGGACCATGGGGACCTGGTATGGATAGTAGCATGTCCCCAGCGAGTACAGGTGCGCCTGCATTGGTATGAAATATAACTGTCAATTCAATTTCCAATCACGTACGAGGTTCATACAGTTCTTCTCGGTTGGAGTTGTTTTTTTGTAGCGTCCTAATAGTAGATTGCCAACGCATCGATTTCCCCCTGTAGCGCGTTGGAGGAAGAGATGTCGCATCAGTGAAGCGAAGATGCGAGCGAGTTCTTGTATATGCATAGACAATCTTCGATTTCCGAAGGTGTCAAGCCGCGCAGTTCCGGGGGAAGGTATTGCATCGGGACCGAAGCGCCTTGGAGGCCGAGTGCTCATGCACCTTTGCGCGTCCCGGCGTGTAAGTAGACGCGTTCGGGCCTGAGGTCAAGAAAGGCGCCGATCCGACAGGCGATGTCATAAGCCGCGAGTTCGCCGATGCCGTAGAGTCCTCCGATCTTGGCGTGGACTGCTTGGTGTGATGCTTCGGTTGGGTGCGGCCTCTGCAGGCTGTGAAGACAGCAGGGCCTCCAGTTCCTTCTTGGAGGAGGTTGCAAACTCGCGTGCCGCGGCGATCATTCCTTCGAAATCGGCATACCCGTCAGACGTGCAATCATGCCGGGCCTGCAGGCGCCGGCAGTTCCGGATGACGACCCCACAGTTGGCAATCATCGTCTCGAGCTTTTCCAGCGGAGAGGGCTTGACCGAAAGCAGATCTGCGACATGGTCGCGAAAGGCGATGAACTCGTCCTGCACCCAGGTCTTCTCTTCCCAGCGGATGCCGTCGATGTGGACCCGGCCGGCATCCCAGCGGAGGTTGTGGTACCTGCAGCGGGCCAGGACGGAGCCGACATTGATGTACGCCAGGCTGTCCTGTTCCCTGTACCTGCCATAAATCTTGAAGGCCATGGAGGTGGTGAGGGTCTTGTCGACCCCGCTGACGCTGAGAATGAGGTCGCCGCATAGGTGCCGCCTGATGTGGACTTCATGGCGTGGCCTCCTTGGGCTCGTAACCTTGATTAGATATGGCGGTGCCCCGTGATCTGACAAGGCGCCCACCGCGGGGCTTCGCGGTCGCCTTGCGGTCCTGCACTCGACATCCTTGCGTCGGATGCAGACCGGAACACCCGGACATGGGTTGTCGTCGCGTGGTTCGAACTCCTCGAGGAACGAGGCACCCGTCGTTGTCAGTTGCCTTTCCGGCCGTCGGAAGACGGGCGGCGGATCTCCCCGACAGGCTCCAAGTCACATGGAGAACCCTCGGCCTCGGGATTGCGACAGTTTCTGTGTTTCCTGCTCTTGCTCCTCGCGCCGCCGTTCCTTCCGCACGCTGCTGTCGGGGGGACCATGAGCCTTCCTGATCTCCTCGAACGCGGCCATGGCTTCGGCCATGTCGTGCGCCGTCGTGCTGCCGTCGGCCAGCACCTCGCCATAGGCCCCTTCACGTCCGAGGATCCTGCGAACTTCCCGGGCCCAGTCCCGGGTCTGCGCGTACCAGTACGCGTATGCGGCGCTCTGGTGGATGGGGAGACCCTCCTTCCCGGCCTCCGTGGCCAGCGACGCAGCGCGGCGATGAAAGTGATCGATCTCGCCTTCAAGGCGCCTCACCTCGGCTTTCACCTCATTGCGCTTGTCCTCGGCGTACGTCTCCTGCCACAGCAGCCGCCAGCGGGGATCGTCCGCCTCGAGTCTGTGGGCGAGTGCCGTCATTCTGGTGATGATCTCCTTCCAGACCGGTGTCTGCGTCGCATGGATGCCCCGACGGTCGGCATCTGCGGCATTGTCGTGGAGACGCAACAGCAGCCAGCCTGGAAGGGTGTCGCGCTTCCCGCTATCCGCAATCGTGCCCTCGACGCGGGAGACAAGGGCCCGGGCGCCCGCGAGCCTGTCGAGGTGGCCTGCAAGGGTGGGGCTCTTCAACTCCTCGATCACCGGTGCCAGCGCCAGCGCCTCCTTCTGCCAGCTCTTCCATCTCCTGTTCCAGCGTCGATTGAGCGGCCTGTCGCGTGATCCCTCCCGCTCCAGCAGCATTCGGCGGTCGCGGTCGAGGGCGCTCACGGACGCCAGAAGCGTTTCCACCCGTTCTCGCGCCTGGGCATGGGCGTCCGCATCCTCGAGGATCCGGGCGAGTGCCTGGGGGAGCGCGGCGTCCTGCGGCGCCTGATCCTTCAGGCCTCGAACAGCGCTGAGGATCCGGCCGGCATCCGGGTGGTCGAAGGGATCGCCATCGGTCCGCCCCGCGTCATCGGCATGGCGGCGCCATTGTCCGGCGAGGGCGCCGGCCTCGGTGTCGAAGGCGATGAGAGCCTCGAGGCGTTGCGCGTCCTGCCATGTCGTCGCGCCCGTAGTGTTGTCCGCGCTGGCCTTCCAGTCCGCAATTCTCACCTCGGTCTCCCGTCGCCATGTCTCCCATGCCGCAAGCGCCGCGAGTGGCCGGCCCTCGGCTCTCTGCTGCAGGTGCCGGCGCGCCTGCAGCGCCCGGGCGATCGCGTGTGCCGCCACGGCACGATCGGGTGTCGGGGGTGGTGGAGGCGCAGCCGGCGGTGAAGACGCCGCTGCGGGTTTCGTTGGCCGCGCTGGCGTTGGTCTGACGGCGGGCTTCGGTGCGGGCGTTGCCGGCTTGCACGGTGTCGGGGCAGCCATTGGCCCGGGTTCCGGTGCCGGCCGTCGTGCCCTCGACGGCGCCGGCTTCGGCGCGGGACGTGGTGAGGACGGAGTTGTCCGAAGCGGAGCGGGTGCCGTCTCCGGCTGCACCTTCTCCACATCCGTGACCGGCGCGGGTTGCGCTTCCTGCTTCTTCCGTTCCGCCGTCCATGCCTGGTGGCGTTCCCCGAAGTCGGCAAGGACCCGGGGAATGGTTTCGCCATCGATGACTCTCGAAAGCGAGTTGCTGACGCATGCCAGTGCCAGAAGAGCGGCATGCAGTCCGGCCATGGGATCGCGTTCGGCTGCCCTGGCTTCAGCCTCGTGCGCTTCCAGGCGGGTGACAAGGTCAGCCGCACGGTCGTCGAAGCGGAAGGCCCGGCCGAGCCGTGCTGCGTCACGATCGACTCCGCCGTCGTGCGCACCGTCGAAGCGTTGCCATGCATCGACCGCGGCTTCGGCCCTTTTCCGCCAGCCGGCCCAGGCGGCAAGCGAGGGGAGCAGGCGGCCATCGGCTTCGGCAAACAGCGTCCGGCGCTCCTCGATTGCGGCAGAGAGCCTGTTGGCGATGTCGTCAGGTGACGGCCGGCCGGCTGAGGTGGCGGGTTTCTCTGCCGGCGCTTCGGCGGAAGCGTGATCCGCGGCGGGTTCTTCCGGGGTCTCCCCGGATGGCGCTGCCGCCACATCCATTGCAGCTCGTGACTCCTCCTCGCCGGCCTCGTCGCCGTAAAGCAGTTCCTCGGCTTCAGCGCCTGTGACCGACTCGTAGAGAGCGGGGAGTTCGGCCAGAGCGGCGGGCATCCTGGCATAGGACGGCGCCTCGGCGTCAACGACGAGCACGAGCTGCACCAGTTCCTCGAACCCTGGTTGTGGAACAAGGTCCTCGCCCCGTTCTCCGGCTTGCGCGACATGGCGCCGGAGTTTTTCCTCGAGGCCCAGGACGTCGGCGTCGAAGGCAAGGAGTCCCCGCAGAGTTTCGGCTGTCTCCGTGAAGTCGATGCCGCCTGCCGCCTCGCGTCCGATGTCGAGAGCGGCCGTCGTTCTCTCCCTCCATGCCGCATACCCGTCCGCGTGGGAAAGGGGTGCATCGTCAGCCGCGTCCTCGAGGCGAAAGCGTTCCTCGAGACACCCCACGAGGTGGGGTTCGAGAGCGTGGATCTTCTCCAGTCCCTTGCTCGTTCTCCGGACGTCCACCAGGGCGTCGTCGGGAAGAGCGGGTTTGGGAAGAACGTCGCGCTGTGGTTCCTGTACATCCCTGAACTGCCCGCCGATCGCCTCGAGGGCGGAGAGCTCGTCGCCCGTCGCCGTCTCGAGGGCCTCCACCAGGGCATCCCGGTCGTCGGTCAGGAGCACCGCGTTGTCGCGGGCCCGCGTCATCTCCACGTAGAAGGCGGCCTGGCCTCCAAGAGACCCGTGGTCGGCATCGAGGACGGCGATCACCTGATCGCAGGTGATTCCCTGCGCTGCATGGACCGTGCTCGACCAGGCATGGTCGATGAAGTGAAGCTGCGGGTCGTCATGGGCCATGACGAGGTCACGGCCGTCGGCGGTCCGGAGACGAAGGTTCCGGCGCCCGATCGAGACGATCCGGGCCTCCTCGCCATTCAGCAGCGAGCGCTCCCGTTCGTTGCGGGTCCAGCGGATCCTGTCGCCCGCCTGCACCTCGATCCGGTCGGTCTCGAAGAGATCAACGTGATAACGCAGGTAGCCCGAGGGATCGCCCTTGCGGGGTTTGCCGTCCGGATGGTCGAAGAGCACCCTGTCACCGTCAAAGCCGGTGATGCGGCAGGCATCGCCCTTCCTGGCGCGCACACCGTAGACGTCGTGGTGGAAGACCACCATGTCGCCCTCGTGCCAGTTGTCGATCTCGCCTTTCTGCGAACGGGTGAGGTGGAGATTGACGTAGCGCTCGATCTCGAGCGTCCTCCCGTGGAGGCTCCCCTCGGCTTTGAGGCCCTCGCGGACCGACCTGTTGATCTCACGGCGTCTCGCATGGGTGGGAGCGAGAATCCTCGTTCCCTCCCGCGAACGAGCGTCAAGGTCGAGCCACAGGGCCGCGGCATGATCGCCGAGTTCGTCCGCCGGCATTTCGAGGACGCCCGGGCCAAGGGTGTCGAGGGCGAGGCCAGGCTTGCCCTCGATCATCTGGAGCACCGCTGCCTTGAGACCCATGTCGCGCTGGCGCAGCACCTCGTCCATCACCGCCGTCGGCATGCCCGCATCCTGGAGCACCCGGAAGGGCTGGCCCGCCTCCACCGCCCGCAGCTGCCGGCGGTCGCCCACCAGCGCCACCCGGGCGACATCCGTCGCCCCGGCGATGCGCAACAGCGCGTCCATCTGGCTCATGCTGATGAGCGACGCCTCGTCGACGACGAGGATACGCCCGGCCAGCGCCTCCCGGGCTATTGCGAGAGTGTCGGCATTCGCGGTGCCGTCGCCGACGTCCCGGTAGCGTGTCAGGAGCCACTGCAGGGTTCGTGTGGGCAACCCGGTCTCCTCGCCCAGCGTCAGCGCCGCGCTGCTCGAGGGAGCAAGGCCGATGACCCGGTCGGCGCCCGCCTGTGAGACCACCTTTGTCAGCATCGTCGTCTTGCCTGTGCCGGCGTTAATGCCGAGCGGGTTGTAATGCCGAGTGACGAGCGGGAATCGGCACCACACGGGAGTTTTTCCGCCCTTCGACTCGGCATTACATCGGTAGATCACTTGCCACCGAGGAGTTCCATCAAGCTGTCCCTGACACCGAGGAAGGTTCCGGGCCTGATGGACGGCGGCGTGTTGCTCTCCAGGATGTCCAGCTTCTCGGCCGGGCTCGCACGGACGTACATCTCGGTGGTCCTGAGGTCTGCATGACCAAGCCACAGGGAGACCTTCCGGATGTCGCCTGTGGCATGCAGGATCGCCATGGCTGCGGAATGACGCAGCACATGCG
>MKWU01002824.1_pt1 | contig 24558 bp, 24 predicted proteins | sample 809101 | NCBI WGS metagenome assembly MKWU01 (sample SAMN05860141, study PRJNA318959) | sponge metagenome | host: Aplysina aerophoba | place: Slovenia: Piran, Adriatic Sea, Gulf of Piran | collected 2013-05-07 | reverse complement strand
TGGTTTCGGCGTAGTCGTCTCGTCATGGGTCCTCCTCATTCACGGCAATCATGCCGCTCGTGAGCAGAAATGTCACTTATCCCCCTTGTTCAAATTTCCCGAGCCACCTCTCAATATCTCCCAAAGAGACCACGGAAGCTATGGCCAACTCCGGACACCCAGTGTCACTTTCCAAGGGCTTGTCCTGAGAAGTCGAATGATGGGGAACCACTTCGTCTGACGCATAGCCCATGGGGCAAAAAAGGCTTCCCCAACTGCACAACAGAAAGGTGAAAAGGATCACGAAGGAAACAATGACTCGGAATTGAGAGGGAAAGGTCATCAGCAAAAATCTGTATTTGTCATCTTAACCTACTGTTTTCAAGAAATGAGTTTCTAAGCTATGTTACCAAATTATCACTATCGGATTAAACCTCGATGCGGTGTGTTTGCGCCAGGACGGGTCCGCTTGGCGGAAAACGCCAGTTGTCGCGCTCCGTCGATTTTTCTTATGATATGGCAAAAGAGTTTTTCATTTATCCATGTCCGATTGTTTTCATAAGGAAGGAACGCCACAATGGAAACCTATACACGAGATGAAGCCAAAACCGAAACCACCGAAGACCCCAAGGCTCGCGAGCTGTTACGACGTGCGTTTACAAAAACGTCACGCTGGCCTGATAACTTTGGCGGATTCGAAGCCGATCTTCGCATCAACGTGAATGGTGAGGAAACCATCGGGAAAGTCACGGTCAAGTCCTCAAAAGAAGTCGAAGTGTCTCTTCCCAATGAAGAGCTTCAAAAGTGGGCTCAAGGTCAAATTTCCATGATCGCCTCGCATCGGGGGCCGCGAAACTTCGAGGAATCCGATGGAAAATACAATTTATCGTTTCAGGGCGAAGAAAGTCATCCCCAGGGGCCACGGATCGGTCTGGGTGATTCCATGGGCTCCACTTACCGTGTCAAAGATGACCGCATCACCCAGATCAACCGGAAGATGCCGCACGTGGCCTTTACGATCAACGTCGAGGACAGCGCATTGACGCAGGACGAGAAATATCTGACGACTCGCTATACCGTGTATTACTACTCACCCAAGGACGGCTCACTGGCCAACGTGGAGAGCTTTTCGGACTCTCATGCCAGGGTGGGCAATGCGGATCTTCCGGCGACCCGCCGAATCATTTCCTATGAAAAAGGCGCCACGGTGACGCGCACCATGACGTTTGAAAACCACAAGCCGCTGTAAGCGTGACAGTTGCTGCAAAGGGAGGGGGCCGGCAAGGAATGCATGTCGATCCCTCCCCTTTGTTACTTTAACCCCTGCCCTCTCGTGCTCCCGCCGAACCCTCCGAAATTTCCCCCGAATCCACCCTGGCCGGTGCTCCAATACCCGCCCCGCCGCCAACGTTGAAAAGGATGACGCCGCTCAGGGCGGGTAAAACGCCACAGGGCAAACAGCATGGCCAATGCTGCGGCAACGTTCATCCAAAACCCTGCGCTCGAAGTGCGTTTGGTTTGTCCGGCTGCCTGGACCGCGCTGCCCGCGGTTGAAGCCAATGCTACTGCCGTACGATACAAGGATTCTCCGTACCCGGCATTTTCGAACATGGGAATGAGATACTGCGAGGCCAGTTCATCCAACTGTGGCTTTCCGATTACCGGGAGTAAATTCCGTCCCAGTACCACCACGGCTTGTCGCTCCTTCAACGAAGCGAGCAACAACATCCCCTTCTCCTGTTGCGCCGCGCCAATGTGCCATTCCTTATATAATCCCTGCGCATAACCCCGTGCATGCGAGTGAGGGCTGGCTGTCTCAATCGTCACGACGATCATTTCGACACCGGTCCGATCTTCCAGTTCCTTGCAGACTGCACGAATTTGACTTTGCCAGTCCGGTTCAATCAAATCCGCATAATCGCTGACATAACCAAGCGGCGTCGGAAAAACAGATTTCTTTTCTCCTCCGGCAGCACCGGCCGAACCGGGAGATACCCAGACAAGCAGGACAAACAGAAAAAGCATGGGCGCTGAACGCCGCAGTGTCTTGTCAACCAGCAATTTTCTCATTTGAAACCGTGGGAAAAGCGTTTCAGGTGGGCTTTCCGCTCCAATGCCAAGTTAGTCTAACGCCACTTGTCCTGCACGAAAATCAATGTTCAAACTCCAGCCTCGAAAGAAATCAAGGCCAAGAAGGCCGTCAACGCCGGTGCTCGGTGGCAAGGTGTGCCCCAGTACTGGAAAGTCGGTACGTTTCTGCCCCAGAGCCATGATCTTGTCGAGTGGGACGCGTGGCACAAATTCGACGCCACTACCTGTAGTTACTTGGATACGGTCAGATATTAATGCTGGGTCGTAACCGAGGGCAACCAGCATCCCTATGTTCACCACAGTGAACGTCGCTCCAGTGTCAAGTGCGAGGCGAAGGACGGCACTGCCGCTCGGTCCCCACAACTCTGCTGATACAAAGATCAAGCCCTGTTGCGGGTCAAAGGAAAAACTCATAGGACGATCGCCGTGTCTTCGGGCATCCTCCCCGTGTACAGGACGGCGAACCGTTTAGGGCGCAAGGTTACGGCTTGGCGATAAACCTCTTCGCGATCCTTGCTGTGCCAACGTACCTTGCCGCTTTGCACTTCCAAGACGTCATTGACCTGTGGGTCTTCGATGAGAACCCATTCTGAGGAAAACTGTGCTTCGATTTGGGCTATAGTTAGGAGATCATCCATCAGTCTGATCCTCCTGATTATAGTTCGATCCTGAAATCAGATGGTTTGCCCATCATCACGTTGTCAGATCATATAACCATTAATTAAGCAACAATTCCGCTTCATTATACGGTATTAGGCCTGATCCGTCATGTGCATATATGTGCATATCCTGAACCTAACACTAGATATGAGCCAAGCATGGAAATGGGAGCGAGGTGTGCGTATACGCTTTAAGTCATTGATTCGATTCCTTTGTTGATTGGGTTCTCTTTATGACGCTCTGTCTTTGAACCATGGGTTGGATTCCAAGCCTTCCGCGCTGTTAAGCCAGTACTCTTGGCCACACTTCAGAAAACCATGAGGCAATGGATTTGTTGCTCGCGGGTTGCAAACGATATAGTAGTCATCACCAATCACATACTTATTGTGATTGAACCAAGGTTCACAACTGTTGAATGGCTCCATTTCAGATGAAAGAACAGCGCTGAGCCCCTCATACCCTACGTAATCAGGATGATCGGATTGCTCGGTATCCAGAAATATCCTGGTGGATACTAAAGAGGAGGATTGTTTGACTATATGGTCCTGGGGTTGGTATCGCCAATCCGAAAGTGCGCCAGAATCCACATTCATCGATACTTGGGGAAGACCTAAACCAAACACAGCTCGGACAATCCGCGGTGGCTCAAGATCGGATATGGGAGAGACTTTCCCAATATTTACTGCAACGACGTAACAGTCCGTGGGATCAATCAAGCCCTTGTCTCTAAAATGCAACCGTTGCTTGGCCTTGTCACGTATGGACTGAAGAATCCGAAGTTTCAATTGGTCATCCGGCACATCACGAACCACACCAAATTCAACTTCCGGCACAGCGTCCTCTCCGGTGCCAGGCCAAACAGTGGTAGCCTCCAGCCAGAAAGGATGCGGTGCAATTATCCTGAAATCAGGGCCTAGATCTGGCGAGCCCCAACGCTCTTTTCGTTGTTCTCTCGGTTCGATCTGCGTATTTTGACGTAACAGAGAACATCCTACATACATCTCCCAGTAACGAGCTTGGAAGTCATCGTTCCGTGCCTTCGCAAGAAAATCTAAGTCTGCGTGGGGCCAATATTCTTCCCACATCTCTTCAATGAAATCACGAATATTCTGATGATCAGGATTAGAACGCAGATTCTCATAGATTGCACCTTTACCCTGAACTGCAAAAAAACTTTCAGATTTCATGACGGTACGATTTGCCTCCACAGGCCCACGTTTAAACGACCTGCAGATACAGATGCCTAGGTGTCAAAGTTGCAAGAGAGAGTCCATCTCGAAGGACTAACTACCTGTTGCATAAACGGGCTCCTGCATCCAACACCGGTGCTATATTGATTTTGGTGGGACCACCCATAAGTTTTATGGCCTTCTCAACGGGGATGTCTTCCATTCTGGCTGCTTCTTCTGCGATCTTGTAGAACTCAGGATCATCAAGCCATATTTCTTCAATGTTGGAAAATCTGTGTTTCCTTGCTACTCCCTTGGCTATGCCATTCACTGCGTATATTTTTTCTTGAGATTCAAATACTACAGCGCCACGTCCAATTGGTAAACATTTGACCATGCCAGAAGGGACAGACAGGGGCCATTTGGCCCCGAATTGTTGTTTAGAGATCTCCTGTTGACTGTCTGCATTTGCGAATAATGGGATTACGAGCCAGAGCGCTGCAATGAAGAGAAGTTTTTTCATGCTTTGTCCTTTTGCGTGAAATCTATTGAAACCGCCCCTCATGTTTCATCGAGTCGATCCGGTCCACCAGTTGCCCCAGGCCGGCTAGGTATCGCTCCAACAGCTTGGGCAGCTCATGTTTCCCCGGGGTACTGAGGCCGCGCTTCAAGCGCCAGACTTCGAGAAACACCGAAGGGTCCACGTCTAACGTGGCGTTCAACTCATCCAATACTTCCGGAGATTTCATGTTTGATGGGCGGTCCAGCAGGCGATACAGTCCTCGAAGACACGGCAGAAGCGCGGTCAATGAGAGGGGCAACAGGGTTTGAATGGCTTCGACCTTGGCCCATCCTTCGACGTAGCATTGGCGAACACGCAGCAGGTTCGCGTGCGTTTCCTGCCGGCATTGGCGAAATAGATGCGTAGCATCGACGTGCAATTCAGGGAACGGATCACGCCCTTCAAGCAGGACGTGGTATTCCTTGATGTCCAGAAATTCCAACGGGAACACGTCCGAGAATTGTTGAAGATCCGAGTGCGTGAGAAACAATGGAGCAATAATTTTTTCCCTGGCCCATTGTTTGTGAATGCCGCTCCACTGTTGAAGCACCGGCTGCGTGATGTGTTCGAGCACGATCAAGACGTTGATGTTGGAGTAGCCCTGCAGGAACTCACCGCGCGCCGCACTGCCATAGACAATGCTGGCTTGAGATTCGAGAGACTTTTGTTTTTTTATGGAACGGAGAAAACCCCGAAGCGGAGCATGCGTCTCTTCCTGAAGTTGGGACCAGGGCGGATTGGTGCTCATGCTTGCGGCCTCGCTAACGCGTCGCGGGAATTGATATTACGAAAGCGCATGGGGTGGTCGTTGATCGGCACGGGGGTCCGGCACCAGTCCCAGGGCCAGGAAGCGATCGAGTATTCCAAAAGGCGGAGTCTCACGTAGACCGGCGGTCGCCGTCAGGACCTGATATTTGAGCCGCTGGTTTTTGTCGATGGTAAAAAAAACCCGGTTGCGCAACCACGCAAGCACGGGGTTTCCCGTATTCCAAACAAAGGCTTCTTCATCGGCCAGCCGTTGCAACATTTCGACTTTGGGGCGACGCTGTTGTTCATACACCTTCAAGCGGGATTCCCCAAAATTGTCTTCCGCCAAACACGAGGGGATCAGGTCGGCCAATACCGTGGCATCGACCATGGCCTGCATGCGGCCTTGAGAGGCATGAGGATTCATCCCATGGGCCGCATCCCCGATCAGCACGGCCCCATTGGTGACCCACGTCCGCGCCCGGGTTCGACCCGTGGGCATCACCGCCGATTGCTCCCAGCCGGTGAAACCATGAAACGTGGCCGAAAGTTCAGGACAAATAGCGGACCAGCGTTTCTGAAGGGGTTCGACGCCGGCTGTATGTATCGCATCGCGTGCCGCGGCATCAATCAAGTAGACAAGATAGATTTTCTCTTTTGCAGCCGGGAATACACCCAGTATTTCTTTTTTCCCGAGAAAATACTGCGCTTCATCCAACTTCTCGGGACAGTCCAATATGGCGACAAGATAGCTTTCGGGATACAGGTACAGCTTGGCAGGAATTTTGAGGGCTTGACGAACTTTGGAGGTCGGCCCATCAGCTCCGACCACTAACTTGGCTGAAACGCGTACGGGCTTGCCTTGTACGTCTGCTTCCACTCCAATAGTGATTCCGTCCCTTTTCAAGACATTGGTAAACGATGCGTTGTACCACAACCCTCCGGGATTCCGTTTTTCCAAGGCTTCCAGCACCGTCCGATGCACGACATGTGGCAAGGTGACGAGTGCGCGATTATAAGGAGACGGCAGATCATCATAGTCAACTGAACACAGCCGCCTTCCGCCAACTTGACGAAAATGAAAATGTCGAACGGGCTGTACCGCGTTTTGTGGCAATTGATCCAATAGCCCCAGATCGTCCAGAATTATTTGCCCATTCGGCTGAAGAATTTCTCCGCGTATGCCGTGCGGAGGACCAGGGGCTTGTTCAAGAACGAGAGTACGAATGCCCTTCCGGGCGAGCGAGAGGCCCAGAATCGCTCCTCCACCCCCGGCACCGACCACAACGACGTCAACGTGAATATCCATATGAAACGAGGTAAAACAAACGAAGCGGACGGCTCAGGGGTACAGTGCCCGGAAACGACACCTACTCGGATTCGAAGATGTTTTGAAAATGTTCGTCGGCTTCTTCCCATGCCGTGGGATTCGTGTTTTTGAGCCAATCTTTCAAAAAGGCTTTCTGCCCGGGAGAGAGCATTTGTCTGATCTGGTGGGAACGGCCTTGCAAGGGTTGTAGAAACCCGACTTTTTTGACAGGGTCGAGCGTCGCGGTCCGGACGTACACGTTGGTATAGGCTAGGGGTTCATCGTTTTCTCCCTCCCCCTGGAGCCAGACCGAAATATACTTGTCCATGGTTAAGCCCGAGCTGTCCAGTGCAGGGTCCGTTTCATGAAACACGTCATTCTCCGTTTCATGTAACGGGACGGCTTCATGAGCGCGAAAGAGAAAATTGCGATTCCACATGAGGCAAAATAGAGGGAAACAAGAACGTCACGTCATAGTGGCAAGGAGCCGTCATGAAAGTCAAATACGACGGTTTATACCGTATGGGGCAAGATAACGCTTGTTTTTTCTTGTTGGCTTATCATAGTGTTGTCGGAAACCGTCTCGTGGCAAATTGGGTGCCGGGATTGTGATGACGAAGGCACGTATGAGACGCGCATCGTCTTTTGTTGAACCCCATAAAAAAGGAGTGTTACCTTATGAAACCGTTGTGTCTCGCAGGATTTCTCTTGGCCGTTCTGTTCATTTCCGGATGTCAAGGGACCGGAGAAATTGTCAAATTACGTATCCAGCACATGGAGTCCGCAGTTGATGCCAAAAGCTCTTCTCTTACGGTTGCGGTTTCTCCATTCGATGATCAACGACAATCATCCGGGCACTTGGGTATGCGGACACGGGGAGGAGGAAGCCAGACGTATTTTGACGTAATGGACGGCACGCTCAGTCAACGCGTCACGAATTCTTTTGTCGACTTCTTGAACCAAGCGGGATTTTCCGCCTCACCGGCCAATGGCACCGGATCCGCAAATGTCCGAATTGAGTCTGCCATCCAAAAGTTTACCGTGCAGGCGACCGATAAGCCTCTCTCCACCTTCCTTGAAGTAGACACGGTCATGGCCTTTACTGTCCATAACGCCGACGACGACAGTACCGTCCGGATTTCTGTTGGGGTGGGCAAAACGGATCATGAAGTCGTCTTCGCCAAAGAGGATATGGAAGAACTTATCGGAAAGGTGCTTGGGGAAGGCTTCGAGGAATTTCTGGAGAAGACCGAAGTCCAAGGACAGGTGCTCAAGTTTCGGCTTCCTGAGGAATCCTCCTGAGGTTGGATCTTGGCAAACCGGTTCAGCCGGATTCCTTACTCGCACCAAACCAACGATAGCGATACTTGGCCACCAGTTCATAGAGGCCAATCATGAGTTGCCTCCACGCACGAAATCTCCAGAGCAACATGAAGATTCGTCCGCCCCGCAGGCCATAAAGAAACGGAAGGAACGCTTCCAGCCCACCGACAACCGTTCCCTTCTCATCGACCCAATAGGCCATGGGAGGTCGACGGTCGTCCTGATAGCGTTGTCCCAAACATTCGGCAGCCTTTCGGCTGTCATAGGGGATATAGTGGACATGTGCGGCTCGCTGCTCCAATTTCTGCTTCACTGCCACACAAAGACGACAATGGGAGTCATAAATGAGGTATCCGGACTCTGGTTGGCCTGAAACTTCGTTTCTCATGTGCCACCCGGGTTCCCGGACGAAGCCGGACCTTTCTTCATTCTCCAAACGTTTCTGCAATCCGGTCCGGGGTCACGAGCCCCTGCTCCGTAATGATCCCCGTCACATACTTGGCGGGAGTCACGTCAAAAGCCGGGTTAAAGACTGTCACGCCTTTTGGGGCAATCCATGCTTCCCCGTTAATAGTGGTCACTTCATGACCTGGGCGTTCTTCAATAGGGATGGTGGCACCGGATGGCGTTGAAAGGTCTATGGTAGAAGAAGGAGCCGCCACGTAAAAGGGGATGTTATGGGCCTTGGCGAGGACGGCAACGGCATACGTCCCGATTTTGTTTGCCACGTCTCCGTTGGCGGCAATCCGGTCGGCACCCACGACGCACAGATCAATTTTGCCCTGCTGCATGACGACCCCGGACATGCTATCCGTGATGAGAGTCACGGGAATGCCGTCTTCCATCAGCTCCCACGCCGTCAACCGGGCACCTTGAAGGACAGGCCGGGTTTCATTCACAAAGATGTGCACCGCTTTCCCCTGCTCTGACGCCGCCCGGACCACACCCAAGGCCGTACCATATCCGGCGGTCGCCAAGGCCCCTGCATTGCAATGCGTTAAGACGTGGGCCCCGTCATGGATCAGGTGGGCTCCTTTTTGGCCCATCGCCTTACACATGGCAACGTCTTCCCGTTGAATCGCCAACGCTTCTTGCACGAGTCGAGATTGGATCTCAGGCACCACGTGCCCACGGTTCGCCTGCAACACGTCTTTCATACGCGTAATCGCCCAAAAAAGATTCACGGCGGTCGGTCGCGTCGCAGCTAAGCGATCGCATATCGCCAGAACTTTGCGTTCAAACGTCGGGACATCGGTGTCAAGGACGGATTGCGCTCCCAACGCGACTCCCATGGCTGCGGTCACGCCAATGGCCGGCGCTCCTCGAACTTTCAACTCTTGAATGGCAACTGCCACTGCGTCGACGTGTGTGCACTCGAGGAGTTCAGTACGACCGGGCAACTGACTTTGATCCAGGAGCCGCACTACTCCTTCTTTCCATTCTATGGTGGGGATCATTTCCAAGACCCGCTATTGATTGCTCGCTCCACGTCCGATTGCAAGTCTTTTATCCTTTGATGTTCCCTATCGGGAGCAGTTCAGCCACTTTTCTCGTGATGCCGGCAGTATCCACCGATTCCACGACGTCGGCAATATTCTTATACGCGATTCCTGCTTCTTCGGCCAATCCAGACATCGACACCGCTTTTACAAGGATACCCCGTTCTGCCATGCTTCGCTGAAGGGTTGCCCCGTGGACCGTTCTTTTTGCTTGAGCCCGGGACATCGTCCGGCCGGCGCCGTGCATCGTAGACCCGAAGGATTCCGTATTGGCCTTCTCCGTACCCACCAATATATACGACCCCGTTTCCATGGAACCTCCGCAGATCACCGGTTGGCCGGTTTTTCGGAATGATTCCGGCACATCGGGACTGCCCGGGCCAAATGCCCGTGTCGCGCCTTTCCGATGCACCAGGAAATCCTGCTTTTCATAACGTTCAACTTTTGCGATGTTATGAGCCACGTCATAAATTTGGCGCATGCCGAGTTCTTCAGGAGATTCCCGAAACACCGTGCGAAAGGCTTCGCGGATTTGGTGGGTGATAATCTGCCGATTGGCAAAGGCCGTGTTTGCCGCACAGTTCATCGCCGCGAAATAGTGCTGCCCCTCCTGTGACTGATACGGCGCACAGGCCAATTGCTGATCCTTCACGGTGATGCCGTAGCGTTTCATGGCCTTTTCAAAAATCCGCACGTAATCGGTGCCGACCTGGTGCCCAAGGCCTCGAGACCCACAATGGACCATAATCACAATCTGGTCATGTCCGTGAATGCCGAATTGTTCAGCCGCGTGCCGATCGTAAATGCGGTCATTCCGGACAACCTGGACTTCAAGGTAATGATTTCCTGATCCCAACGTGCCCAATTGTGCCATTCCCCGTTGGCATGCCTGTTCAGAAACATGCTCAGGGTCGGCTCCCGCCAGACATCCCTCCTCTTCCGTATGGGTGAGGTCACTGTCCCATCCATACCCTTGGTCCACGCTCCATCTTGCTCCTTTCCGCATCACTTCCTGAAGGCCCCGACGGGACAGCTTCACGAAGCCCTTCGAACCGACTCCGGCCGGAACCGTCCGAAACAACTCCGTCATCAGGGCATCCAGCCGCGGTTTCACGTCGGACAGGGTCAGGTCCGTACGGATCAGCCGCATACCGCAATTGATATCATAGCCTACGCCTCCCGGAGAAATAATGCCGTGCCCGATATCAAAAGCGGCAACGCCCCCGATGGGGAATCCATACCCCCAATGTCCGTCCGGCATACACAGGGCATACCGCTGAATACCCGGCAAACATGACACGTTTGTCACTTGCTCAAACACCCCCGCATCCATTGCACGGAGAATCTTCTCCGTCCCATAAATTCTGGCGGGAACCAGCATCCCCGGCTTTTCGGTCTTGGGAATTTCCCATATGACGTCGGTAAGCCGATTGACGTTCATTGAGGTGACGAGTTTCATATTTTAAATATTCAACCGCTACTTCGGGGGAACCTTCCAGCTATTCATGAGAACGGGAGTCTGACAATGTCATTGTACAATCTCACACGTCCAAAACGACATGGGCATACCACGTCCCCTCTTTTTGTCCGACTTCATATAAATGTTTGGTTACCGCCTTGACGTCCGTTCGTAAATCCTGTCGGGTCGCATCAACCGCATCCCCGATGAGTGCGGCATCGAGATGCCACAGGTTCTTCTCCGAATCATGGCTCACCGTGGCACGGATGTCATGAAACACAACCCCATGCGTGTCCTTGATAAACACGATGGTGTTCAGCCATTCGAAGAGCAAATCCCCCAGTTCAATTTCGGAAAGCCGAAATTCCTGCGTCCATTTCGTCTTCACGCTCAGGGGGTCAGCCATTGCTTCGATCACGGCCAGTGCCGCTGCCGCAAACAACTCTGACACCGAATCGGCGGTGGCTTCGAAAGCAAGGTCGCCGAGGACGATCTCATCGCGAAACCGGTGTGTGTTGGCCATATTATCTACCGATGAAAATTAAAACATTCCTTTCTGCTTTTCAGCTTTTTGGTATGAACGAAGGCAGGGAAACGGCGGAAAGGCCTGTTATCGAATGACCGGAAGGGGGCGTCATGCGAATACGATGCCAATGCTCAGTAACTATCCATGGACGTATCTCCGGACTCTTGCTCTTTGAAATTTTCCGACTGCGAGCCGGGTGTTTCATCTTCCTCCGGGAACAACATTTTGTGTGGCAAAGTGAGCGCATTTTTCAGAACAGACAGTGCAAATTTCGCAAATCCCGTCAAGCCGGATGCCACGGATTCCACGGCCAGCGGCTCGATCGTTGGAGCATGAAGCGGCCCCTTGACCGAAAACATGGCCAAGTCGACCCCTCGTTCGTCATCGTCAAGCAACAGATGCACCAATGGAATTTTCTGTAGAAGGTCAAAATATGGCCCTAAAGGACTGGCTGCCGTCACGACGTCCAACTCATTTTTCATCAGGTCGTACTGGCCCGCAGCCGTCATTTTCAAGATCGGTCCGTCCATGACAATGTCTTTTGAAACGACACGGCCATCGGCTACGGAAAAGGTTCCAGCTTGCCAGTCAAACGGATACCCGTCTCTTTCAAGGTCAACCGTCCCCTGCAACATACTCGGCAGGTTCATGAGGGCCAATATTTTCGGAATCACAACGCCTCTTTTGATACGGCCATCCACGATTGAGAATTTCAGCGTTCCTTTGAGAGTCGGAAGCACGCCGCGAGGATTCTTGCCATGTCCTTGCAGTGTGCCTTCGGCGGACATCAGACCTGTCATGAATCGGTTGCGCGTCTGAAGCGCTTCCTCATCAAAAAAAGTTCGTTGCAGGGTCAACAGAGGAATCGACTTGACCTGAAACCACGTCTTCATCGTGGCAGGTTGTTGAACGGGCAGATGGACGAACAGGCCTCCTTGAATGGTCCCGTCGTCGGTTTTTCCCCGAATGCGATCAAGGTGGATTCTCCCGTTCTCGATTCGCAATTGACCGGATAATTTTCGAACGTTCAAGTTGCGGTACGACACTTGATCGAACCTCAACGTCCCGATCACATGAGCTGTGTTGGCGATGCGTTCCAAAACCTCTCGAAGGGGAGACGTTTGTTTTTTTGGTAGCAGAAGACCGATATTGAATCGAGGCGAAGTCAGTACCAGTTTCATTCTCGGCTTGCTGTCCCATGTGCGGATGATTCCCGTGGCTTGAGCCTGGCTTTCCTCTAGATTCCATCGAAGCTGCTTTAATTGGGCGGTATGTCCATTCAGTTTCACCTGAAGCGTTACCTGGGACATTGGTGACTTGACGCCTTCCAGTTTGATAACTCCATTCGTTAACGCCACCTGTCCTGATTTGCTCCATGATTTCCAATCGTTTCCCGTTCCCCGAAGATGGACGTACCCCTCCATGGTCCCGGAGGAAATCGTCCCATCAAATAATTCAAGCTCCGGCGGCAGTGACTCGAAGAGTATGGGCTCAGCCTTTAGCGAGACATTGAAGGTCAACGTTTGGGCGTAATCAACCTCTCCCTGTCCCGCGAAGCGGACGGAGGGAAGAGTCAGGATCATGCGTTCAAACGTGAATCGACGATGGTTGCCCACCTGAACGTGAAAATCCAGACTGCCGGCAAGGGTCTGGGGTTTGTACAGGATACCCGGCAGAAGAAGTTCCAATCCCTGAAGAGCCATTCTGCCTCGCAAGGTAGGATTTTCCAGGTTGCCGGCAACCATGATGAGGTAATCCGTCTTGCCCGAAACGATCTGTTGTACTGAACGGGCTTGCTTGGGAAAGAGATCAAATACATCGATGTCACTGAGAAGACCATGAATTTTCACGTCCTCAAGGTACGGTTGTTCTTCAAACGTGATGTTTCCTTCGATATGAAAACTACTTTGTCCGTAGAGCCCCATGACATGCTCAAAGCGAAGGTGCTGTTCGGAAAAGGCAAGAACCCCCTCGACTTGGGTTAAAGGGGCCCGCAATCCGGGAAGTTGCAGGACGACCCGTTCAGGACGATACTCGGCACCCTGAAACGTTATGGCTTGAGGACCCTTGAGCGGTCCGGCGAATCGTACCGTCAGCAAGCCACTCCCCGCCTTGCCTTGCAACGTTTGTAGTGGGTGTCGCGGAACGTTCCACTCAAGCAGGGTTTGCATGAGACCGACCATCTTTTTTGAGGGAACGTTTCCTCCGAATTCCGTCGTTAACCAAAGCCCCTGTTCGGTAAACGCAATAGTCCCATCGCCTTGCGTCACGAGAATTTCCTCATAGAGGCCATGGAAATCCGATAGCCGAAGCTGATCGGGCTGGATATGAATGGTGCCTGCGATTTCCTCGGCTCTGCCAAGCTTGGGTCCCAAGTCGAGGAGTCCTTCCGAAAGCTGAAACTGTCCCGTGAGAGAATACCCGGCTTCTTGGCGGGCGGATCCGGTCAACGTTGCTGAAACCGCTTGGATTTTTCCGCTGATGGTTTGATGATGAAGGGCATCATACAGTTCGGGCGGGACAAGTTCTTTGGGGAGTAATTGCGGCAGGTGCTGAATGGCTACGGGGGCACTCGTCCATTGGCTGGAGAAGGTAGGAGGCTCAGATCGCAATAAACCCGTCACGCTCACCTCTGCCTTGAGGTCAATACTGTCCGTGAGAACCACGAGATCGGATATGACCAAATCATATCCCTGAAGACCCGGGGCAAAATGAACGTACCCTTGGGCCTGGGTCCGCCCTTGCAACCCTACCGGCACTTCACGCACGTCAAAAAACTCCGCGAGTTGAAGAAGCGTTTGCCGATCAAGTTCCATACGAGTGTGCAGATCGAATTGAGGGAGGGCTGTGCGCCGCGTTGCTGATTCGACCCCGAGAAATCCGCCGATATGTTGAAGTGTCCCGTAGGACGAGATCACTGATCCCGCGCCTTGATCGGACAGTCGAGCGGAAAGAAACATTTCGGTGGTGCCATCCAATACCAATTGCTCCACTTGCAACTCCACTTCTTCCGCGTGGACGACAAGCGCGGACTCGCGGCGATACCGATCCTCAAAATGGACTGATCCGTTCGTTAATGTTAAGGAACGGCCAGAAAGCCAAGTTCCTATCCCAACCTGACCGGCTGCGTCTGGTTGAAAAATATCCCGGTAGTTCCATTGCCCGTTTTCATTTCGTTCGAGATCAAGATAGGCATCTTCTATAAGCAAGGCATTTGGCATAAGTGTCTGTTGCATCAACGACAAAACATTTAAATCCAGTTGAATGTGCGAGGCCTGAAAAATCGGCGTGCCCTGCCTTGGGTCATTGACACTGACGTCCGTCAGGTCCACTTGTGGATACGGCAAAAACCTGACCTGCATGTCTTCGATCACGACGTGATCTCCCAAGGATCCGGCGATGAGATCACGAGCCATGCGTTGCAAATCTTCCACGTGGAACGTCGCAACGTACACGACACCCGCAACACAAAGGATGAAGACAAGAAACAGGCTGGAAATCAGACGCTTACGCTTGGCAGTCATGTGTGTATGTTCGGCTGACTCTCTGGGCCCGCATGTATCCCGGGGTGAACCAATTGGCGTTTACGTACAGGTAAGACTTGGTCTCACGCCTCGTCACGTGAGGGTTTTCTTGACAGTCTGCGACTTTCGCCTTATGGTCCTCTCCCATTCTAGCGAATGTTGACTCGTTATTCTATCGACAGTTCACGGGCCATGAGATCAACTGCTCGAACAACGTTGCCCCTCCAATCTTCATACAGATATCTGCTCGTGACGCCAGCCTTAGCCCGCACACTGCTGAAATGCTATGATTACCCTCATCCCCTGACTCCTCATACCATGATCAGAGGATACGACAAGGCGCATGCCTTTCGAACGGCGAAGATGTGTGCGGTCGTGGCCCAGCACCTCTCGTACGACCAATCACGGGTTCGTCAATTTCAGATCGCCTGCCTGCTCCATGATTTGGGAAGAGCCGGGCTTGACCGGCAGCTTTTCGGCAAAATATGGTCTTGGGCGCGCAACAACAATATTCCGACGAGACCCGCCGAATGGCGATTGAGACATCCTCGCACGAGTTACGGCAGAGAGACCGAAGCGTTCGTGAAAGCCTATCGACAGGCCTTGGCCGAAGATGGTGTGCCGCTCACGAAATGGGCGTGCGAGCAAATTGAAATGCGTTTGGGATTTGCGCGCCGCCATCGCCGGCAACTCAAAAGGGTGAAACCCGTGCTGGAAAGCCTGAATATTCGGTGGTTGCCGTGGATGGAACAGGTGACGTTATATTATTATTACCCTGAAAAACTGGCGCGGTCTCCGGTATGGGTCAGGGAACTCGGGGAAATTCTTGTCGCTTGCGAACAACTGGAAGCCTACAGCAATCGTCGACGAGGCACCGATTACTATGCGCGCTCCAAAGAAAGCTTTCGTGAGGCCTTTCGCTACCTTGACTCATTGAAACGGCAAGGCCGATTACGAGCAACGGTGGTCAAGGCCGTTCGACAAATGACCGCCTCCGGGATTTTCGATTCCATCCTCAAAGCGGCCCGAGGTAGGATCTTATCACGACACGATCAACAATTTCTTCGATCCCTCAAATAAGCAAAGTCCGATGCCTGTCAGCACTCACAATTTTTCGGTCATGATGCAAGGCCATTCGCAGATTGAAAACATCTCCGAGCCCGTTCGGCGGTTTCTTGCCTCCACGTCCATACAAGCCGGCCTTGTCACGATATTCGTGAAACATACGACCGCCTCGGTCCTGATCATCGAAGATGACCCCGGCTTACGCGCCGATACCAAAACCGTCTGGGACAGCCTGATTCCCGCAGACCCTGCTTGGCAACATAACACCGGAAACCCCGGGGAAAACAACGGGCACAGTCATTTGCGAGGCCAAATCCAGGGACAATCGATCACCATTCCATTTGCCGACAATCAATTGCTTTTGGGGACCTGGCAGGAAATTGTCGTGCTCGATTTTGATACACGGGCGCGATCTCGAGAGATCATCGTTCAAGTCATGGGCGAGTGAGCCCGACATCACGTCCGTCTGCCCAGACGAGCCGACTTTTTCCCGGCTCGAGAAGCGCGGGCTCCTCATTGGCCTTCAGGCTGCTTGATCTTTCTTGCTTTTTTTCGAAAATAAGAGACAATAGATTAATAGGTCATTTCATTGCGATTTCACGGAGGGGAAAATCCATGATACGGAAAAGCCAGTCCGACAACCGACGACACAAGAAACCGTTGTTCCTGTGGATGACGGCTTTTCTTTTATGCTGTTGGACCCCTGCCTGGGCTGACGGCCTGGAAGAACAACAGCTCGTGGAACAAGCCAGGCACACCGTTGAAAGTTTTATGGGCGATTCGAAGTTCACCTGGTTCCAGGATCACGTCAAGGAAGCCAAAGCCCTTGTGATTATTCCTCAACAATTGAAGGCTGCCTTCTTCCTTGGCGCGGATGGAGGAAGCGGGGTCCTGGTTGCGCGTGACAAACAGACGGGAGAGTGGAGCGAACCGGCCTTTTATGTTTTGGGGGGACTCAGTTTCGGAGCTCAATTCGGTGGGGAAGCCTCGGAGGTCATCATCCTGGCCATGACCCAGGGGGCAGTCGAAAGGCTCTATGCCTCATCCTTTAAACTCGGCGGGGATCTCTCCTATGCAGTCGGACCCCATGGAGGAGCCGGAGTCGAGGGCGCCACTTCGGCAAATTTGGACGCTGATTTTCTTTCGTTTTCCCGTTCAAGAGGAGTCTTTTTAGGCGTCTCATTGGAAGGATCGCTCATCTCTGTAGATAATGATGCCAATAAAGCTTATTACGGCAAAAAAGTTCGGCCCGTTGATATTCTCGTGACCAAATCCGTCAAAAACGAGCATTCGTCCGGTCTTCGCCAAGCCATTATGACGGCCACCAAATAAGCAGCAACTCCACTGCTTGTATGAGAAAAAGCCCACGGGCCGATCGGGACGGAGGCACGCTCATCCCCGAATGGTGGGGACAATCACCACCTGCCCGTCTTTATAGTCGACAGTCACCGTATCGCCGTCTTTCACCTCTCCTTTGACCAGCAATTTCGACAAGGGTGTTTCCACGTCATGCTGGATCAAGCGTTTCAACGGACGGGCGCCGTACGTCGGACTGTAGCCGCGCGTTCCCAAATTCGACAATGCCTCGACCGTAACCTCTAAACGGATTCTCCGCTCTTCCAGCCTGGCTTTCAAGCGGTCCAGTTGAATGTCCGCGATCCGGCCGACTTCATCCGTGTTCAATGGATGAAAGACGACGGTTTCATCGATGCGATTCAAGAATTCCGGACGGAAATGGTGTTTGACGGCATTCAAAACCAGTGCCCGCAATTCTTCATACGTTCGTTCACGTTGTTGTGCCTCCAAAATTTCCTGGCTGCCGATGTTCGACGTCATAATCAGGACCGTGTTTTTGAAATCGACGGTCCGTCCCTGAGAATCGGTCAACCGGCCATCGTCGAGGACCTGAAGCAGAACGTTGAATACGTCATGATGCGCCTTCTCGATTTCGTCCAATAAAATCACGCAGAACGGACGACGTCTGACGGCTTCGGTCAATTGCCCACCTTCTTCATAGCCGACGTAGCCCGGCGGGGCGCCGATCAGTCGCGCCACGGAATGTTTTTCCATATATTCCGACAGATCAATCCGTATGAGATTGGCTTCGTCATCAAAGAGCGTGTGCGCCAGGGCTCTGGCCAGTTCCGTTTTTCCGACTCCGGTCGGGCCAAGAAATAAAAACGATCCGATCGGCCGATTGGGGTCTTTGATGCCCGACCGTGCCCGAAGCACGGCGTCGGCGACGGCTCGAACCCCTTCATCCTGGCCGACCACGCGCTGATGGAGCAAGTCTCCCAATCGCAGGAGTTTTTCCAATTCTCCCTGGAGGAGCCGGCTGACCGGAATACCCGTCCAGCGGCTGACGACTTCCGCGATGTCTTCTTCATCGACCTCCTCTTTCAAGAGACGCGATTCGCCTTGGTCGAGATGCGCCTCTTCAGCCTGAAGCTCTTTCTCCAGACGGGGCATGGTTCCGTAGCGGAGTTCCGCAACGCGGTTGAGGTCATATTCGCGTTCGGCCTTTTCAATCTGGTGTTTCAAGTCTTCGAGATGTTGCCGGATCTGCTGCAATCGGCCGACGGCGGCTTTTTCCGCCTCCCATTGTTGCGTCAATTCAGCGAATTCCCGGCGCTTGCCCTCGAGTTCATTTTCCAGTGTTTGGAGTCTCGTTCGACTGGCTGGATCTTCTTCCGTTCGTAAGGCTTCCCGTTCAATTTCGAGTTGCAGGACCTTTCGGGACACTTCGTCCAATTCCGCGGGCATGCTATCGATTTCCGTTCGAAGCCGGGCTGCGGATTCATCGACGAGATCGATGGCCTTGTCCGGAAGAAACCGATCGCCAATATAGCGATGGGAAAGCCTCGCCGCCGCCACCAGGGCCGAGTCCTTGATCCGGACCCCGTGATGAACCTCATATCGTTCCTTGAGCCCTCGAAGGATTGAAATCGTGTTCTCGACCGATGGTTGTTCGACGAGCACGGGCTGGAAACGACGTTCGAGCGCCGCGTCTTTTTCAATATGCTTGCGATATTCATCCAGGGTCGTGGCCCCGATCAGATGGAGTTCTCCCCTCGCAAGCATCGGTTTGAGCAGGTTGGCGGCGTCCATAGCCCCTTCGGCCGCTCCCGTACCCACCACGGTGTGCAGTTCGTCGATAAACAGGAGCACGTCTCCTTGCGCCGACTGAACTTCTTTTAGAACGGCCTTCAACCGTTCCTCGAACTCGCCGCGGAATTTGGCTCCCGCCACCAGGGCGCCCATGTCCAGGACGACGACGCGTTTCCGTTTCAACCCTTCAGGAACGTCCCCCTTGATGATCCGTTGGGCTAGGCCCTCGACAATGGCCGTTTTTCCGACTCCGGGTTCACCAATGAGCACGGGGTTGTTCTTTGTGCGTCTCGATAAAATCTGAATGGTCCGCCGAATTTCCTCGTCACGACCGATCACCGGATCCAGCTTCCCCTGCCCGGCCAAGCCAGTCAAATCCCGGCCATATTTTTCCAGCGCCTGAAACGTGCCCTCGGGGTCCTGGCTGGTGACGCGTTGATTGCCGCGAACGCGCTGCAACCCCTCCAGCAAGGTCTCGCGCGTCACCCCTAGATCTTTCAACACGCCATCCCCGGCCGCCATGGCGAGCAGGAGGTGCTCGATGCTGACGTACTCGTCCTTCAACGCCTGTTTTTCGTCTTCAGCGCGGGAAAGAAGCGTGGCCGTTCGTTGCGTCAAATGAAGCTGTCCCGGCGCCGCTCCCGCTCCGCGGACCTGCGGAATTTTGGCGAGACGTTGCTCGGCCCCGGCTTTGGCTGCGGGACTGGATATCCCGGCCTGTTCCAGAATCGGACCGGCGAAGCCGTTGGGTTGGTCCAGCAATGCCGCCAACAGATGCTCGACGTCAATGCCCTGGTGATTCCGGTGCATGGCGAGGCTGGACGCCGCCTGCAGCGCCTCCTGCACTTTCAACGTCATACGGTTCATATCCATGATGGCCGCTCCTTGTTCCTTGCGTTCTCAGGTCAATCTCGTGTCCTTGCCAGATAACCACGTTCCCGGAAAGATCAAGCCGTCGGGAACAACGATCGTTGTTCCGGCCTGATGATCATCAGACGGATGAAGACAGCACCCGTTCACAGATGGCTTGAACCCGCACTCTGACGGATTCGTAGCGGGCGAGAAATCGCGCGGTCGCAGACGAACGTGGTTGTTCCGTGTAGCCCATGCGGATGGCGCATCTGGTCAATTCCGAAGGTCTGGCCGGCAGGGTATGAGTCTGGAGTTCGTGGACCATTTGCAGTTTATGCTCGACGTCACGCAAAAACACGTAAGCTTCCTCCAGGAATCGGCCGTCACCGTCAGACAGGATGTTCAGGGTGCGGAGACGTTGCAGGCCCGCGACCGTATTCGCATCGAGCAGTTGCGGATGCGTGGCAGCGTGCAGTAATTGAAGCGTTTGGACGATGAATTCAATATCGCGAATTCCTCCGGGACTGAGTTTGACGTTGCGCTCATGTTCCCTTTTGCGCCGGACTGATTCATGAATCCGCGCCCTGAGTTCGTGAACCGTGTCGATGACGTGTCGCTCGTCCGGTTCTTCCGCTCCCACGACAAACGGGCGGATGTTCCTGAGAAACACGTGGCCCAGGGATCGTTGCCCCGCGACCGGGCGAGCCTTCAACAGCGCCAGCCGTTCCCAGGTCCTGCCGCGTGTCCGGTAGTATGCGGCGGCTTCACGGCTGGACCATGTCAATGGTCCGATTGACCCCTCGGGCCGCAGGCGCAAATCCACCCGGAACAGGCACCTTTCCGAAGTGGAAGCCGACAGGACCCGCGTGAGTTCGACCGCCATGATCTGAAAGAACGCTTCATTGCCGATCGGCCTTCTTGCGGTCCTGGTCCGCCTGTCGCCCGGCGAGTACACATAGATGAGATCCACGTCGGAACTGTAATTCAGTTCACCGCCACCCAGTTTTCCCATGCCCAAGACCACGAATCCCGTTTCATGTTTTCTCAAACCGGACTCGCGATACAGGGGAATGCCGTATTGCTTGCACAGTTTGTCGTTCACGAGGCGGTACGCGGCGTGAATCACGACTTCCGCGAGTCTCGACAGGGATCGAACGGTTTCCTCGACCGACGAAACGTGGAAGAGGTCCCTCGCACCGATGCGGAGCATTTCGCGGCGATGAAAGCGTCGAAGGGCATCGAGCTTGCGCTCGTAGGTTCGGACGAGATCAAGGCTCTTGTCCAACGCCGCCTGGAGACGTCTGCGAGTGGGAGGACTCTTCAGAACGCGCTCTCCCTCGATCCAATACACCAGCATGGGATCTCGAATGAGCGTTTCCGCCATCGCGGGACTATTTCCGAACAGGACGCAAAGCAATTGCATGACGTGGGGCACTTGCGCTAAAAAGCCAAACATCTGGGCTCGTGCATGACCGGCGTCGAGATATCGTTCCCATTCACGCAACGCCCGATCCGGGTCGGCCGTGACCGAAACCGCGCAGAGCAGATCGGGAAGGATGCCGGCCAGCAGTTTCCGGCTTCGAGGATCACCGGCCATGAGTTGAATGTTGGCATCGGCTTGCTTCCAGTCATGGAACCCGTACGGAGCCAACAGCCGGCGAACCTCGGCAGGTTTCAAGTCCGGGGAAAGCAACAATGGACGGGGGTCGTAGCCTGAGGATGAGTTCCTGATGATGGGCATCGCGACTAATTTTGAGAAATGTGTGAGGTTACACGGCCCTCACAAGGGTCACATGTTACGGGATACCGCCCTGCCATGAAAACAACGTTCGACGCGACGGAATTGGAAAGACTGTCCCCCCGGGTCGACCCGGCGGTGATCAAAGACTTTCTCGATCGCATGGATCCGGATTATTTCTCGCAGTTCCCACTCCGGACCGTTGCGAAACACGTGAGCCTGGCCGACAGTCTGACCCCGGAATCCCCCTGCAAACTCCACGTGCAACCGGACGATGCAGGCCGGTACCGGTTCACGGTCGTCGCCTACGACTATTTTGCGGAATTTGCCACAATGTGCGGGCTGCTGTCTGCCTACGGCTTCGATATACGTGAAGGACATGTCTTTACCTACCGGGACGATCCCCCTCCTTCCCTCGCCCGCCCGTCCTTTCGCCGCGCGCAGGCATCCAACTGGCCGGCACGCCGGCGCCACGGGCGACCGGGGCTGTCAAGAAAAAAAGTTGTGGACGTCTTTCAGGTTCACCTTCTCCCGGGCGTCGCATTCAACACGGACGTTGAAAAAGAACTGGGCCGGGAATTGACGGCCATGATCCGAGCGCTCGAGTCACGCAACATCCAAGAGGTCCGGAATCGTATCAACCGGAAATTGGTCGAAACGCTTGGACAAAAGAAAACGACCACCGCCGCCCCGGTGCATCCGGTGGAAATCCTCTTCAATAATGCGCTTTCCTCGCGGGAAACGGTCATGGACATCAGGGGCACGGATTCACCGGCATTTTTGTACGCCTTCACGAATGCGTTAACCATGAGAGGGCTCTATATATCAAAAGCCATGATCGAAGGAGACGGGCTCAGGGTCCACAACCGGTTTTTCGTCAGGGACCGGCATGGGAAGAAAATCGTCGCGACACAGGAGCAACAGGAACTGACCGTGGCCGCGGCCCTCATCAAGGAATTTACCCATTACCTCACGTGGGCCCCGGACCCCGGCAAGGCGTTGAATCATTTCAGTCATTTCCTGGATCAGTTACTGGAACACCGTCTCAGCAAAAAACAGATCAAATGGCTCACCCAAAAAGATTCGTTGGCCAACCTGGCGCGGTTATTCGGCACGAGCGACTTCTTGTGGGAAGACTTCCTGCGCCGGCAACACGTCAACCTCCTGCCCATGGTTGAAACGTTTCACCAATCCCGGACCCGTTCATCAAAAATCGCACTCGCCAAGGCGTTGAAAGCCGGACTCGGAAAGAGCAGGAAATCCGAAATCCGCAAAGGACTCCTGAATCAGTTCAAGGACCGGGAATTGTTTCGTATCGACATGCATCACATTCTCAACGACACGTCTCTCCCCGACTTCTCCCAATCTCTCACAACCCTGGCCGAAGTGATCTTAGCACAAGCGCTGATCGAGGCCCAGTCAGCGGTCAATCGAAAACACCCGCCGCCGTCTGCGCTGAGCAAGAATTCTCTCCCGTTCAGCATCTGCGGCTTGGGCAAAATGGGCGGACGCGAGTTGGGCTATGCCTCCGATATCGAGCTGATCTTTATCTATGGAACGGGTGCCGCCGGTGTCTTCGATCCCGCGACCGGCGAATACTACGAACGGCTCGTACAGGAATTGCTTCAGTGGATCGAGGCGAAACAGGAAGGAATTTTTCAACTGGATATCCGTCTGCGGCCTCACGGAGAAAAAGGCCTGCTGGCGAATTCATTTGAAGACGTTATGCGCTACTACCGGACGGGAGGAGCCGCCGCGCCTTTTGAACGGCAGGCGTGGATCAAGCTGCGACACGTCGCGGGGGATGCCGCCCTGGGCCGGCGCATCGAACGCTACCGCGACGACTTCGTGTACAGCCGGTCGCCGTGGCCGTTGGACGCGGCGTTGCACCTGCGCCGCAGGCAGATGCGGGAGTTGGTCCCCGGCGGAACGATTCACGTGAAATACAGTCCGGGCGGGCTCATCGACATCGAATACACCGCGCAATACCTTCAACTCCAGCACGGCCACCGGGAGCCGTCACTCCGGACACCCAACACGCTGCACGCACTCGAGGCCCTTCAGGCAGCAAGGCTTCTCTCTCGTCAAGATGCAACAATCCTGATGGAAGATTATCTGTTCATGAGAAAGGTCATAGATGGATTGCGGATCGTCAGGGGAAACGCCAAGGACCTGGTGCTGCCCGCCCCCGGCTCCGACGACATGACGTATCTGGCAAGAAGGTTAGGGTATATCACCGACGTCTGGCAGGAAGGAACACAGGCGTTTGAACGCGAGTTGCACAAACGCATGAAGCGGACGCACGCCATCTTTATAAAGCTTTTTGAACCTGACGGCAGGAAAAGGGAAAAAACGAAGAAGAGAAAATAGGAAAGAACGGAACTGCTTATGGTATCAGCTTTACCAAGGCAACTGTTACGCCAACAATGCTGGCGGCCATAACCCAAAGGTGCCGGTAGAGAACTTTGAAGTCGCTCGCGACATCGGCCTTCAATCCTGCTATCTCGGTGCGAATTTCAGCCATATCTGCTTTCGTTGCCACATTTTCGCCCATGGCTTCGCCAACAGTGGCAACCACGGCTTCGGCCTGAACTTCCTCGAAACCGGCCTGCTTGAGTGCCTTCACGGCCTTGTATGTGTCGAATGCGATCGTGGTCATACCATAAAGTCTGCTACAAGCGGCTCACAGAAAATCTCATTTCACAGTCAAAATAGACTCTTGAAACTGTTCCAAATCTTCAAGAAACCTCTCAACATCTTTAGGCGAGTATACTTTAACACAATCGAGCGGAAGTTTCAGCTTTCCAGCTAAGTCAGCCCAGAGAGGTGGCTCGGGAAATCTGAACAAGGGGGATAAGTGACATTGCTGCTCACGAGCGGCATCATGGCCGGCAATGAGGAGGAACCATGACGAGACGACTACGCCGAAACCATAGTCCGGCTTTGA
>MKWU01002823.1_pt1 | contig 24571 bp, 24 predicted proteins | sample 809101 | NCBI WGS metagenome assembly MKWU01 (sample SAMN05860141, study PRJNA318959) | sponge metagenome | host: Aplysina aerophoba | place: Slovenia: Piran, Adriatic Sea, Gulf of Piran | collected 2013-05-07 | reverse complement strand
CGTTCCAGGTCGCCGTGATCGAGTTGGATGTCGCCGTCAGCTGAAGGTTCCACTGCGCCTCGGCCGGCGCGGCGTGGAAGAGCGAGAGCGCACCGAGCAGCAGCGCAGTGGGAGCAACCACCAAGCCGGGGGCGCCAGTGAACAGGCCGGGAACGGCCAGCAACAGCGCCAGCAGGTGGCGGCGGAAACAAGCCCCACCAGCGGAGGAACGCGCTTCAGCCCTGGACGGGGAACCTGTTGTTGAAAGCGTGGAGACCAGACCAAGTGCGCCAGCCTCCCGTTGGACGCACCTCATGACACACCACCCGCGGTGTGCTGGGACCTCTGGACCTCTGGACCTCTGGACCGATTATACTCCTTCTCGTACTCTTCCCGCTTGTGAAAGTTACGTTCTTCATGTTATCTTCATTCACTGTCAGATCTCCCCTCGCTCCGTCCCACAACCACGGGACATCTGCTCCCAACTGCAACAGCTTCGGATCCGGCTTGCTCGTGGGCTTCATGGGTGCTTGAGGACAAGGAACATACCCGGTGACTTTAGGCCAGGGTTGCTCCCTCGTCAAGCTTTCTTTCGGGGCTTATGCAGGGTGGCGTCTCTCCCTTTTACCCATTATCCCGGCCACCATGCCGACCCTGGTGGCAACGGTGTCCGGTTGCCGGGGGCTCTGCTGGAAAGTACCCCGGACCCATGCACACCGGCACGAGACGGTTTTGAGACTTGCTTGCCTTGAAGGGACAAACGCTCTCCTCGGAACCCGAACTCCTTCCTCAGCGCCCGCCTGGTGACGCCTTTGATCTGGCTGACGAGGTTGGAGACAGAAAGCGCTGGCGGGTGTTCGATCAGGAGGTGGACATGATCCTGCTGGCCGTTGAACTCCAACAACTGAAAGCCGTTCTTCTCGGCAACCCTGATGCAGCCGGAGTGCATCAGGGCCAAGTTCTTCCTCTCCAGGGCTTTTTTGCCCTACCTGATCACGAAGACCAAGTGGACAACTGGCTCAAGCTTTTGGCTGTTCCAGAGTCGTCATGAAACGATGCCCTGGCCCTGAGCACCCGGCTCTACAAGGAGGGGCAGAAGTATCCAGGCGGGGCAAAGCTTCAAAATCTCTGCATCACCCAGGTCAAGAGGACCGAGGAACGGAACTGGCTTTCAGACGTTTCAGCCTCTCGATGCTGCAACAGCAAGGGCAGGGTCCGTGCCCCAAGGTTTAAGAAACGCAACAACTGCCGGAGCGTACGGATCTGCGGCAAGGAGTTTCGCTCTACGGATCAAGGCGTACGGTTCCCGAAAATCGGAGACCTCAAGCTGGTCCGGAGCCGTCCTCTACCTTCGCCGCCAACCAGCGTCACGATTATCAAAGAAGGCTCGTGCCAAGGTGGCCGATAAGCGGTTGGACGTCCTCCACAAACTCGGCGCCAACCTCCCGGACCTGCTCGGCTTGCGGCGCTCAGCTAAACAGGATCCATCTCCGTCGGGCACCGTTCTTGTCCACAGCAGCCTTTGATCAACTCCATCGCCATCAGCGGGAGACCCATGTCCTGGCCAGCATCAATAGCTGCCTGTATTGGGATCAGAACACGGCCATGCCTCCGGACGGGGCGGCTTGGCGCGGAGAGCAGTTGGCCTGGGTGGCGCAACAGATCCACAGTCGTCAAACCGGCGCCCGCTATGGGGAGTTGCTGGCAGCGGCAGAAGCCGGCCTCGGCCAGCTTCCCCCTGACGACCAGGCCGACTGGCAGCAGAACCTGGCGCTCCTGCGGCAACAGTACGAGCGCCAGTGTCGCCTGGACCCTGCCCTGGTCAACGCCCTGGCAGGAGCCCGGGCCCGCGGTTACAGCCTCTGGCAGGACGCCAGGCGCAACCGGGATTTTTCCACCTTTGCTCCGGCGTTGGAGGAGTTGATCCGCCTGCGGCTGGAGCAGGTGCGCCAGTTGGCGGAGCCCCGCTCCCCCTGGGAAACCCTGGCCCAGCCCTTTGAACCGGACGTCGGCCATCAACGTCTGGAGGAGCTGTTTGCTCCCCTGCGGCAACGGCTGCCGGCGTTGGTGGAACGGGTCCGCGGCAGGCCACGCCGGGCAATGCCCCAGTGGACCATGGACCAAGCGGTGCAGCGTTCCCTCTGTGAGCAGTTGTTGGCGTGTTGGGGCTTTGACGAGCGTCGCTGTGTGCTGGCCAGTTCCCCTCATCCCTTTTCCACCAACCTGGGGCCTCGGGATTTCCGCATCACCAGCCGTACCCTGGTCCAACAGCCACTCAGTGCTTTTATGGCGACGGCCCACGAGTGGGGCCATAGCCTCTACGACCAGGGTCTGCCGGGGCAGGAGAGTCCCTGTTTTGGCTGGCCCCTGGCAGCCCCCACGTCCATGGGGGTCCATGAGAGCCAGTCCCTGTTCTGGGAAAATCGTGTGGCGCGGGGGCGGGCCTTCAGCCAGGTGTGGTCACCCCGCTTTGCGGAGGCGGTTGGCGCCGCACCCTGGGGGGACGCCGACGGTCTCTGGATGGCCATGAATCCCCTGGACCCCGGATTGATTCGCGTGGAAGCCGGTGAGTTGAGCTACTGCCTCCATATCCTGTTGCGCTATGAGCTGGAGACCGATCTGCTGGAGCACAACATGCCCGTGGCTGATCTGCCGGAGCACTGGTGTGCCCACATGGCGCGCTATCTGGACATCACCCCGGACCACGTGAGTGAAGGTTGTCTGCAGGATGTGCATTGGAGCGAAGGCCTGTTTGGCTACTTCCCCAGCTATGCACTGGGTCACCTGATTTCCGCCCAGTTGACGGAAGCCATGGAAGCCGAGATCGGTCCCGTCGAAACCCACGTGGCTGCTGGTGGGGAGAGCCGGCTTCTGAGCTGGCTCCGCCGCCGTGTACATCCCCTGGGACGCCGGGTGAACGGCGAGCAACTGGTGCAACAGGTTACCGGCGGTTCCCTGTCTGCTGCCCCGTTCCTCCGCTATCTGGAGGCCAAGCTGGACCGGTTGCTGGCCGTGGCGCCCAGGTAGGGGCCTGATCTCCCCGTCCGTACCGGCTTGACGGCAACACAACCGTGGCAGGTGGTCATGGGTGCCAACCTGTACTAGGCTTGATTCGAATCAGTCAACTGGTGCGCATTGGCCTCCCATCCCGCTGGGTTCTACTGCGTTGTTGAAGGGTGCGCACATCATGACGGACAGTAGTGATCGCTTCCCCGTCACCCTGGGGGTGGAGGAAGAACTTTTTCTTGTGGATCCCCGATCCGGTGATCTGTTGACCGATCCCGATGCAGGCATTTTCGAGGCCTGTGGGAACACCTGTACTCCCCACAAGGTGGTGCGGGAACTTTGCCGCTGCCAGATTGAAACCAACACCCGGGTCTGCAATTCGGTAGCGGAGGTGCGCACGGCCCTGCGGGATACCCGAAAAATCGTTATCGATGCGGCAGAACGGCACGGCGCCCTGGTGATGGCGTCCTCCACCCATCCTTTTGCGGCATGGGAGATGCAGAAGGTTTCGCCGGGTGAGCGCTATCAGCGCTTTCTGGCCAACTTCCAGGACAACGTCCGGCAGTTTGTCATCAGCGGCATGCACGTCCACGCCGGATTTGGTGATCCGGATACCCGCATTCTGGTGATGACCGGGCTGCGCCGCTACCTGCCGCTGCTTCATGCCCTGTCCACCTCGTCGCCGTTCAGCGGTAGCCGGGAGACGGGATTCAAGTCCTACCGGTTGAGCCTGGTGGGCGCCCTGCCCCGCACCGGCATGCCCAATCCGCTGTATTCCCGGGCGGACTACGACCGCATGATGGCTGAATACCGGCGGCTGAACTTCATTCGGGACGGCAGTGAGCTGTGGTGGGACATCCGACCGTCTCACGCCTTCCCCACCATTGAATTGCGCATCTGTGACGTCTGTACCCGCATTGAGGACGGGGTGTCCGTTGTGGCGCTGTATGCGTGCCTGATCCGTTGGCTGATGCGCCAGGCGCAGGTGGGCAAGCTGCCGGCAGAGCCGTTCACGGAACTGATAGAGGAGGACCGTTGGATTGCGCAGCGTTATGGCGTGTCCGCGGTTTTCGGGCGCCGGAGCCGTGAAGGAGGGAGGATGAAGTGTCTACACATCCTGGAGGAACTCCAGGAGCAATTGGCGGACGACGCCCGTGCGCTGGATTGTGAAACGGAGTTGCGCCACACCCTGACCGTTGCCCGGGAAGGGACCTGCGCGGATCGTCAACTGGACCTTTACCGGCACCGCCGCCAGGAAGGAGACAGCCATCGGGCCGCCCTGGGCCGTGTGGTGGATCTGCTGTTGACGCAAACCAGGGAGGACGTTACGGAAAGCGCTCCGTGACGGGGGATCACCGCCAGGTGGCGAACGGCCCCATGGCTTCCCGACGTTTTACGGTCGCCAAGTGTCGGTGCGCATGTCCGAAATCCAGGGCATGGTCCCGCGGGCTGGTGGCGATACCCTGGAGTTGGTCAAGGATTTGGAGCAGATGCATTTTACCCCAAAGCAGCCGTTGACGGATCGGACCAACTGGAGCGCGGCGCAGAGCAGCCGGCTCTATGGCCTGGAGGCTTGGGGACAACCCTACTTCTCCGTCAGTGAGCAGGGCCATGTGATGGTGCGACCGCGCGCCGAGCGGGGCGGTTGTCTGGATCTGGTGTCCCTGGTTCGGAGCCTGCAAGCGCGAAGCTTGTCCTTGCCCCTGCTGATTCGCTTCGACGACATCCTGGAAGACCGTCTGGCCAGGCTTCACGACGCATTCGAGCGCGCCATAATCCAGTACGGCTACCGGGGCCGGTATCAGGGCGTATTCCCCATCAAGTGTCATCAACAACGCCACGTCCTGGAGCATGTGGTGCGGGTGGGGCGGCGCTGGAACTTCGGTCTGGAGGCGGGCAGCAAAGCGGAGCTACTCATTGCCCTGGCTCTTCTGGACGATCCTGATGCCCTGCTCGTCTGCAACGGTTACAAAGACACTCGCTACCTGGAAACAGCTATTCTTGCCCGACGGCTGGGACGGCGCCCCCTGGTGGTGATCGAGCAACCCGACGAGGTGGACGGCCTGACGGCCTGCAGCCGCCGGTTGGGCATGGCGCCCCTCATGGGTGTGCGGGCAAAACTCTCGGTTCAGGGCATAGGGCGTTGGGGCAACAGCAGTGGAGACGGAGCCAAGTTCGGGCTTTCGGTTCCGGATCTACTGACTACCGTCAACACTTTACGGGACGTGGGTCTGCTGGAGGAACTGCGGCTTCTCCATGTGCATATCGGCAGCCAGATCAGCGATATTGCCGTGCTGAAAGAGGCCCTGCAGGAAATGGGGCAGATCTATGTGCAGTTGGTGGCCCTGGGAGCGCCCATGGGCTATCTGGACGTGGGTGGCGGACTGGGGGTGGACTATGACGGCAGTTGCACGGCCACGGCGGCATCCACCAACTACTCCCTGCAGAACTACGCCAACGACGTGGTGGCAACCATCCAGGAGTGTTGCCAACCCCGGGGTGTGCCCATGCCCACCCTGGTGAGTGAAAGCGGGCGGGCCGTTGCCAGCCATTTCAGTGTGCTGGTGTTTGACGTGCTGAGTACGGGCAGGGTGAATGCGGTGGTCCCTCCGTCGCAGGAGGAAGAGCCCCTGTTGGTGCGTAATCTGCGGGAGTTGCTGGCCAACGTCACACCGGAGAACGTGCAAGAAGCCTGGCATGATGCAGTGAAATTCAAGGACGATGCACTCTCCGCGTTTCGTTTGGGTTATCTATCCCTCAGTGATCGCGGTACAGCGGAACAACTCTATTGGGCTTGCTGCCGCACCATTGCCAACCACCTGGGCAACCAGCCTGTCCCTGCCGATCTCCAGCCCATTACCACGGCACTGGCAGCCACGTATTATGCAAATCTCTCTATTTTCCGCTCAGCTCCGGATACCTGGGCCATTGACCAACTCTTCCCGGTAATGCCCATCCATCGTCTCCATGAGCCCCCGCAAGTTCTTGGAACTTTTGCGGATCTTACCTGTGATTCCGATGGCAAGTTGAATCGTTTTATCAATTCCGGCACGCATAAATCCCTACTGGAGCTTCACCACCTCCAGCCACCGAATCCCTACTGGATGGGCTTATTTCTGGGGGGGGCGTACCAGGAGATCATGGGAAATCTCCATAACCTGTTTGGCCGCACCAACGCGGTGCATATCCGCTTGGCGTCTCAAGGAGGCTACCAGGTGGAGCAGGTGGCGCGGGGGAACACCACGTCCGATGTGCTCACGGCCCTGGACCATGATCCCCGGAGCCTTGTGGAGCGCCTGAGGCGGGACAGTGAGATTGCCATTGCAGCGGGCAACCTCACCGTTCCTGATGCACACCGATTCATTACCCATGTGGAGGAGAGCCTCAGGCAGAGCACCTACCTGGAGCCGGGCGTCAGGCCCCATTGAAGTTCAGCCGATGGCCGCACGGCCCAGACCGAACCAACCGGGTTTTTCAACGGCAATCACGCTGGAGCGGGGTATGCTCATACCACCATCCGGGAAATGGCAAGTGTCGGGATTGCGCTCACCAGGATGCTGGATGCCCACAAACATGGTTGTGCGGTCGGGACTCCAGGTGATACCGGTCACCTCGCATTCCCTGGGACCCACCAGGAAACGTCGGATGGATCTGGTTCCGGCATCCGCCAGCAGCATCTGGTTGTTGCCCATTCCGGCAAAGTCACCGGCATTGCTGTAGTTTCCATCCGTTTGAATCCACAGCCGTCCTTGGCTGTCGAAAGCCAAACCGTCAGGAGAATTGAACATATTATCCGGGGTTATATTACTGGAGCCGGAATAGGCATCCTGATAAACAGTGGGATTGCCTGCCATGACAAAAAGATCCCATTTGAACTCCTGGTTGGAGTGATTTCCCTGAGCGGGGATCCAACGCACGATTTGTCCATACTGGTTATTGGGCCTAGGGTTGACCGCATTGACAGGCTGACCACTTTTGCCCCGGTTTTTGTTGTTGGTGAGGCAGCAATAGGCTTCGATAGCCTTGGGGTTGGCTGTTACCCACTCAGGGCGGTCCATGGTGGTAGCCCCTACGGCCGTTGCTGCCTGGCGGGTGTGAATGCAGATTTCAGCCGTGTCCATGCCCGTGGTTTCAGGCGTCAGCTCCAGCCAGACACCTGTGCCGTTCTCATCGAAGCGGGCGGCATAGAGGGTACCGTCCTCCAGCAAGGTGGAGGGGTTGTCCATCCCGCGGCGATAAACTTTGCTGGACACAAACTTATAGAGGTGTTCCCCCCGTTCGTCATCTCCCATATAAGCCACGATATGCCCGTCACGGGCAACCACCATCTCGCAATTTTCATGCTTGAAGCGCCCCATAGCAGTGTGTTTGCGGGGTCGGGCTATGGGATTTGCCGGATCAATCTCCACAATGTAACCACACCGGTTGGGCTCGTTGGGCTCCAGGGCTGGATCAAAACGCTCCGCAATCGTGGCCCAGCCGTAGCGATCGTTGCTGGCCTTGACGCCATAACGCTTGAGGGCATCGGTGGGTGTCCAGTCCGGATTGGAGGGGCTATGGAAGTAGCTATGGAAGTTTTCCTCGCAGGTGAGGTAGGTGCCCCAGGGAGTACGGCCGTTGCCACAGTTGTTGAAGGTGCCAAGGGCCAGAACGGCCTGGGGATCCTCCCGGGTTTTGAGCAGATCATGGCCACGGCCAGGACCGGTGATGTCCATGGGGGTGTCCGGGGTGATACGGCGATTCAGCGGAGAGTCCTTGACCACCTGCCAACCCTGGGCGCCGCGACGGATTTCCATCATACTGACCCCATGGGCATTCATCCCCTTGCGGATATCATCCTCGTTCTCATACCTTTGCGAGGCACGATTGCCCCAGACGATCATAGGGTTTGTATATTCGTTGTTGACTGCCAACAGGGTACGATTGCCCACGGCAAAGCAACTCATCCCATCGTTGTTGTCGCCAAAGGCCATGGCCTGCGATTCTGCCGTTCCCCGGGAGGTCGAGTCGAAAGCATTGCCGCTGGACCACAGGGGATCCCCCCAAGAGGCCACCACGTGCCAAGTGTATCCATCGGGCAGGGTGATGGTGTCCTCCTGGTTGGCATTGACAGGATCAAACTCCATGGCAACCGCCTCGGCCTTGGGAGGCAGTGCCGCATCAGCAAAGGCGGCCACCCCGAAAGCCGCGCCTCCCAGAAGTACGGTTCGGCGTGAGACGACGCCGTCAAAACCAAGCTCGGACATTCTTGTCAGCCGCTTAGGGCGGCAATGTAACGTCAATTTGAACGTATCACGGTTTCCATATCCAACATCAAGGTTATATGATCATCGGCTTAGGCGTTGGCTATGGACTGTTTAAGGCTGGGAGTCGGGAACCGGCTGAGACCATCGGGTTAAATCCACGGCACGGCCGGCCACCACCAGCCAATGGTTCTGGCAGCGCTGGGCCACACGGCGGTTGAGGCGGGCCAGGCGCTCCCGAAAGCAATAGCCACTGGCCAATGCCGGAACCACCCCCCAGGACACCTCGTCACTCACCAGGACGGTGCAGCCCTGCTGCGGGGGGATGCAGGTCAACAACTGCTCAACTCGTGCGTGCCAGGCAGATTCCTCCAGTTCCAGTAGCGTGCCGACCCAACTACTCAGGGCGTCCACCAGCCGCAACGGCGCTGTCTCCGCGGCGGCCAGTGCTTCCGGCAAGGCAGCACCACACTCATGGGTCTGCCAACTGGCCGGGCGGCGGCGGCGGTGTCTTTGGAGACGTTGTTGCCAATCCACGTCCGCCAACGTGGCATCACCGGTGGCCAGATAGAGCACCGGCTGCCGACAGGTGGACGCCAGGTGTTCAGCCCACTGGCTCTTGCCGCTGCCACTGCCTCCCAACACCAGAACCCCATGCCCTGGCGGGCCGTTGCGCACTATCGTGCTGTCCACATCAACCTCCGCCGTTCATGTTCCGCAGTGTGGCCACGGACGAGGGAGAGACACGATTGAGATAGCGGAAAATCCAATATTTAAAGATTGTGGCCAAAATCACAGGAAACGTTGCCACAAATAAACCAATGAAACCTGGGTTAGGAGGCAATCCCAGGTGTCTGGAAATTCCCTGTAGCACAACATTCCATCCTTCGGGACTATGATAGCCAACGAACATATCCATGAACAGAATAATGACAAACGCCTTGGCACTATCGCTCAGACCATAAACAATCTCATCAAAAAAGCTGCGCAGCACCCGTAGTTCTTCCCGGCAGAGGATGCAGACCCATGCAAATCCCAGCACACCAAATCCGTCCGACAGCAGATTCTTGATGGCCGTAGTGCTCTCCCGCTCGCTCTCCGTTTGTAGTTCATCGGCCTTTCTCCGCAGGCTGGATTGCATGTCCTCAATGGACGGCACCGCCTCCCCCCGCAGCAGGGCTTCAAATTCCAGTTCTTCCTTGTAGATGCGCAACTTCTCGACAGCACGCTCCTCCAGCGTCCCTCGGGTGTACATGATCACGGGAACAACCGGGGCAATGCGGTCCACCAGGGGACCCACCAACAGGGTGCGGCTGAATTGCTGAAACAACAGCGGCATCAACACCAGCAACAGCAGAATCCGCAGCGAGACCAGCGTGGAATCCCGCTGCCGCCGAAATCCTGCCACCGTGGCGGCTTCGGCACCGGGTGCAAGACGATTCCGTATTCGGGAAAAGAGGCCCAGCAAACTGCGGGGCACCATCTCGGGCGCCTGGCTGAGACCCGAATCACGACTGACGTTTCCGGATCCATGCTGACGGTAGGCGCCCACCACCTCTTCCACCAGTTGCAGTTGCTGCAGTTGCTCCGGGGTCCACTCCCTGCGACAGGCCTGCAACTCCGGCAACTCCCGTTTACACACGGCCATGGCCTGACGAAACTGACTGGCCACCATGGCCAACCTGCCACTGCTGAAACCAGGCTCCCGGTCAAGGCGCACCAAATCTCCCTGGAAATGTCGCAGTTCGATGGTCTGAATTCGCAGCGCCGCTGCGGTGGCCGCCTCCAGCCGCCGCAGGCGACTCTCCTTGCCCTGCCCCCCCACCAGACGTCCGAGCCAGCGGTTCAAGGCCATGACAACGAAGGCATCAGCGGGAAAATACCCACCAGGTGAGCATGGGAATGACCGTCCCCAATCCAAGCAACACTGCCACCCAGATCAAAGCGTTGCTGGCGGCTGTCTCCGCATGGCTGGGTACGTTGGAGCGCACAGCGGGCGTGGCAGCCTCCAGGACTGGCGGTCCGGGATCGGCTTCGCCAGCCAGAACGGTGTCCAACCGCCGAATACCCTGCAGCATTGTCAGGCGGTAACCTTCACCGCGGCGCAATTGACCGGCCATGGTGTCCTCCGCCGTGCTTTGCAGCAGGCCGGAAGGAAGACGTTGGGCCAGGGCGGGGCTGGCCGCCAAGGCCACCTGGCCTGTCCTGGTTTCTACCAGTGCCACCAACCGCGCCTGCGGATCCTGCTGTTGCCAGCGCTCCAGTAAATCCGTTGCCACGGTGGTGGCGGTGCTGCCGTAATCTACCCGTCCCAGGGTGATCAGATTGGCCGCCACACCGTAACTGGTCAACTCGGACAGAGAGCGGTTCAACTCCCCGACTGCAGCACGGCTGAACACCTCTGCTTGATCCACAACCCGCTCCTGCACGGGTGGAGTGGTCGGGAAGTCGGCGGCCGTCATGGCGATGGACGGCGGCGCCAGCACCAGCAGACCCAGCAGCAACAGTCCCGGAAACCATCCCATTGCCATCACCCAGCTCTATTCCTTCATACTGCCGTTTCTGTCCCGAGTCGGGGCTGGAGGGCGTCACGATACAGAATGGTCAACACATCAGGGATGGTCTTGCGCTCAGCGGCATCGAGGCCCATGGCCTGGGCCAGATCCTCCAGGAAGGCCTCCTCCTCGGGAGTGGTGCGGTAATCGCTCCTGACCAGGTTGCACGCCACGGCAAAGGCCGTCAGTTGCTGCTGGCGGTCAAGGGCGCCGGCGGCTTCCGCCAACAGGGCGCCATGGCCCTCCTCGCGAATGCGCTGCAACAACTGGTCGAATAGAGTGCCCATGGCCGTCTCGTCCATATGGGTGTAGGGATAGCGAAACTCCAGGTCCCGGCGCAGGGTCCGGGCTTCCTCGCGGGTGCAAACGCCGTCGGAGGCCACGGCGGCCAGCGCAATGGCGGCAAAGGCTGTTGCGGTCTTCATGGGTATTGGGGCCGATATTCACATTTCAGTGGCGCCGACCATGGACTGCCATGGTGAATACCCTTGGTGTCAGCAATCCATGACGACGGGAGCACGCCTCAGTCTGTTAACCGGCAGTATCGGTTCTCTGGCCCTGGCGTTGAACCACCTGACGGCAGGAAACAGCCCGGCCAACGTGAGCCTGGGGCGTGCCGATGTGGTGGGCTCCCTGATGGCGGTCGGTCTGATGTTGGTGGGGCTCAACTGGACCCGCGTGGATCCCGCTGCGCAACAACCGTTGGCCCTGGCTGGGGAGCAGGGATTGCAGTTGGCGGAGGGCTTGCCCGACGGCGTTCGGGAGGAGTTGGGATGGGGGTCACAGATGCTGCTGTTGAACACTGCCGCCGTAGCCGTCCACTGTGTCTGGAACCAGCGCCTGCTGTTGAGCCGTGGCCTGCTGACGGGTGTGCCCTATCAGGACGGTCCCCTGGTCCGGCGGGTGCTCAGCGGCCAGCAACGTCTCTACCTGGTGAACCTGAAGCTCTTCCCCGCACGCCGGGAATTCACCTATCTGCCGGAGGGTACCCCAGCCGTGCTACTGGAACCCCTGGGCGCCCAAGGGCTGCTGGTGGTGGCCGGCGCCAGTCCCCGTTGTTTCAGTGCCGCGGATCTGGGCTGGGTGAAGGGTTGGGCCGAGCGGCTGGGGCGACGGCTGGAAGAAGCCGAGGCAGCAAAGAGTTTCCAGGATCAATGACCACACGCTCAGCCGGGATTCAGCCAACGAATCACCGTGGAGCCGGTGCAGAGTTCGATGGCGACAACGACCAGAATTCCCACCATGGCAAAACGTCCGTTGATGCGCTCGGCATAACTGCTCCACCCGAAGCTGGGCGCTTCGTTGGTGGTGGCGCTGGATGTTGGTGGTGAAGACGCCTCCGCTGCTGCACTGCCAGGGTCTGTCGAGGCAGAATCGGTCATGGGGGGAAGACACGCAACGAATCCAGCGTACGCTGCTGGCGGTGAAGTTGTCCCTCAGGCTGGACTCGTTCCATAGTCGCTGGCAGGGAGCAAACGCCAGGAACCGGAGCCGTCCAGTTCCAGAACGTTGTCGTGAAATGCGGTCAGCGTGGGTCGGTGGCCGACGCTGATGAAGGCGATGTTGCGCTCTGCCAACAGGTTGTAGAGGTGGCGTTCCGTCTTCACGTCCACCGCACTGGTGGCCTCGTCCAGCACCACGTAACGGGGGGAATTGAGCAGCAAACGGGCAAAAGCCAGCCGTTGTTGTTCTCCCAGGGAGAGCAGCCGTGGCCAGTCCTGCTTCACGTTGAAATCGGGGTAGCGCTGCACCAGGGCCGCCAAATTCACCAACTCCAGCACGGATCTCAGGTGGTCGTCGGAAAAGAGGGCCGGATCCGGCGGCTGGGGATAGCAAAGCTGCTCTCGCAGGGTCCCCAGAGTCATGTAGGGCTTCTGGGGGATAAACAGCAGTTCACCCGGCTGGGGCGATTCCACCGTCCCTTCCCTGGGACTCCACAGGCCACTGACCATGCGCAGCAGGGAGGTTTTCCCGCAGCCGGACGGTCCCACAACCAGGAGATGCTCGTTGCCGCTCACACTGAGGCTCAGATCTTCAATCAGGACGCGATCAGTCTGGGGTGTGGCAAGGGTGGCATGGCGCACCACAAGGCCGTCCCCACTGGGAATCGCTTGCCGGGCCGCCCGGGATTCCCGCACCGCTTCCTCGACGTTGGTTTGGAAGCCGGCAAGGCGGCCAATGGAGGCGGAGAAACGGGCTAGCGCATCGATGTTACTAACAATAAAGAAAAGGGCAAATTCCACCTGGCTGAGATGTAGGTGGGCTTGGGAAAATTCTCCATACTCCATCTCTCCAAGCAAGATGGGACCGGAGAGAATTAGATAAGGAATTAAATACGATCCATAGAAACTGGAGCGTTGAATGACCTTGATGATGGTTTCCCAGATAATCAATAGATTAAAGTTCTTGACCAGAATGCCGAGGCGGCGTTCCGTCTCCTCCTGTTCTTGTTTTTCACCACGGTAAAAAGCAATGGATTCGGCATTGTCCCGCACGTGGACCAGTCCATAACGAAAATCAGCCTCATAGCGCGACTGATTGAAGTTAAGCTTGACTAACTTCCGACTAGAGATAATCAGAATAGTGGAAGAGATTAAGGTATATACAAATGTAACCAACGTTAATGACTTGCTGATATTCCACAAAATGAAAATGTTCAACGAAAATGCTAGAATAGCATCAAAAGTACTTACGGTAAAGGCAAGTGTTTGCGCTGTGAAATCTTTCGTGTCATCTGAAATTCTTTGATCTGGGTTGTCAATATCAGTGACCTGTTCGTCATTGGGATTAATTCGATAATAAGCGCGATCCGTCATGTAGTCCGTGACCAGACTTTTGGAGAGCCACTCTCGCCAAAGAATTCCCAGTTTCGCTGTGAAAAAGAATTGAGACGTGCGAATGGGCAGCGCCACAATGAGGCAGATGACGTAGATCCAGATATTTCTACCGTAGGTTTCAGGATCCCGGCCAATGAGCGCATTGGTGAGATCCCGGGCAATGAAGCCGAGCCCTGCATTAATGCCGTTCACCGCCAGGAGCATGAAGACGATGACACCCAACAACAACCAGGGTAACCAGCGTCGCCGTCGCAGTTGACGCCGTATCGCAAAAAAGGACAAGCACCCAGCGGCAAACAGTCCACAGAACAGCACGCCCCGCCAGCTTGACCAAGTGGTTCTGAGCCACCCTTCCACCCCACCCAGATAGGTGTCCGTCAGTTGGGGAAGGACGCCGTGGACCGCAGCCATGAGGGCTGTCAGCAAAAACAGCACAACACCGCCAACGCAGAAGATCAAGGCCACCAGCAGGCCAAGAAACTGCCAGCCGTTGGTCTCCTCCAGGGGAAGGAAGTAGGGTTGGGTGAGGCGTTGCAGCTTGTGTGTGAGCTTGAGAAAGTTGCTGAGCTGACGACGCAACGACGGGATCAAAGGCATGGAAAAGAGCACACGGAGATGGGTGTTGCCCTGACGGGGAGGGTTGGTTGAGGGGAGCGTGGGCAAGCACGTCTATCCCGGTGGCCATGTCAGGGGACGGCCCCCGATCACGTGGACGTGCAAATGGAAAACGGTCTGGCCGGCTTCGGCGCCGGTGTTGATCACGGTTCGCCACCCCTCCAGCTTTTCCCGGCGCGCCACGTGGGCGGCCTTCAGCAACAGATGACCCAGCAAGGCAGCAGATTCCGCCGGGGCCGTAGCCAGACTCTCAATAGGCTCCTTGGGAACGACCAGCACATGGACAGGGGCCTGGGGACTCACATCCCGAAACGCCAGGCAGTGCTCGTCTTCATAGAGAACGTCTGCGGGAATCTCGCGGCGAATAATTTTGCTGAAGACGGTTTCAGCCACAGGAGCAGGAGGAGAAAGATCAGGAGCAGCCTAGCGGAGGCCTTCCGCGCGGGCTTGCTGCACCAACTCCTGCAAGCGTTCGAGGCTGGTGAACCCCGGCACCAGGGTGTTGCCCACCACAAAGGCCGGTGTGCCCCTGAGTCCGAGGGCACGGGCCAGTTGATCGGAGCGGGCGAGATGGGCGTCCACGTCCGGTGCGGCCATGTCGCGACGCAACTGCTCCATGTCCAGGCCCAACGTCCTGGCGGTATCCATGACGTTGGCCTCCGTGGCCTGGTCGGGAAGGCCCATCAAGGCCCGGTGGAACTCCTGGTACCGATCCTGTTGTCGAGCGGCAAGGGAAGCCCGTGCGGCAAACCGGCTCCCTTCTCCGAGGATGGGCCACTCCCGCAGCACCACCCGAACTTGACGATCCCCTTCCAGTAACTGCTGGATGACGCCGCTGGTGCGCCGACAATAGCCACAGTTGTAGTCAAAGAATTCCACAACGGTGACATCCCCGTCCGGGTTGCCCAGCATTGGCCCATGGGGTTGATTGAAGAGCGCGTCGTGGTGGGTGGCGAGGGCCGCCTGGGCTGCTTGAGCCTGTTGGGTCCGCTCCCGCTCCTGCAAGATGGACACCGCCTGGCTGACCACTTCGGGGTTGTCCCGAATGATCTCCAGCACCAGCTCGGGAGATTCCCGCAGGGCTTCCAGCGCCAGGCGTTTAATCTGTTGGTCCGTATAGGATTGCCCAAACGCTGCGTTGGGCGTCAGGACAGTTGCCAAGAGGGCAAGAAGCAGGCCGGGCAACAAGACAGACCACCCCGAAACAGGATTGGGGGACACCGAGGGAGGAGAACCACCCACACCGTGCTGGAAAGGCATGAAACGCAACTGGCTGACGAGCAAAGAGCTTCAGCCTAGGGGGTGCTGTTCTCCCCCAACGGCAGCCCTTCGAGTTGTGTGGTGGTGCCGGTTTGACAGGCGGCTTCCAGGCGCGGCAGGGTCAGGCCACTGAGCAGTTCGGCGGCGGAGAGGCGTTGTCGCCCGTCAAGGAGACCGACGCTGGCAGCCAGGGCGCCCACAACGTCCGGGGCATCCCAGCCCGCCTGGCGCAGAGCGTCCACGCCAAGTGCCCCTGTACGCTTGGCAAGGCGTTGCCCATGGTGATTCAGCAACAGAGGACCGTGCCAGTAACGAGGTGGCCTTCCCCCCAGATCTTCCACCAGGGCCACTTGCACGGCTGTGGTGGGCAGTAGATCCGCACCGCGGAACACCTGGGTGATGCCCATGGCCATCTCGTCCACAGCGGTGGCCAGGTGATAGGCAACGAACCCGTCGGCTCGGCGCAGAACCACGTCTCCCACCATGGCGGGCAACCAGCCTTCAGGCGCAGGTTGGAGCATCTCCGGCACGTGGCAATAGCGGTTGGGCGCCCGCCAGCGCCAACTGGGAAGCTTCCCCTGCTGGTGCCCCCAGTCCCGACGGTTGCGGCAGGTGCCCGGATACAAGGGCGTGGCGCCATGGGGTGCGGAGACGGCAGCCAACATCCGGCGACTGCAGCGGCAAGGGAAGAGCAACCCGCGCCGCCGTAAGCTTGATAAGGCCTTGTGATAGCGCCAGCGGCGTTTGCTTTGACGATAGGGTCCGTGGGGTCCACCGATGTCGGGACCCTCATCCCAGTCAAGACCAAGCCAGCGCAGATCCCTCGGAACGGCTTCTTCTGCACCGGGCTGGAGTCGAGGACGGTCCAGGTCGTCGATCCTCAGCAAAAACACCCCACCTTGAAGGCGGCAATGGAGCCAGGCCAGAAGCGCTGTACACAGATTGCCCAGGTGGAGCGGTCCGCTGGGTGTGGGTGCAAAACGTGCCCGAATCAGCGGGACTAGGACCCTTCCTGCACGCGGTCCTTGAACACCTTGCCAGGGGTAAAGGCGGGTACGCGCTTTGCCGGGATCTGAATCGGCTCACCCGTCTTCGGATTCAGGCCTTGACGGGCGGATCGTTCACGAGGTTCAAAGGAGCCGAAGCCAAGAATCGACACCTTGTCCCCACTCACAACAGAGTTGATGATGGTGTCAATGGTTGCTTCGACGACACGGGAAATGTCTGCCCGCTTGAGATCAAAATCGGAGAGGTCAGCAGCAACGCTGTTGACGAGTTCAGCCTTGTTCATTGAGGAGAAGAGAGGAACAGGTGTGCTGAGCTGGGTGACGCCCAGCCAGGGCACAGCACAGTCATGCTAGGAGATGACGCCCCCGGAAGCAATCCAAGCGCCTCCGAACAGATCGTTTTGTGGGGTAAAGACACGATGACCGCCGCCGTGATTCACGATGGCGCCGTTCACCACGGCAAGTTGGGACCGCGGTCCACAGCGTGCAACGCCTCCGGATTCAACGCCGCCAGGACCCTGGCGCCGTGGTCCACCAGGGCAGCTCCGGAGAGGTGAACAAGGCCTGTACTGCAGGCAATCCGGCCCGGTTCGTCGGGGCCAAGCCATTGGCGCAACCGGGTCAGGCTGGTGAGCAGGCGGCCCCAATGGAAGGTGTGGGCTGTGCGCACCGGCGCCACGCGGCCGTTGGGCTGTGGTTGCAGCAGGCGGCCACAGAAGAGCACACTCGGACGACCACGCCAGTGGAGACAGCAGGAGCCCGGTGTGGGACCAGGTGTCCAGTAGAGCGCCAGACCGTCCCCAAGGTCCTGCTCCTGGCAAAACGTCCGCACGGCCATGGTGGGCAGCAGATAGGCCTCCTGCTCCTGGATCCACACTTCCCAGCCCAGGTGCTGCACCAGCCGCCGCAGCCCGCCGTGGGCTGTGCGATGGGTCAGCACAATCCGACCGTCTTCCCGGCGCGACAGCAACGCCATGTTGGCCTGGGTGATGTCCGGCACGTCCACCAGAAGGGGGCCTGTCCTGGTGCGCACCAGCCAGGAGACCGTGCCGCGGCTCTCCCGGTTGGGGGCGAAGGCCCAGAGTCCCTCGGCCACTTCCTGCGGGGGCCGTCCCGTTGGCAGGGAATCGCGGGGGAGCGGGTGCATGATGGGGTGGCGATGCCATGGTCATGGTCTTAGGGTTTAGCACCAGCCTTCGCCCTGTGTGACTCCGACTTGCCTTGGTCGTCCTGGCCCCCTGGGTGCGCAGGTCTGTGGGGACGGTGTCAATTTTGCTGTGGTGGCGCCCCGGGCAACCCATGTGGAGTTGCTCTTCTTCGACCACGGCAGCAGCCCCGTCCCCAGCCGGATCGTTCATCTGGGACCTGCACACCGCAGCGGTGACGTCTGGCACGTGTTCGTGAACGGCGTTGGACTGGGCTGCCGGTATGGATACAGGGTGCATGGCGCGCAAGAAGCAGGCTTCAATCCGGCCAAGGTGCTACTGGATCCCTGTGCCCGGGCCGTTGACGGCTGGCAGGTGTATGAGCGCCAGGCCAGCCTTGGCAAGGGTTCCAACCTCGACTGCTGTCTGAAGGGTGTGGTCACGGAGCGGGAGCCGTTCGACTTCACGGCAGCGCCACGGCCACGGCGACCATGGCGCGACACCGTCATCTATGAACTCCATCCAGGGGGGTTCACCCGTGGTCGGGGGGCGCCTGTTCCCCCCGAGGAGCGGGGCACGCTACTGGGTCTTCGTCACCTGCTCCCCTATCTCAAATCCCTGGGAGTCACTGCGATCGAGCTGTTACCGGTGCAGTGCTTCGATCCGGGCAGCGCTCCCGCCGGCCTCCATAACTACTGGGGCTATGCCCCCGTCAACTGGTTTTCCCTGCATCCCGGCTATGTGGCGGGACAGGATCCCCTTCAGGCCCGCCAGCAGATGCGTGCATTCGTGGCGGCTTGTCATCAAGACAATCTGGAGGTTTTTGTGGACGTGGTCTACAACCACACCGCCGAGGGGGGGGGCGACGGTCCCACCGTCAGTTGGCGGGGATTTGCGGAGCAGCTCTATTACTTCTGCGACGGCAGCGGTCGCTACCAGGACGTGACTGGTTGCGGCAACACCGTTGCGGCCAACCGTCCCCATGTGAGGCACCTGATTCTGGAATCCCTGCGCTGCTGGGCCGTGGAGCTGGGTGTTGACGGCTTCCGCTTCGATCTTGCCGCAGCGTTAACCCGCGGTGACAATCTGACGCCCCTCAAGGAGGCCCCGTTATTCAGGGCCATGGCCGCGGATCCCTTCCTGGCGGATCTGAAGTTGACCGGTGAGCCCTGGGATTGCGGGGGTCTGTATCGGCTGGCCGATTTTCCCGCCCAGGAGTTTGGCGTATGGAACGGCCGCTTCCGGGATGATGTGCGGCGCTTCTGGAAGGGGGACCAGAACACCTGCTGGAACATGCGTCAACGTCTCAGCGGCAACCGGGATCTATTTGCCGCGGCTGACGTCAAATCCGGGCGCTCCATTCACTTCGTCACTGCCCATGACGGCTTTACACTACAAGACCTGGTGAGCTACAACATCAAGCACAATCTCGCCAACGGCGAAAGCAATCGGGACGGGGAAAACCATAACAACTCCTGGAATTGCGGCGTTGAGGGACCCAGTAGTGACGAGAGCGTCCAGGCCTTGCGTTGCCGCCAGGTGCGCAACCTGATCACATCCCTGCTGCTGGCGCCGGGGGTTCCCCTGTTATGGATGGGGGATGAGGTGAACCGTAGCCAGGGAGGCAACAACAACAGTTGGTGCCAGGATAACTCCGTGGGCTGGATGACCTGGGATCACGGCCCGTCCGAGCAGGCCATGGGGCGCTACGTTCGCCGCCTGCTGCGGCTGCGCACGGCCCTGGGCAGTTGGCTGAATCCCTCCACCCTCATTCAGGAGCAGGCCGAGGCCAAACCGCTCCAGGCTTACCGCAAGTGGCATGGCCCACGGCTCAACCGGCCGGACTACGGTCCCTGGTCCCACGCTTTGGCCTGGAGCCTGCACACAGCCACGGGGGACGTGGTCCTTTGGTGTGGCCTCAACGCATTCCACGAGTCCATTCAATTCGACCTGCCCAGGTGTCGTAATGGCTGGCGCCGTTACGTTGATACGGCACTCCCGGCAGGGGACGACCTACCCGGATCCTCCAGTCCGTGGTCCCGGGACCGGGTATTACTGGAGTCCCATAGCCTGGTGCTGATGGTGGCCGGTCGTCATTGTCCTGCCGTGTTGGAGGCTGATCCAGGCTGATTATGCATCCCGTGCCCCACGTGACTGAAAAGCGGACAGGGGGAATCGAACCCCCATCATCAGCTTGGAAGGCTGAGGTTTTACCACTAAACTATGTCCGCTTATGGCGTGCTGCCTGTAGCAGCTTAATCCCTTGGGGGCAACCTTCGCAGTGAGGCGGCAGCTTCGTCTTTACCTGGCCTACGGCTTGGGGGATGCCGGCACAGGGTTGGCAGCCACGCTGCTGGGCTTTTACCTCTTCCCCTTTTTTACGGAAGTGGCGGGACTCTCGGCAGGATTTGCAGGGGCCATGCTCATGGTCATCAAGGTGTGGGATGCCTTGAGTGATCCACTGATCGGCTGGCTCAGTGACCGGACCCGCACCGCCTGGGGGGCGCGTCTGCCGTGGATTGCGGGGGCTGCCGTTCCGCTGGGGTTCTGTTTTGCCGCCATCTGGTGGGTGCCCTATGAAACCCCTGGCCAGCGCCTCGGCTACTACAGCGTAACGGCGGTGTTGCTCATGACGGCCTACACCGCCATGAATCTCCCCTACGCCGCCCTACCCAGCGAACTGTCCAGCAGTGCGAGTGTGCGCACCCATCTCAATGCGGCCCGCTTCACCGGATCCCTCATAGCCGGTTTCCTGGGTTTGATGATGGCGTTTTCCCTGGTCCGTCAAGGGGCGGTGGGGTATGAGCGGCTGGGAATGCTGGGGGGTGTTCTGATTGCAGGATCCGGATTGTTCTGCGCCCTGGGACTCGGCCCCTTTGCCCGCCATGCCCTCGGGCCAGCCACCCATCTGGAAACCATCCGGGTGCAGTTGCGGCGGATTGCCGGCAACGGCCGCTTCCGCATGGTGCTGGGACTGTATCTGTTGCTCTGGTATGCCTTGCAACTGATGCAGACGGTCTCCCTGCTGTTTCTGCGGGTGGTGCTGCACCTGGGGGACAACTGGGCACTGGCCATGCCCATGGTGTTTCAGCTCTCGGCGATTCTGGGTCTCTGGCTCTGGGGGCAGGTGGCCCAGCGGCGGGGGCGGATTCCGGCTCTGCGGTGGGGGGTGACCCTCTGGGGGATTGCCCTTCTTCTGGCCTTGCTGCTGCCCCCCTTCCCCACCGGGATGGGTGACGTTTGGCAAGGGTTGTTCCTGACCTTGCTGGTGCTCACCATCGTTCTTCTGGGCCTGGGGGGCTCCACGGCCTTTCTCATCCCCTGGTCCTTGCTGCCTGACGCCATTGATGCCGACCCCGACCACCCTGCCGGTTTCTACACGGCCTGGATGGTGCTGGTCCAGAAGTTGGGCATCGGACTGGGCATCTTTGTCCTGGGTATCGTGCTGGAGTTGAGCGGCTACGTGGCCAGCCAAGGGGTGAATCAGCCTGCCGGAGCCGTTGTCATGATTCGTCTGTGCATCAGCGTGCTGCCGGGCACGTTGATTGCCTTGGGCCTTATCGTGATGCGCCACTGGCCCCGGCGGAGCGCACAACCGGTCTCCGCCCTTTGACCGTTCTGTTCATCAACCCATGGTCAACGTAAGGATGCCCCGATGGCTCAAACGCTTGGGCAGCAGCCTGTTGCTCAGCGGACAAACCGTTGCCGCCCTGGCCCGTGGTCGTTGGGGGGGCAGTGAGTCGCTGGCACAGATGCACATTGCCGGCCCCGATAGCTTTCTGGTGGTGCTGCTGGTGGGTGTTGCCGCCGGCACCGTGTTCAACGTGCAAGTGGCCTCGGAACTCACGAACCTGGGCCTGGGTGACGCGGTGGGTGGCATGTTGGCCGTAGGACTGGCGCGGGAAATTGCCCCGATCCTGTCGGCGGTGTTGATCACGGGCAAGGTGGCGACAGCGTATTCGGCGGAACTGGGCACCATGGCCGTCACCGAACAGGTGGATGCCATCAAGATGCTGCGTACGGATCCGGTGGAATATCTTGTTGTTCCGAGGGTAGTGGCGTTGCTGGTGATGACGCCCCTGCAGACCGTTGCCTTTTTTATGGTGGGCATGGTTTCGGGCACCGTCAGTTGCGCCCGGTACTACGGTATTCCCCCTGCGGTGTTCTGGCAGTCCGTGCGTGAATGGATGGATCCCGGAGACGTGCCTGCCATGATCTGCAAAGGTATGGTGTTCGGACTGGTGATTGCGTTGATCGCCTGTGGTTGGGGTCTCTCCACCAAGGGGGGACCCAGAGAAGTGGGCACCAGCACCACAGGCGCCGTGGTCATGACCCTGGTTCTCCTGGCTCTGGTGAACGTGGGTCTGACCCAGATATTTTTCGGATGAGGGAACCGGCCTTCAGGGTGATTCCCTAGAGTGATTGCCGTTTTGAAGGTTGGGCCGACCATGGATTCCGGGAAGAGGGTGGTGGTAACGCCCGGGCTGGGTCTACCTTCCGTCGTTCTGCTGCTGAGCGTTCCGCTCTACCTGACGAAACTGTTGATCGCCAGTTTCGTAGCGGCGGTGTTGGGCGCGTTTCTGATGTTTCAGAGCTGGTGGGTGCGGCTGGTGTTCACCCCTGAGGCCATGGAACTGGAAAACGGATGGGCGGTGGTGCGCCGCTTCCCTTACGAGGACTGGCGCAGTTGGCGTCTGCTCTGGAAGCGGGTCCCCGTCCTCCTTTACTTCCGTGAAGTAAACGGCATTCATATTGTGCCGATGATTGTCGATGGTCAGAAGCTGGGGGAACAACTGGAGCAGCGGCTGGGTCACCTCAACGTGGCAGCCAGTCGTTCTGCTGACGCCACGACGTCACGTCCATGACATCCGGCAAGAGCGAGGCGGCAATTCCCCGGGATCCGCAAGGGGCTTCTCCCTCGGCAGAAGTGTTTCTGACCGAGTTGCTGGAGCGACGGCAACGGTTGCTGGCGGAGATCGGCACCCTGGAACAACGACGTGATCGCCTTCAGGAGGATATTCGCCGCCACTTTGCCGGCAGTTGCGACGAGTTGTCCAGGCGTGTGCAAGGGTTTCAGGACTATCTTGTGGGGGCGCTTCAGGAATTGAGCGACCGGGCACAGACGTTGGAGTTGGCTCCTCGGAAGGTGATGGTTCAGCCTTCGCCTCTGGATCGTCCCGCTGAAACAGTCCCTGACCAGGCCACGGGCGCCGCCAGCCCCTTTCTGGCCGATCAGCCCCTTATTGAGGACATGATCCGTGGTTTCCAGGACACCCCGGATTTTTACGCTCCGCCTTGGCGATTGCGCCGTCACCTGGAGGTGGGCCATGGGGAGGTGCTCACCAACTGGTTATTGCAGCAACAGGGGAGGGGCGCACAGAACAGTCTGGGAAGCCGCAGCCGCAACGTGCTGCTGGGTGCTGCGGCGGTTGCAATTCTCACGGAGCTGTACGGGGATCAACTGCAAACCCTGGTTCTGGCCAGCACACCGGAGCGCCTGGGTCAATGGCGACGGGGATTGCAGGATAGCCTGGGGCTGACGCGGGAGGATTTTGGTCCCAACGCCAACGGCATCAGTCTGTTCGAACGATCGGATGCACTGATCGAGCGGGCCGACCGGCTGGAGAGTCGGGATCGTCTACCTTTGATTCTGGTGGATGCGGCTGAGCAGGTGGTTGACATTCCCATCCTTCAATTTCCCCTCTGGCTTGCTTTTGCTGCGGATGGGCGCGAGTTGGCCATGGAGGATCTTGACGGTGACCCCCTTTAATCCGTGAACCCTGAAGCATCCTGGCTCCTTTGCCTCTTGACAGCCTACGGGCTGGGAAGCGTTCCCTCCGGCTGGTTGACGGTGAAGTGGTTGCGTGGTGTGGATCTACGTCAGCAAGGATCCGGTTCCACGGGCGCCACCAACGTGTTGCGGGTGGCGGGGCGGTGGCCTGCCCTGGCGGTCCTCCTGCTGGACGTGGGCAAGGGGACGGTGGCCGTTCTGCTGGCCAGGGGGTGGGGAACCACACCGTGGCAACAGTTGGCGGTGGGGCTTTGTGTTCTGGCTGGGCACGTTTGGCCCCTCTGGTTGAGGTTTCGTGGGGGTAAGGCGGTGGCCACGGCCTTGGGGGTTTTTCTGGGTCTCTCTCCCCCGGTGGCCCTGGCTTGTCTGGGGAGCTTTCTGGCGGTGCTGGCCAGTGTCCGCATGGTCTCGGTGGCCAGCCTGACCGCTGGTGTGCTGTTGCCGGTCCTGATGGTCTGGGGGACGGCAGGTTCCGCTGCCCGTCTTCCCTACACGCTGCTGGCCCTGGCAACCACGGTGCTGGTGATCTGGCGCCACCGCGGCAACATGAAGCGCATCCGGATGGGTCAGGAACCGCGCCTCGGCAGGAAAGGGCCTTGAAAAGGGATGGATGCACCGAACTCCACCCAAGCGGAGCCAGCACCAATTTCACGGATCACAGGAGTCTCCAACGAGAACGCTCCTCCCCGCGCAGTAGCCCCAGCCGTCGATGACGCGCAATCGAACGTGACGACCGCAACGCTGCCAGCGTCCACGGGGCCGGTAGCTCCGGTGCTGGCCACCGCCAACGCCACAGGGAGCGTGAACGTCGATAGAATCCGGACCCTACGCCGGCACGCTTGCGACTGACCTCGTTAGCGGTACCGCAGGTTGGAACTGCCGGCACGTCTCGCACCGGCTGAAGGGCAGCGGCAACAACCGGACCTCCTATATCGCCTTCTCAGGCAATAGCACAATTCCATCACCGGCCGCAGTGGAACACTTCACCTGAGCGGCTCTCCTGGCGCCGGCTTGAGTAACCTCAGGAGCAGCCATCCACGGAAATGGTGTAACGGAGTCCTGATGCCCGGGGGTTGGAGTTGGAGCCTACTTTCACGTTGACCTCTGTCACCAGCTTGCCCTTGGGGGGATAG
>MKWU01002822.1_pt1 | contig 24573 bp, 14 predicted proteins | sample 809101 | NCBI WGS metagenome assembly MKWU01 (sample SAMN05860141, study PRJNA318959) | sponge metagenome | host: Aplysina aerophoba | place: Slovenia: Piran, Adriatic Sea, Gulf of Piran | collected 2013-05-07 | reverse complement strand
AGTTTCCGACCATGACGATCCCGCCTCGCGCGCGGATGCTCTCCTTGCCTCGGCTGAACTCGCCGGACGCCATGTAACCCTTCATGATGTTCGCGCCGTCCTTCTGGTCGAAGGAGATGCCGGACACTTCGTCAAAACACACCACGTCGTAGCTGCACACCAGCCCGCGCTGGCCGTTCGCCATGTTCACGAACATCTTGGCCACGGTCGCCTTCCCCCCGGAGATCAGGTGGGAGTAGGGCGAGATCTGCTGGTAGAGATGGCTCTTCCCGGTCCCGCGCGGTCCGAGCTCGACGAGGTTGAAGTTGGGTTCCACGAACGGGGCCATCCGCAGCAGAACGACGCCCTTCGAGCGCTCGTCGAGGGCGGTGGTTTCCAGTCCCACGGAGCGGATCAGGAAGTCGCGCCATTCGTCAGTGGAGAAACGGCGGCGGCCTTCGCCCAGCCGGTCCAGCACGTCGGGATCGGACATCTGGATCGGGCGCAGGGCCGTGATCCGGAACGGTTCGCCGCGGGATTCCTGGGCCGCCAGCGCGTCATAGGCGAGCGTCACCTCCGCGTAGAACCCGTCGGTGAGCATCCGCTGGTTGTCGAGCACCGTCTTCGCCTCGATCCCCACGTGCCGCTCGCCGAGGCTCGGGAGTTCGACGAGGTAGCGATCGCGCCGCGCGTCGAGCCGGGCGCGGACCAGGTCAATGAGCCGCACCGACCCCTTCTCGCGCGCGTCGGAGCGGAACTTCTCCCGGTCGGAGGCGCGCACCGTCCGTCCCCGAAGCTGGCTCTCGACGATCTGGAGCCCTTCCTGGATCTCGGTTTCATCGGTGCTGGCGCAGAACCGGCCCAGCAGGAACTCGACGACGTAGGTCGGGACGGGGAACTGCTGCGCGTAGCGGCGGACGAGGTCCTTCCGCACCAGATATCCCGGGAATGCGGCGGCGCCGAGGTGGTCCAATGCGTCCATCCGGCTCGGCCCTTTGGCGGTCTCGTTCACGATGTCTCTCCCACCTGGGTTTCCCGGAAGGCGAGCACCCGTCCGTCGGCGTCCTTGACGACGACCACTAGCGCCGCGCCGTCGTGCTCGTCGTCCGCGAGGACGAGGCTGGCTGAGCCGTCCTTGTCCACCGGTTTTGCGGTTTGGGCGACGGACTCCCCAGCCGGGTCGCCGAGGAGCAGGTCGGCTCTCCGTCCCTCTCCCCCGCCGGAAACCTCCACGTTGCAGCGGAAGCGCACCCAGGTCACTGATTCGATGGCCACTGGTGCCGCCCCCGGCTCGCGTTCGACCAGAATGTCCGGCGTCAAGCATTCCTGAATGCTGAGGCCGCCATGGGCGAAGGCCTCGGACTTGTTGAAGCAGGCGGTGCCCGGAGAGGTCGCGAACTCTTCGGCCGGGTTCCAGTGCCAACGACCGCACGGGACTCCGGGCGCCCCCGATCCCGAGAGCACCGCGCTGCGCGCCCACCGGCTCTCCGTCAGGTGCTTCGGCAGCGCGGCCTTCGGCAGCCCTCCCGGCAGGAACAGCCAGCCGTGGTCGGTCACGATCCGGACTGAGCGCCAGCCGCTTTGCAGTAGCCCGGCGATCCGGTCAGCGAGGTCGTCGAGTTCCTTCGGTAGCCGGCGCGGCAGCTCGTCCTGTTCCCCGTGTCCGGCCTTGTCGATCGTTCCGACTTCGGCCCATCCCCGTGCCGCCGCGCAGCGGGGCGCGTCGAATTCGCCCCGGCCGAGGATCTGGTAGCCCTGCTCTTCGAGGGCGTCACGAAGCCGCTGGGCATTCACCGGATTTCCGCTCGCGGCGAAGTGGGGAGCGAAGTCCGCACCGAGAGTCGTCCCCTCGATGTCCCCGGCGACCGGGCTGATCGCGGGTTTCGCCGTCGCGGTCACGGTCGGGAGCGCGGCCCACCGAGACTTGATGTCCACGCGGAGGCCGCGCTCCTCAAGACGCCCGACAAGTCGCCGGCCGAGGTCGTAGCGCAATCCGTCCACGAAGAACACCACGCCGTCCTCCGCCGCCCTCACGACGGGCTGCTGCGTCGACCCGGGAAGCGGCGCGTCACGTACGGCTCTCTGGAACGCCAGCGCCGAGTCTTCGAGCCATGGCTCCAGCAGATGGCGCACTGCGCCGGCGACCACCACCGCTTCCGAAACGCCGACTCCGGCAAGGGTTTCCCATGCGGCCGCGTCGGCCTGCCAGCCGCGCTCGCGGTACGCCGCCGCCACGTCGTCCGGAGTGTTGCCTCCGAGCGGCGATCGGACGGCGGCGGCGAGCCGGGCGAGCGACTCCAGCGCGCCCGCTAACGGCGATCGGCCGAGACGCGACCAGACCCAGGCCCGCCGCTTTCCGTGCCACGCCTCGAGTCGCGCCACTTCGTCGCACGCTTTCCTGTGGGTCAAGTCCGTCACCTTCCGCAGCGCGTCGCGCAACGCGGACTCCAGGCGGTCGTTCTCGTTAGGCCAGCGCGACGGGTCGCTGGTCAAGAGTTGGCCTCTCGGCTGACAGCGCCGGAGCAGATCCTCGACTCCCGGAAACCGCTTCGGGGAGTCGGCGTACCGCGCCCAGACGGACGCCCAGGTCCCCTCGCCCCCGGCAAGGCGCTGGCCGGCGGTGAAGTGCGAGCCGCTCTCGGGGTCGAACTCCAGTTCGTCGCGGCACCGGTTGCGGAACGGGTTCCACCGGCCTCCGAGCCGGGAGCGGGTCTCGCTGGGCTCGCCGAGCCAGCGGAGCAGGTTCTGCGGCAGATCGTCCACCATCAGCCGGTCGAAGTCGTCGGCTTCCAGCCGTCGCCCCCGGAGCAGGGGCAGCTTGGTGAGCGCCACTTCTCCCAGCGCGGCGTGAAGGGAGGCCGCCGTCTGCCGGTCGTTAGCGAGTTCGAGTCCCATTCCCTCGGGAGAACCGAGGAGCGCGCTCGCGGTCCAGTCCCGGCCGTTTTGGTGGTGCCATGCCACGCCCCGGTGGAGGAGTTCGACGAGCGGTTTGACGCGATCCGGGCAGTCGTCTCCGGCGCGAAGGTCCTGCCGGGCGACGCCGGGCAGGTAGAGGATCGGGATACGGTGTACGAGATCCGGGGCGTCGTCGAGAGCGCCGTCCACGACGCACCGCAGCCAGATCGCTGGTCCGGTCCGCGATTGCGGCTCGTACTCGTCGCCGAGCACGAGCAGTTCCGGGAGTCGGTCCCGCAACAGGTTGAGGATTCCTGACCAGTCGCCGCCAGGATCCGTCCACAGAATCGCTGCCGGCCGCTCCTCCCCGTCGCGGACCGCCCCCCGCGCCCGCACCCGCTCGACGAGGTAGGCGAGGGGTGTTTCCGCGCGCGTGGTGGCGGGCAGCAGGTTCACGATCCGTCGCGCCTATCCGGCTCAGCAGCGAAGATCGTGAGGCGAAGTTCTGACTCACCCAGCATCTCGTATCGCGGCCGTCGTCCAGCGAGGGCTTCGCTATTCCGCAGGATCACCTGAACTCCTTCACCGCGCCGATCCATAAGAGTCGTGCGCTGTGTGCGGAGTCCGGGGATGCCGTCGGGTACGGAGCATTTGGCAAGCAGGCTGGCGATTCCGGGATTTCTGCCTGCCTGTCGGTACGGCAGCATGTCGATCTCCATCGTGTTCGGCAGCGCACCGGGGCTATTCAATTCGATACGGTCCGCGAACATGCGAAGGCGGATATGCGACAGCGCCATCGAGTAGTCCCGGTGAGCAACGGCGTTGACGACTGCCTCGAAGATCGCAGGCATGTCATACTGTGGCTCGTCCCTCCCACCCAAATCCTTTCTCTCCCCGACCCGCTGATTCCCGGCCCCCCAGTCGCCCGGACGCGCTGATTCGCGGCCACGAAGCGGCAGGTCCCCTCGACTTGGGTGTCCAGTGGACCCGCGAAATCCTTGGCGTCGAGCTGGTAGTTCTTCATGTCGGATGAGGCGACGACCTCGCGACCTCGGTAGGCCACAGCCTGAATGAAGGCGTTTGGCATGGTGTCCGTGGGTGTTTGGCAGCCGAGAAGAACACCGGCCACCGTAGGGCGTACAACCCCGCTTTCGCCACGGCGTGCCATCCCAAGCTTGATGGCCAACGTTTCGCTGTCGTCCGATGTTTGGTCGGTCCGAAATCGGCTTATGAGTGCGGGATCGAGATCGCCAAAACTGATTCGAGCCACGAATTCCTCGTCAAACTGCAAGAGCCCCGCGTGACTCCGATGCTGGACGAGACGCGTGAGGGCTTCCATCGGAATCTGGGTCCGCGAGTCTCCTACCCGTCTAAGAAAGCCCCCGGGGCTACGGTGAACAAATTGGCTCTGTTCGACCCCCACCCGAACTACATTTCGAATCTCTCCAAGCGTATTCGGAAGGCTGTGGCACTCGATCTCCGGAGCGAGCGATGGAGACACCTGATCCCGGGCGGCTTCCATGATCCGCCGAACGACGTCATGCAGTCGTCCCGCGGCAATCCCTACGATTTCCCACGTCTGGTCCTGTACACCGAAGACCAGCGTGCCACCATGCGAGTTCGCAAATGCGGCCATCTCGTCGGCAATCTCTTGACTCTTCGGTGCCTTCATCTTCTCCCCGGAGAAGAAGACTTCCTTGCATTCGAAGAAACCATCCTCTCCAAGGGGAATCCGTGCAAGGAGGCGGTCGGTGGCGTCATGCATCGGAGGTCTCCTCCTTCAACCGCCTGTACCGCCGCTCGAACGCCCTCCTACCACCTTCCATGACTCGACAAACCTCTTCACGAACGCCGATGTCCGACAGAGTGCCGGTGCCTTCCGGTGCGACGATGCACTGACCGCCGAGGTGATCCATGGCGATGACCTGTTCAGCATCACCGTTAACGACGATATTCGGGTTGTGTGTGGCGACGATAACTTGGCGGCGGGTCTTGTTCTCCCGGAGCTGTTGGACGATCAGATCGTAAATCAAGTGATTGTCAAGATCGTCCTCAGGCTGGTCGAGGACGATTGGCTCCGCTCCGTGTGATAGAAGAAAGGCGAGGACTGCCGCAGATTTCTGCCCGGGGGAACCCCGGGTCAAGGGGACGAATCTTCCCGTTGTGCTTTCCTTGTAGTGCATCCGCAGTCCGTCCTCCGGCCACCAGACGTACAGACGATCCATCTGTTCTGGTCTCATCTGACGGACATAGTCCTCGAATCTCTTGCGGCCGGGTGTTCCGGCACCTCCTCTACGAGTCGCGGTGAGCGCATCCTTGAGTTGGCGCACGCGGTGACAGAACTCCGCGGACCGCTCAGGAAGCTCTTCTGGCAGATCGGCGTAGAGTTCGGCCAAGACACCGGAATTCTGCTCTTCGTTAAGAATCGCGTCGCCAAAGGCGCCGTCCTGACGCCCGAGGCAGTCCCGGAACGATTGCTCTGCAGCGCGGGCGCTTTCTCCAAACACGGTCACATCGATTCGAACGAAACGGTTTTCGCCGACTACTGTCGAAAGGAAGGCAATTCGCGCTTCCGATAGTTGCCGACGCTGTTCTTCGAGATCTCTGAGAGCCCGTCCAGCTTGTTCTTCGAGCTTCGTCCTTCGACGTTCAGTGGCCTCCAAGTCAGCGAGTTGCTTCTCCAGGAGCCGCCGCTTCCGGACAAGAGATCCGTAGGCACTCGGATCGGAAACCCCTTCACTACGAAGCCGGGTCTCCAACGCCTCGTACTGTGCGGCTGTGCGGTCTCTATCGGTCTTCCACTCGGAGGCCCCCACATTGCGAAGCCACTTCTTTCGAAAGTCTTCGAACTCGGTCGCGCGTTCACGCAACACCGTTGACACCGCTCGCTGTTTGCTAGCCGCGCTCTCCAATAGGGCTAAGCCACTGGCGTCCGAAGAGGATGCCTCGGAGTCTTCGAATTCAGGACTGGGCACATCAGATGGCGCGACGTCCTCGCCAGCCTTGCGAATCAGACTGACTCCGGACTCCAGTTCCTGAGCGCGATCGAGCAGGATCTGCCGCTGCCGGGTCAAGCGTTGGTAGCGCAACAGGAGGTCACGGTGCCCGCCTTCCTCGAACACGGCAAGCTGCCGCTTTGTGTCCGCCAGCTGGCCCTCGAGCCGAGCCCGCTCCTCTAGTCGTGCAGCGAGTTCCCGTGCTTGACTGCGAAGCCTCAGATATCGCGCCGTCGTTTCGTTCCAGTTTGCGTTTCGGCCTCGACGGTCGACCTCGGGAGCATCGTCAACGAGTTGAAGGAGCGCGTTTGGATCGTTGGCGAGGGCGAAGACTTGCTTCTGGCTCAGAACCCGTATCGGGAATCGCTCCGCCACCTCTCCCGGGCTTACTCCCCATTCGCCGTTCTCAGCTTCTTGTTCGATAGCCGGCCCTTCACCGCTTTGGCGCCATGAGACCCGAAGCCGTCTCCCGTCCTTGAGGAGGGACGCGACGACAACCGCGTTTTCGGTGAGCGCTCCGCGTCCGCCGCGCCGGGTCGGCACGGAGGCGAAGTTGTCGAATTCCCGGCGGAGATCGACCGGGATCTCGTTGTCACGACGGAGGCACATCCGGAGCATCTCGATCACTGTGGACTTGCCGGTTCCCCGCCCGCCAATCAACGTGGACATCCAGGGACTGAAACCGACGTGAAGCGGTGTTGGACGTCCGGCGTACTGGGCCTCTTTGATTGCGAGTCCCTCAACTACCAAGTGAGAAAACGCGTTCGGATCGAGAACTGAATCATGTCGCTGCACTGACAGTGGACAGCCATCCATCAAGGCGAGTCGCAGGCCGTCGAGGGCAGGTGGCCCCATCTTGATCCACGTGAAGTGACTTCCGGGAAAGCGCTGCCCAGCGGCTCCCGAGCGGCGATGGCAATCGGAACCAATGACGTCCGCTAGTTCCACTCGACTCTGCTCGTAGATCGCCGGTTTGTCGAACTCGGTGTCAACGAGCTCGATCGCAGCGAGGTTTCCGTCGGTGAGTAGTGCCTGCAACGTGACGCCCTGCAACGATCGGAGGACGCCCTTTTCCAAGTCGGCGTGGGCCGGAATCGCTAACCCCTCGTGCGCACGGATGATCCGGGCGACCTCCTGAGGGGATTTCTCCGAGCAGGCATCCGATGTGCCACGGTTGGCAGATGGGAAACCGACGGCCCCCAGAAGAGCGTCGATATCGGATTCAGATTTTGTCGAGTCGAGGATCGCCAACATATGCGCCCCGCCATTCATGGTGATCTCCACTCCAGGGAAGAGAAAGAGGGGATGAAACTCCCTCGGCCTCTCGTCGGCGAGACTGCTGTAAGCCTCCTTCAACCCGTCAACCCACGCTCCGGTGTTGTGATCGGTAATGGCAACGCAGTCGATCTTGGCCCGCATGAAATCGAGCAGCCAGTCTTTCGGCGATGTCTGTTTGAGGGCCTCGTGATCGGGCCCCTTGCCGTAGTCCATGGACGCGGGGGTGTGGGTATGAAAGTCGAACCTCCACCATCGGGCGCCTACGTGCTCGGTGTTCATTCCGTTTCCCTCCTGTAGCGATTATTTGACGGCGTCCAGAGTGCCCATCTCCGGAATACGGCCACCTCCGACCGGAGGGAAGCGGCCCTTCGCCTCGGTTGGAAGCGACGATGTACTGCGCTCATCGTTCAGCTTCCACCCGATCCAACTGGTTGGGAGGGGACGTCGCTTGGGACCTGATCTCATGTTGGTTTCGGGCGGCGCGTTTGACAGCCGTGGTGTAGTGGAGGTCGTTCCAGCGGGCACCATCGAAACTGAGGCCGCCTGGGAAGTCGGTGCGGTCCTGCTGCGTTCCCTCGCCGGGGCAGGACCAGAACCAGGGGTAGTCGGTCTTCGGGCGGTACTCTTCGGGGTCGTCGCCTTTCCGTTTCGGCTTGAGGTGCTGGGGCTCCTCGCCGCGGTCCTTCGTCCACCGGATGTTCGGCTTGGCGCGGAGGATTCCGGCTCCCTTCTTGCCCCCCTTGCGGAGTTCGGCGCGGAGGAACGGGCGGATGTTCAGGCGGACGCCGTCGTTGATGTCGGGTTCCCACCCGATGGGCTGTTCGTGAAGCGGCTTCCAGCGGATGAAGAGGTCGAGGGGCGGAGCGCCCGTGAGGATAGCTTCGAGTTGGGTCTTCAGTTCAAGCGCGGCAGCGAGGCGGGCGTCGGCGCCGGGGATTTCCTGGCGCTGCGCGGCGCCCTGGCGTTCGATCCAGTCGCCGAGGTAGCTGTGCGTCAGGGATTCCAGCGTGCGGCGGCCCTTCCCGTTCGGCCCGGCGAGGCGGTGGTAGTTGACGAGCGCTGCAAAGCCATCCGGGAGGCCGTCCCAGATGTGCCAGACGAAGGGGCGTTCGTGGAAGAGGCGGCAGTGCCCTTCGAAGAAGTGGTGGCGGAGCCAGTCGTCGAGAGTGGCGGCGGGTTTTGGGCCGGGCGTCGCCGCCGTAAGTAAGCGGTGTTCGATTTGGCCAGACCAATCGTCGCCGTAGGCCGCGGCGAGAAGAGGGCGGAGACGGTCGGCGGCCGGCGCTTCGCCTCGGACCGCCGGGAGGCAGACGATCCCATCCTCGTCGGCGAAGGACGAGAGGGAGAGGGTGCGGCGAATCAGCGCGCGGGCTTCATCGGCAAGGCGTAGGTCGGGATCGCGTTCGGCGGGCCAGCGGTAACCGAGTAGCCGGGCGACGGCGACCTGTAACACCGTACCGTCGGCGCGGGTTGGGCCTTCCGCCGTGCGCTTCGCTTCGGGGTCCCAGACGACGCTGCCGCAGGGGTGGCCGTGGAAGATCCATTGGGTGGAGTCGTCGGAGTAGGGCTCGGGGAGGCCGTTTGGGTAGCGCTCCGCGGCGACTTTCTTCCAGTGCTCAAGATCGAAAGGTACGTCCACGAGCGTGGCGTTTGTCACTTTGAGTGTCTGATCGAGTTCCCAGACTGCGCGACGGTAGTCGGGTGAAGACTGGAAACACCAGACTGCGGGAAGTACATCACTGGCCAGCGGTCCGATGACGCCGGCGTTGTTGTCAAATCGCTCGCCGGTGTAAAGCGTGACCGGGAGATTCCCCATCTGAGAAACGACGACACCGCGCTTCTTCCACACGGGCTTTCCCCGGAATCCGTAGGTCCGCATGAATCCTTCCGAACCTGAATCGTCCCATCTCAGAACGCGTTCTCTGCCGCCGTAGTGGAGGGTTTCGCGAACCGTGCCCTGTTGAAAGACCCACGGCGCACCGAAATCGGCGCCACCTCGTTGAAACTCCCAGAACGTCCGGACCGAAGCAGGCGCGTCGTTGGCAATCATCCCCACGAACCCGCGCCCATAGTGGGCCAGGAGTGCTCCCCGCAGTGCGGGAGTCAGTGTCACACGGACTCCGCGGTTCTGGAGCTGATCTTTCTGATTCAGTACCCGAACTTCCGTATTGGGAAGAAGCCGGGCCTTCTGGTCGGCGGGGATCGGTGTTTGGCCTCGGGGTGCGGAGACATCGAGGCCGGCGAACTCTGTCCCGTCGTCCGGTCGGTCTGCAGAGAAGATCGTCATCGCAACGTTTACGACATGGCCTCCGATGGTCTCGAACGCCCCGGCCCCTAGACGCGCCACGAAGCACCATCGCCGCCAGCCCAGCAAATTCTCTCGCAGCTTCCGGTAGGTCTTCAGGAACAGCCAGTTCTGCGGAACGACGAAGGCTTGAGCACCGTGTTGTCCGAGCCAGGCGAACGCACGCTCCACGAACATCGTCGCCAAGTCACCCTTCGAAGCCCGGTAGTTTTTCCCGGCGAAGGCTCGCAGTGTCACGCCCTGCCGACCCCGCGCCAGATAGGGAACGTTCGTGATGACCAGCGAGTACCCCTCCGCGAGCAGGGTCGCCGCCCGCACCATGCCGGCGGCGGCGACGGCTCGTTCCCTCGCGTCCGGTGAAACGTCCGACTCATGGAGCACCGACTCGACGAGTGGTCGCACCGAATCGAACCGCGCCGCGAATACACTGGCACCCGCCGCACGCGGATCAAGTAGCGAGCCGAGCGTCGGCGCTTGCGCGAACAGGTCGTGGAGGGCGCCGAACGTCTCGCGGAGGGCGCTCGACTGCAAGGTCTCTCGCCGCTCGAAGAGGTCCTTGCGCGGCGCCGATCCCGCGGTCGCCGCCGTCCTCTCCGCCAACAGCATCCACTCTTCCTTCGTCGCGTTCGGCGCGAGGCCGGAGCAGGCGATGTTCAAGGGCGGAAGCTCGATCACCCGGTCCGCCAGCTTCCAGGCTGCGAATGCCACCGCAAACGCGGCGATCTGAGCGCAGCGCGGGTCGATCTCCAGGCCGTGGAGGTTGTCGCGCAGTACGGCGGAGATCGCCTCTTCGAGCGGCAGATCGTCTTCCTCCATCCGCAACCGGACGAAGAGGTGCAGCCCCTCGACGAGGAAGTGCCCGCTCCCGCAGCAGGGATCGAGGATCTTGAGGTCCGCGGCCCGGCGCGGCCAATCAGCGAAGTCTCCGGCCGCGGGCTTCCACCGCCCGGGCCGCTCCGCGTCTTCATCGGGAGAGTCGCGGACGAAGCGGAGGTAGTCGAACTCGTAACCGCCGGCGTTTTCCAGTCGGACGACGTTCCACAGGGCCGCCTCCCCGTCCGCGCGCTCCGCGAGTTCCCGGCGGAGCGCCAGCAGCTTCCCCGCCCGCCACGCGCCGACGGTGTTGTGGAACAGGAAGCGCACCATGTAGCGCTCGGTGAAGAGCTGGGTGACCGCGGGAAGTTCGTCCGCTCCGATCTTCGTTCCGCTCTGGTTCACGTCATTCTTCTGGTCGGTCTGCCAGAACTGGTAGGTCCAGCCGAGTGCATCGTCAGCCCGGAACACTGCGGCCGGAAGGTTGTCGAGTGTCTGTTCAAGCGCCTGCTGCGCCTCCGGCGGAAGACGCACGGCGAGGGATGGATCGTCGGGCCGGAAGATCAGCGGCAACATCCGCTCGGCGAATCGTCCGACCATCCCCCACGGGTCCTCGTTCCGCTCTCGTGCCAACTCGCGGCACTCTTCGAGCGAAAGGGGTTGCCCGGACTCGGGTTCGATCAGCAACTCGTTCTCCGCGAGGAACCGGGCGAAGAGCATCCGATGCCAGTGCTCGTAGGCCACCTCGTGCGCTAGCCGGTTGGTTTCCTGCCCGTCCTCTCGCCGTCGGTCTCCGAGCGCCCGCCCGTGCGCCCGCAGCCTCCGCCGGAGCAGCCGCTCTTCCTCGGACATGGCCGTGTCCGCGTCCTTCGCGCCGACCCGGAGCGCTCCGAGTGCCGCCTCCGCCCCGGACTCCGCGATCCGCCGCGCCGCCCGAATGGCCTTCGCGAGCCCGTTCCGAAGCTCCCGATCCAGCGCCCCGCTCACTGGTTGCTTCTCCGTTTCCGACCCGTCAATCGAGCGGCGCGATCTTCGCCGATGTCTCGTCCCACTGCGCCCGCTCCCACGCCGCGAGCAACTCGTCTTGATGGCGAGCCATCCACTCGACTACGAGACCGAGCGCCGTAGGCGGCAACCACCCGTGCAAGAGCTCGAAGCGGCGAATGCCGATCGCGGCCTCGGCTTCGCCGTAGCGTGCGTGAACGTGCGCCGAGTCGTGGTTTTCGGCGTGGATGCGGATGACGATGCCGTGGAACCGGGAGACCTCCGTCATGGAGGCCACCGTTCCCTCCGTGCAGGATGTCGCGTCGGGACCCTCCTCCCGCTCCCTCAGCGCAGGCCAGATGTCCTCCGGAGATTTGCCCGTGATCTGGAGATAGAGGGCGTCCGGACAGAGATCCAGTTTCTCGCTCCAAGCGATTCCGTCCCCGGCGGCGATGTGGACTCCGGCGAAAAAGGCCGGAGCCCGCCATGCGGCAAAGACCCCGCGACCGACAAGGTGCGAAGGTTCCACTTCCTCTTGGACACCGTCGGCGTAGCGCAGCCAGATGCGGTACCCGTCGCGGGGCTCAACCGTCAGGGGCCGGAAACGATCAGATTCAGGCATCTCGGTCATTCCGGTGTTCTCCCAGAGAGACCACGGAAGATCTCGAGGATCTTGGGTGCCCCTGATTCTTGAGCCTTGTCAGAGAAACCGGACGGTTGATGCCCGAAGATACTTTCTGTGGCCTGAAGCAACACGGCGTTCTTCGTGGCGCCATCGGTGGATGCAGCAACGAACGTCTCGAACGACAACAATGCGTTGCAGCGGTGCCGATTGACGGTCCAGTTGTGCCTTTCGGAACGGTAGATACGTGCCGACCAGAGCATTCCGGCGTACAGGACCGCCAGAATCGCAATCTTTGAGACTGCGATCTGAACGGTCTGTCCGATGTCGGGGCTAGCAGTCCACGCATGCCACGCGAATACTGCCGTAACCGCGAGAGCCAGAGCGGCCGTACCAACCGTCCTCCTGAGCCACGTTGTGCTCGATTCCTCGTATTGCTTCGCTTCCTTGTCGAAGTGCACCGCGTGCTTCGCCACGCCTACCTTCGCTGCAGCCTCCTGTACCTCTTGGAGGGTCGAGCGCATAGATGTGAGGATCGCGTTCTTCTGTTCTTCCGCATCGGAACTCTTCTCGTGGAGTTCGGCCATCAGCCGTTCGACTTCCTTTTCCTTCTCGCGGAGGCTTAGACTCTCGTGGCCTGATGCTGCAATGAGAGGCGCAAGGAAAGTAAGTCTGTTACCAAACGCGTTATCGAGTTCTGCTATGTGGCCGTCGCGTGCCGCTGCTGGGTTTCCCAAGTCCGTCAAATCAACGGTACGGATGTTGTCAAAACAGTTGTTGACCTCTTGGCATGCGTTGCGGACTTCGTTGAGAAGATCTAGAGATAGGAACGAGATCTTCGCTTGGCCGAATCGTCGGAAGAAGTCAATGATGGCCTTGAACAAAGGCACACCGGACTCATAACTGAGTTTTTTGCCGAGCTCTGCCGTCCGAGCTAGGTCTTCCGCGTTGAGCGCGGTGATCTTCGTCAAGAGATCGGTGATCTCCTGTTGGACGGCTGTCTTGTCGTCGTGCCAACTCATGTGACTCGCTCCAAAGTCTTACGTGATGACCACTGGGCCGTTCCGGACCGCATGAAGCAGGTCGTCTTCGGTTTCGCCCAACCATTGCCGGACAGCTTGCTCGTCGATCAGCGTAGTGCGGCGCAGGGTGACTGCCGTGGGGGTCGCGCCGTCGGCTTCCAGCGCAGTCGGAGCGGCACACCCTGCCGCTGCCGCGCGCGCCCGAATGAGGCGGGTCGGTACTGCGTCGGCTTCCGCGCGCCATGCCGACAGGGACCGCCCGTCGAGCGTGCGGCGCAGCGCTTCGTCGGTCGAGACGTCGAGGGGCACGGGTGGCGTGAGGCTGTGCTTCCGGAGGATGGTCTCCTGCTGCACCGGATCGAGCTGCGTCCAGTTCGGGTCGGCGCTCAATTCCTGTGCAGCTTCACGGACGGCTACGTCAAGCCCCTCACGCAAGGTGGTGACCTCCTCACGGAGCGCGGCCGCGAGTCTCGCGGCTTGCGGAGCCACGCGGTCCGTTTCATCCAACAGTGACCGCTCGGTCTGGATTGCTTCGAGTTCCGGCCCTGCCTCTTCCGCGATGGGCAGGTCGGTGGCGTGACGCCAGAGAGCCGTCGTCATCTCCCACTGCGCCTGGCGCGGCGCGGCACGGTCCGCGAGAGCCGTCCAGTCCGCCCACAGGCGTTCAAGCTCTTCCCGGTAGTCGTGGACGGCGAGGAGCTGCTCGTTTCCCGTCTGCTGGATCAGGTCGTCGAGCAGCGACGACGCCGGCCGGGCGGGGAACGGGGGCTCGCCCCCCGCCCGCGCGCCGAGGTCGCGCAGTGCCGCGAGGAACTGCCCGACACCTTGGTGCTCCGCGTCGCGGGCAGCCTGGATCCCCGCCCGGGTGAGCAGACCGCGGATGGCGAGCTTTTGCCCGACCGTCAACACAACCTGCTCCGGGCGGAAGACCGCCATTTTGACGCCGGTCTGGTTCAGGCCGCCGGGCGCGACCGGCTCGCCGTTCCTGGTGGCGCGTAGACGCCCGGCGCCATGGAGCGCGATCAGCGCGGCGTCCACCGCGTCGCGTGGCCAGCCGAAGGGCGATGCGGCCAGGGTCCGGTGGACCTCGGTCCCGCGGGCTCCCGCCCCGACTGTGGCCATGACTTCCCGGGCCACGGGGTGATCCGCGGCGTCCCGATCCCAGCCGAGCGGTGCGAAGGGGGTCTCGGACCGCTCGACCGCGCGCCGGATCGCGACGCTCCAAGCAGCGTGGTCGCCGTCCGGGAAGCGGGGGAACAGGCGGGCGAGCGAAGCTTCCGCGCCCTTGCGGATCCGGTCCTGCAGATCATCGCCGAATACATCGGCGCCGCCGCCCTGGAGGACCCGCGCCGCCCGCAGCAGTCCGGCGACGATGCCGTCGCGACCTTCCTCCGCCTCGGCGAGGCGGCTCTTCATGCTTTCGCGCGCTTCCCGGCCGGCATCGGTGTGTGGAACGCCCCGGTGGTCCAGGACCCGCTGTGCGGCGAGCGCCGCCACGATGCGCTTGCGAAGGTCGTCGGCGTCGCGCCGGGGGATGTGGACGTGGAGCGTCGGATCGTGGGTCCCGGCGGCCCGCGCCTGCCGGTCGAACTCTCCGGCGGCGACCTGCCAGCCATCGCGCAGCCAGACCGCGACGGAGCGGCCATCCGCTGCCGGCGGCTCGCCGGAGCGGTGGAGGAGGAGCGAGCGGGATTCCTTCGAGGCGCCGTGCCGCAGTTGCCTCTGCGCCGCCGAACGCGCCGCCTCGACCGCCGCGCCGAAGAGACGGTCGCGCTCGGCGCCAATGGTGGCTTCGTCGGCCCCGACGGCGGCTGCCTGCCGCTGGTAGTCGCCGTCCCACTCAGCGCCCTCATTCGTCTGGATGCGGTACTCGACGCCGACCTTCATCAGCACCCGCTCTTCCGCAAGCGCTGCGAGGGCGTCCGCGACCTGCTGCCGGAACGGGCCCGAATCGCCGGTCAGATCCCCGACGAGCAGGTCGGCCAGCGTCATGGCGTCCGCGCGCACGCCGGTGTCCACCGCCGCCTCGCGGGGCAGTTTCCCGATCAGGAAGACGAGGCCCACGAGATCGCGCCGCAACCATCCACGGGGTGTGCCGTCGTCAAGCCGCTGGATGCGGGTGTGGATCTCGTTCAGGAGCACCCCTGAGTTCACGAGGTCCGAAGACACTTCCTGGAAGAGGTCGCTCGCCGGGATCACCGCCCCGAGTTCGCGGCTGGCGAGCCGCGCGATCGCGTTGTGCAGGATGGAGAGCTGGGACCGGAGCTGGCTCCGCGCGCCCTCGGCGTCCACCGCCCGCAGGCTGGCTTCCCAAAACCGCCGGCGGGCGCCGAGCAGCGGGTAATCCTTGACGCGGTCGGCGCGGTCGGCGCCCACCGGACCGATGGCCGTGTCCCGAAGATGGCGTGCGACCTCGCCCTCGTGGTTCTCAAACATCGCGCGGACCGGGGCGTCGGCGGTGGGCTTCTTGGCAAGCAGGACCTTGCGCGTCACGACCTCCACGTCGGCGTCCGTCAACTCGACCTTGATCCGGAAGCGGTCGCGCAGCTTCTGGAGCGCCGAGGTCTGGGAGGAGAGCGATGACTGGCCGGAGGCAACCAGCGCCACCCGGGTGTCGAACTCCGTCTGGATCGCCTCGGCGACCTCGGTGAACACCGCCGAGCGTTCTCCCGACTCGCCGATGTACTGCTGCGCCTCGTCGAGGACGAGCACTGTGAGGGGGAGCACGTCGTCCGGCGAGAGCGCCTTCTTCGCGAGGTCCACGAACTCCTCGGTGGTTAGATCGTGTCTGATGGGGGGAAACTGCGCAGCGAGTTGTTTCCGGACATCCCGGGGCCCCGCGGCGAAGTTGGGGCTGACCTCGAGGAGGGCGTCGGCGATCCGGCCGCTCACGAGGAAGTTGTTGAGTTCCTGCCGCCAGTCCCGCCCGCTCTCGCCCTCTTCGACTGCGGCCCGTACCGCGTCGAGAATCCCCTCGTCGCGCAGCCAGAAGCAGAAGCGCGCCTGGGGAATCCCGGTCGGCAGGTCGCGGGCGCGGAGGAGGATCTGGAGCACTGCGCTGCGGACCCGCTCGTTGCCGCCGAGCAGAGTCCCTGCGGCGGCGAAGGGCGGCTTCCCGGTCCGGCGGGCTCGGGTGTCCAGTTCCGTGAACGACGCGCGGATTTCCGGGGGCAGCCCGCCCGGGACGAGAGCACGGGCCGTGGCCCCGTCGTGGAATGTAAGGTTCGTCCAAAGGTGGGCGAGCATCTTGAGGAGGTGCGACTTGCCGCTCCCGAAGAAGCCGCTGACCCAGGCGGCTTCCTGCCGTTTGCCGCCGATATCGGCGAGGAATCGTTCGAGGATGCGTTGGAGGCCGTCGGCAAAACGGCCGTCGCAGACGAAGGTTTCGAGCTCGGCGCGGTCCTCGCCGTCGAGCGCGGATTCGGCGGCGTCCGCGATGCGGGCCTGTCCCTTGTTCGCCAGGACGCTGGTCCGGGGGTCGCGTTCGAGAAGTTCGTGGATCTTGGGCAAGTTCAGCTCCCGTCGTGCAGGGTGATCGCCTGCGCCAGATAGTTCCAGCCGTCGCGGGCGTTCAGCAGCCGGTAGTTCGTCCCGTCCTTCGTGCCAGGGAAGAAGACCACCAGCCGGCCACGGATCTCCGGCTCCACATTGCGGATCAGGTTCGAGACCCGGAGGACCCGGAAGAGCGAGGCGCCCCGGGCCAGGCCGCCCCCGCCGGTCTCGTCCGAATCGGCGAGCGCGCCCGCGAGCCGGTCTGCGGCGAAACGCGGGAACTCCTCCTCCAACTTGGGGGCGAGGAGGTCCGGGTCCGCGAACCACTCCTTGCGATACTCGTCGTCGGCGAGCCACTCGGCGAACCAGCGGGTGGCGTCCGTCCGCCGCCAGCCGCGCTCGGCGGCCTCGGTGACCTGCCGGAATTCCCCGATCCGGGCGCGCAGCGTCCGTTCCAGATCCTCCGGATAGACGACAAAGACGACGCGTTGGGCTCCCGGGAGCGTCTTCGACCACGGCGCGATGACGTGGCGCTCATAGCGCCGCACGAGTTCTTCCAGCCGGTTTCTCATCGCCGGCCCCTCCACGGATCGAGCGCGTCCGCCGACATCTCGAAGACGCCTCCGCCGATGTGGAGCTCGATCAGGCCGAGCCGGCGCGCCCGGCGCGCGACTTCAGTGAGTCCGTCCGGGCTGCTGTCGAGGAGTTGCGCCCATCGGGAAGCGAGGAGCGCTGGCCCGCCGATCCCCTCCTGGACGCCCAGCCAGACCGCGAACGCGAGCGAGCCCGGCGTTGGTTCGACGCGGCGGCGCAGTTTCCGCATCCGGCCCTGGAGGTGGCCGGACTGCGACCAGGAACTCGCGGAGTTCCGGGCAATCTTGTCGAGCACGGCCTCCTTGAAACGGTCGCCGGTGCCTGCGCGGACAACTTCGATGAACGTCGAGCGAACGAGTTCGGCGCCGACGGGGAGGGACAGGACAGGGGGCGCGGTGGCGCGCAGGACGGGGTCGCGGGCCAGCGCAGCCAGCAGTGCAAGAAGGGGTCGTCCCGGCTCGTCGAGAGACCACAGCCGGCGGAGGATGCGGAAGATCGGGAGGCGGGGGTCGCATCCGTAGAGTTCCCGAAGGCGCTGACGGGAGTGATGGCGCGAGGCGGCGGTTGCTTTGCCGAGGGCGTTGTCGGCCACGACCGCCTCGGAGTAGGCGCCTTGGTCCGCATCCACGGGGAGTGCGTCGAAGAGTTCCCGAAGTTCTGCGAGCATGATCGTGCGGCTACTATGCGAACCGCGTCCGCCGAAGCGGAAACCGGCCCGTTCGGCGCTGGGAGGAGGCTCCTGTGGTTCCCGCCACCCCGTGAAGGCCGTCGGGATGGTTAGGGGAGTGACCGCGTCGGGCATGAGAGGCACAAGGTAGCAGTGCGTCTACCGATGGTCAAGTATTCGCCGGCAAGTTTGCCGGCGAACATGTATTCGATCAGATAGAACGGCCCGCTCGCCGCGGTGTGAGCGATCGGGGCTGCCGATCGCACCTGAATTTGGCGAGGAGGGTGCCGGCCAAGAGGCCGACGAACCCAACCTGCGGTGCTGTTACGCCATCCGGAGTTTCTTCTCGTAGCTCACCGTGATTCCGCCGCCGTTCAGGGCCCCGGATGTCAGGCTTGCCCTATTAGCCCGTATTTCTCATACCTGAAGCCCCCGTTGAAGCGGTGTCTGAGCCGTCAGGGCGGTCTCCGTCGGGCCCTCGGAGCGCCGGCTTCCAGCCGGCATCGCGGAGCGAAGCGAAACGAAACGCACGTTGCCACCAAGGAAGAAGGGCGTGCCGAGTGCGGGCGCCATCCGGGGGGAGCAGCGATGTGCGGTTTCGCTCCGCTGGCGCGGAGCGATGCCGGCCAGAGGCCGGCGCTCCGAGGCGACACGTCGTCCCGTCGGTCGGGGGCCACCGCAGCTCGCGGTACCCGCGCTGAATCAACGGGTTGCAAGAATCCTCGATCCGCCGCCCGGTGGGAGTATGAGAAATCCGGGTTAGAGGATCGGGATGCGGGGCGCGCCGCATCGCTCATCCCTCAGGGGCCCGTCCACCACGCACCGTAGCCAGATGGCCGGTCCGGTCCGTGCATCCGGGTGGTACCGGTCGTGATCGAGCACGAGTAGTTCGGGAAGCCGATCCCGCAGCAGGCCCAGGATTCCCGACCAGTCCTTGCCGGGGTCCGTCCAGAGGATCGGCGCCGGCCGGGCCTCCCCGTCCGGCACCGCGCCGCGCTCTCGGACCCGCCCGACCAGGCACGCGATCGGCGTCTCGGCGCGCGCTGTGGCAGGGAGGAGGTTCACGCTGTGTTCGCGGGCCGCAGGTCCAGCGTGACTCTCACCCACGCCGTCTCGCGGTCCTCCTCGATCTGCGGCTCCGTGCCGTTGAAGTCATGCATCGCGTCTTCGATGGCGAGCCAGCCCATCCCCCGGTGCTCCATCAACCCGGCGGAGGACCCATAGTGGGCAATGGCCTCGTTCCGCGTTCGGGTGATCCCACCGCGGCGGACCATGTCCAGGGTCATGCCGTTCGGCAGCGTCCCCGGGCTGGTGATTTCGACGCGGCTCGGAAAGACATCTACGAGGATCGGCGAACCCGTGATCGCATAGCTCCTGTGGACCACCGCGTTCACCACGGCTTCGCGGAGGGCCTCGACGGGGATCACCTGGAGGTCGCGGCGCCGCACCTCGCCGTGAAACTCGCGCCGTCCGAAAGTCCGCGCCCAATTGACCGACTGGTTCACCTGCTCGTCAAGCCGTCCGGTGGCGTCCGTGGCGAGTGCGACGCGGGGACCGCGCCGATCGGTCTCGTAGGCGGTGTTCCGAACCAGCAGGGCGGGCATGTTGGGGAACCGCTGCGGTTCCCGACCGAACGCGAGCAGGCCGAACAGCGTGGGATACGGTCGCCCCTCAACATCCCGTACCACCCTGAAGTTTCTGTAGTCGGAAACAATGTCGGGCCCCCGGACCCGCCGCGCACCGAATCCCTGCTTGCGCAGATAGCGGCGGAAGAACTCCTCGTCGAGATCCTCGATCCCGGCGCTCCGGACGACCTGATCCTCGGTCATCACGAAGCCGAAGAAGTTGTTCAGCTCCTGGAGCTCGCTCGGTGAAGCCCGGACACTGCCTCGCTCCCGCCGCACCCAGGCCACGTCCCGGTACAACATCGGTTCCGGATTTCGCTGGCGCAGTACGTGGATCCAGTGCACCCAGCCCTTGGGGGTCCGATGGCGTCCACAGCGCGCCGTCACCGGGAAGTTGAACCCGTCGCTGAGGAAGGCCGTCAGCCGTTCGTGAACCGCATCCGGATCCCGTGCGATCCTTACGAGGTCGCCAGAATCGCCGACGCCGAGAACCACGATCCCGCCATCGGTGTTGGCGAACCCGCACACCGCCGGCCCGATCTTGCCGGTATCGAATCCGGCCTTGAACTCCACCGTCCGGCCTTCGCCCGCTTTGATGCGGCTCTGAACCTCAGACCACTCCATGGCGTGCCTCCATATCTACAGCTACGCGGCGGTGTCCGGCTCGGTCGTCAAGGAACATCGTTTCCTGCCATTTTCATTCTGTCCGTTGACGGTCTCGTGTCAAGGGGATCGCAATCCGAATCCTGGTCTCGACCGCCATAACGGCGACGGGCTCCGTGTCGGTCAAGTGGGTCAACGGGAGCGGGACGGACGCCTAGCCCCTCTACCTCCTTTGTCAGGAGAGTAGAAGGTCTCCAGTCCTCGCTGGCGCCGCGCGCGGGACCCTCGAGCGCGACCGCTCATCGGGAGCGGCGGCCTTCGGCCGGTAGGCCTGCTCCGGGTGGTTGACGCCTTTTGGGTAACGGCGCTCTACGCCCCATTGGGCGACGATTGGGCTCAGGCGTTTCCTGGTCAGGTTCTACATTCATCGGAAGTGCGCGAGGTCGGGGAGGAGTCCAATATCCCGTCATTGGCACCGCCGGTGCCGGAGCTCCTGTCATTAACGCGGTCGGATGCCGGGGAGGTCATGTCACTATCGGTCCGGCCCCCCGGGCTCCTGTCATTAGCGCGGTCGGCCGCCAGACATCTCGTGCGGAAACCGGCGTCCGGTACCCGGTGCTCCCGTCACTAGCGGCATCGGCTGCCCCGAGCTTCTGTTACTACCGGTATCGGATACTGGGAAGCTCCCGTCAATACCGGGGTCAGACACCGCGAGCTCCTGTCACTAACGCGGTCGGCAACCCGCCTGGCGATTGCGGCTCGCCGTGGCCCTCCGACGTGTGGGAGGCGCCTGGTGTCCTGCCGGAGCGCCGTGGCCACGGGGCCGGCGGTTTGGATAGGGTTGCCGAATGACCAGTCCACTCCCCCGGCATTTCTCTTCCAGCAGCCGGTGGGCCGTCCTGCTCGCCGCCGGCTGGGTAGCGGCCGCGCCGGCGTTGGCTTCTCGGCCGGCGCAGGATGACGCCCGCGCCATCCTCCAGCTCCAGGATGTGTTCGGCCTCGAACTCGCCACGGACCCGCAGATCTCCCCTGACGGCTCGCGGGTGGCGTACGTCCGGAATTCCATGGACATCCTGGTGGACCGCCAGCGATCCCGCCTGTGGATCGTGAACGCGGACGGCTCCGATCATCGGGCCCTGACCGCCGGAGAGAGCGGGGGCGACGAGCGTTCGCCGCGGTGGTCTCCGGACGGAGACCGGCTCGCCTACGTGTCCTCGGGGACGTTGCCTGAGGACCGCTCGGCGCAAATCCACGTCCGCTGGATGGACACCGGGCAGACCGCCCGGCTCACCCAGCTTCCCCGTTCGCCGTCGAGTCTCACCTGGTCCCCCGACGGACGCTGGCTGGCGTTCTCCATGCTCGTGCCCGAGCCGTCATCCCCCTACGTGCAGCTTCCCGACAAGCCGGAGAACGCGGACTGGGCCCCGGCCGCCAAGGTCATCCGCAAGATGATCTACCGTGCCGACGGCGTGGGCTATCTGGAGGACGGCTACAGCCAGATCTTCGTGGTCCCCGCCGAGGGGGGCTCGCCGCGGCAGCTCACCACCGGCCCCTTCCACCACCGGAGCCGGCTCTCGTGGACTCCCGACGGAGCCCACATCGTGTTCTCGGCCAACCGGAGGGAAGACGCCCTCAAGGAACCGGCGGACAGTGAGATCCACGAGGTGGCCGTGGCCGATGGCGCGATCCGGACCCTGACCTCGCGGCTCGGCCCCGACGAGAGCCCGGCGGTCTCGCCGGACGGGGAGCGCATCGCCTATCTGGGGTACGACGACCGTTATCAGGGCTACCAGGTCACCGAGCTTTACGTCATGAACCGCGACGGCTCGTCCCCGACAGTGGTGACCGGTTCGCTCGATCGCGATGCGGTGCTTCCGCAGTGGAATTCGGAAAGCGACGGTCTCTTCTTCCAGTACGACGACGAGGGAGACACCAAGGTGGCGTTCGTGCCGCTCGACGGTGACGTGGAGGTGCGGGCCTCGGGACTGGGCGGCACTTCCCTCGGCCGGCCCTATGCGGGGGGTTCCTTTTCGGTGGCCAGGGACGGGTCGTTCGCGTCCACGTCGGGAACCACCGCCCGTCCCGCCGACGTCTCGGTCGGGCCCGAGGTTGCCCAGATCACCGCGCTCAATGAGGATCTGCTCGGACACCGGGAACTCGGCGAGACCCGGGAGATCTGGCTCGAGTCCTCGTTCGACGGGCGCCGGATCCAGGCCTGGGTGGTGACCCCGCCGGGATTCGACCCCTCCCGGAAATACCCGCTGATCCTCGAGATCCACGGCGGCCCGTTCACGAACTACGGATCCCGGTTCACCGCCGAGGTCCAGCTCTACGCCGCGGCGGGATACGTCGTGCTCTACGTGAACCCCCGTGGCAGCACCTCCTACGGCGAGGAGTTCGGGAACCTGATCCACCACGCCTATCCGAGTCAGGACTTCGACGACCTGATGAGCGCGGTGGATGCGGTGATCGCCGAGGGTTACGTGGACGAGGACAACCTCTTCGTCACCGGCGGCAGCGGCGGAGGCGTGCTGACGAGTTGGATTGTGGGGCACACCGACCGGTTCGCCGCCGCGGTGGCTGCCAAACCGGTCATCAACTGGTACAGCTTCGTGCTCACCGCGGACGCCTACGGGTTCTTCTACCGCTACTGGTTCCCCGGGTTTCCGTGGGACCACCCGGAGCACTATCTGGAGCGTTCGCCGCTCCACCACGTCGGCAAGGTCACCACCCCGACCATGCTGCTCACCGGCGAGGAGGATTACCGCACCCCGATGTCCGAGTCGGAGCAGTTCTTCCAGGCGCTCCAGCTACGCGGGATCGACTCGGCCCTGGTCCGCATTCCGGGGGCTTCTCACAGCATCGCCGCCCGGCCGAGCCACCTGATCGCGAAGGTCGCCCACATCCTCCGCTGGTTCGAGGATTACCGGCGCGAATAGCGCGAAACGCACCCGCCGGTCACGCCGGCCTCCTAAGCGACGCGGATGGGATGGGGCAGGGGCTGGTTGAAGAGATAGCCCTTGCGGTTGTAGGGGACCGTATCCGGTTGGGTGGCCCCGGAGCGGTCGGTGGCCCGGGTCATCACCGTGTGGTTTCCCGGCGCCGCCTCCCAGTTGATCTCGAAGCGGCGCCAGCTCAAATCCGCCGGGACACCGGTGAGCCGCGCGTCGGCCCAGGTCGTTCCGCCGTCGTCGCTCCACTCGACCCGGACGATCCGGCCTTCGGGAGACTGGGCGAAGCCGTGAAGGGTGTGCGACCCGGCGTCGAGCGCCGCCGGCCACGGCAGGGCAAGGGCGCTCTTGATGGTCTGGACCGTGGCGATCTCTCCCATCGCCCTGCCTTCGGGCGGGTAGCCGGGTCCGATCAGGACGTAGGAACCGGTGTTGTTGCGGGTCCAGTGCATCTCGCTCGAGACTTCGATCTTTCCGAGCCACTTGATGCTGGAGCTTCCTACCCAGCCGGGAACGAGCGCTCGCAGCGGAAACCCGTGGTCCTGCGGCAGCGGTTCGCCGTTCAGTTCGTAGGCGAGGAGCACGTCCGCAAGGGCCTTTTCCATTGGCAGCGCCCTCCGAAAACCCTCTTCCGGCGCGTCCGAATCGAGGCCGATCAGCAGGATCGAGGCCGCCGCGGAGCCGACGCCGGCCAGTTCCAGCACATCGGCGAGGCGGGCGCCGCGCCAGACGCCGTTGCCGATGCCTCCGGTACCCCACTGAGTTCCCTCGGCGGGCCGTCCCTGCACCCGGTCGAACATCGCCCGGTGATTCCCGGCGCATTCGAGACAGGCCGTCAGCGTTTGCGGCGGAAGACCGCGGATCTCGGGGTAGGTGAGTTCGATCGGGTTTTCCACCGCGTCGCCCTCGACGACCAGTCTCCAGTCGCTTTCCCTAATCCCCAGGCTGCCGCCGTTGTTGCGCACGAAGAAGAGCTCGTTCGGGGTGATCAGGCCCGGCATGTCCTCGAGACGCGCCTCGAGGCTGCTCGCGTGCTGGATGAATGGGGCGGGGTCCTTGAAGAAGGGGGCGACCTCGGGAGGTTCCGGTGCGGGAGGCGGGAGCGGCGCCGGTTCGGTGGGAGGGAGCGGCGCCGTGGGCGTTTCGGAGTCGCCGCAGGCGGCCAGAACGGCGGCCGGCCCCCCAGCCAGCAGCAGTTCCAGGAATCGGCGGCGGCTCAGCCCGCGCGCGGCGGCGAACGGCCAGAGGGCGGCATTCTGAGCCGCTCCATCGCTGGAGCCTGGCGTTTCAGGTCGCTGCTGAATCACCGGGAGGGGCGTTTCAAGCCGTCCTGGCTGTGGAGGCGGGGGAGGGTGATCCGTTCCGCTGCGCTCTCGCGCAGCGGGTGCCGGCTGAAGCCGGCGTTCCAAGCCGTGTGAGCGGTGTCAAGAGACACGAACTCTTGCGCACTTGGGAGACACGAACTTTTCCGCACCCGGGGCTTTGACTCAGGGAGGCGTTTCGGGTCGGTGAGGGACGAGGCGGAGGATGGGGTTCCGAGGGGGGTGGCTGTGAAGGAGGATGGGGTTGTCTGGTTTCGACCGCCTCTCGGCGGTCGATGCCGGCCGGAGGCCGGCGCTCCGAACTCTCGCTCGGCGGATGCCGGCTTGGAGGCCGGCGCTCCAGGCCGATCCACGGGGGCTACGCGGGGACGGGGGTGGCGGCGGCCATGCGGGCCTGGTTTTCCACGATCCAGTCGCAGGTGAGG